>Ga0179593_1287382_pt1 | contig 11183 bp, 16 predicted proteins | sample CZODoug2_1_08_16_FD_185931 | JGI IMG/M metagenome (GOLD analysis project Ga0179593, IMG submission 185931) | Vadose zone soil fungal communities from Angelo Coast Range Reserve, California, USA - CZODoug2_1_08_16fungal (PacBio error correction) | ecosystem: Environmental > Terrestrial > Soil >... | reverse complement strand
TGTATTTTTTCCAAGCACCTTAATTTTTGTGCCGTTTTGTCCTGACCTTAGATAAATACGTTTTGCCTTTTCCCCCCAAATTTTTTCCCCCCCACAACCGTCGCTTACCCCCGGCCTCTTTCCCCCGTGGTCGTCTCACGTATGTGGGTTCGCCCTTGTCCCACTGTTCTTCTTTTTTTCCTGTGTTTTTACCGACATAAGTTATTGTGATCCCCCTGTCAAAATGCGGGTGTTCCAGTAGCCGCAGGGGTTTGCCCCAGTTTTTTTTTTTTCACACTTGCCTTGCGGGCCCCCTCCCCCCCCCTCCTAAAGTTTTTCACATTTCTTCGTGGCCCCTGTTGTCCTTTTTTTTTTTTTTTTTTTGTTGCTTGAGGGCACCTTGCAGTTTTTTTCAGCCCCCGCCCCCCTCTGGTGTTTTTCGGAGAATTGCACGTTTTTTTAGTGTCCCTTCTCACCAGCGGCTGGCTTTATGAGTCCTGCTTCGTTTTTCTCCCCGTTCAATTTTGACTTAGAATCTTTCCTCTTTTATTCATTTTTGTGTTTTGACTGGACGACCGTCCTCTTTTTTTGTTCCCTTTTCGTATTTCCCCGTGGTTTAGTCTGTTGCGCGTCAGACCCCCCCTTGATTTTTTTTCTGCTTCCCTTCTTGTCCTCTTGGGGATTGGACCGAGCCCCCGGTTAGTCACATTTCCGTCTTCTGGTTTCACTGGCGATGTTTTTCCCCAGTGGGTGGTTCCCCAGTAGCGTCCTTTTTTCCTTTGCGCCTCTGTATTTCTCGGTACAGCCTCCATTTTTTTTTAAGTGCTTGTTTTCACGCAAGACTCGCGGTCCCGAGCCAACCCGATCTTACCCTCGGCTTCTGGGCGGCGCAGTTTTTTCTCAATCTTTTTCCCTTTGCTTTTTGACCTTTTTTCCCAAATTTTTCTTTTTTGAAGGTCCCGCACATTTTTTTTTCTTTTTTTCGTCAGTGTCAGTTTGTAAGTCCCCCCCTTTTTTCATCTGACGATGCCTGCCGCTTTTGGTCTACCCAAAACTTTCTCCCGTTTCCCTGGTCGGAAACCCTTTTTCTTTTTCCCGACTGTCTTTTTCTACCCCCCCTGTTTCTGTTGACAGAAAGCTTTTGGGCTCGCCACAATTTGCGGCCTCCGTCCCCATTTTCCGTTTAGAGGCTCCCCTTGTGAGTTCCTTTTTTTTGCAATTTCCCTTCCTTTCGGCTTGCAGCCTCCGAATCGATGGTTGAATTGCGTGGCCATGGTTTTAGTTTTCCTTAGATTTTTTCCCCCCCCCCTTTGTTCGCCTGTCCCCTGAGAGCCCGTTGCCATTTCTTTTTTTTTTTTTTTAACTTAGTATACCTTTTTTCAACAACCCCCCTGCCCCATTGACTCTTGTGTTCTTTTCACGTAGGCTCTTCCCCCCCTTTGCTTCCTTCGTATACCCAAGTCAGTTTTTCCGTTTTTTTTTCCCTTTTCACTTTTTGGATTTTTTCTGGCCCCCCCCTTGACCATGTTTTTTCTGTTGGTATGTTCTTTCCTCCTTGTTTTTGAAAGCGCACGTCGTTTTGAGGTCTCTCCTCTGGCTTCGGGCTTTTTTCCCGCTTTTTTCCCGTTTTGCGTTTTATCTTTTTTCCCAGATTTTTGGTTTCAACCCCAGCGCCGTAGAGTTCGGAGTTCTTTTTTCCAATTCCCCCCTCCGGTTTCATGCCATCTGTTTTCTTAACCATTTTTCTCCCAGTGATTCCCTGGGTTGTTTTTTTTTCACCTTCCGGACTCTGTATCTTTTTTCTTTCGCTGGCACGCGGTCCCATTTCAACGTCTCGGACTTTCTTTTTTCTTTCCGGACTGTTGAGACCAATATTTTTTTGTGAGGTCAACCATCTTTTTCTTTTTTTTTTTTGGCAGTTACCCACTTTTCACCCAGTTTAGTCGTCTGCGTTTTCGCCCCTGAACTTTTGCTGTTTTTGTACCGCTTTTTTAACCCGGCGCCGTTCCATTTTTTTTAACCAACCCCATGGGACCTTTCATGGCCGCCTGTCTGAGTTCGCGTGTTTTTCCGCTCCTCATGCTTGGTTTACGCCCCAAAGACGCGGGTCGCTTCTTGTCTTTGACGGCCCCACTCCACTAAGAATTCTTTTTTTCGCGTTCTCCCTTCCTCTTCTTCTTCCTCTGATTGTGCCGCTTTTTTTGCCTCGGACCGAGACTTTCCTTTTTCCTCGTCCCTTTCTTTTTTATTTTTGTACTGCTTTGCTGTCTCTTCCCCCCGGTGTCCCCCCCTTTCATTGGATTGAACTGATGCACGTACTTCACCCCATTTTTTTTTTAATCTCCATGTGGGCGAAGTATTCGCATGTGCCCCTTTATTAGTTCCCTTTCTCCCCATGACACCCAAAATGACAAGCTTTTTTTCTTGACGTGTTCGCTTTTTTTTTGGTTGGGGGGTTTGGTCTCTGTTTTTTTTTTTGTTCCTTAGGTGGCCTATCTGCCTTCCGGTTTGGGCACTGACTTCCACAAAGGTAGTTGTCCGCGCGGTGTTTCGAGTCTCCTTATAATCCCCACCGTTTCCTTCACGTCCTAATCTTTCATGTCGAGAACGCGGTTTTTCGCCCTTTTTACAATCAGTACCTGTCCTCCTGTTCCCTCCTTTTCCCTGGTCAGAATTCCCCTCCCCCCTTGGTTGTTTCTTTTTTCTGTTTGGCTTTTTGTGATCTTTGTTAGTCCCCTCCTACTTTTCTCTTTTTGGGATTGTTCCTGCGTGTCCTCAGTGCCTCGTTAGTGATGACGCCATTTTTTTACGCCTCTGGCCGACTTTTTGTTTACTTTCCCAGATTTGTCGTCTCTTTTTCCTTTTTTTTCCCCCACCATCGGTGCTGACCTTTTCTTCCAGGCATGTCCTCGGTTTCCTGGCTTGCGGTTTTTTCTTCATTGCGGGAGTGTCTGCTCTGCGCTGCTTCCCCTGTGGATATCCCCCCCCCCCTGTGCAAACAAACCCGTGTCTCCATGTTCTTCTTCCTGCACTTTTTTGGCGCAACCTCGAGCGGTTCCCTATCCATAAGCATGTTCTTGTGTTTTTCTTCCATCATTCCACTCCAATCTCCTTCTCCTGTCCCATTGGCAGTCTTTTCCTCTACTTTTTTTCCCAACAGGTTCTAAAAAGTAACCTGAAAGAGAGCACCCTTCGCGGCGATTGTTGACGTGTTCTCCCTTCCGTCTCCACCCTCTAATCTTTTTGTTTTTTTTCTTTCTTTTTCCCCTATTTGCGAATTATAGTATTGACTTGCTTATTCTACAGATTTGACTTCCGTGCACTTCTTTGTGCCTGTCTTTCTTTTCCCTGCACTTTTTCCCCGTGAGACCTACCTTTTGTTTTTCCACCTCCTTTTTTTAAGTTCGGCCAACTTTCACCTTTAGCCCCCTCCCCCCAACCGTTCCTGTTCCCGGACCCTCCCCCTCTTATGCCACCTTCCCCTCCTTTTTTTCACGGTGTCCCATCAGTTTCGTTCTTTCATGCTCCCCCCCATCTTGGCGCCTCCTTCTTCGGTCGGTAACCCTTTGTGATCTATCTTACTCCTCCCATTTGGTGTCTCGATATCACCGTTGCTTGTGGACAGCTCGCATTTATGTACTTCCCCCAATTTTTTTGAGTCTGAAGCTCCACCTTCTTCCTTCCAGCTTTCCCTTGCCTTCTTGCCCTGGTCCCCCCGGCACCGCGGTGGAATGTCCCGTTGGATTTGGTTTCACTGAATTTCCTTCCGGGTCGTCCAGAAAAAACCCTGCCCCGGGTTTTTTTTTTACTCCCCTCTGTGGCTCTTTTAATCTTACCCCTTCTGCCTCATTTTCCTTTCCAGTTCTATTCACAGGCAGTTGTTCCCGCCCCAGTGCCTGCTACCCTGAATTCAACCTTCCCTGGTATCCCGTTTCCCGATACTCCGAACATCTTTACTCCCCAATTTTCCCAATAAAGTCTAAAGTACTTTCTTATCCCCCTCGCTTCCATTCAAATGCCTTTTTTTCTTCTTGGCCCTTTTCTTTCCTACTTCACCACGTTGTTACTTCTCGTTTTTGTCACACTCCCTGCCACCTATTCTTTTCCCCCAGTTTTTGAAAGCTTTTGACGATTCCTTTGCTGTGATCAGTTCCTCCCCGCCCCTCCCCCCTCCTTCTTTTGAGAGAAACCAGCTCTATTCGTGCCTGTTTTTTTCTTGTGCGCTGGGAGTTTTTCTTCTTTTTTTCCCGAACCTTTAACGTCTTTTTTTTTTTTTTTGCCCAGCCCTGTTCTACCAACCGATTGCCACGCTGATAACCCACATCCATCAAAGCTTTTTCAGAGACGCCGTCCCCACTTTTATGGTCCTGCCCAACCCTCACCTCTTTCCCCTTTTTTGGTTAAGCTTACCCCCGTGAAACCATTATTCTTTTGACAGGTGCCTGATTTTCCCAACCTCTTTTTTCACGCCCCCCCACGCTTTTTTTTTAAGAGTCTGTACTGTCCCCCTCCGGCTTTTGGTCCCCGATTCGACCAACCCATGCCCCCCACTCCCTGATTCAGCCTCCACCCACCCCAGGCCCTGGCCCTTTTTTTTTACCCCCTTTGGCCTTACTCCCCCTGGTGTTCCCCCCCTCCTTTACCAGGCGATAATTGTTCTGTGAAAATTGGTCTTGGACAGAATTAGTCCGGGATTTCCAAACACCCTGCGAACACCCTGCTTTCCCCCCTCCAGACCTTTTCCAGCCTTCTTTTTTGGGTTTTACGGTTGAAGAACAACTGTTGTAGTTGCTGTCCTCTGGGGGGTTTTTTTTATTGGGTTTTTTTTTGGTTACGCGCCCCCCCACCCCTCAGCACCCATAACTTCTCGTCTCTTCCCCCACCGGAGTTTAGGCCCCGGTTTTTTTTCCCGCAAGGTGCCCCCCGTGGGGGGTGCCCCACCCCTTTTAGCACCCCCCCCATTCTTTTTTCCCGTTTTCTGCCTTAAGCTTTGTTCCTTTTTTCTTTCATTTGGCGGCCAAGCCCTGACTAGGGAGTTTTTTGCCACCAAGACAGGCACGTTCGCCACCCATGGCTCTTTCCTTTTTTTTTTTTTTTGCTTCTTTTCTTTTCTTTCCTTTTCCAAATCCGCGTCACTTTCTCACCCCCCTTCTCCGTCAGTTTCCCCAGACGTTAGAAGGCGACCTTGAACCAGTTGGAAGTTTTCTCTTTCGGATGTGAAGAAGCCCCCCCCCTTTGGGTTCCCCCCGCATTTCTTTTTGACGTCCAAGCAGGGCGTGGACACTCCTCACTCCGGTCCTAAAGCGTCAGTCTTGACTGGCCGTCCCCCCCTACCTGGGACCGTGTTTCTCTTTTTCTCCAGACTTTTTTTCCCCCCCTCGCACACCGACGCTCCTCAAGGTGTCAAGCCTTACCCATCTTTTTTCCCCTGCCTAGTTTCCCCCACCACGCTTTTCGTGCAGTCCCACTTTGCTGCGCTTTTTTTTCTGCTCAACCCGCGTCCCCCCCTGCCAACCTTGTTTCTTTTATACGTGTTTTTTCTCCCTTTTTGGATTATTTTGACCCCCCCCCCCAACCTGTTCATTCACTTTCGTGCAATGGTTTTGGATCCAACGACAGTCCTACCCCCCTTTTTTCCTTCCCTTTTTGCGTTGCACATGGATCTAGTACTCCGTCACCCCCATGTGCACCCCCCACCCCCTCCACCCTGACCTCCCTTGCGCCGTGACCTAATGAGTCACGCCCCCCTTTTGCCCCTAAAATTTCTGTCTTGTTGGCTGCACCACCCTGTTCCGATTTGTCACCCCAAGCGCTTCAGCCGTTTTTGACGTGAGTTTTCGCTTTACAACCCCCCCCCCCAAACCCCCGTGTTCCCGTGTCTCCTGAAAACCGTCTTAGGTGGTTTTTTTTTTAACATTAACCCCCCTTAAGAAGCCCAGCGACCGAGCTCAAGCGCTCGGTTTTATCAGGGAGTTTGGGTCAAGATGAAACTTCTGGTCAAATCAGGGCCATTTTTTTATTTTCCCCCTCACACTGGAACTCCCTTCCTTCCGTCCCGTCTCTACTTTGGGGGTGGTAAGTCTTTGACGCGGCACGCTGAGATGTTTTGTGCTCAGTTGTTTTTTGTGTTCTCCCCCCCACAAGAAAACTGTTTTTTAAACTAGCATACCCTTTTTTTTTTGCCCCAGACCCTCCGGCAACCCCACCTTCCCCATTTTTGTGTCGCCCGAGTATCCTCGTCCCTTACCTTTCGATAAATGCTGGGCCCTTTTCAAGGCCACAGGTGAAAATTGTACCCCCTTCGTGGTCCCTCCTGCCCCCCGACAACGGGCCTTTCCCCTTATGAGGCTTGCAATTGCTTTTACAAGACCCCCTTTACCTTGCCGGAAAATCCCCCCCACACCTCTCAGATCCGCTAAGCTAACCCCCTGCTTGTTCTTTTTCGAAGCCGGGTCCGCCAACTCTTCCCTGCTTTTTTTCTTCCCTCGGCCAGCAGATGTAAAACATTTCCCGCCAGGGCATGCGCAACCTTGGTCAAGCCCGCCTTTTTTCCATCTTGCCCTCTTCGGACGTTTCTCCCCAACTTGGCCCGAGACCCAAAACTGTGCGACAATCCCTTTTGAAGTCGAAGAAGAAAACCATTGAGTGGAAGTTTCCCTCCCCTTTTTGCACCGCCTGTCTCGTCGCCTCACGAAGCTTCCCCTTACCCGCCGTTTTTGCTATGGCCCCTCGCCGTTTTAAGTTAACCCCCCGCAACTTTTTTTCCCCCCCCCCCCACTTTTCTGGTCATGATGCTCCGATCCCACTAGTTCCCGTGCCTGTTGATGTCCCCCGCCCCCTTTTTCCGTCCCCCCCCCCCCTTTTTAAGATATACCTCAGTGTTGCCCACCTAGGACTTTGCCAGAGTCCTTTCGCTAGCCTCATCCGCCTCTACCCCGAAGTGCACGGCTTAAAGTTACTGTCTTCACCCAAACCTGCATTCCCGTCCCGATTTTTCCACGGTTTCCTACACCAATCCCACCGTGGGTTCGCTGTCTTTTTCCTTTCAACGGTTCGGACACAGTGATCCTTTTTTCGTCCAAACCCTCCCTTGCTTTTTTGGATCCGCTTTTGCTCCGTTTTGACCGAATCAAAGCCAGGCCGTCTGGGTGAGTTCCCTTTGACTTTTTTCCCCACTTTTACAGTCGAGACCAGCTGCCTCGTTTTGTCCTTGCCTTTTTCGTCTTTAGCAGTCCCAAACGGCCGCTCCTGCCCCTAATTTTAGATTTGTCGGCCCGATGATGGCTGACCTTTGCAACCTTTTGGACCCCTTTGCCTCCACCCCTGTACCAAACCCCACGTTTCCTTTTTTGGACCCCCCCAGTCAACTTTTGCCCCTTGTCCAACGGGCCCGTAAATCGCCCCCCTGTTTTTTGATCAGACACTTGCTTTTTTTTTTAGTCAACCTTTTCTGATTCGTCTCCTGTTTCCCCTCCATTGTTTGGTCGTTCTTTCTGTTTTTTTTGACCGGTGGCGGTTTTGGGTTTGCGGACCACCCCCCCCCCCCCCCTCCCCTTGAAGTGTTTGTCACCTACGAACAATTCTTTCTCGTTCTTGTTGGTTTCTCTGAGATTCGTAGTTCCGCCCTTCCTGTTTTTTTTGGCACCTTCCCGGAGCCTGTTTCAGGATTTGTGGGACTTCTGACCTGGGCCCCCCCAGATATACAAAACCTCTCCTCACACCTTCCCCGTTCCTCTCCCACGGGTTATTGCTAAGATTTTTCGTGTTGACTCCACTTTTCCTTCCCCTCTTTGTGTCTTTTAAATTGAGTTCTTTCCGCCACCCTTTTGCGTACCTTTCGTAGTGCCCCCCATGTTCCCACACGGTTCCCGAGCTGTCCCCCTCCCCCCCACCATCTCCCCCCCTTCTTTTGCATGTTCAGGGACTTTGTTTGGGATCGGACCTCGTGTTCAAGCAAAAGCTTTTTCCCTTCGACTTTTCAAGGTGTCCCTCTTATCTAAAACAATTAGATTTGATTTTTTCTTCTTGTCCAATTGATTCCGCTCGACATTTTTGCCCCCGCTGGTTGCCGTTTGTTTTTTTGGAATTTTCCTTGGCCTTGTGAAGGATTGTAGGATTTCAGGAAATCCCAATTGTTGTTTTCATTGTCGTAGGCCCCTTGGCGATAATAGTTCTCCTTGGAGTCTGAAGTCATTTTACGCCTTTGTATGAGCATCTTTCAATCTGGGGGTGATTATTTCTGAAAAGGACCCCCTTCCCTTATTTTAACACATTTTTCTGTGACCCCTTTTGGGAGATGTTCCCAGTTTTTTTTCTACACCTTCTTTTTTTGTTTTTCTTTCCTGACTCCGTTGAATTCCCCCCCTGCGGTAACCTCCCCCGTCCTTTTCCGTGACCGTGGCCTCTCCCTCCTTTCCTGACATGAGCTGATTCCCGCTTCGGTTTTTATGTTCCTCCCCCCCGGCCAGACCCCCCAGGTCCCGCTCTGCCCTTCATACATTTCTTCCCTTTTTTGCAGGTTTCTCCCCCATTTTCTTTGATAGGTCTACTCTCAATACTTTTTCTCTTTACCCACCTTTCTTTCTTTGAAGCTTTTTCGATGACTGGTCCTTGAGGCCCCCTTTCGTTCCCTGTAATTTTTGGACGTTTTTTTTTCCTCAAGATGATGGCCTTGCTTTCGGCAAGGCGAGGCCTCTTTTTCCCTTGAACCTTGTGTTTTTTTTTTTTGATACCCTTTCAATTTTTTTTTAGTCATTATCTTGATCCTTTTTGCTCTTGAGAGTATTTTAGATCCAATGTCTTGCCTGCCACTCTCCGATCGCCTGCCATTGAGTTCCCCCCGTTTAGCTGTTCGTCCCGTCTTTTCCCCTGGGTTCCCCATTCCCTTTCCTTTAAGTCAGTTGCTCGTTTCTCATATTCCTAACGTTTCACCCCCCTTTTTTCCTTGTCCGTCCCTCTCTTGGTTTCTTCAACGTCTTTTCCCAAAAGTTATTGTTGTGATCCGTCTTCCATGATTTCCGTTACTCCCCGTGCATGGTCCCCTTTTTTATGGAGGAAAGTCTTTTGTCCCGTTCCCCACTTCCGTTTTTTTTGTGTGAGTTTGTTTACATATTGCCCCCGCCGGATGACTGACCGTGAGAGTGATTGGTCTTCGTTCTTCTGGCCCCTTTTTCTTCCTCTTTGCAGAGTTTCTTCATTCTTTCTTCCTCTTGTTTTTCCCGACCGTCCCTGAAGAACTGGCTTAGATTTTCCAAACCCTTAAGGTGTTCGGTGTCCTTTGTGTGCTTTGCTGTCCCCCATTCTCAGGTCTCCACTTTTTGGAGTGTTCCCTTGGGTGAGTAACCTTTTTCCCTGTATATGTCCTCCAGACTCGTCAAGCATTTTAACTGCGTAGAAGGGGCTTCCATTTTCTTGAAGGCATTACTCCCATCTTCCCCCTTTGTATTTAAAAGTTATTTATTGTCCCACCCCCCCTGTTCTTTCCGGGCGTTTCTTAAATGAAAAGTTAATTCCCTGCGTGATTCCCGCCCCCATCCCGATTTTCCTTTTTTATGATCACCTTTCAGCTTTTGGCTGTTCCCAACGCGCCCCCAAACCCATTGGGCTTCTGGAAGAATTTTTTTGCCGCTTTTTGTTTTTTTTTTTTTTTGTGTTCTTTTTTTTGAAGCTGAGGCCACCTAACCTCTCTTCAGTTGACCTTGAAAGTCAACTTTTCTCCACTCTGTTCTATTTTAGCCCTTTCTTTTCTTTTTCCTTAGAGAGAATGCTTATGTCCGTCCGATTTCTTTCCTTCTTACAGGAATTAATTTCAAAATGGTTCAATTTTCTTACTCTCTTTTTTTCCTTGCTGCGTGCCTCCTTTCCCCCTTCCCCCCGTTCCTTTGGTGTGGTGCTTTTTTGAGTGCCATCTGAACGACTTTCATTCACCTTCCTAAACATCCAATTTTTTTGACTTTTTTTTTGATTTTTCTATTCTTACTTTTTTTTTTTTCACCCGTCCTCCCCCCATGATACCCCCCTTTGCCCCCTACTCGAACTTGGGAGCCTTTTTTTCGTGACTTCCTTTTGTTTTGTGTGTTTGGGAAGTGTGTTATCCGGCTCCGCCGGTTTCCCCCCCCCCCCCCGTTGAAATCCAATCCCTTTTTAGGAAGGTTTGTCTCTTTCCCTCTCTTCCATCCTTCAACGTTGTCTAGAAACCCTTTTCTCTTTCTTTGAGGGGACACTGCGTTGTTAGACTTTCTTTCACCCATTTACGGATGATTCTTGAAATGTGGAATAAGTACATTCCAATGTGTTCCCCTGAATTAACTCTCAAGGGACGGGTATACCTTGGTAGTTCCCTTTGATTTACCCGTCTCCTCTCAAGATTCTGAGTTTTTCTAGGTTGTCGTCATCTTTCTTTCATGCTCCCGTCTACCTTTGACCCCATTACGTGCGTCTCCCCCCTGAGTTTCCTCTTCCGTAACCTCCTTTTGTGTTTCGGTATTTCCAGGAAGAGGTCTCTCTTTTAGGGCTAAGAATGGATTGTTTTTGCGGTACCTTTCCTTCACAATTGTGTTTCCCTTGCTTTGAGTGGCCTTCTTTTCGACTCCCCCCCCGTCTCAAAACCAAAAACGATAGTTCCTCTTTCCTCGCACTTCTCGTCACCAACCCAGTGTGGTTCTTCCCCTCCTGCTGTTTTGCTTTTTTCCCGCTTGTCCACCATCTTTTCCCTCCCCAATCTTTTGACCCTGCCTTGGTGCAATGTTTGCTGTCTGAGCCCTTAACCCCTTTTCCGTAACACACGCACGAGTCTTGCCATGATCGTGTCGCTTTACTGTTTTTTTTCATGGCGGGATTCTCATTACAAGTAAATTTTCTTGTCTTTCAACCCGCATTTTCCCCCTTCTATTCGTTGTTTCTTGCTAGTATCAAACTTGACCCTTTTCCGGCTCATTTCCTTCGCGCCTTTTTCTCGGCAATCCCTGACGTTTCCCTTGTGAGATTTTCTCTCCCCATCTTTTCTTGTACTTGACGCCCTTGCACCCCAAAGTGATCCCCAACATTCCCGCGGTTGCCGGACTACCTCAATTCGGGCACTTTTCAACTTTTTCTTTTCCCATCAGTTGCCTGAAGTTTTCTCTTGTCTGATTTTTTTTTCAGCGAAACCCCCACCCTTTGCCCTTTCTCCTTCTGCGAGTTTGGAAAACAAATTTTTTTTTCCC
>Ga0179593_1279089_pt1 | contig 11183 bp, 12 predicted proteins | sample CZODoug2_1_08_16_FD_185931 | JGI IMG/M metagenome (GOLD analysis project Ga0179593, IMG submission 185931) | Vadose zone soil fungal communities from Angelo Coast Range Reserve, California, USA - CZODoug2_1_08_16fungal (PacBio error correction) | ecosystem: Environmental > Terrestrial > Soil >... | reverse complement strand
TTCTACACGTTGCCCATGCGTCCCCCCTCGATCTTTTTAGTCTCAAATACCTCCTTTATCTCCGTCGCTCTGTCGACCCGTGCTATCAGTCCTCCTCTTTTCGGTTTCAACACTTCCTGACGAGGACGTTTCGGTCTCCTTCTTGCTGGACACCATTAGGATACGCGTCCCCTCTTGAACATTTCCACGAATGGATGGCTGTGCGGTCTTACACGTCCTCTCTCGGCTGGATTCTATGGGTTGAAAAGATTTTTTTGCTATGGCAGCGGCTTTCCGTGTGGGACAGAAGAGACAGCCCCCCACCCTGAACAGGATCCGGCCGGCTCTTCGCTTGTGGGCCAAGCTAAGTCTTTTTGCCCCTCCCTCAAAGGCTTTTTTTAAATAAAGTCATTCACGCGCTTCCCTATTCATCCGAGGGACGTTTTTCGAGGTTTTCCTGCTGGCTCTCTGTTATCTTTCTAGCGCACAACCTTCTATCTCCGTGAGATTTCACGCGGTGCTCCCTTGTACCCGATGCTGCGTGATGCCTGGAGACCCCCCCCTTCGATCGAATTCCATTTGCTCGATCAGGCTTCACGGATCTCTTCTCGCCTTTCGATTCCCCGTTCTAACACGGATGGCTCACCTCTCCCTCTTCTTGAGGCCGAGACCCTTTCTGGGTTGTGCATTCCCCGTCCTCCCCTCGGCAACACCTTTCCCACTCCTTGGGCACTCCCCCTTGAGTTTCTTGGAAACTGCTATATTCACATCGTTCTTGGTGGCAAATGGGAAGTGTTTTTCCCACGGGCTTCCTTCGCCTTTTTCGTTTTTGCCTTCATCCAGATCGTCGCCCCTCCTTACCCCCGTCCGTTACTTCGGGTTTCTAAGCGCTTTCACTATAGACGAAGGTCACATTAGACCCCACTCCTTTCTTACCTCTCTGTCTGCTTCTTACCGCTTTCACTCTCCCCTACGTGTGTTCTTTAGATGCATTCCCTCGCGGGTCTCCCCCACCGGCGCCGTTATGCCTGCTTTGTCGCCGGAAAAGGTCTGCTTCCGCTTTTTGATCTCCTCGGATTCTCTGTTTCCTCCCTTCCGCTACCTCGTGTGGGAAGTTTTCTTCCCCCGTCGCCTACGTCCCTTCTTTTCTATCCGACGCACTTGGAAGGTTCCGTAGCGGACTGGTCTATGCTTTTGCGCCTCCTCCTGCGGACCTTGATTTCTTATTACCGGCGCATTAACGATATTGTTATTCGTCGCGGCTTCCTCTACACATCGTAGGGTGCTCAAATGAGGTGAAGAAGCCCCCCCGGCTTCCGAGCTTTTTTCTTCCCAGGACGCCTTGTGGGCATCGTTCTTCTCCTCTCTTCCTTCCCGACATTTTAAGAATCTTCCCTCCCACCAGGCCCCCTGCTTTCTTCCCGGTTTCCCCTGAGTAAGTGCGGTGTAGGCTTCCAATATTCGTCGGCGTGATCATCTGGCCCTCGGTTTTTCTTCCCACCTGGTCATCGGCACTTTTAACCGCGGTCTCTGAGCCCCTGAACATCATCCTTTTCGTCGTTTTGGTGGGTCACTGTCCCGATCTTTTTCTTTTTTTCTTCACCGAACGACTTTTTCCTCTCCTTTCGTAGGCGGCAACTCGTGCTTTTATCCCAAGGGGGAAGATTCTTGTGTTTGATTTTAAAGTAGGCTTCACCTGACTCCTGACTTTTATTTGCCCCCTTGTTGAAGAGGGGAGTGGTCTTATTTTTTTTCGTCCCGCAACTTTGCGCGAAAGCTGTCTTACCTCAAAAGAGACTCAAACCCCTACGTACGTGAGATTAACGTTTTCGGGGCGGGATCTTCTCTTTCGGTGTCGGCGGATCACGTTCCGTCCCTCTTAAAGACCTCACCGTGTTCCCCCCCTGTACCTTCTCCCAGCCCCCACGGTCCCGTCCGTTCCCTCTCCCATGCACCTTAGTCTCGCACGTCCCTGGCTCTCGGCTCCCTCGTCTCATTTCGGTAGTCATTCTTCTTCTGGTGTTTCATCGCGTTCCCACAGCGTCATCGGTTTTCCTTCTCGACGCCAGGGGCGGTTGGGGTAGAGGTATTGTCTTAGAAATTACCCTCCCATCGCGCCCTCCCTTTTTATTCTCCTTCCCCCCTCCCCCTTCTTTTCACTACTTCCTCTCCCCTATCACCTCTCATTAGCATTCCCTCGACTCATATCCATCTTCCCCCTCCCCTTCCCCCTCCCTGTTTCCCCCTCTCTCACCCCTCCCCACCTCCCCCTTCCGCCTTCTTCCCCTCTCCTTCTCACTCTCCCCCCTCTATCCTTTCTCCCTCCTGCTCTTTCCCTCCCTCCTCATTTCCCCATCTCATCCCCCCCCATCCCCCCTCCCCTTACCCCTGCTTTTTCTACCTTTTTGATCCGCTACCACCATCATCTTCCTGCTTATGTACATTCCTCACTCTCTGCTTTCTTCTACCTTCCCCCCCAACTCTGCCTCTCCCCTCCCACCTTCTACATTTTTCCTCGTGCCTTTCCCCCCCCAACCCTTCCCCTATCCTGCCCTTCCTCTTCTCTCCTACTTCCTCCCTTTATCTCTTTCCATTTCTCCTTCCCCCCTCCACCCCCTCCTTCCCTTCTTTTTTTCACACTTTGATTCTTTTCTTTGTCGCTCCTCTCCTTCTTTTATGCCTCTCCTCCTTTACTTTCCTCTTTTCCTTTTGCTCACTTTCCAGTCTTCTCGTTTTTTTTCATTTTGCCGCCTCCCCGCCCAAGGCAGAATAGGTAGAAAGAGTTTAAATGTCTTCGTGCTCCTTATCTGGAGCGGCCGTCCCGCCCCCGAGTTGATTTCTCCGTGTGTCGATTTAGTCGACTTATAGCTCCTTGATTCCCACTGCAGAAGTTTGGGGGGTTGGTTGAGTTTTACCCTCCTTCAGTCCGCGACTATCTCCCCTTTGGTGCGTGTTCTTCACCCATACCCTGTGTCTTTTTGTATGATAATCTGCGAGGTTCAGACCAAGTGATATTTTTTCCCATCTCTGTCGAGACCGGACCCCCTACTGCTTCTCCCACACTCGACGCGTAAGAATGCCAGCCTTTACAGATTTTCTTTTTTCCTAATCCTCCTTTGACTCGGCCCGTCATCCCATTTCCCGCCCGATTCCTTGTTTCCCCCTTCTTTTTTTTAGGACTGTATCTCCTTTCCCTAATCATAAGTTTTTTTTTTGTAGTTGAGTCCTGAAAGGCCGCCCCCCCCCCCCCCCTTGGTCCCTTCCTTTTGCGCCCCAATGGATGAAAATGATTTCCGTTTGACCTCCACAGCCGCTGCTCCGCTGTTCTATTCGGACTCCTCCCTCTTTTGAGAACTTCCCAGCAAGTCTTTGCGGTCTCCTTCCCCCCTCTGGACCCCCTCTCGTGTCGACCAGCCAGCTGGCTCCCCCCCCGCAAACCTCGTTTAGTGGTGAACTGCCCCTCTTCTCCCTGTCGCGCTGCAGATGTTCAGAGATAAATAAGATCAATCCTTTTTTTTTTTTCCCCCTGCCCGACTCTTTCCGACTGGCACTCCCCCTCCATCTACCCTTTTCTTTCAGCTTCTCCGATTAATGATGCGCCCGACTCAAAGTTTTTTTCCTCCCCCCCTTTCCTCCGCCCCCGATGCGGCCTTTGCTTGAAAAGTCCCACCCCCGGATACTTTGCTTTGCAGGACACGGATGCCTTTCCTTTAAAACGCTTGGCGTCGCGACGGGTGCCCCCCTCTAAGCGGTGTTTTGCCAAGAGTCCACCAGTAGCCTTGACGCCGCTTTCTACTGGTTTTCCCCTTCTCGATCGCCGTTTGGGGGAGCACCTTCTATCACGGTAATGGTAGCGTTCCGTCCCTTCCCCTTTTTTGGTGCCTCCTACGTATATTTTTCCTCATTTCTCTTTGTTTTAGTAAGACGAGAACGGGTTTTCACGCAGCACGCCCTTCCCCTAGTATCCCCATTTCCCCAGGTGAATATAAGAATCCTACTGGGTTCGTCTCCTTTGTGTTACGCAGCTTCCGCGCCTTCTGTCGGGACCCCCCCGTCGCATTTCCTCCCCCTGCAGAACGCGCGATTATCCCTCCCACAGATGCCCCTTCTAATGCTGCATCGAACTTGGCACCCCATCATACCCTTACCTGTCGTCTTAGACCTTTTCCTCGCGCCTACGTCCGATCTCCATACTTTCGTTTTCCCACCTCCCCCCCTCTCCCAGGTACCGCAACGAGATCCCCTCCCCGACTCCCCCCCCTTTTCTTTTCGGCTCGCCTGCCCTGTTTTCGTTACCCAGGTTGCGATCTCATTGGCCGAACCCACAGATTTGTTACTCCTTTCTCTCTTTATCGATCTGAATCGCTCCCCCCCCGACCAAAGGAATCTTCATCGTTGTCCGCGCGTTCTGCACTTTTTGGCTATCCTTTATGCCAATTGGTGTCAGATGGAGAGAAGACCTCTCACCCAAAAGTTTGCCTTCCCTTTTCTCCCCGCGTTTTACGTTTTTGTTGTCGAGTTCCTTCCACCGACTTGACTTGTGAGACCTTCCTCCTCTGTTCCGCTCCTCTACTGGACCAAGTTGTCCGCTGTGTAATCAAATCCCGGTCGCTTATTTAGCTCTTCTTTTCTTGCCTAGCCCGTCCGCTCACTCCTTTATCCCCCCCTTCTTCTTCCCCCTTCCCATTCCTACAGGGTTTCCTTGCGTCTGGCCCCCCCCCTTGTCGACAGATACTTACAGGTCTGCGTCCTATGAAACGAGATCATCCTCGCTCCTCGCAGTTACTGGCTCCGGCCTCGTCCCGAACGGCTGCCTTGTGGAGCTTCCCCCCCCTCGAGATGCCTTCGAACTGGCCCCAGTGCGCTTTCTCTTGACGAAGTAATTATACCTCCGCTTTTCCGTTTTGTCAGCCCATTCTTTTTACAGTCGGGGTATTACTTTCTAGATCTTTTGCTCAGCTTCGTAGCCCCCCCTGTCCTCCCTTTTTTCTTCCCGACCCCTCATCTGGCTGCCGGTCCACTTTGCCTCTGAATCCCCATTTTAAATTAAACTTCCCCAAGTTTTTTTCCTCCACGACGGCGCTCTCCCTTACCCCGAATATCTTTCCCTTCTTCCCTTTAGTTGCGACACTTTTTTTGGAGCGTTCTTCCTGGTACAGTGTGTCTCCCAAAACGAATATACGAAGCTTTTTCGCTTGACGCACCGCCGTTTCTCAGCCCCCCCCTCTTCCTGCGAGAAAGATAATGCTCTAGTCTCTCCGCTTGGCCGGTTTCCTCCCAGTAGGTTTCTCAGGGCATCCTTTCAGCTTTTTTTCATTTGTAATTGTGAGAAGAGAGCGACCTCGAAGCTATCCCCTGTGTTGCCAGCTTTCTAAAGGATAAAGTGAAGGCCTCCGTCCCGGCCGTTAGGTTTCTCCTCCCCTTCTACAGCTTCCTTCCTTTATTTGAGCGTAGGCTGAGGTCCTCGAGTGCAAAACCCGTCCCGTGTTTTCTATGCTCGGATACTTTTTCTAATATTTTTTTTTTTTTTCCTGTCTTTTTTCCCCCCCGGGGTGACCCTGACGTTCCTGAAACCAAAGGCGTGTCCCACGTCCGACAGCGAGGTCGTTCCGTTTTTTTCCATCACCCAAGCCGTCATTCAGAATGGTTCACCTCTCTCCGTCGGAGTACCTCGGTGTCCAACTCCCTTAAGGCGAAAGTCCATTCTCCCCCAGTTGAAATGAGTTCCTCACTCCCTTGGAAGCTTAAGGTTAGGTCTTTTCCTCCACCAGGCGCTCTCCTCCGGAGTATTTCTCCTCCAGTCTTTCGCTATGAAGGAATGTGAAAAGTGGATATTCTCTACTATCCCCCCTTTTTTTGTGTCGAGTTTCGCCCTTGAAGGTCAGTAATTGCCCTCTTCAGTTTTCTCCCTACTCCTTGTATTCTGAGCGCCGTGTCGACCCGTCCCACATCCACTGGCAAGTTGAAAAGGTCTTCCAAATCTCTTCACCTCTTCTTGTCCCTTTTTAAGATTTATGGCCCATATGTTTTCGACTTCTCCGGTGTCCCCCATTTGAATGACAATTGTTCCGATGTGGGTTTGACTCCCCTCAGATAGATTGATGTGATGTTTTTAGTCTCTCGTTTTTGACAACCTCACTTTGGTCTTGAGCTTGCAGGGCTTTACACTTTTTCACATAGTATTGTGTTTCCGTCTTTTTTCGATAATCATTAGACATGTCTCCCCTTGCGCTTTTTTTTTCAAGCTATAATTACCTCAATCCGAACACTTCCCTTTTCCCTGACTTCATCGACGGCCCGTTCTTGAAGAGGATTAAGATAGTTTATTTTCCATTGTCCTGGCGCCTCCGCCTGGATCCGTCTCCCCCCTTCCCAACACCGGGATGATGCTCTTTCCTCCCCCGATGAATCGGTGGTCTACCCTCTTATCCTTTTCCTGTCTCCCCACCTCCTCTTCACCCTAAGTGATAGGCCATGGCGATTCCTCTTATTAGTCCCGGTCCTATTGTTTCGTCCCCCCCTTTGCTCCCGGCCAATCTGCAGAGTACCCCCGTTTGTGCTCCTGCCATTACGGCAACTCTCCCACCCCCTTCTACATAAGGAGGGTCCCTCCTGATCCTTTTCTGGCAGATTCGATCAGAATTAGTGGATTGTTTTTTTTGCCCCCTGACGTTCTGGTTCAAACTTTGGTCTCTGCCCGTTGCCCGGATCACAATCGATCTCCTTCAACCTTCCTTCTGGGTGTTCCGTTACTCAGTTAATATATCCACGGCTTCTCTTGATTGACCTACGTTGTGAAAACACTCTCTTAGTTTGTCATCGTATTTGACGCCCTTTTTTTCCCCAAGCTCACGCGGAGCATTGTGGTCCACGGTATGCCTGATTTTCTCGCGTTTATCTCCCGTCTCCTCCTTGCCCCCCGCCGGTTTGGGACATTTCTTCAAAGGATATTCCTATGGTTCGAGCGATCGGATCTCGAGTTTAGTAGAGACCCTTCCCCCTTTTTCATTATACTGTTGATTTTCGCCCCTGGTCTTGATTGATGCCCTCCCCTCTCATTGGAAGTTCTCTATTTTTCAGTGCTCTTCATGGAAGACCCCTCCCGCTGGCTAGAATCTCCTAGAAGGTGTCTTCAAGGAGGAAAACTCTTTCTTTTCGTCTTTTCCCTCCCTTCCCCCCCCCCCCCCCCCCCCCCCCCCCTTTTTTTTTGAGGTTCTTCCCAGATCACGTGTAAAGAATCTCCCCAACCTTCAATCCGCCCTTTTTTCCTACTTCTTGTGTTTAATTATTATTTAGCCAAGTCTTATGCGCCCATTTTGCCTCCCATTTATCGCAACCCTTGCACGGCGCTAACTCGGCTTACTGATATGCTTTTTTTGTCGATCAGGGTTGGTTGCACCCCCCTTCCAGGAGATCATCTGTCTTTTGGTCCTTGACACTGGATCATCCCTTCCATGGGTAAAAACTTCTTCAGGCCTTAGCAGCCAACTAGGGGAGTGAGGGTGGCTACTTATTTTTGCTACACTTCTCTTTCTTTTCTCCGTGAAGAGAGTAGTAGGAGTCACTTTTTTTCCCTTTTTTGACTGCTTCTTTTTTCTTTGCACCATTCGTCTCCCCCCCCGGCATTTCATTTCAGGGTTCCTCGTCGAGCCCGAAGCGTGGTGTAGAGTCCCATTGCCTGTTTTGTTCCCCGACCGCACCTTGCGCTCACAGCTTTCACGCACCCCCCTCACGAACCCCTCCTTTGACTGTAGTGAGATCATGGGACCTTCGGGTTCTTCGATTTCCGGTCGGAGGTTTTGCCCAAAAGTTCTCTGCGGTCGATCATGACTCCGTACCGAGGACATTTATCTACGTCGGCGACACTCCCGTTCCCCCTAGGTAAGGCACCATTCGCTTTAACGCCCTTTTTCCCCTCTCTTCCTGACGAATCGTAGCCCGACTAAATGGATTTAAGAGTTTGAAACACCCCTCGTCATCGGCTTGCCATTTTCCCTCTACGAAAGGGCGCGGTATTCAGTCCCTATGCCCTTCCCGAGGGCCATCCGCAAGTGCTGACGGTCGTTTTTCCCTCTCAGAAAAGGAAGAACCCTATCGTTGACCCCTCTTAGACCCTTTTCTTGGCGGTCAGGACGCGTTCGCCTTCCCGCGACACCGATTTTTTCGTGGCTTTTTCCCCCCGTTGCCCAGTTTGTCTATTCATTTAGCTGCGAGGCCCTTTACCAGCATGGCCGTCTTTTTTTGAATGGCGTTTTCTTTTATTCTTTTTCCCCCTCCAGAGATACTAGTTAGACCGTTCTGGGTGAACCCCCCCCCCCCCGATTTTTCATGATACCCTCGTGTTTAGAGTTGGTTTTAAATTAGTTTATTTTCTGACGTCCCCATCTGAAGAGAGTGCTCACCGAACTCGACTTGCTTTCCTCCCTCTTCCCTCCTACATCTGCGCAGAGGACCTGTTCGAAGAGACCGAGATGATGCTGTTCTCCCCCCTTTTTTCAGATTAATTGCGCCAGGGTCTGGTTGATGTTCTCTCTCTCCTCCCCTTCCCCCGGTTTTTTTTTCTCTCTTTCCACAGGCGAACCCCCCCCCAGGTGGGACCAAGGGACCTTTCATGTTTTCTTCCTCCCCTCAGGTAGCAGTGTCAGATTATGTCCCTCCTTTTCCTCTGTGCGTATGCTTCCTCCCTCAAACCGAGTCTGTGAGTATATTATTGGCTTAGCATAATCTTTCCCCCCAACGAGCCGTTTCTCCACGGCAGTGGATTCCTTCCCCGACCCCTAGGTTTAGTTTTCTTGAACTCCATCCCCCCCGTTGTAGACTCGGTGCGTGTCCGGAAGTTACCTCTATTCAATCGGCCCCGTCCCCGCACACTGGAGGCTTAACGAAAACTCGTTTCGACGACCCTCGGTCTCCACGTCGATAACTCTTTTTCGGCGGCTTCGAACGCGTCATAGTCCTCCCGCCGCATTTCGTTCGGGATCCCCTATTTCGAGTTTTTAGGTTTTCGCCCCGTTTTTTCAGCGGTTCTTGGATCTGATTCTTTCTTTCTCGCCCACTCTCTTCCCTTCGCTACTTACACCGATGACGAGGTGTTCACCCCAAAGCTTCCCCCTCTCCTTTACTCCGTGTGGTGTGAGCCTCTAGAAATTTCCTCTCACGGATCTTTGGAGGATCAGTCGGCCCTTAGACAGTTGGCCCCCCCGGTGTAGTCCGATCTCGGTCTCTTTCTTTTATCTATGAGAAAGACGTCAGTTTTCTGTCCGCCGCCTCCGTGAACCCTCTACCGATGGCCACTGGTGATATCCCGATAAGTTAGGGTTCCTTCTCTGCGGTTACAGGTTCTTTTTGCGGGAACCCGGCCCTCGGTACCCGCCTGGCCATCCGCCAGCCCCTATCTCCCCTCCCGCTGAATGACAAGGAAATGGACTTTTTCCCCTTCCTGACCTGGGTCAAGCAACCCCCCCAGCCCGACCGTCCCGTTTGTTATCACCGTCCCCCCTATTGCGTCCGGAGATTATGCAGTTTCGTTTTGTCAGAACCCTACCCCGGGTATCAGGAAACTATTTAAAACGATTCGAGACCAGATGCTGTTCTTCCTTTCCTCCGCTGCCCGTGTTCCCTTTGCCGATGAGCCGTTTTTTCGAACCCACGATTCTCAAATCTTTTCCGAGGCGCATGACTAGCGACAAATCCCAAGCCTCCTTCCTCCCTAGTCTTTCCCCCTTCCGGTGTTGGCCCAGCGAACATGAGGGAGAAGACGAGCCGACTCCTCTTTCCCACAAGGCCGTCGGTCTCCCGCGGTTTTGCGTTTTTTGTTTTCGGGTTCCCCCCCCCCTCTTATTGTCTGAACCTATCCTTGTAGAAGCGCGAAGAACCTGATCTGATTCCGCGTTTCCCCTTCCGGTCGCTCTTTTCTTATCGAGGGTAGATCCCGGTCCTCTCCCGCCCAGATCACCCTCCTTCTTTTCTTCTCATCAGTCTACCGGCGTAGCGACGTCTAAAATCCCGTCACCACAGTTATTACGCGCTCTCTCCCCCTCGCTCCCTGCCCTCTGCAGGTCTTTGGGAAAGACAGCTTTTCTCACGTTTCGCCCCGGTGGGAGATGCCCGCCTCTCGCCTTCCTTCTGATCGCGGTTCCCGCTTGTCCCTTTCCCACGAGCGCAAGAGCGGTTTTAACGTCTTGGGTCCTCCCCTTCTGGGATGAAGCCGTCGTATTGCTAAACCCTCGCCTTAACTGGGTTCGGTCGGTCCCGGTTCCCTCTCTGGCTTCTTTCCCCTGCTCGCGAGAACCCGCCCCCCCCCCCTTTCCCCATCAACGTCCCGTGTGAACCCACCCGCCACGAAGTGCTTTCTCTGGCCCCCTTGTCGGCGCAGAGGGTGGACCTTGCCCCTCGTAGTTCTCAAAAGTTTTTTGGCCTCTTTTCCGTCTGGTACATTTCCCCCAAGATGTTCGGGCTTAATTTCTTTTTTTCGTTGAGCAACCCTCCTTTTCCGAACCTCCCTATGCAGTCGACTTTGATTGTTGACGATTATCTCTCCCCTACACTCCCCCTCTCCACAACCTTTCTTTCCACCCCTACCATGCACAGCCCCCCCTATCTCCCCGCGTCCACTCCTATCCCCTTCATCCCCCTCCCACCTCCATCCCTCTCCCGCTCTGGGGCGGAGTTACTAAGAGGTGTTCTCACTGCCATCGCTCTCTGGTCTCCCTTTTCAGCTCGTCCTCGCAGCCTCGATAGTTGTTGTGCTAGTCGGCATTCCCCCGTCTTTCTTTCGCGCAGGCTGCAGAAAGTCAGCGCAGTTGTTTCTCGATCTCAGAGGTCGTATTCCTTTTCTTTCTCCCGCTGGTCTGTCCTCTTTTTCCCCAAGAGCAGTTTTGGGAGCCGGCTGGATCCTGTGAGTTCCCCTCTGTAATAGTCGTACCACCTTGTTGCGCAGTTCCCTACCCCCCCCCCTTTGTCCCCCCAGATACGACCCCCATCTCCTAGTGCGTGTTACGGGTCCCACGTCAAACATAACGGACTGCAGAGACTGGTCCCCTCCCTCCGTCGTCGACGGTAGCAGTTTTAAACGCATTCTCGTCTGCCTTTTCTCTGACGCATCGGTTGCCCCCGCTTTCCTTTGACGGGTAGAACTTCCTCTCGTCTTCCGGAGTAGTCGACAATATATATTTATACTGCGTCACCCTTGTCCCCGCCTCTCT
>Ga0179593_1810361_pt1 | contig 11184 bp, 10 predicted proteins | sample CZODoug2_1_08_16_FD_185931 | JGI IMG/M metagenome (GOLD analysis project Ga0179593, IMG submission 185931) | Vadose zone soil fungal communities from Angelo Coast Range Reserve, California, USA - CZODoug2_1_08_16fungal (PacBio error correction) | ecosystem: Environmental > Terrestrial > Soil >... | reverse complement strand
AAGCCCCCCCCCTTCCTTTCGCTTTTAACCCAAACTAATCAACTACAATAACCCATTCAATTCCTCAGATCTCTGCTGAGTAGAACCTGAATTCCCCTTTTTTTTCACAATAGTACATTCCCCCTCGTTCTACGGAGCCACGCCTTTCAAAACTCCTGATTACCGTCGACCCCCAACGGCCATTGTCTTTCCTAATGTGTCTCTGTTCGGCTTTCCCTTCAGAGAGATCCCTTCTTTCCCTTGAATTCCCTGGCCTTCGAAATTCGGCACAATAATTTTACGGTGTACACCCTTTCAACGCTGGTAGAGAAATTTTTCCTAGAGATGGGGAAATTCTGTACAAAAACAACCCCCATGGTCTTTTATGAAGTTGACTACTTCTTCAATTACCAGCCAATTGACAGGGTAGCGTGATGGTCCCCTGGGGGTGAAGGAGAAAATCGACAAGATAGTGAACTAACTCAGTACAAATACTTTCTCCAATATCTTTGCCCCAAGCCTAGTGATTCTCTTATTGTTTGTGTATGCGAGTGTGGTTTTTCCCTTTTCATGTTTATTGGGTTTATTTCCTAGTATTAACTGAATTTTAAACTTATTACACCTTAACCTCAATAAAACCCCCTTTTTTCTTATTTTCCTTACTGCCTTATTCCCGTTCATGACAAAAAAGCCCGGTAGTTCCCTTTCTCTCTTTCTCCTTCCCTTCCTTTTAGAGAGATTTATTCCCCCGCCTCCGCGTTTGGCAGTAGGCAGTTTCAGGCCCCATAACCCTCCCCCTCCATGTTGATTTTTTTTGTTTAATAAGTTAAACTCTCCTTCTCCCCTTCGGAAACCAATTACACTCACTAAACCCCCCCCCATTAATAAACCCCCCCATAACAAACAATACGACACTGGCAAAATCCCCCCCCCATATCAATTTATGTACGCCCCTTGATCCCGTGTATGGTCTCCCCTTTTTCAGCTTAATCCTGAGTGGCTAACAGCCAGAAGAAATTAAGGTCCCCCCGTAGTACCATCAGCTTGCCCCTAAGTTCCTATTTGTTTTTCCTTTAATTGTAGACTCTTTCCAAACACCCTTTGTAAAATTATCCTTCTTTCATGAGATTCAAGTACAAGGGCCTCTTCATTCTTTCTAATGTCCCTACGAAACCCCTTCTTTCCTGGGTTTTATCATCTCTCCGGGTCGCCTTTTTATCGATTCGCAAAGCGTGGCTCTTTAGAAAATGACCTTTACATCTTCTGGTTCCATATTCCCTCCGGTGTCCGTTCTACGTCAGGCATTTTCGGAAAAAGTTCCTCTTTATTGTTTACTAGTTTTTTTTTTTTTTAAAATCTTTTACCGGTTTGGTCGTGGCTTCCGGTCCGAAGGTCTAGGATCTTTCCCCGAACTGAAGGAAAAAGGGTTCTTTTATTGATTGTTCCTAAGGGACAACCCCGTTTCAAGACTGTATCATGCAGGTTTTTTTCCCCAAGTCAACTAAATAACCCCCCCCCCATACAACTCAATACCCATCTAACTTAATCCTATAAACCCTCTTCCGTGACCGGTTTGACTACCTTCAATAATCCTTTTTGCCCGCTAACAGTCTTAAGAGATGAGTGAGATTTAAACTTACTTTCCTCCTTTCGCTTTTTAAACACTCTCCCCCTAAACAAACCAACCCCCTTTTTTCTGCATCAACCATGAGAAAAACAGTTTAGAAATGATCTTTCTCGCCCTTCTTGCTTCTAGGGGAAATCGCTGCTCCCCCCCGGCACCGTTGTAAAACACACCCCCTGCGCTATCTTTTTTAACTTCTCCCCCTTAAAAGATAAGAGCGTTTTATTACCCGAGAACTCCCAAATCCAATGATTTACGGACGCCCTTTTTTTTTTTATCAAGGGAAGACTGCACCCCCCAAAGGATTTTCACCAATGGAGCCCCCCTCCCCCCCCCCAGTATTTTTTTCCACAACGAATTATGATAAATACCTGGTAGAAGATAAACGCTTTCTTCCCCCCCTGAACCACGGCTCCCCGATCCTTTCCCCCCTTCTTACCCTGACAGTTTTCTTGACAACAAAATTGCTTTTTCCCCGCATGAAACATTGCGATGAGACATTCGCACACCCCGTCGGAAGCCTCCTTTGCCCTGCTGCTCAGCTGATGGTTTACTTTTTCTTTTCCTTCCCCGTTGTTGTTCTTGCTTTTGACCCCACACCCAAGCCCTCTTTCGGAAAAAGTTGATTGGTTTTGAGTTATGTCCTTTTTTTGTCTTACATCCCAAGCAAACCTTTTTTTTTCTTTAGTTTATTATGTTTATAAGTTCTCCTGGAAACCCATACCTCGACCCGTGGGTACTACTGAGGTTATTTCAGCTTAATTTTTCGTTTTTTTTCCCCCGCAGATGAACTGGGGCGATCGGAGCAAGAGTTGGTTGGTTCCTTGTCCTTATTCCTAGGTGTCAGGATTCCCCTGCGAGGGGTTAACTGAGTTTATTTTAAGTTTATTCGAGGGCCTGAAACCCGCATATTGAACCAGGCGGGCACTCAAAAACGAGCCCTGGACTATTTGCCATCTTCTTCCTTGTGAGAGAGATGGCGCCCTTTCCCTCTTCTTTTTGAGGGCCTTCAGCCCGACCCCCCCTGCCCCCCCCCCGTTAACCCCATCTTTTTTCTTTAATAAGGATATTACCTTCCTCCTTCCTTCAAACTCAATAAACCCTTTTTTCTATGCCCGTTTCAATCTGCTTTCTCCATCCCCAGACGAAACGTACGCAACTCCCCCACTCAGTTTAAACCCCCCTTTTCGTTTCATGGGTAGTATAAGGACTATCCCCCCACATCCCAACTAAATATTTTTTCTTGTTGTAGGTCTTTCTAAGGACAACCCCCACGGGAAACAAATCCACATTTTCAAATCCCCCCCCACTTTTTCCTCATGCCTTCTTGCTCTTTTCGATCCTGGTCTCAAAGGCCCCTCACCAACAACGGGCAGGACCCCCTAAACTCAGTTAACCCATCAGATAGCGCCACCCCAGGGACATCGTCTGCTTTCCGACTTTTTTCTTTGATAATATGCCTCCTTCGTTTTTCCCAAATTCTATTTTTCGCTAGGACACCCTTCCCCTCGGATTCAATGCGTATCGGGCCAAATGTACCCTGCCGTTTTTTTCGTCCTTCCACAATTCCCGGAGCATTTCACATTTGGAAGGTTAACCCCCCTCTTCATGGGCTAATGTGGTCCCTCTGTGCTGTTTTTCTGACCCCTTCTACCATTCAAGCCGTTCTTTTTAATCCGTTGGCTCCCCCCATATCTTTATACCACCTTTCCTATTCCTGTTAGGGTATTTTCGTACCCCTCCAGCGTCACTTTTTTGTTTACCGGTTTCCTGAGTTCTTCCCCCCAGCCGATTTTTTCCCCCCTCCAAAAAGAAGGAGGTTGCGCTCTTTACTCTTTTTTTCCCAACCCTGTTTGTCTCATGTTTAAATATAATTGGTTCGTTTTTAGAATGGCTCCTGCAGGAAGGGTCAAAGTTCGCATACATTATTTCGTTATCTCCCTCCCCTAAAAAATCAAGTGCTTTTGCTCAAAACAGTGTTTTCCACCGTAGGTATTTTCCTTTTCCCCTTTTTTGATTAAGTTTCTTCTTTTATTAAGTTTTATTTTTTGGTGCTTAGTTTATTGCCCGTCTCCTACACGGATTTTCCGGGGTTTTAATTAGTACACAAATAAATTTTTCAAAAACAATGCCCGGTTTCTTGAGTGGTTGTTGGCCTAGCTTCTAGGCCACGCTCCCTTTAAGGACAAACCCGGAAAAGATTGATATTAACCCTAATCACCCTCCTCCCCAATCAACTTTTTCTCTCCCATGAAGTAGCCCCCCTGACACCAGGAAACCCTTCTTTTTCCTTTTGCTGTTTACGTAGCCACAGACTTTTGCTATTCGATAAAAACTGGCCCGCCCCCCCCCCCCCTTCAGGCATTTTTTCTTTGATAAACCCGCGCATTCTTTTCCCGGTTATTGGGATTGTCTTTTTCCTACGGAGAGCAGCCCTGTACCTGTGTACGTGAAGTCCAGAAGAAGCCGAGAAGCATGCCTGTGGACGGTCAATCTTCCTCCTCCACGAGTCTCTTATTTCCCAAGGAGAAATATACAGCCAGCCTACAAAAATAGGGATTGTAGGCACCAAGTCTTGAGGTCCCCGACACCCCCTTACCAACCCCCATTCTCTTAGGACACACCTAAGGCGCGACTTTGCCTGCATGAGCGCAATCTCGACTGCCTCCGAGAATAACCACCTTGTGTATCAACCTCCAGGAATACGAGTAAGGTATCCAATCCCCCCCTTCAATCCTCTCATTATCCATGAACCCCCAATCTCCAGTGTAGCCAAACATGAGGCTTCATCCATTTGGTTTTTCCCGTCGCTCTTGTGGTGGATCTTCGCGTTTATTACAGTTGATTCCCTCTTTGATTTCCTAAGGAGGACTTCCCATCCTTTTTATTCAACATAATAAAATTCACATTCCCCACCAACTCAAACGTCGTTTTTTCTTTACTGCTAATGCCCTCACCTTCCTGCCCCCCACCAAAAGCGGTACCTATCTTTCTTTCCCCTTCCTCCCTCCGTTGTTTTCTTCTTTATTATTTCGACCCGGTTTTTTCTCTCTTTGTAAACGAGTAAGTAGGCAGCGTCCCCCCACTCCGCCACTTTGCGAAAGTGAGGTTACAGCGTTTATTATGGTGTCAGAACTTTCCCCTCTTTCCCTCTGGAAAACAAGAAAAACTCCCCCCCAAGTAAAATGAATCAACTTCCTATAAAAAACAATCGCATTCCTTTCCCCCAAAAGACCAAGATGTATGGAGATGGTCTCAAATGTCGTTGCGGAGTTAAATGTCATCGGATGTTTCTCCCCCCTCAAGCCCACTGTACTTCTGCCCCCCGTCCACCCCCCCCGTTATCAATCTTCGACGAACAGTACATATTTTTCTTTTTTTTTTTTCCTTTCTAAGTTTTGATCTAATCTGTTCCCCCCCCCGGATGAGGCCGTAGTTTTTCACTTCACGCTACAAGGCTCTTCAGTGCCCTCTCTCCTCAAATGCTCCGCCCCAGATCCCAAATATCAGGGTGACACGAACTTCCTTTTTTTAGGCGAGATAAGGAGTTTTCCGTCTTGCCCCCGCTGTGGCTACGTAGAACATTTTTTCTCGTTTCAGGTTTCTGGTTTCAGGCAAGAGATCTGTTACAAAAGTCTGGTTATTTAGTTTTCTGGTTACTCCTTTTCTCTTTTCCCTTTGTTTTTCTTAGCGTGGCTCAGTCTCGAGTCCCCAACAACCAAGAAGCACCTGAGAACCTGATTTGGGCTTCTTATTCTGAGTTACTCCCCTTTCCCTGGAAAGAATCCTTGTAGCCCTCCCGGAAACCACTTAACTCCCAGAAACACTTCCTTAATGAAACAAATAAACCTCCCTTCAGCCACGGAAGCCCCCTACCGGGGTGACTCGGAAAAGTCATAAGAACCCTTTTACCAAACAAAAACACCCAAGATATACCGTTTTTTCGTGATGTGCGAAGAGCTTCCCCCTTCCATAATTTCGCTTCGCCAGCCACCACCCTTCTTGCCCTTCGCCCACTCAACAACCAAACAATTATTCATCAACCCTTTCGAAACCTCCCATCTACAGCGCCCACCAACCTTTTTTTTTGAAATAGCTGATAACACCCCCGGAAACTGTTTAAAACAACTTTGTGGGCGGACTTCTAGGTCTCTTTTAAATGCAACTTCCCTAAACGTTTTTTTGAATCTGTTTTTCCCAGATCACCTGGGCCCCCCGGACCGGGTGCTTGGAATGAGTCCCCCGGGGCAGACCCTCACAAACTTCCATGAGCCCATTCAATTCCCCAAAGTATTTTGAAACTGCCACCAAGATTTATCAATCCCGGGTCTCATTCCTTAAAACTTTTCCAGAAAAAACGGCGTTACCCTTGCTTTCCCATTGAAATCCGGAAAGTTGTCACTATCCTGGATATTCTCAACCAAAATAGAATTTTATGGGACCCGAATTCCTTGCCTCTTTTTGCAAAAAAGTCGGAAGCATACCTAATATATGCTGCCTGCCTTCTCCCTATTTTATTCAGTTTCCCGTGTTGCTCCCGGGCCTTGACCAGGAGGCCCTCCCATCGACCCCCCCAACCAACACCCCCTCTCCCAAAGTGGATTGGTTATTTTTTTTCTTTCCCCGTTGTCTCTTTTTTTTTTTTTTTTTTTTTTTTTTTTTTTTTTTTTTTTTTTTCTTTTTTTTTTTTTTTTCTTTTTTTTTTTTTTTTTTTTTTTTTTTTTCTTTTTTTTTTTTTTTTTTTTTTTTTTTTTCTTTTCTTTCCTTTTTTTTTTTTTTTTTTTTTTTTTTTTTTTTTTTTTTTTTTTTTTTTTTTTTTTTTCTTTTTTTTTTTTTCTCCTCTTTTTTTTTTTTTTTTTTTTTTTTTTTTTTTTTTTTTTTTTTTTTTTTTTTTTTTTTTTTTTTTTTTTTTTTTTTTTTTTTTTTTTTCCTTTTTTTTTTCTTTTTTTTTTTTTTTTTTTTTTTTTTTTTCTTTTTTTTTCTTTTCTTTTTTTTTTTTTTTTTTTTTTTTTTTTTTTTTTTTTTTTTTTTTTTTTTCTCTTTTTTTTTTTTTTTTTTTTTTTTTTTTTTTTTTTTTTTTTTTTTTTTTTTTTTTTTTTTTTTTCTTTTTCTAGACCAGGTATTCCCCCCCCACCCATCCCTGAGGTGATGGTTTACTCCAAGGTAAGCCTTATAATCACGCAGGAACCCCATAAATCTACTTTCGAGTTTTTTTCCAAAGTCTCTTAGTTGATTAAGTTTATTGGGCTAAACCTTTCATACGACCAACAACAATCCCTATTGGTTTATTGAGGTGATGATTGTTTAATAACGTTTCCGATCCTTATACCACCCCGGAAACCAATAAATCTCTGAGATTGGTTACCTTAGTTCTTTCCCCCCCTTTATTCCGTTTATTTTTCTGACCCTCTCTGCACAGTCTTTTTCCTCAAAAAAGCGTTTGTCCGTATTGCCACCCTCTTTCCCTCTTTTGTGGTTTTGCTCTTGAATACGCTTACAAGAGGTCTTTTTTGCAGGGAAAGTGTTCCTTCCCCAGAATAACCCTTCCCCTTCCCACCCAAATCTCAGCTCCTTTGTTCTTGCGTTGTAATAAGTCTTACCGTATACCACCCTCCCTCCATAAACCCCCCCCCCCTTTTTGGGTACGATGCCCCTTTCCCCCTTTTTCCATCCACCGAATAAAATTACCTTTCCTTCTTCCCACTCTCAGTTTACCAATCTCCGATGCTTTTCCTTATATTCTCTTTAAACCCCCCTCAATACCCCCCCCCTCATCTTGATGGTGGTTGGTCGATACCTTTCTAGACCCCCCCTTTTAGGCCCTCCCCCAATAAAACAATTCCCCCTTTCCCTTCTTTGTGGGTGTTTTCTGTTTCCTTTCTCTGAAATGATAAGACAACCCTCCCCTGAATTTACACTCAGTTAAACCATCAGATGAGAAATTTTTCCCTGACCTCCTTTGACATGGGGCCTTTCCCTTTTTTTCCTTTCTTATCATTTTTCCCCCTTCTCCCAAATAATTCTATTTTGTTCCTTTTCCTCCTGGTACAAAAAATTCCGTTAAACCTGTTCTTTTTATAGGAAACTTTTGTTTACCTCCTTTTCTTTAGTTCCTTCACCCATATTTTCGTCTTCTACCCCCCTAATAAGTCTTTTTTCCCCCAGAATTGTGTTATCCTGAATGGGTCAATTTCTTTTGTGCTTTTTTCCAATTGATACCATCCAACCCCCCCCCCCCCCCCCCTTCCTTCGTTGGTCCCCTATCTTATACCACGCTTTTTTTTCGGTCTTTGCATGTTACACCCCAACCCTCAATCCCCCGTGCCCCTTGTTTTCCCCCTCTTTCTCCCCCTCGATTACTCCAAAAAGAAGGAGGTGTTCCCCCCCCCTCTTCCGCTAATTTAAACAAAATTTTTCCATTTATTAATTGGTTTTTTTTCTTTTCTTTTTTCTCCATGCAGGAAAGTGTTCTCAAATTATTACCTATCATTATTCCCAACCCTCCCCAAATCGTCTTGTATATCGTTTTATTGGGTCTCCCCTTGTCAACGGTAAGCGACGAGTTTTTCTTTTCCGTTTATGTAGTGTATGATTTTCTTCTTTTAAGTTTATTGGTTTCCTGTATTTTCTCCCCTGCTTCTTTTACGAAAGGTACTTCCCCAGTATCACCCCTCCCCCCCCTTCCTCAGGTTCTTTTTTTTTTGGACTTCGGGACCTCCGGGCCACGATTAAGGTACCAAACCCAACCCCTCTTTTTTACTAAACAGATCAACTCATCCCCCCCTTCCCCTTTTTCCGCTCTCCATGAAGATAGAAACTTCCCTGAACGATCACCAGGAAAAACCTAGTAATTTTTACCTGAGTTACTTTTCGTCTTTCTTCGATAAAAAAACTGACCCGTGAACACTCTGATACCCGGGAATGCCCTTTTTCCCCCGACTTGTATCTTTTCATTATGGAAGAGGTATGAGTGCCCTTGCCTTTCCTTTCCAGTCCAGGCGACCTCTTCTCTTTTAAAGTTTTCCCACAAAGTAAATTATCCCCCCTTCGGAAGCTACCAAAAACCCTTGTTCCCTTTGTCTTTTCCCTAGGCATTGCCGCGCCTAAGAAGAACAAAGGAAACGTTTGTGCTTTTATGGAGGGGCTTCAGCTATCAGGGTCTTGAAAAAGACCCCTTCCCAGTTTTCGACAAAGAGAACTGTTTCTCCAAGTAACTTTTTTTTTTTTTCTGCCAGAGAGTTCTTTTTCGGTCGAGAGAGTGGTGTATTAATCTTTTCAGTTTTTTTTATTGGTTTAATAAGGAGTATCCCCCCCTAATCCCCCCAGTACACCTCAATCCCCCCCAAACAATTCAACTTTCGCGTTTTTTCATCCTACGGTCCCTTCGTTTCATAGACACCCCTCCCTTTCCCAATAATCTCTTTTCCCGCAGACCAGGTTTGGGTTTGTCCCGGAGAGGATTTTCCCTGTTCTGTGGGGGTTTTTTCCTCGCCAGTAGGCCCAGTAGGAAAGGGCCTCCTCTTTGCAAACGAAGCCCGGTCTTGCAGTGAGTGGAGAGGGGAAGACGTACAATTTTCATTTGCCCGAATCCCTTCTTTCCACCAAGAATACAACCCCTCCCCTAAGCATAAGGATAGAGCCCCAGATGCCAAAAAACCACCCCCCCAAGACCCCCGTGAAGGTCAACAAGCACCAAGATGGGAGAAATAGGTAGGGGCAGCGGCAACAAGGACTGGAACACGTTTCAAATGTGGGGAATCGCCCCTTGTAAAGCTTCACCCCCACCCGTCTTCGGGATAGTCAATCTTAGAAAATAACCTTTTCATATGTTTTTTTGCGACGCTCTTTTTATACTCTTTACCCTTTTGTAAACTTTTTAACCCGGATGAGGCCCTCTTTTCGGCCCTTCCATTCACTGTAAAGAACTCTATAGGGCGTGAGGACATTTTTCGAGAAGAGTTGTTAAATCCCACAACTTTTAAATGCCGAATCACAAACAAAGGGATGGTAGTTTTCAGAGACTAAGACTCCCTTCTTCTGTTAGAGATTTTTTAGACGGAGTTTTACGATATTCACTTTCTCAACCGATTCTGTCTAAGTAGACATCTTGGTGGTTAAAATTAATTTCCGTTCCAGGTTCTTTTTACGATCAGGCCACCTCTTCATATGCGGACAAAGTTTTTGTCCTTCCTTCGTTTTTTTTTTCTTTTAATAAGTTCCTTTCCTTTGTTGTGGATTTACTTTTTCCCTGAGGTCCTGAATTGATCCCCACAAGCAAGACCTTCTTCCACTTGATTGTGTATTGATGTTCTTGTTCCGGTAAAACCCCCTTCACAGAAACCTAGAGGCGATCCCCCTTCACACACAAAGAACCCTTGACGTATAACCCCCCCCTAAATTCAACTAGCAAGAAACCCCCCCCCCCGGACCCAGAAACTTCCTCCTTTCTTTTCCCTTCTGAAATTTTCCTCCTTCCCCTTTAGACACGATACCCCCCCCCCCCCCCCTGTCGATCTTTTTTAGTGTCTGTTGGGAATTAGTGATATTTCCTCTCATCTTTTTCGCTTTTAACCTTTGCAGGGAGCCCATTCGACCTACCCCCAACCTTCATCAACCATTCTTCCCCCCCCTTTTTTTACACCCTATGATCTTCCCCCCATCATTCTTTTTGGGTCGCTTTTTCACAACTTCGACTCAACCCCGGTAAAACCCACGTGCCTTTTCTGATTTTTGAAATGACACCTTTTTTACAAGCATTTGTGGTGGTTCTGAGAACTCTCATTTCCTCAACTTTCCCTGGACGCTGTGTTTGACCCTTTTTTCATCCAGCAAAAACCCTCCCAAGGGAGCCCCATTACCCCTTGCCCCACACTTATTTGAACATTACACAAAGAATTCTATTACCTTTCTGTAGGAAGTCTCTCCTCTGGGGGAGGACCTTTAAAACGTCGTTAACATTTTTGCCTTACTGAAACTGTTACGACCTTTTGTCCCCCACTTTGTGATCCCCCCCCCATATGGGAAACCTCCTGACATGCTTTGTACCTAGGAAAACACCTGAAGACACTTGAGAGGACAGGCTTTGAGAATTAGAGGTGGAGTTCTTCCCCACCCGTTTTGTCTTATTTTTTTAGCCGGAATCTAAAACCACAGCCCCCTTCTTTTTTCCAACTGATTGGTTATTTAGCTTTCCCTTTCCCCGTTGGATGCGTCTTAGAAATTCTCGAAAAAACTTCCGCGTTGATTGGTTTATTGTAGTTTTTCTTTTAATTCAGGTACTATCTTATTACTTCTAAACAATTCTTTTTCCTCGATTGAGGTTAACTGATTTTTTCCCCAGTTTGATTAGTTTATTCTTTTTTTTCTACCCACGCGGACATACGACAACACCCTCTTTTATTTTGTTTATGAGTTATTTTTTCTGTGTAATACTATATATCCCTTCTAGGAGTTCACGATGAGGGTTTCCCTTTTTTCAGTTCCAGGAGCGGGACGAAATCTCCTGCACTAACTACTTCGAATCGGTTTTTCCTCGTCACACGTATGGTCCCCCTCACCCAGAGCGCTTTCTACGTATTTGC
>Ga0179593_1679266_pt1 | contig 11184 bp, 12 predicted proteins | sample CZODoug2_1_08_16_FD_185931 | JGI IMG/M metagenome (GOLD analysis project Ga0179593, IMG submission 185931) | Vadose zone soil fungal communities from Angelo Coast Range Reserve, California, USA - CZODoug2_1_08_16fungal (PacBio error correction) | ecosystem: Environmental > Terrestrial > Soil >... | reverse complement strand
CTTTAGGCCTGAATGAACCAACGATTCAACCCCCTCCTCTCTGTTTCTGCCACGCTTCTGACCATTGTCGCTTTTCTTTTGCCTTGCCTACTTTTCGGTCATAAATCCTCTTCCCCGCGTGGTCCCGACGAAGCTGTCGACCCTTTTTTGCTTGGTCCGGTGGTTCACCAGCGCCCCTGATCTCGAGCGCAGTCTTCTCTCTTTTCTGTGTTCCCCCCTGTCCCTTTTTTTTCCGACCGATGAGATTGCAGACGCCGTTCTTCCCTTGGGGTCTCGATGTTCCTTTTGCTTCCTGTTTCTCCTTTCTGCGACTCCCTAGCTCCTGTTAAATACTTCCCCTTCCCTTTACGGTGGGGTCCTTCTGCCCTTCCCCATGGTAGTACAGGATATGACCTTCCTTTCTAAAAGGAGAATTCGGCAATCAACGTCATAAAAGCTTTTTTCCGGGGAGCCGCACAGCTTTCTTTGACTCCCTTTAGTGGAATATCGGATTTTTTCGTCATCGGTGCCGGTACTTCCCCGTTTGGGAGGGTCGCAGGAGCTGTTCTTCCCCCCTTGACCCTGACGGTCTCTTTCGGCGCATGCTTCGAATACCCCCCCTTGGCGTAAGCCCCTTTCTTCCACTTTTTGTTACTGCCTCCCTCTGAGGTGGCTACAAAGCTGCTGGACTGTCTCCCCTGCGCCCCGAGAGGGGGACCTAACTCCCTCCGGGAATACTCCCCTCCTACCCCCTATCTCTGAGGGATTTCTTTACTTTGGTATCACTGTCTCTTTTCCCCCAGATGTTCAAGACCGACATCGCATCGTTCGGCTTCTCTTTTTTCCCCTCTTGGGGGTTGGAATGGAAGTTTTTTTTTCGCTGCGTAGAGGCGTTTTGCTTGCAATCGCGCGCCCTCCCTCCCTGAGACGATTCCTTTTTTGTGATCTCTCTTTTTTCGAGTCCTTCTTCGCACGCGGGCAATTGCGGCACCCTTTTTCCCCTATGGCCTTGTAACACAGCGTCCCCCCCGTTTCCATTCCCCTCACGCGAACCTAATGGTCCGTTCATCCTCACATCTTTGTGATCATCGGGTTCCCTTCCCCCCTATGACTCCTCGCCCCCTTCCTGAGGGGGACTATTCCGGGGGCGCTTTTTTTTGTTTTCCAGAAAAGTCAAATCATAGCGTTTTTCCTCGTGCCCCCTTCATGTTAAGCCATGGTCGCTTCCCCCATTAGAATCGTCTCAAGTCGCCCCACTTCTTAGCCGGTTCTTCCTTCCCCCCCTATTGTCTTCGCAAGATGCCCTTTTCGCCTCCCTGCTGGAAGAGACGTCGATTGAAATCTTTTCCCCCCGCCCCGCTCGTTTTTAAGCCCCTCTTGCCGACGACCTCCCCCCCCTCATTTCAGTACCTTTTTTTTCCTTCCTTGCCGGCTCGATTTGCCGGGCGATCTCTTTTTTCCTTTCCTGCAAGTGGATTGACGAAGTCTTTTCAGTGTGTTCCTCCCATGGTTCGATAGCCGTCCTCGTTCCGGGTAGAAGTATTGGTTATCCCTTTTTTTTTCTCCTCCTCTTTTCCCCTTTCCAAAGTACGCCAGAGCTCGCTTCCAAGTCTTGGCACAGTAGAGCTCCGGTATTTCTCCCTCAAGTCTCGAGAACAACTCCCCTTCCCCGTAGTGCAATAGAGTCAGAGCTTACCTTTTTAAAAAGCTTTCGCTTTCGGGGACAATCCTTTTTCTTCCTGCATGCGTTCGACGATTGGAAGTGCACCCCCCTTTTTTTCAAGAAGTGTGCCCAAATCCATTTTCTGATTTTTTTCTTTCCTGCAGAGCTATTGCCTCTCCAGAGATTTCTACCCCGTTTTTTTTTTCAGCCGCGGGGTAGGGGCACTTTCTTTTCTTCGTCGACTGAGAGAGGACCGAGCTGTGCCCTGCCTTTTCGAAGAACGGGACTGGCGTTCTTCCTCCGTAGCTTTTTTTTTTCTCCCGAGCTCATGTTTTCAACAGTCATTGGAGGTATTTTCCCCCCCTTTTCCGGTGACCCCAAGCCCGATACCTTCTCACACCACCCCCTTCTTTTTGGTTGGAGATGACTTCCGGTCGATTTCTTGCTCTTGACGAACCCCTTTAGCGCGCGCGCGCCTCTTTCTACTTCTTGCGCCTGGGTGTTTTGCAGAGACTTTTCCCACTGATCGAAGTCCCTTTTCTCTTTCCCTCTCTTCGACACTTTTTCTCAATGCATCCTCTTCATTCCATCAGGCCTGGCTTATGTCCATAAAGGAAGGCTTTGATTTACCTCCTTGGTGGCTTGACGTTCCTTTTTCGTCTTCGTTGACCAGCGCCCTCCCCATGATTCTTCGGGGGAGAGAGGTTTTTCCCCCTTTCAGCCGATGGAAGGTGAGCCCGTCCCTCTTCGTCCCGTTGGACCTTCTTCAAAGAAACGCTCACATGCCCCTCCTCCCTTTTCTCCGGCTCCCCTTTCCATGTAGAAGAGAAGGACCTTTCCTTTTCATCGCGAATGGAATTGACAGCCTCTCAGCTACGGCTCCGGCGATGTCACATCGCATCCTCCTTCGCTTAAATCCAGAGAGGCGGCCTCGTAAGGCTCATCCTTACTCCGTGAGTGCAGTAAGAGCTCCCCCTTTTAATCAACTAGTGCGGCAGAACCCTTTTTCCAGTTGTCGTGTCCCTTTCCTGTACAAGCTTTTTAATGGAGTCTCCCTCTCTTTAACTCCGGGCCCACTTTCCCCCAAAGAACGAGAGTCTTTTTGAGAAGGAGACTGAATATTGGGCCTCTTTGCACGGCTCCCTGAATTCAATTCCTGGCCGTCATCCCCTTCCGCTTTCCCCTCCTCCCCCCGTGGCGCAACGCCCAAAAAAAGTTTTCCCCTTTAGGGCAGACCCAGGTACTTCCCTGCCTGGACCTCCTTCCCCACGAGGTTTCTACGTTGCTTCCCCCGCCTCAGAGCCTTCCCCCTTTCCTTTTTTTTAAGGCCAGGCAGAAAATCCTCTCCCCTCTGAGCCCCAACTCGTCCCCCAGGGCCCTCCGTCATGGTTGCCTCCCTTTTTCCCATTCGGTCTTTCGTTCCCGAGGAAACGCCCCTATGCCCTCTTTTCCTTTCAGTAGTTTCCCTCCTTCTCCCTTTTGGAAACGGGAGGGGTTTTTTTTCACAATAGTCTAGCGGGAGACGTTCATGGCCCCTCAGACAAGACACTTTCCTGTTCCTTTTTTAATGCTCCTACTATATGACACGTTTTTCCTGGTCAAGAGCTTCCTATTTTTTTCTCCGGAATGCTGTATACCCCTTTCCTTTTGCAAGCTTCCCGGAAGTTGCTTTACCTTTGTTCCATTTTGTCGCGCTTCCCCAAAGCCCTCTTCCCCGATTTAGAAACAGATGATCGACTCAGATGTGCGTTCTCCAAGGAGTCGCCCCTCCCTTTGCCTTCTTTTGTTGTTGTGAAAGGTTTTTCCCTCCTCTGCTGTGTTAATGGAGACGCGTCTCCCTCCTTCGTCTTTCTTCTATCGGGATTTGCCAGACACGGTAGAAATTGAGAACCTTTTTTTCTCCCCATCCCCTCCTTTTCCCCTCATTCTAAATGCGGCGATTCTCCCCATTCTTTGGACATTGGTAGGACCCTGCCTGTCTGCTCCTCCCGGAGAAAGGACCAGTACCCGCAGACTGGACCCCACGATCTTGACTATGCATTTTGAAGATTGCAGAAGGCCCCACTTTCCCCAGATCTGCCGCGCAGTTTCCTCACTTTCTTTTTCTCTGGCTGTCCCGGCACTCCCCTGTCCTCCATCCCGTCTTCAACATGACGCTCCTTTTCCACCTTGCCTCCCCCTATTTCGCGAGAGTTGATCGGAGCGATTTCTTTTTTCTGACAGCAGATGAATTGCCTTCACGATCTTCCCCCTTTTTCCACGTCGCTTTACCCCCCTTCTCCAAATTACTTAGCCTCCTTACAGCCCTTTCCCCTTCTTCCTAGGTACATGGGCAGTTTTTGCGCTTGCGGCCGCGCCGTGTTTCTAGGACGATGACTTCCCCTTTTTTGAAATTTTCCGGGAGCAGTTCCCCCCGGATTTTTGCCTGTTCTTTTTTCCTCATATGCCAGGTGACAGACGCGCCTTTTTTCCTCCAATGTCACTGGCGCTGGCCCTGATCTGTACGTCCCCCCGCCTGTCCCCCCCTGAAAAAGGATTGGACCATTTTCAACGACCAACTGACCTCTTTCCTCGTGCGCCAGCAAGTTTTTTTTCTGGCTCGTAAGGAACGCAAAGGTCCCTCGATCCCTGATGATTCTCTTCAGCCGCCGCGATTATTTCCCCCCGAGAAATTTCCAGTCATTTCCCCCCTCGCTTCCCTTGCTACGAGGAGGAGATAGAGGTCTAGGCCATTCGCCTTATCCATTATGGCCTGAGGATTGTAATTCCGATTTTCCGGAGGACCCGCACTTCCTTCTTCTTTCTCTTTTTATCCCTTCTTCCTTCTGGAAGAGATCTATTTGATCCCCCTTTTGCTCTTCCCCATAGTTATTCTGGACCCCTTCGCCAACCCACGCGTCCCTCATCTCACAATGTGGTCCCCTTTTTTTTTCTCCGAAGCCTCCTTTGCCCCTGTTTTTCTTCCAAGCCAATCCATGGCTTTTTTTCCTACTTTCTACAGGGTCTTCTTCCCACCCCTATGAATAGAATGATTGGTCCCGCGCTGCATGAGCCATCCTCTTTTCTTTTTGCTCTTCATTCACCGACGCTGCCCCAGCGATCTTTCCTCTGTTATTCGTTTGACGCACCTGATCTTTCCCCCTACCCCTAGAAAGAAGTGCTTTTTCCCCCTTTTCTTTCTCCTTTTAGGGTGTCTTTTTTCTTTTTTCGTTCACATATACTTGATTCTTCTCGGCGGAATAGAGTGTCGTTCCCCCCTAAGGCTAAAGGGTGAGTTTCCCCCTTCCGGCTCGTTCGTTTAACGTCTGCAGAGATGCTTTCCCCCTCTTTTCCCTGGATGGTTTCTCGGGACACTCAAGAGTCTTACGGACGTGCCCTTTCTTCCCCGTATTTTTCTTAGGCCCTCTTCCAGGGCCTTGTCGCCTAAGATCGGAGACGAAGCTCACTACCCCCTTCCCTAACCCGTCGGCGATCCATGAGACATTTTACTTTCCGATTCTGGCCCTTGGAAATGAGTGATGCTGAACGTCCTTTTTTCCTTTGCACGTTTTTCTCCTGTCTTCCTTTCACTGTCACCTCGTAGGAACTCTTTTTGAGAATGGACCTCTCGTCCCGAGTGCCGACGAGCGCCATCTTTTCTGTTGGAATTATATTCGTTTCCCCCCCTCTCCTTTTCGGCGACCCTTTTTTCCGGCCAAGACTTTGCCCGGGGTTTCTCTTCCTTTTTCTTTGGGTTCCAGCGGAACGGGATGTTCCGCCAATCTTCCCGTACGGCGTCCTGGACTATACCTCACCCTCTTCCTTTCTTCGAACGGTAGTCCCACTTCCACCTCCGGACGTCCGCCCTTCCTCCCTTCCCCCTTCCAGAGAATGAGACAGGAAATCCTCCTCTTCTTGGAGATCGGATTGGAAGAAAATTCTGGCTTCGACCTGTTTTTCAGGGAATCGTGGCTCCTGATTACGCGTGTGAGGGTTGCTGCCCCCCCCCGACGTATTTATCTTCTTTTTCCTGACGGATTAATGAGGATGGTAGATTTTTTTCATTCGGAAGCAACCGGCCGATACGCTCCCTTTTCACTTGCTGCCTAAGTGAGAGGCTTCCCCCACTTATGCTGGTCCTATGCTTTCCCCTGCCCCTCTTAGATGATTTTATTCTTCATTTTTCCCTAGAGTCCGCCGGAAATTATCATCACTCTCTATGCACAGTATCGCGGAATTTTCTCATTTCCTTTCCCCGCTCTTCCATGTTCAAGACGACAGAGGCCATTCGTTTCTTTGTTGAGACCACGATTTTTTCGACTTTCGCGTTCAAGACCTCGCCTTCTTCTTTTTGTTTTTGTACGCATAATCCCTCTTATTCCCTTTCTCTCTTTTCCTCCCCCTTCCCGTTTAGAGAGATAGTCTCAGGTAGGAGAGCGCGTTCTCCCCCCTACTCCTTGAGATGGCATGAACTCTCGCTAAAATTTTCCTCACAGCAGCGAAAGCTTCCTCTTCGTTCTTTTAGAAATTGGGGATCATCCCTTACCACTCTCTCTCACACCTATCCCTTGCCGTGGATCGGCGGTATTTTCCGCTAGGACTCGGTAATGTGCTTTCCTTCGCGGGCGCGGATGTACTCCCCTTTGATAATCTTTTGTATCAATGGTCGAGGGCTATAGAAATAAGAGAACGTCGCCCCCCCCTTTGCACCGTTATATAGAAGGGTGCTTCCGGCCCATGGCTTCGACGGTGCCGTCCTTTCCTCCCTTCCTGCTCTGCTATAGTAACCTAGTCTCCTCTAACCCTCCTTCGTCCAGCCGCTCCTCTCTTCCGGATACGAGATGCGAAAAGATGTCCCCCCCACCGAATGATGACGGCCTCTTTCCTTTCTATCGAGGGACTTTTCTTTCTGTCTCCTTTTCTTTCTTTCCTTGGATTACCTTCGATAAGTAACATCTCCCTTCATATCCGAAGACGGAGGGTTTATTGAGCTCCCCTGCCCTGTCCTCTTTCCCTACGTCTGCGAAACCCTCCTCCTTCGGCAACCCTTTTAAGTCTTGGCCGTCGCTTGTCCGACCAGGCGTCACTAGCCCTAAGTCATACGAACTCCTCAGATCGTAGTTTCAAAGCTTCCCTTTCCCCGACCCGCTTCTTTCCCCTTTTAAAAGGCATCTTTCTCTCTGTCCGGACGAGTTTCCCCCGTCCACCTTCGTGTTTCAAGATTTTTTTTCCCCATCCCATCGTTTCTCCCGGTGGGAGGGTTTTCCGGTCAGCAGCTCGCCGTTTCTTGATTCCCTGCCAGAGATTTCTCCAGAACGTTTTTCCCCTCACGTTTTTGCGGTTAGCAGGCAGGCTCTTGTGCGGGTGATGACCGCTGTTTTTTTTCAGCGGGCGCCACCCTTTCTGTCCGTTATTCTGCCCTCTGAAAGAACTTTTTTTAATAGGTTCACGGCGCCCTGAAGTGCATCTCAACGTACTCTTTTTTTCTCTTGAGACATGTGCCCTTTTGAACCACGGACCCCTTTCTCCCATCGGAGGCGCATCAACACTTTCTTTTTTTTCTGACGCTTCGACTCCCTCCTAAGTCGTTCCTTTCTCTCTCCCGTCTTAACGAAATAAGCCCTTTCTGGGACCGCCCCTTTTCTGCCCGATCTCTGCACTCTTGGCAGATTTATTGTCTCAGCCGCATTTTTCCCACTTCTTGCGTTCCTCTTTTTATCCGTTCCGAGGGGCCTCTTTTTCCCTTTGACAAATCGCAAATTTCTCACGCATACGTCCCCCGTGGGATATAACCCTTCTGGCCTTCCTTTCACCGGCGGATTTATTGCATTTGATTGCCCCTTCCTTGGAAGGCCCTCTAAGGTGTCTTCGGTTACCCTCCCCCACATTGAAGGACCTCCTTTTGGCGCTTCCGGTTTTCCTCGTGTCATTTCAGCAAGATGACAGACAATTTTTTCCTCCAATATCTCCGCCTTTAAATAGGAAGCGAACCCCCCCCCCTCATTAAGCGTTGAATGACGAGTTCTCGGCCTCTCATAAGGGTAGGTAGCCCCCCCTAAATTCCATCCCTAGAGAACTTCCTAACAGAGCATATTCCGTTCCTTTCGGAGATGTCTCTTTTTTTGCATTCTAGAATGTCCTTGAAGGCTTCCCTCTGTCGTCGGCTTATCCTGAGCGATCCTTTTCGTCCCGAGCAGAAAGTCTCGAAAACGATTCAATCTTCACGTTTTAGGTGCCTTTTTCCAGCTCATTTGGTTTTCTCCAGAACGCCTCGGTTCCCCCTTATTCGGAGCCCGAGGCTCCCCCCGGTTCCATCCTTTTTACGAAAGATGAGACCTTTTGTTTGATCGTTCCCTAGACCCTTTTTCCCTTAGGACTGAAGTAATTCCTTTTCCTTTGCTGGCCGAAGAGCGTCGGTTGTCCCTCTTCTCCTAGGAGGGGATGACCTTCTTCGCCCCCTTTTTTGATGCAATGCCTGTTACTACTTCTCCCACAATAGTAGGTTTTTCTTGCTTTATCAGTCGCAATCGCTTGTGCAAATGCACGCGTGTTTCAGAGGCAGAAGACCCCCCTCCCCCTTTTTAAAGGTCGGCCGCAAACTAGTCAGTCTCCTCCCCCCCAGTTCACGATGTGCTTTTTCCTACTTTTTTTTACCCTTGGTAGGTGTCGCAAGCGACATTTCCCTCACACGATACGCCCTTTGAAGGATCCAATCTCCGTCGACGAGAGCTTGGTTGTTTTGATCCGGTTGCCCCCTAAATGCGGTCGCTTTCCTTCTCATCAAGAGAGTCCAGCTTTTTTTCTTGTGAGCTAAGGTCCGCTCTCCCCTCCTCCTTTTCTTTCAGAAAGGTCCGCTCTCGTTCCGCATTCGACGACAATTTTCTGTCCCTTATTCCGTACCGTTCTTTCAACTTCCGCTTCATTCTGGTAGCGATGGAAACGCCCCTCTCTCCCGGATCCACCCGATCTATATTCTCCTTCTGTCACGGACCCCCAGCGTTCATCATATCTTTTTCCCCTTTTTAAGTCTCTCGCTCCATTTCGTTCCGCGTCAAGACCGCTTTCTCCCTTTGCTTCCGCCGCTCGTTGACCTTTGTCCTTATGAAATGACGGGAGTGAACCTCCCCTTTTCCGAACTTACGGAACATTCTCAAATCTTCCTCGATCGCCGAGCCCCCAATCCCTGTACCTGGTCGGACCTCAGCGCCCCGCCTTGCTCTGTGAGACCCCTTTTTTCTCATCTTTCTCCCCGGGATCGATGCCCTTTCCTTTCCCCTATTCTTGCATCAGCGCAACCCTCTGCTTAAACAGCCTTCCTCTTCCCTCTTTCCTGCCCATTTTTCCCTGATTCCCTGCCTTCTTGCACGGAAATCTCCCATACCGATTCCACAATGATCGTAAGCTTTTTAACTGCCGCCTTAGTGGCTCAGAGGTGATCTTTTCCCTTCCCTGTCGGACCATCCTCTTCCGACTGCGAGATTGCGATTCGCTTTTCTTTCTTCCTGTAACCCCTCTTGTTTCATACTTTAATGTCCCTTTTACAAGGCAATTGCCTCATTCCCTCCTACTTTGAGGGTCTGCACTCCCTTCTTTTTGGCTCTTTCTCTCCTGCGGAGCAGGAAAGGTGGCCTACCTCCTCTTACTGCCATTGGACAACTTTTACGGCCTGGAGACCACAAGGTCTCGACCTTCATTCTTATATGCAGTTGTACCCCCCTTTTTTGTCAATTCTGAGCCGCTTCCATCCAGTGGCTGGAAGCACTACCTTTCCCCCCAAAGCTGGACATGCGCTTTTGAATCCACGCTCTCGTTTACTCTCCCTTGTGGTTGCCCCCCTTCTCTTCCTAAAGCACGATTTTTTTTCCATGAGAATCTTCACTCTCGGCTCTCCTCCTCCTCGAAATTAAAGTCATTTTTGACATCCCCGTCCCGAGAGAGAGCGGCTGCTGGTGCCCCCGTTAGCCCTCCAGACCGCCATTCCTTCTTATTCTACATTCCTCCTTCCACGGCCGCCCCTTATCACCCGACCTTCTTTCGTCCCTTCCTTTCCTGTTTCTTTTCGCTTCCTCCCACTAGCTCTTTTTGAATTATGACCGTATCTTCTCTGACGGCATTGCTTTCTCCCGCATTCCACCACCTTTTAATGCTCCTCAATCTGGGTCCCGACTCACCCTTTCGTTTGTTTCTTAAGCCAATACCATGGCTCCCCCTAATTGGACACCACGACCCTTTTCAGTGAATTTCTGCTCACTTTCTATTATATGAATTTGGATTCCTTGAAGACCTGCCTTTTCCTTTTTGAGAATGGAGGCCACCTTCCTTCGCGAAAGGAGTTTCCTTCAGAAAAATCGAAGGTTGACAGGCCCCTTTCTTATGCATACCCCCTTCCGCGGAGAAACTTATAGTTTTCCCCTTGAGACGGGCGGCATTTTTCCCTTTTCCACGATAATGCGCAGACGACTAGTGTGACTTCTTCGAAACCCCCCCTCGCAGGGGTTCTATGGAAGGCCTCTTTAGTGTAAAGTCTCTCTCTTGCTAAATCTAACTCACTCCTAGGAGGAACTTTTCATCGTTATCCCCTCATTTTTCTCTTAAGTAAAGTTCTTCCCCTTCTCTAAGAAGACATTGTCCTCTCTCCTGAAAGCTCATCCCCAATGATTCAAATACACGTCGTCCCCTTCTTTTTTTTCTCTTCTTCTCCCGAGCGAGGGATTTTAAGAGCGCTGAATGAACGTACCACATCCCCTAATTTTTTGCAAAGTTTCTTGACTTTCCTGAAGGTCTGTTTTTTCACCTTTCCGCTGACGTTATGCAAGAGTGGAGAATTCCATTCCCTTAACGTTGAACGCCTGACTCGTGAGATCTACTCTTCTTTCCGTTTATTTCTCAGTTTTCGGCGAAAGTAATGCTCTCCTTCTTCCCGGTTACGAAGAGGTTGTCCGACCCCGCGGCAATCTTCTTCCTTCAGAGCTTTCATGTTACCCCCTTCCCTAACGCTATCCGGTCCCCCGAACAATGGTCGATGTTTTCTTCTTCTCCTTATCCCATTCGATAAAAGATCCTGCCTTTCTCATGTCCCGCGATTTTCTTCCACTCTACTGCAAATGCTTTCCTCCGCCTTCTTTTATCGACGGAAGATTTTTTCATCCTTGAACGGACCCCGTCTTGTCCTAGGCTGCGGTCTCTCTTCTGCCTCGCGGTCAAGCTTTCCATGATTTCTTCGTTTTTTTTCACGACAATACATCTGGCTTCAACTTTTCAGAACGTTGCACCTTTCTGCCCAGTTATGCGATTTAGCTATCCACCTTTCTTGCCGATTTCTTCCCCCACTTTTTCCGAGATGAGGGGACTTATTAACATCTGCGCCCGTCAAGCCGGACCACCTCCCAAATTTTCTTCTGACTCTCTTTCTTCCCTTTTCCTATGTAACACCCTCTTTTCCATCCCACCATCGTTTCGAGTGATGTTCGGAGTTTTTCCCCCATACCCCCCCACCCCCCTAAACCTCTGGGTGGTCGCGTTCAGACCTTCCTTTTTTTGCTTGTTTTCTGATTAGAAATACG
>Ga0179593_1652352_pt1 | contig 11184 bp, 11 predicted proteins | sample CZODoug2_1_08_16_FD_185931 | JGI IMG/M metagenome (GOLD analysis project Ga0179593, IMG submission 185931) | Vadose zone soil fungal communities from Angelo Coast Range Reserve, California, USA - CZODoug2_1_08_16fungal (PacBio error correction) | ecosystem: Environmental > Terrestrial > Soil >... | reverse complement strand
AAAGCATTTCCACTTTTTTCTTTTCCCCCCTCCTACCCCCAGTGACGTCTTCAACACTTGTCAAAGAGAAAGCACCTCCGTTCCTTTTTTCCTCCCGGTAGAAATTAAGGTCGGTCCTCTTTCCCTACGCGAATATAGAGCCCTTACTGTCCTTCTTTCTTCCCCTTTTTTTCTCATGTCGCATCAGCCGTTCCCTTGAAAATAATTGCACCTTTGGCCTTCATTCTTTTTTCTGGCATGTGATTAAAGAGCACACCTTTTACGGCACGTGGGAACGAAAGCCGGACTTCTTTGTCCCCCCTCTTTTTTTTTGTTGGGGTTGCGGAGACCTGCAAGCATCCTTTAAATCTTCAGAAGCTGAACTTCTTTTCCCTCTCCACCCGCGCGATTAATCCCAGAACTTCTTAGCCGGCTTCCCCCTTTTCCGCCAATATAGATAAAAAATTGAGCTGAGTTTTTTTTTTTTTCCACGCACTGGCCCTCTCCGGATAAAGCGCTCTCACTTTTTCCTACACCTCGAGAATCGCCGTCTTTATAACGTGATCGCAGACGGTTTTCCTTTCATCAAGTCAGAAGAAGCGTTTTTTTGTGTGCCGGCAGCCATAAGGCCGTCACTTCTCCCCCTCTTCTTTTCCGGGTGCACAGGGTGTTTCCCTGACCATGAAGGCCGGATCTTTCCCCCTTTTCCGAGCCACGCACCGAAGAGAAGACGCCGATTTTTTAGGCGCGGAGAAAGAAAGCCTCTTTTAAGTCCGCGCCTCGTTTCGGACTGAGCGGCACCTTTTCCCCCCCCCGGAGCGATAAGAGACGAAGGCTAGGTCCCCCCCACTTTCCATCTGAGGGAGCGACCAGAGGATATAGAGACTGGCTTCTCTTCCCCCTCCCTTTCTTTTCCTTTTAACGCCAGCGAAAGGAATGAGCTCTCCTTTCCTTTTTTCCCCTTTTTCCCAGAGGCTTGAGCCAGTCTTTTATTCCTCATGATTTGTAAAAGGTCTCTTAATTGCCGCAGCTGCGGGACACTTTTTTTCTAGGATTACTTGGAGCAATACTTAGCCTTCCTTTCTTTTCTCTTCACGTACCATAGCGTGACTATTTTTTCGGGAAGCGTCTTCCCCCCCTCGCGGTGTGCGGCCATTTTTGTTTTTGGCATTTCCCCCCCCCCTCCCCCAAAGAGAAAGAACGATGCCTTCTTTTTACGACAGACATCCTGGACGCTTTCCCCTTTCCCTTTCTTTCTGACTGTACTGTCCCCACTCCTATGGAGTCCTGATATTCTTCTATGATCACGTAAGCAATCCTCTTTACGATGATTATTCTTCCGTTGCCCTTTCGTTTTCCCCCTCCCGTTTTTCACTTCAAACTGATTTGCCGTAACTCGTCCCTCAAAAAAAACTCTTTCTCGAGATGCCTCTCCCCTCTGACAACCTTGCGCGACTTCTTCCTGGACTTGAGAAGGGCGTCATAGCCTTTTTTTTTTTTCCTACGCGTTAGAAACGAGTAAAATCGCTCGTTCCGCCCCTTTTCTCTCTTGCGCCGAACAAGTTCCTTTCCGCGACATGCCAGGGCAAGCCGCCCCCTTCTACGATGAGGGAGTAGATAGACAGTTCCCTTCCCCCTTGCTCGCCACTCCGTCAACCTGGTCCGATAATTCTGTCCAACCTCCCCCCCCTTTTCTTTCGCAACATCCCTGTTCCCTGAATCTGGCAAGAGGCCTTCACCCCGCATGAAGGCCTTCCTCCCCCTCTCGTCTGCCGGAGAAATAACCTTCTTCCCTCTCTTTCAGAGAATCCAGAGCATGATGAAGAAGAATCGTCTTCTTTTCTTTGCCAAGTTGGAAGAGCAATGAACATATCTCTCTTCTTTTCGGAGAGAGATGCACATGAGCATTATATGTCCCCTTCACTCCTTCCCTTTTCCCTTCTTCTTAGATGGCCTTGATTAGAACTAGGACCCTCAACATTAAGAGCCGTTCCCCCCCTGCAGGTCTATCTCGAGGAGAGATGATTATCCCCCCCCCTTTTTCTTTTCTTATCAATACCTACCATATCAATGCCGATTGGGCTATCTCCTTTTTTTCCGCCGTAGTCAAGGACGTAGATTTCTTTACTCCACTTTCTCGTCAGGAGCAATGCTGCTCTTTCCCCCGCTGTCTTTTTTTTTTTCTCCCCCGTGAAGCATATTTTTTGGCCGATCTAAGCTCTGCCCTTTGGCCATAACGCACGCGTCCGACGCCAGTAATGCCCCCCTCGCGCTCTTTAAGAGATCGTCTCTCCTTTTTCACTTCTGGATCCGTACAGCTCGTCCTTCCCTGGCATTACGGAGTCCCCCCCCTTTTTTCCCTGTTTGAGCGCAAACAGACGACCTGCAGATGGTCCCCCCCTCCCCCATCGCGTAAAGCAATAATTTCGTCTGAACGATTCATACCGCACTGGACATCCTTTTCCCCCAGATGTTTCGTACAGTCACAGGCATCCTCCTTCCACTCCTCCGACTATCTGTTCCTAGGTAGTCGCATTCCTTTTTTTCATTCCTCCGTAATATAGGCTAATAGTGAGCCCCCCCCCCCTCCTTTCTTCAAATCTAAGAAACCCTGTCCCCCCCCCCCGGCTCTTCCCAGATTCCCATTCGCTATCAAAATGGATAAGTGCATCCCTTTACTCAATCCTGTGACTCTTTAGAAAGAGATTCCCCCCCTTTCTATCACCAGCTTTTGAACCCGAAAATGATTCCTCTGGAAGGAAAAAGAAAGGTTTTTCTGTCATGGAGCGACACCCCCTCCCCCTTCAAGACCGCCCTTCACACCGCCTGAGCGCTACTTTCTTCCTACCCTTTTTCTGTTCCACAAGAGCAACTCTTTTCCCCCTTGCAGTTAAAGATATTCCCTCCTCCTTCTTCCCTTTACCGTACCCTGTCTGCAAAATAGGTACGACCCCCCCTCTTTTGATAAGAAATAGAAAGATTTCTTTTTCTTTTTGACTTTTTTCTTTTTCCCTCCGGCCCCCGACGGCACAGACTCACCCTTCCCACCACGACAGAAAGAGAATCTGATGCTGGGGCAGACAGAGTGGCGCCCTTTGTCTTTTTTTTTTCGAATAGTTCGCTACCATACTCTTGCGATCGTTTCTTCCCGGGCAGACCGCCCAGCTTTCCCGACGGTGTCGAATTCCCCTCTCCTTTTCCCCCCTCCCTGCCCATGGTCTGACATATGACTCCTAGACAGAACCCCGCCCTGTCTTTCCTCCGAACCGTTATTATAAACCTCCGCTTCGCGTTCCCTTACCTCTTGAACCTTGACGGAGCCATCTTTTTTTTCCCTTTTCTGCATGCGCCCTCAAGATAACAATAATTCTTGCTTTTTCTACTTCCTTTTAATAATAGCGTTCATCCCTGCTGTACGAGATTCCTATTTCCTCTGATGATGACTTATGTACCTTTTTTTTTCCAACAGAAGTCGGAAGATTCCTTTTCCCTCTTTCCCCTCTTCGGTGCTTACCCTCAAGACCACCTGACGAGCGTCCCTTCCTTTCATGGGCGAAAGGCGCATCCCCCTCACTTTCCCGAGCAGTAAGAGGTAGGCTGCTGCTGTGGATCCCTTTTTTTTTTTTCTCCGAGCCGAACCTGACACCATGTTGACGTTTACCTTTTTTCCCCCCTTCTCGAAGAAAGGAAGCTCGTTACTCGTCACGTTTTTCCTCGCTATTTCTCTCTTTTTATCATAACTCCTCCGTTGTTGTTGTTTTTTTCCTCCCCTTCCCCACAAAATGATTTGGCAACCCTGCAAGACCGTGACCTCTTTCCTTAAGGAGAAAATCGGGATGAGAGGGTTCCCTTTTGGGTTCGGTCCCCTCACTTTGCCAGATAGCTCCGGTCTACCCTCCTCCCCCCCCCCCTTTCCAGAGACGGGAATCCTTCCTGCATCGCGTACCTAGCACTAATTGCGCCCTTTTTTTTAGTCATGAGATATCAGTGAATCCCCTTTTCTTTTTTTGTCTGTAACAGCCAAATAACGACTTCTATGGTCACCCTTTTTTTTTTTTTCGGGACGACGAAGTTCTCGTAAGCCCGACCTGGATCCTTCCAGGCCGTAAAAAGATCACGGCCTCCTAACTTGTTTTTGCGTAAGAAAAGAAATCTTCCCCTTCTCTCCTTTCCCCCCCTATGCGGTACCCCCCGTAGTTAAGAACGCGTTCCCCCTCTTTGATAGAATAGGAATAAGTGGAGAGTTTATCCCCTCCCTTCATCGCTCGGCAGCGTAGGTCAGGACGTCCTTCATCCTCTTCAGTCAATGCGGTTGACTATAGCGCCGCCCTCCTTTTTCCCCCCTCTAAATCGTGGAGCTAGGACTTTCTCCCCCCTTCAACAATCCCGGTCCCTCTTCCTTCGTTTCGCTCGCGTCCCCGCGAACCGCAATGCGCCTTCCCCCTCTCCGAATAATAGATCAGTAGCTTTTTTTTTTAAAGCGGATACGTGTATCTTCTCTTTTCTCCTGGACAAAGTTTTCCCTCTCGGGCTTTTTCTAGCGGCGCGCCGAGCGTTTTTTTTGCGCCATCCATTGGCGGTCCTTGTCGCGACCCCTTAGTGACCCCCCGAACGCTGCACCCTTTTTCTTAACGCAGACGCCGGCCTTTTCGCATCTTCGACAGCTACCAGCGCGTCTGGTTTTTTTTCGTATTTTTGGACACCTTCCTCAGCGACAGACAAGGGTTTTTCGGGAAGCATCCGATGGCGTTCCCCTGCTTATTCGTATCCGAGAAGACGATTAGCACGACGACTTTTTTTCCCCCCCTTTCCCCGCTTGTTAAAGAGAGACTTTCGAATTTGATGAATGATTACGCTGGGTTTCCCCCCATTTTTACGTGGATGGAGAATGATGAAGCCTCGCGCCTCTCCTTTTTCCTTTCCACGGAGGAAAAATGAACTGCTACTATGACTCTCTTTTCTTTCCTTTTTCCCTTTCTTTTCCTGAATGGATGTTCTCTTTTTCTTTTTTTTTTTTTTTTTCTTTTTTTTTTGTTTGTTTTTTTTTTTTTTTTTTTTTTTTTTTTTTTTTGTTTTTTGCTGCTACTCCCCCTTCATAGCACGCCTCTTGTAGTTCTTCCGATGAATCGTTCCTCTTTATTGCGGCTATTTACGTTTTTTTCTTTTTGAGGGTGACTCCCTGCCGCTTTCCCACGGCGTAACTATGTCCACCTTTTTAAAACACGTTCCTTTTTTCCCGTCTCGCTGATCCAGTCCCTAGCACAGCATATCTTTTCCTTTTCCCTCATCGTTCTTTAGAGCCAGGCAGACACGCGTCGAACCGCCTTTTCACTTCGAAGGCTTGAAGCGAGACATGGCTATATTCTTTTTTCCTCCTTTTTTCAAGCAGGTCCAGCGTCTCTTCCCCTTTTTCGGGCCCGACGATGGATTGAGGTCATCCTCCTCTGCACCGCAGACGCCGACTCCCTCCAGGACTGAATTTATTCAGCAATCGGCAAGGACCCCTTTCTTTTTTTTCCCCCTTCGGCTTCGCCAAGAAAGAGTGGGCCTTTTTTCCCCCGAGGATAGCATGCATCCCCCTCCTTGACGTCTTCGTCGAGGCGATAACCCGTGCCCCTTTTTTTTTTCGAGTCCCCCAAAGATTTTTCCAGATAGAATTCTTTCTTCAAGAACGAAGTGAGGGACTTTCGAGCATTCCATAATCATCTTTTCTTTGTTGATTGTAGAGCTTTCTCCTTCTTATTAGCCACTCAATTCACTATCTCTCTTCTTAATGGCCCCCTCCCTCGAAATAGAGTGAAGTGGAATTATAGCCTTTCTTCCCTTTTTTACGCGGCGAGATCCGAAACAATCCAACACTTTTCCCTCTTTTGTAGATCTAGCCCTTAAAAGCTCAGATGCAACGGGGCCCCCCCCCCCCCCCCCCCCTTTGCAATTATCTTAGGCCTGGGGGGAAACACGCCCCTTTTCCCTTCCTTCCGAGTAACAGGCTCGACAATAACACATATACATCCTCCCTTTCCGCCTGAAAGCAATTTCCCTATAGGGACGCTCCCCCCTGCCAGATAGAGGCAGCTATAACCCGTTTTCCTTCCCCCCCCCTACCTGGCCCACGTAAGCACGCAGTTTCCCCTTTTCTTCCCTTCTACCTCAACCTAAAGAGAATCGTCTTCTTTTAGAATAAGAAGATAACCCCTTATTGGGGTTTTCGGGATTCGGCGACAGGTCTCCCTATCCCAGTTTTTTATTTTGGCTCCTCCAGATGAAAAGTGAGTAACCCCCCCTAAAGGCAAATAAGACCCGTCATCCTTTTTTCTGAACTTAATAATCCCCCCTCATATAACTAAAGAACCTTTTTTTTTTTTTTCCACAGCAGAAGCCCTTAATATCCTCAGACTATTCTTTCCCTCTTCCTTCCCCAGGAACTTTTTTGAAGTCGTAGCCGTTATCTTTATATACACAATAGGTAGACAACACACCACATCTTCTTCCCTCGGTCCTTTCCTTCGGCACTCCTTTTTTTTTTTCTTCTTTCCCGTAGCCCCTCACCCCTTCGTCTTCCCTCACGTCATTTAGAAACGAATCCAGGCGTTTTCTCCCCCCAGCCGCCTAGCCCGGCCCCACGCCCTGCGGGTTTTTTTTTCCCCCCCTTCGAGCAACGCCCTTTTCAACAAGTGGGACGTATTCTTCCCATAATCTGAACGATTTCTCCGTGGCCGAGCGTTACGATTTCTTTTCCAGTTCCGTTCCTAGTTTCCGCGACCTCTTTATACGAATGAATAGAGCCCTTCCCCTTTTTTGCGGGACCTGTGTCCCCGAGCAATCGACTTTTTTTTTTTTTCCCCCCTTCGACATCCGTTACGCTATTCCTTTCCCCATAAGATAGGAGAAAAGACCGCGTCCCTCCTCATACGCAGAAGCGGAATTCCTTTTTTGCCCTCTCACTTCATTTCCGACGAAACGCCTTCTCCATGGCAGAGACGCCCACGTGTCGGAAGTAACCACCTGCTCCCCTTTCCCCGCACCCTTCTACACTATAGAAGAGACTTCCCCACCGACCTGCGATCGACGTTATCTCCCTCCCCCTCTTTCTTATCGCCCATGAGCGATTTCGCCCCACTTCTGACGCCAATAGCGTACTTTTCCCCCCTTTTTCATTCTGAGCAAACAGTTTTTTTCCCCCTTGCCTGAATCGTGACCCGTGAGTGCCCCCTTTTTTTTTGTTTTTTTCCCCCCCCGGGGACGGGTGTTCTCTGATTTTTCGAGCCGCTTGAGCAAAGAAGTCTTTTTCTTTCTCCAACCGCGAGCAAACCCGCCCCCCCCCCCTTTTTCCCCTTTTTTCCCGCACCCCCTTTTAGAGCATATGCCCCCCAATTAGTGTCAGGGAACGGCGATGACCGACCTCCTCCTTCCCCCAGTTAAAGATTTCCCTACGACGGCAGCGACTGTTTTTTTTTCCCGAAAAAAGAGAGACATCTAAATTTCCCTCCCCCTCCTTTACCTCCTCTTAACCTTGTTACTGTCCGGTCTTCATTTCTAACTTCCCCCCCCTATTTTACATCCATCTCTTTGCTGAGAATGAGAAATCGCAATGCGCCACAACTAATTCTTCCCTCTTGGAACAGCGATCCGAGCGAAAGAATCGGCCCTTCTTTTTTCCGTTTTTTCTCCGTCCCATAGATAAGTCGCCTCTCTTTCCCCCTTAACGTTTTTTTCCTATACGATAGACATAGCTTTCACCCCCCCTGTGAATTTAATATGAAGAACTCTCTTTTTTCCCTCCCACTACGCGTTTTTACCCTCGAGTTGGAAGAACGACAGCCTCCCCCCCATTCTTTTTTTTTCCCTTAAACGCACGCATTTTTAAAAAGAAAGTATTTCTTTGACCCCGCCTGAATCGCCTCCCTTTTTCCCGCAAGGCTATTCTCTCAGAAATGTTGCGTCACCTCCCTTTTTTTCTTGTACTGCCTAGATAAGATACCCCCCCACGTTTGCTCATTCAGAGCTCAATGGATAGGGCAGAGATTATATTTCCTTTCTTCTCGATCCCGGTAGAGAAGGTACGGTCAGCCTTTTTCTCTCTCATTCAGCCATTGAAGCGGAACAGAGCTTCTCCTTTGGTAATTAGAAAAATTTTTTTTTTTTTTCCCCCCAGAAGTCTATCAAAGAAACTCCCACCTGGGTCCTCTTCCCCCTCGATGTGCGGTCTCGGATTCACGGAAACCCTAAATATATGTACCGTGCTTTTTTTTGACCAGTCCTCTTACCTTTTCAAGTAGGCTCTTTCCAAAGGTCGAGTCTTTCCTCCTTTTTTCCGTCTCTCCTTCCGCGAACAGCGCTGGTCCTTTTTTTCTCCCTCCGCTCTTTCCCGCGGTTCGACCCCCCTTTTTTTCCGGAACGCGACACTCCCCCCCTTTTTTTAATTCGTTACGCAGCCCCGCCCCCCCTTGTCTCGTTCAGGAGCTCTTCGACCCTTCTTTCTCCAGTTGCGCGTACTCGGTCACCGTCCCACTTTAACACCCCCTTTCCTTTTTTTTTTTTTGCCATAATGCAGGCCGTGCTTTTTTTCGTTGTTGCGAAAGATTCTTTCCCCCCTGAACAAGCGTTTTTTTCCAATTCCTCCCGAGGTGACGATGGACCGCTCATGTACTCTGCACCCCCCCCCCCCCGACCCACAGACACGAATTTTTCGTCGGTTTGAATGCTGAGAATCCCCCAGAAACCTCCCCTCCTATGAATAGCCCCAGTGCCGTCCTGCCGGGAGCACTAGACATTCTGCTTCCTAGAATGGAGCTGTACGAAATTCCCCTCTTACCCGGCCCGGAGGTATGAATTCGATTCCCCCTCCTCCCCCCTTTCCCTCTTTCCCCTCCCCTTTTCAATTGACGTTTGAATAAGAGAATTTTTTTTTTTCACCTGTGAGACCCTACCCTTTTCCCCCCGAAACCCAAAGTCAAAGAGGGCTCTCCAGGCAAACCTTTCCTCCGATTTTCTCCATGCAGCAAGGTCCTCTCTTCTTTTTCCCTTCCCTGGACGTCGAACCGGTTAGCTTTCCCCTTTTTTCCCCTACGTGCTCTCTTGCAGAAAGTTCCGGACCCCGGAAGGGGCAAGGCGCAGCGAAGAGACTCTTCTTTTTCCTGGTAGAAGATGTCATCTTCCCCACGACAGGTGGGTCCCGAAGCGTCGAAGACAGAAACTGGTCACCTTCCCATCGGCAGAAGAAATTTCTTTCCTTTTTTTTTCTCCCTCGCGCGCAGGAAGCCCACCATTTCTCCCTTCAAGTAAGAACCTTTCCAGCATTGAGAGACCCCCTTTCACAATGGAAGCTCCGCTTAACACCCGTTACCAAAGGACCGATTTATCGAGGCACATTGAAAGAACTCCCTTTCTTCATCTACGTAAAGAATTGAAGCGGCAATTCCCTACTCATTCCCCCTATCTTCATTGTAAATACTTACTCTTTGCTCGATTGGGAAGGAAGATGTAATTGAACCTCCCTTCTTTCCCCCCCCTAACCCTTCTTACTTAAATGGACCAATTTCCCTTTTTCCCGCAGTCCTTCTTTTCCCCAGAAAGAAGATGCTTTCCTTTTTCTTCGTTTGAACGGCCTATCCTCTGCGACCCAGAAATAAAGATGATATTAGATCTCTTTCCCCTCTCCGGTGAAAATTGCCTCCCTCATTTTTCTTTTGACCCGATTTTTAGAGGAGAAACCAGTCCTTCCTAGTAGGCGAAATCTCCTTTTCTCAGCTTAATAAATACCTGTCTTTTTTTCACCCCCCATCGCTATAGCCTTCCCTCTCCGAATTGAACAGACCCTTTTTTTCTTTTTTCTCCCCTGCCCCCCCCGTCTCCGTCTTTTTTTTTCCCCTTCACCGTCCCCTTCCCCGCCCCCGCTATGCTCTCACTTGACTCAAGTCCGCTAAAGATCTCCCTTCTTCCTCTTGATCAGCGCCCCCCGCCTTTTTTTCCTCCCGGGCTTAGCCGTTTTCGCGAAACCCCGTTTCCCGGAGTCACCACAAAACGTCACATCCCTCCCCCGCTCGCCACAAGTTCGGGGTATGAAACTCCCTTGTCGATCCCCCCTACAAGGGCCCTTTACTTTTTAGTAAAGTCACCATTTTCCCTCTCAGACTTGAGGACTCTTTCAGGAAGTCACATCCGGGAAGGCTCCCTCCGGTCATGACGGGGCTGTGTACGCCCTCCATTCGAACAATATGGACCTTAATAGTCCTTTCCCCTTCTCCCTTAGTAAAAGATGTCCTTAAAATTACGTACTTCACCCCCTTTCTCACGGAATCCTTAGGAAAGAACCCTTTTCCCAAAGAAGAGAGTTCTCCCCCTTTTTTTTTCCCTATGGACCATTTTCCCCCTTTCCCTTCCTCCCCCTCCTCAAACCAGAGCTTTTCTCCTCTCGCTGGAGTCTCTTCCTTGCTGCCCTTTCCGACTTCCAGAATAGCCTCCAGTATAAAATTTTTCCCCTTGGCGTCGAACCCCACTTTTTTTTTTTCATAGATAGCTCCCCCCTCGTACAGGAAGGAATTTTTCTGTTCCCCCGATACGACTTTTTTTTTTTTTTTTTTTTTTTTTCCCCGGAGAATACACGTTTTTCTCAAAAACCCCTCTTAATTCCCCCCCCCCTGGAGCCCGGCTTTTTTTCCGTCCAGCCATCTCCCTTCGCCGACACTGACTCCTCTTTCTTGATCAGCCTTTTTTCGACCCTCCCCCCCTCTGGGTCGAAGTCCTTTACTCAGACGCCCCCAAAGTAGACCCTCTAGTCTATTTACTTCGACACGCGATTTCTTCCTCCTGCCGTTCCCAAACTCTCCGATGCAGAGTCCCCCCTCCCATTGAGGCGCTTTCTCCCCTTGTGACCCAATTGTGGGCGTCACGTAACCCTTTCCCGCAACGTTTCTTCCAGTAAATTTTACAGTTTACAAGTTTCCCCAGCTAGTCCTTTTCTCGATTTTCTGCCGTTTCCCCCCCCTCCTTTCGTGGCCTTCTGCCAATTTTCCACCTCCCTTCCTTCTCCACGAATCCAGATCGTGCGCCTGCAACCAAAGCTTTTTGGTTCAGGGACTTTTCTCCCTGCAGTCACATTTACAAGAACTTTCCGATCTCCCCCTCTTTTTTGATATTAGTGAGAGAAAGAAGTCTCCTTTCGTTAAAACTTCCTCCTTCTTTCGCTGGACTCTTTTTTTTACA
>Ga0179593_1547509_pt1 | contig 11184 bp, 13 predicted proteins | sample CZODoug2_1_08_16_FD_185931 | JGI IMG/M metagenome (GOLD analysis project Ga0179593, IMG submission 185931) | Vadose zone soil fungal communities from Angelo Coast Range Reserve, California, USA - CZODoug2_1_08_16fungal (PacBio error correction) | ecosystem: Environmental > Terrestrial > Soil >... | reverse complement strand
GCCCCCCTATCGACGATGGACCCCGGGCATGAAGGCTCCCTTACTTTCAGCTCCTTGTCCCGCCCACTGTATCTCCTTCGGTTTACGTTTTATTGCTTTTCCTGCCTTCCTTTCCTATAAAGGACTTCCCCTGCTGATTCCCCCCCCCTTTAACGCCCCTCTTCTTGACCGGTCCTTTGGAACAGAACTAAGCCTTCACGTCCGTGATGGATGATAGCGCGCCAGAAGATCCCCCCCCTCTTCTTCCTACAAGTCTCTTTTTCTGTGGGACCTCCCCAAATGTCCTTTAACCCCCTTCCCCCTATGACATTAGTATCATTGTCTTGCACCCCCCCTCACTTCTGACACGATTTGGGTGACGCTCCATTTTCCTCTTTTGTGCTCGTCGGTTGAGTCACAGGTCGGATCCGTCCTCCCTCTTCCCTCCAGCGAAGTGGCCTTTGGGTGGTCAGCTGTCTCCTTCCCCCTCCAATTTGTGTTTTACGAAGACGTGACATTCCGATCTTTTTATCTTCCTCGATACCTGTAATCGGGCCGCTTGAATTTTCCCGGGCCTCCCCTTTTTGCAGACCACATCCCGGAAGTGGTCCAAGCCGATTCCGCCTTTCTCTCTTCGGTATCCCGTTCGGCCGTTTGCCTTGTGTCCCCCCCTCCTATATCTTTCAGAGTTTCAACCTGGAACAGAGCCTATTTTCTTCCCCTGATCCTTGCTCTGCGCGTATGCGCGATCCGGCGAAATCTCGTCCTTGTCCCACTCTTCGTGAGAACCCTTGCCTCTTCCCTTCTCTCTTCTTGCAGATGTTGAATAGCATGGTCCCCAACCGTGTCGCTATCGCTCCCCTGTTTCGTACGCACTTCTGCATTTTTAGGCTCTTTCCGATTTTTTTTTACCGCACTTCCCTGAGGTTCCGTTTTCAAATTATTAAGTTGCCTCGCGATGCCAACGTCTTCCGACCCCCGGCTTGTTCCATTCCCTCCTCCCCATTTTTAGGTTTATTTTTTTTTCAGTCCCTTGCTAACCCCTTTCCTTCGAACCAGGATAAACGCATCCGTCCCCCCCCTCTTCTTGATCTGCTTCCCCTTTCCCTGGCAGACCCGCCATCAAAAGTTTTAAAGGCCTCTTCCGTTCCCTTCCTTCTGAATCTTGCCCCTGCTCCGACCAGTTGAGCGGTTTCCCTCTGAAGCGAAATCCGCGGAGGTGTGTTGGCATTTTCTGTGTACTCCGTTCCCCTTTGAAAAAGGTCTTCCCTCGTCCTAGGCATTCTTCTTTCATATGACCATCTCGCTCGCCTTCCCTGCCCCCAAGCTCGTATGTTTTCTGTCCTGCCTGGAATCTGCATAGAGCGTGGGATTAAGATCCCCCACTCACTTCCAATTGCTCCCGCTCGCTCAATCCTCCTGCATCAAGGTCCTGTCAAACGTTCGGATTCTTCCCCTCAGGTCCCCCACCTCGTCAACGACGGCCTCGTTCCCCTCCCCCCTATTTTGAGCGAGACGACGGCCAAAAACCTTTTTCTTTTCAAACCCCTGTCACCGCTCTCCTTCCCCGCCCATAAGTTGTCCCCCCGCAAGTCCTTAAACAGTTTTCCGCGGCGCGCCGGAGCCCATAGCCCCTCTTTATTTCGCTTTTTCCTCTCAGGTTGTAACCCCCGATCTCACAGCTTTGAAATCGCCGATCTCTAGCTTTAGGCAGGTCATATTTTTCCTTCATAGCCTCCCTTGTCAGCCTGCAAGTAGACTGACCTCCCCGACATAATCCTTCTCTGCTGGCTCCCCGAGATCCGGACCTCAGTCCTTCTTTTTTTTCTCGACGCTTTCATCCCAGTGAGTCTTGCAAACACTTTTCCCTCTTTCGCCCCTCCCTCCCCTTTCCCCACCCCCCCAGGCAACCTCTTTCTTGTTTTGGTGGAGTGGTCTCTAGTGTATTTGCGTTCCGATGAAGCGCTTAGTCCAACATCTTCTTCTTTGGTTTGCTTCGCTTTTATGATCCGTTGAGGCCTGCCCTTTTTAGGTGGATTTCCCCCCTCTTCCTTTTAATCCTCCCCCTTTGTGTGTTGCTTTTATCGTTCCCCACCCCCAATCATTTTCTTACCCCCTGCTAACAACAATAAAACTAACGGCTGTTCTGCAAGCAGCTTCTCGGAACTCTCATCTCTCCCCACGACTCCCCTACCCTCCTTTTACTTGTTTCTTTCTTGGTTAAAGAACTTTTTGGGAGAACGTTTTTCTTGGGACCATAGCTATGCCGGCTCGACTAAAACTCCATTCCTTCTTCAGGTTGATTGCTTTCCTTCCGCTTTGGTTCGGCGTGATTCCATGTCAGCCCTTTTTCCCTTTTTCTTCGAGTCTTGATTTTGAGCACTTTATGATTTCCCCACCTTCCGCATCTCCTTTGAGCGTGAACCGCTGTGCTCGTTGTTACACGCCTTCCCTCACTCCTCGGGTTTTCTTTTATTCCCAGTTTGTCTTTCGCTCTGACGTTCCGGACGGAATTTGTTTCTAGCTGCCCGGCTCGCGTGGACCTGTATTCCCTTCAGTTCTTTTCGTCTCGGACACCAAACTTTCCTTTTCCTGCGGCTTTATGAGTCGAGGTTGTCCTGACATGGGAATTCCTTAATTTCTTCACTTCCTTCCTCTTCTTGCAATTCCTTTTCGTCCGAGCGCCAAATTGCCGGCTCCCCTTTCGTAGTCTAGCTATTTTCGGCGGGGAAGTCTCCTTCTCCGTTTCTTTTCAAACTCTTTGGGTTCCGAGGTACTGAGCGAGTCTTCTTTTCCTGACGAATGCTGCCATTCTGAGAGCCCCTTAGGTCCCTTGGTAAGACCTGCGTCCAAACATAAAAGCCTTGGAATCGAGCTTTGTCTTCCTGCTCTCACCTGTTGACGGACGGCTTTTCTCGATTCCTTTCCTTTTTTCAGGGTCGGGACCTTTTTTATTTTCTGTTGAAAGGGAATTGAGTGAAAGATCTGACCCTCGGCTCTGAGTTTTTCTTTCTTTATGTACGAACCTTCTTTTGTGTCACGCCCCGCTGTTTTTCCTGGTTCGTCCATTCCCCTGAACACAGGTTGTCGAATCCTTTTTCTCTCTTAGAAATTTTTCCGACAGCCCCAATCCGTGTTCCGAGGTAGACCTGGATGGACGCGGTTTTTTCATATGCACACTTTTTCCCCACTAGCGCTAGAGGACCCAGCTTTGTGGGGTTTCCTTGCCGACTGAAGGCCTCGTACCCTAAATCTTTCACTTTTCTTCCTTTGTTCCTCCCCGTGCGGTTGGGCTTGGGCGTTTGTTTTCCTAAACCTAGTCTCCCCAATTTGATCGGAGCTGTCCTTTAAGTGTAACTGATCTCTTTTTCTCAGACCATCGTCTCCGAAGTGGTTGCTCCACAAGTAGTACCCCATCTGCAGAAGCGCTCCTTCTTCTACCGTAGCCCTTTTCCTTCTTGTCCAATTTTTTCTTCTGTTGAGAAGGTACATTCCGCTGAGAGGTAAAGGTGTATCGCGAAGATCAATTGACCAGCTCGTGTTTCCTTCCCTCCCGCCTTTCCCTTTCCCCTTTTCCTTCATATTTCCTTTTTTCCCTCCACAGTCCTGATTTGATTGTCAATCTTCGATCCCGGGTCGGGCGGGGTTCCTTTTTGTCTTGTTTTTGTTTTTTACGCTCCCCCCCCCCCCTTTTTTTGGTGCGTTTGGGGATCCTAGCCTCAACTTAGTCCGCTTTCTGCGTCAACCCGCCCCTCTGGTAGTTGTTCTTGACCGATTGTTGCCTGCTCCACGCCCATGGCATCGAAGTTCGACCTAGATTCCCCCCTGCCAGTTCCGTCTCCTTCTAAGACGATGAGATCTTCGGGGCGCTTTCTTCCTCTGTCGGTTTGGTGGACCCACTTTTTCCTTACCTTTATCATTTTTCCCCCCCCCCGGGTTTTTTTTTGTTTTTTGTTGATCAGGTTCCAAAGCCCCGCCATGACTGACTGGATAATTCCGCCCTATGGGCCTCTGACTTTTTTTCCCTCTTGATCGACATGGTCGGCGGTTCCCCCGGCCCCCTTCATGCGTTCCCCCCCCCGCCGCCTACCGTCTCCACCCGGGTCCCGGTTTCCCCTCCTCCCCCGCCCCCCCCCCCCCCCCCGACCAGTCCCGGCCCTCACCCCCCCCCTCCACCGCCCCCCCCCTGGAGGAGAGTAGAGCCCCCCCCCCCCCCCACCCCCGCCCCCCCCCCCCGCCACCACACACCTCTTCTCCCCGCCCAGCCCTGACCCCCCACCGCACCCCTCCCCCCCCCCCCCCCCCCCCCCCCACCCCCCCCCCCCTTCCCCCCCGCTCCCCCCACCGCCCCACCCCCCGCCCCCCAGCCCTTCTCCCTCCTCCCTTCCGCCCCCCCCCCCCCCCCCCCCCCCATCTCCTCCCCTCCCTCCTCCCCCCCCCTCCTTCCCCCCGCAACTCCCGCTGTCCCCCCCCCCCCTATCCGCCCCCCCCCCCCCCCCCCCCTCCCCCCCCATCCCAGCCCCCCACCTCCCCCCCGCCCCCTTCTCCCCTCCCACCCCCCCCCCTGCCTCCTTCTCCCCCCCCCCCCCCCCCCGCCTCCCCCCTCCCCCCGCCCCCCCCCCCCAGCACGCTCCCCCGTCCCACCCTCCCCCCCCCCCCCTCCCGTCCCCTACACCCTCCCCCCCCCCCCCCTCTACACCCCCCCCCCCCTCCCCCATACGCCCCACGCACCCCCCCCCACCCCCCCCCCCCCCCCCCCCCCCCGCACTCCTCCCCCCAACCCCCCCCCCCCCCCCCGCCTCCCCCCCCCCCCCCTGCCCCTCCCCAACAACACCCCACTCACCCCCCGCCACCGCGAACACCTCCCCCCCCCCCCCCCCCCCCTCGCCCCCTCTCCTCCCACCGACCCATCCCCCCCCTCACACAACACCCCCAGCCACCCCCCCCCCCCCCCCCCCCCCAACCACCATACCCCCTCCCCCCCCCCCCCAACAACCGCCCCCCCTCCCCCCCCCCATCTTGTTTCCCTCTTCTCTTTTCCTGAGATCTCAATTCTTCCGTCGCATATTGTAGGACGGCCATTATCATCCCGGTCAACAGGTTCCCCTTTCTCTCCCACGACTTTTTTCCCCTGACCCGGAATATAAAGGTTTACCAAGGCTGGACCCCTTTTCTTTTTCGAGTTTCAGCTATCAAGTGACTAGCATATTTCCCCTGAACTTCCGCTAGATGAATTAGGTTTCAGGGGGTCCACAGACCACCCGACTTCAGAGATCTTCTCCCTCCCCCTGCCTAGACCCGGTCATCGTCTCACAGGTAGAACTTTCTTTAGGTCGATGTTTCGCACTTCTCCCAGCGTCCCTTTTCCCGATAGATGGGTCTCATTTTTATCGGTCACTTATCTCCCCCCCTCCCCGACCTTGATGGCGTATCACCCCTTTTGCTTCCTGTTTCTTGCGCAGTTCGGATTCGCCACTCGCGACACATTGCCCTTTGAGCCCTTATTCGATGAAGGTTTCCGATTCGGTCACGAAGACTCCCTTAGCTGAGTAGTTTCTTTCCCCTCTCCCCCTCGTTTAAGAACTTCCGGGACCTCAAAGCCGCAAAATCTTCAAGCTTTCTACGTTTTCCTCTTCGGCGCATAATTAGGTTTGAGCTGTATACTTTTTGAGTCCCCCCCATCTATTATGCGAGTCACAAATACTTCACGAGTCCCCTGCCTTTGCTCCGCCTCTCTTTTTCGGTTATCCTCATCCTCTGAGCATACCTTTAAAGAATCACTCGTCCCCCCGGGCCCCCCGCCCGTTCAACCAAATCTAGACCCTTGCTCCCTTCCGTATTCCCTATGCGTTACCTCTTTCTGGTTCAAAAAAAGACACCAAAGTTGCGTCAGCTCTCCCCCCCTCTATGGTCTCTCCCTTTCTGCCTCCCGCGTCAGAAGGAACGGTCTCCCGCGTTCCTCTCGAGGTGCTTCCTATGAATCTAGTCTTGCCAACACAGTTATCGTGCGGTGTCCCATCCAATAATTGCCCCGTGACTTTCCTGGTTGCTGATCCTTGTGCAAGGACTTTCATCTTTTTCCTAAGCTTTTTTTCTCCTGAATTCCGGGCGTCTCCCCCCATTCCCCTTCCAAAGCAAAAGATTTTCCGACAGCTCCCGCAGAAGCAGAGTCAGGACGGGAACCGTTCTTTCCGGCCCTTCTTTCCCCGAGATAGGGTCTTTTCTTCCTGATTTCTTCAGGTTTTGTGACACCCCCCCTTCTTGAATCTTTTTTGCTTTTCGACTATAACTGAGCATTCGGCCAAGCCATCCTCCTACTCTCCCTTTTTAACTTTGCCCGAACTGCCGGTAGACTCCCTTGCAGGCTTTTCCCCCTCTCGTGTCCTCCGACATTGCTCCCCCCCGGCAATTGAGCGCTCGGACTCCCAATTTCCCGAATACCTTGGCTCAAACTGGAATCCTCTGCCTGCCACGGCAACCTAGAGCCCCCCCCCCTTCTCCTTTTTCCCCCCTTTTTTGATGCACTAAGAGACGAAGCGCCAACCCTTCTTTTTCGATTCCACACCCCTGTACCCCGCGGCTGTCCTCTGCTCCTCAGTCTTCAGACAGCAAACCCCAGTCCGTACGTTTCTTTTATTACTCTCTCTTCGCGCGTAAGAGCACTCCCCTGCCCGATTCGGTGGTGCCCTCTGTCCCTTTCGCACAGCTCTTCGAGAAGCTTCTTGTTGTCATTCTGCCTCTTTAGACCTTAATCGCCAATCTGTTTTCCCCCCAGCCTGCTCGCTCAGCATCGGTTTTCCTATCCGTCCGACCGAATTGAGTTCCTTTTGATCCTCTTTCCCCAACTTTCCCCCCTGGTCCCCTGAACCCCGGCTCCCAAAAGCTGAAACATTTTGTCCCCCACTTACAAAGAACCCCTAAAGCAAAAGAGGGTCGTTTGTTTTAGTTCCGGAGCTCTCGTGAAGTCTTCTGATGAAGCTGCTCTTAGTTTCCCAGATTGTTTTATGCCTCCTCTTTCTTTGTGAGGCGATCCTCTTTTTTTTGGCTACTCTCCTCTTTCTTCCTTTAGTGTTGTTTGTAGCCGAGAGGCGAATCACAGCCCACAACTCCTTTCTCACAATGCTCAATAAAAGAGAAAAAACCACAATAAAACTAATGTCTTAAGTTCTTTCCCTCCCGTTCCGAGCCTCCACGAGACACCCTCCCTTTCTTTTCTTTTCCCTTTTTTTGGTCAGTGGCTGAAAATGCTTTTGGCTTTTTTGTTCGTTCCTTGTGCAGCCTACCGGATTGATTAATCTCTCCTCTCCTACTCTTTCGGTCGGCTCTGTTTGCTCCCCCCCTGCGCCGCGTTTTCTTTTTAAATTAGAATGTAAGCTTGTCCCCCTGGTTCTCCTCTTCATTCTCTTGTTGAACTGCCGAACGCCTTCTCGCGCGTTCCCATTGATCTTCCCCCTGCCTGTGATTCTTCCCTAGTCCAACCTACGACAGTTTGGTGAGGTGACGCTTCGGCGTCGTCGGTGCTTCACTTTCCCTGGAACGGCTTTGCTTCGTTGCATTATGATGGAGTCTCGCGTTTTTGGTGGTTCTTTGGAGCTTAGTCCTCCTCCCCCATTTCCGCGGAGGACGTCTTGTGAGCTTCCTTTTGGATTTCTGGCCTTTTTCCCTTTGACCACAGTCATCTGCCAACCTTGGGTTGAGCTGCAGCCCTATCCGGATTGATCTATTTCCCCTTTTTTTCAGGTCTCTTTCCTTCTGATTCCTTCCGCGGGGGGGTGCTTACCTTTTTATGCTTGACCAGATTTTGATCTTCGGCCTCTCGATTCGTCCCTTTGCTCATGCTCTTTCTCGCGAGCGTACCGCTCGGCGGACGTGTTTTCCTCCCTTTTCTCCCTTCGCCACCTTTTCTGCGCTGCCTTTCCCCTGCGCACTTTCAGGAAGAGTCCCACGCTTCGGTTCCGCTTGTGCGATCTCTTTTCGGATCTATGGCGGTTTATGCAAGGGACCGCCCCTTTCCATCGTTCCTTCTTTATTTTTCTCTGATCTTCGACACGTTTTGATATGCATTGCTGCACAATGAATAAGGCCATTTTTGGACGGGAGTCGTTAATTATTTAATGTTACCCAAGTTCCGGTTTTCTATCCTTTCTTCGCTGATGCTACCCCCTTTGCAATTTAGCTTTCAGTAGTACGGATTGACCTTTTTGCTCTCCTTTTGCCGATTTTTTTCTCCCTTCCAGTCGTCCTACCCCCATTTAGCGCTAGAGTGTCCCTTTGGTTTTTTTTTGGTTCTTCGATTTTCCTTCCTATTTCCCAATTTTCTCCTATGTGCTAGTAGTAGGCTTTTTTTGCCCGGGTTTCCCATTGGTGAGGATTTTTATCTCCCCTTCCCTAGAGTTCTTTCTGGTTGATCGCAAACACCACCACGTTTTCTCTGTTCCTTTTGTCCTCGCTCTTTGCCTTTGGTTGCTAAAAAAAGTCCAGCTCCCCCCCCCTTTCCGAAGCTTCAGCCGCTTCGTCGCCGCCTTCTCTTTTCCCTGTCTTTCTTGTTTCCTCCCTTTTTCGTTCCCCTCCAGTTAGTACCCTTTTCAGATTCCCAGGTATCTCCCTTTTTTTGATAAATATGAACACAGTACGAGTGAGACCGCTATTCCTTCCCGTCCCCCCCTCAAGCTTTCTGTTTCCTTCCGACCCAGGCCCTTCGCTTTGTCCTTCCTCGAGGTCCTGACTCCGCAAAGTACAGTAAGCACCTAGTCAACAGCCTCGAGGTAGTGGTATTGCCGCCCTTTTCAATTGAGACGCCCATGCGCCAACTGTTCGACCAGCTTTCTGTAGCCAGCTTTTTCAGTCCTTCTGACGTCCCTTCTTCTCTTTCCTTGCGGTATAATAAAGAAGCTTATGCCTCTGTTCTTCTCCCCCACCCTCCGTCATCAAGCGGGGACCGGATCAGGGTCCTGTTCTGTTCCTTCCTACTCTCGGACACTAGCATCCCTGGAATCACAGCGTTTTTACCAAATCTGAGGACCTTCCCGGTACTCTCTCCTCGAGGACCTTGACCGAAGGGAGCCGTCATTTGCTTCCCCTTCCCCGATCAGTACCCCTCAGATAGATTTTTCCTTGTATAAGTTTTTTGGGTGAGCTTTATTTCTTGGAATGATCTCCGAGTCTCCTTGAGCCCAGGCCCTGAAGGATCCTTCGTCAAGCCGGTCCGACTGCCGCGTACCCCCAATCTCTCTTCCCCCCTCTTTTACATGCGTTTTAAAAGTCGTTCTGAGTCAGCAGATCCCCAGTCCTTCTTTTGCCAATGAGCCGTAACGCTATATGAAGGCGGTATTTGGGCTTTCCCGCTTTCCTTTTCTGGATGATCCACTTAATCATCTATTCTCCTTTTTTAGAAAATTGACCGTTCTGAAGATTACTTTTCTCCTTCTCTGGTCGACCTTTCCTAGGAGCATGGGTATAATTGTCTACTGTAGCCTTCAATCCCTAGCTTTTCGGTTTCTCCCATTGCTCTCCCTTTCGCCCCGTTCGAGCGCGGGTCAACTCGGATCGTCCCCGCGTCCTCCCAGAGCCCTCCTGAAAGGGCCTTTGGGTTCGTCAATCTGCCCCTGTTTCCCTTTGAATTACTTACCTCTGTCCTACCTCAGAAGAAGACTCTTTTTTTCCCCGATTGCTCTTCCCCCCGATACTTTTTCCCCTTCAGAGTTTCCCTGAAAGGGTACGGGAATTTCGAACCCTCCTCCCAGGCCAAGCAGCTCGAGACTTCGTCTTTCGTTTCCCCGTTCGGCCCCTTTTTCCCCTGCTGCCCTACCTTTTTGAGACCCATTTTATATATTTTGAGGTAAACACTCCTTGCTGCTTCCCCTTTTAAGAAGCCTCTTCAGGGATCGCGCTTATTTGAGGCGATCCGGCTCCTTCCCTTTTTCCCAACGCCTGGGAGTTTTTCCAACAAGATCTACCCCTCCTTTTCTTAGATTAGTATTGACGATGCCTAACATCGCCCCCACATCCCCCCTGGAGTTCCTCTCGCTACCTTGTCCTACTTGTTCTGAAAACGTTCTCTTCAAGAACCGCGTCAGACGGATTATCCCCTCTTTTCCCTCCGACATCGCTCGTAAAAATTTTCTGAGGGAGCATTCCTCCCCAATTCCCACGTCTTTTTCCCTAACATCCCTTGCCCTCCAGCTACATCAAGGGATCACGTGTTCAGGAAAGGATAATCTTCTCACAATTCCCCGCATTACGAAGCATACGATTGCCCGGATTTTACTCTCCCACTGGTCCCCAAGACCCCCGACAGATCCTTTACATCATCTCTCCTCGTTCCGTCCCTTCCCTTTTTAGGGACGGCACGCCCTGGTAAGAGCCCTCCAGTTGGCTGCTTCCTTCGCTTCCAAGTTAGTTACTGAGAACGCTAAGACCCTGCATTCGGCAATCAACTCTCTTTTTCCTCTTATTTACACCACTTCTTTTTTCAAAGCAGTCGTAGAAGGTCTCACAGCTTTCCTCCCCGCCCTCTCTTCCCTCGACGAATGGCCTTTCCTTTTTCTGGCCTTCCTCCCAACTTCCCTCAGGCCCGAGCAGTGACCACGGTTGGCCTAATTACGGTGGCTCCCCTAGGAATTCTTCAACTTTTCCCCTCGCCAACCCTTCCCGCGTTTCCCGTTCCTTTTGGATCAGAGTCCTTAGCAAAAAATAGTATTTAACCTCTCCTTTCTGCTCCCTCCCCTATTCTCGAAGTTCAAAGTCCGTAGTCGCGAGCTTCCCCCTGCTCCATCCCCCCCTCTGGGTCGCTGGTCCGTGCCTTCTAAGTCGTAAAAACTCACAGCTTTGCAACTGGTTTCTGCTATGATCCTCTTGCTCGCCCGCGCCACTTTTCTTGTCCCCGCCTATAGGCTTTTCTACCCAACACTGCTGCTCTGCATTTCCTCCCGCCTCCTGAATGGAGCAGTTTGAAGCGCTCGCGATCCCTTGTATTCGCTTGTCTTTTTCCCCACCCGTCAAAGCAGTCCTTCGGTACCCTTACAACTCCCCCCCCCCTGCACAGCCTTGAGGAGTCGTTGGAGTCAGGGAGATTTTTTTCCCGATGAATCTTTGGATCCCAGTAGTTTCTTTTTTTCTTCGTATTGCTTTTTTCGGGTGTCCCACCCAGCCTTTGTGACCTTCTTGTGGTTATTGGATGAACCTCTATTTCCCCCCCCTTTTTTT
>Ga0179593_1488434_pt1 | contig 11184 bp, 7 predicted proteins | sample CZODoug2_1_08_16_FD_185931 | JGI IMG/M metagenome (GOLD analysis project Ga0179593, IMG submission 185931) | Vadose zone soil fungal communities from Angelo Coast Range Reserve, California, USA - CZODoug2_1_08_16fungal (PacBio error correction) | ecosystem: Environmental > Terrestrial > Soil >... | reverse complement strand
TTTAGGTCCCCCCACGTGTTCCTGCGTTTGGATTTTTTTTTGCTGGGTTCTTCCGGTCTTGGTGCCCATCACCCCAGTCGGACCCCAGTCTTTTTTCGGAGAAGAGAGTCGCAATCCCCCCAAGGTTGCCTCAAGGTGGTATTTCAGTTTTCCGTTATAGTCTCCCCCCACGTGGTAAAGATTGTGGCATTTCTTCAAAACTTTCCTGCCAGAGGAGTTTGTTCCCCTTGGCCGAGTCCTTACGAGGTCCCTGAGGCGCTGCTCTTAAAAGCCGCTTAGGGGTCTCGTTTCTCGTATTCCCACAGCTGGTCAGTCCTTTTTCCCCCCCAGGGATGGTGCAGTGATGACCCCCCTTTTCCCAACCGAATGGTGGGGAGGTACCGACCAAAACTGACTCCTCCCCCGCCCCCCCCCCCCCCCCAACAAGAAACACCACCCCCAAAACACAAGCCAAAACTAAACCCCCCCCCCCCCCCCCCAAGAGCGACCAACCTACCCCCAAAAAAGGACAAAAACAAACCAAGAAAAACCCCAACCTAACTACGCCCCCCCCCCCCCAAAAAACCAACCCCTCCCCCTCACCAACAAAAAAACCAACTCCCAAACCCCAATACTAAACCCCCCCTAAACAACCCCCAACCCCACCCAACAAAACCAAAAAACCACAAAGGAAGCCCTTCTTTTCCTTTTCTTTGTTCCTAGAGGACTCATCTGGTGAAGTTACTTCCTCCCGCCTCAACAAGGGATGATGCGAACACTAACCTCCCCCTTTCCTTATACGGATGGATGATTCTGTTTAGTAACGAATCAAAAGTCCGAGAACCTAAGCATATTTGACCGTCCTCCCCCCCTCTGGGTTTTTTTTTTTCAACCATCTGGTCTCATGAACTGAACTCTCCCCCCCCCCCATCCCGATGTGCCGAGGGAACTTTTCTTTTGGAATCATCGAGCTTGCGAATTGGGTAAGGTCCCCCCCCCCTATACGACCCGTTCACCCTACTTTTTTGTCTCTAAAAAGCCCCTTTTCCTTTATTCTTAGGTACTTCCGACAAGCCGTTCCGCGCTGTTAGGTAGACCATTTTTCGCGGGTGGATTTCCATGGAATTCGTCCCCCCCCCCCCATACGGCTTTCCCGCGGGAACCACGGCGGTCTCCCACGCGCACCTACTCCCCCTTCCGATCCGTTTTTTTTTTCTTTTGCGCCCAAAATCCGTCAGTTCTTTCTTACGGTTCCCCCGATGTTCGGGGTTGGTTTCTGAAGGACAACGCTGTCTTCTCCTCCCCCTCCTCGATTGAAACAACGCCTCGATTTTTTTGTGCAAAACACCATCCAACGTGACATGGTCCCATTTTTTCCGTGGTTTCGTTCTCGCACGTTTCTCTTTTGGAGGGAAGTTCCTCCTCCTTTAGTCCAAGGAGATGATTCCCCGTGGCCTGCTGCCCCGATTTGCGTCACAAGATCTCCCAGTTCTTCCTCCCGCTTGTCGCTCATCTTTTTCCGACAGGTTCTTGCTGACGTTCTTCCCAGCGAACGCTTAGAATAGGACCCCTCTTCATCCAAAGCTGTTGCAAGAAACCTTGGCGAGTGGTTCCCCCTTGACCAATACGTTGCTCCTCGCACATTCTTAGATAAAAGGGAATAAACCTTAGCCCTTCTTTTCTCCCTCGCCGGATTCCCCCCGACGACTCTTACTGCTCAGGTTCTCTTCCCCCCGATCCGTTTTTCAAACGCCTTCTGATAGCCAACGTCCCTCTTTTTCCCCAGGGTAAGAACCAGCAGAAACTTTTCAGGTGCCCAGGAGGCGACATTTTTTTCGGGTGAACCTCCGGAGAAAACTTCATCCGTGAATCTTAGTTGACAGCGACGTACCGCCCCCTGCTCTTCCTCTGAAAAAACTTCTGCACGCCGCGTTTTTTTTTTTTTCCTCCGACCATTTCTGCTCCCAACTTCCCACCCCTCCAGACTGTCCCGACGGGACCACCACCCGTGACGGAAATCCCCTTGTTCTCCGCAAGTAGAGATACCGTGGTCGACTTCCCCTGGCTGACGCAAATATTCAAGGAAAAGATGTGGTTTAGATCCGCTTTGTGTGTTTGTGTTCCCTCCGCGCCTAGTAAGAAAAGGCCTTCGGTTCTACTTAGACTAGGAGTGATTTTCAAAATAGTTCCCCTTCCCCCCGGTATCCGGCCAGAAGCCTAGGTTTTCCTTTTCCCCCCCAGTATTCTAGCGTCCACTTTTTCTTCTAAGGAAAATTTCTTTTCCCCCGCGTTCATGGACTTTATGTTTTTGTGCAGTTAATATTGACGGTCCCCAACCCTCCCCTTACGTTTCACCCTTCTGGTGACGTCGGATTTTTTTTTTCCCCCCTCCTCTTGCATGAGGTCAGCCTGTGGAGGTCGCACCCCCCGGACTCTCAAAGTTACAGGCACTCTTTTCCTCGCGGCTTCAGTCCCCCCTGTAGCGTTCATTCACCCGGTGTGTACCTTTCTTGGGATAAATGGCCGCGGATCGTCCTGTCTCAGATAGACCAGGACGGAAGAATCCATTATATTTCGACGCGGTCCATCCCCCCCCCTCCCCCTCCGAGGCGTTCACTTCTCACTTCGTAGTCCTCCACCCGCTGCCATTTTTTGCTTTCGGGACCCTACGGCCTGTCACCTTCCCCCCGGGACCCCATTCAAAGGGGGGATTTTTCCCCCTCTTCCCCGATCAGCTCCCCCCGCCACACCCCCCCTCGAATTACCGAATGCCCTTTCTTCCCCCTTAGTTCTAAAGTCTTCCTGATTTCCGCCCTCCTGCGAACCGCCCCCCTTTTCGGAGCCTCCTCCTGGCAGCTCCCTTCGGTTCCCCCCAGTTGGTCTATTTTTTTTGAGTTTTCTGTGGACTTCGTCGGACATTTCGCCTCGGTCTCCCCGATTTCCTCGTGGCCGTCGCCCCCTCGCCTTTTTCCAGCGATTCCCGGCTTCCCTTAGCGTCCCCTCGAGCTACTTTTCTTTAGGACTTCGTTGTTGCTTGGGTCACGGCCCTCGCACTCTTCGGAAACCTCTTCCGTTTTTTTGGCCTTCCACGGCTATTGCCTTTCTTCCCCTTTTCCCCCCCACGGCCCCCCTTTCCAGCCGGACTTCCAGAGGCCTTTTCTCCTACCCGGCTTCTGCTTCACCGAAGTCTCCTTCAGTTGAACTGCCCGCAGCTCGTTGAGTTGGATACCGCGTTCCAGAGAACGGCGTTTTGCGTTTCCTCGTTCTCCTGTGTTTGCCTTAGTGACAGCAACTGATCACCCTGGGACACCTTTTTCCTTTTTTAGGCCACGCCGGCGCAGTGATCCCCCCTTTAGGACATCGATTGAAATTGTCCTTCCGCCAGTTTTCAAAAGCAAAAACCTTCGTTCCCCCTCCCCGTGGACCCGTTACTTTGGTGACTTCCTACCGAACCCGTTTCCCTTCGAATTAAGACAGTTGTGATAGTGTCCTAGTCATGAGGGACCCTTTTGGCCGTTCTTTCTCTCCCAAAATGCCTCCCTTTACCAGATATGAGTTTACCGTCCCTCCCTTTTTTCCTTTTCCTCTCCTGCCAGGTGACCGTCAGAGTTCCTTTTCAGGGCCGTCTGTCCCCCCTGAGAAGACAAATCCCCCGACCCTTTTTTTTTTCACCCTGGTATTATCACCGAGGGCATAATTGCATTAAAAGATGCTTTCTTTTTGCTTTGAAACGGACTTCAGTAGTGTGAGTAACTGGCCTCACGGAACGAACAGGCAGGATCTCTTTCCTCCCTTTTGTTGTTGTCGAGATATCCGGTCCCCCCTGCAGTCATAGATCCCTCACGTCCTTCCTTTTTGTTCCTTCCCGCGAGACGAGGTAACGCTGTTTTCACGCAGTGCTCGTTCTTGCCGCCCCGCCTGGTAGAGGTCGCAGTTCTTTTTTCCCCCAATGCCCATTCTCTTCCCCCCCCCATGGTCAATCGTTAGGTCCCCCCTTTCTGTCTCTGATCACGTTCTCAGATCCGGGCCCAGCGCCTGCCTATCCTTCAGAAGGGTTTTTGGAGCAGCTAGTTCTTTTTTCCTTCCCGGCCGAGCGGCCCTTTTCCTCCTGAAACCTCTCCGTATTCCCCCTTCTGGGAATGTTTGAGCGGGCACTTCTGGAAGGAGTTTTCCCTTTTCTGAGAGTGTGTGTCCCAGGTCCCCCGTTTCCTCGCTTTTTCCCCCTTCCTGGTGCGGGAGAAAGATCATATTGATGTCAAATTCGCTTTTTCCCCTCTCAAGTTTCTTGCCGGTGATTCAGGTTCCACCCCCTCTTTTCCGAGACCCTCCCCTCTGGAGCGTCGTCGACCCCAGATAAGAGTTTCTTCCTCTCCCTTCTTTTTCCCCCCTCCCTTCAGGCCAGATTGGAGGGCAAACCTTCCATTCTTTAATAAGGTTGAAGCCCTTCTTCTTTCCACCCAGCCCTGGAAGTAATGGTCTGGCCGTGTCTCGTCAGGCGATGGCCGTGCAGGTTAACCTCCTTAAGCGATTGAATCTTCCGTCCTTGACAACAGAAGGCCAACCTTCGAGGTCCGCAGGTCTTCCCCTCTTGTTTCCTAGTTTTTTGCGAAAAAACGGAGTTTACTCCCCCCCCCAGAACTTCCGTCGGTGATCTGGGAGACGTTATGCTTTTTCCCTTTCCCATTCGCGTAGGGAGTTTCGAGGACAGTTCGTTCTTTCTTTTCCAGTACCGCGGCGTCGAGGTCCCTGCCCCTTCCCTTTTTCCAGTCCACCTGTACCAATCACTTAAACCCCCCCCCTCCCCCCCTTCCTGCTCCAGGCGATTTCGGCCCGCGCTGCCGTCGTCCGGCTACATGCGCTGCTTCTTTTTTTCCTCGCGTCTTTTTCCCGTGTCGTTGTGGTGTTTTTTGACCGTCGGTTTAGCGGGGGTTTTCCATCCCCCACGTCTAGCCGAAGATCCTTCTCGTTGTATTTGAATTGGATTTTCTTTTTCGAGTTTTTTTTTTTTTTTCTTCAGTTCTTGCCTACGTTTTTTTGAATGTCGTTCTTTTTTCCCTTACCCTAGAGGGAATGCCGCCTTTAATTGGGATTTTTTTTCCGTCCCTTCGCTGTCCGCCCCTAGAAGAGATAACGAATCCCCTTTTTCCTTCAACTCCAGTTTTTCCCGACGGTTACCAACACCCTTCCTGAACAGATTAGTTTGGTGAAGTCATACGCACTTCAGTCTGTTTTTTCGTAGTTGACGTTTGTTTCCCCTTCTTCTCCCCGATGTCTCCCCTCCGATAAGGTACCTCGTAGAACTCCCTTTCGGTTCGTATTTCGAGTCTAAGGGAATATGCTTCCGTCCCCATGTCCCGAGAGTATTTTCGGTGCCTTCTCTGGCTACTGTTTCGCCGCCGCCCCCCCTTCACAATTCTTCTTTATGACGCTTTTCCCCTGGTGCTGCAAGAGTATTACTTTCGGGTCGGACGACCATCTCCCCCCGGTCACAGGTTTCAAGCACACCCCCCCCCCAACCCTCGGACGAGGAGTGTCCCCCCCACAGTGAAGAGTCTGTTCCACCCTTTCTTCCTTTGGGCCCACCCTGGTTCATCCCTGTTCGGTCATATTTGGCTCCTCTTTTTCTATCTCTTCTCTGTCTTTATATTGAGTGTCACTTTGACTTCGGACCTTGTTCCGGCGGTCACGCCCTCTTGGCGGTCTCTTTTCCCCCTTCGCCGTGTACCGGGCTTGAAAGACGGTTGTCGCCCTTTGTCGAGATCCATGCTCCCGCGGTAACCTCCGAAGTTCGTGTGATAGGCGGTTCCTTTGACTGGTTCACAGCTCTTCCCCCCCCCAGGTTCGGAACGCTCCCCTGGCTGCCGGGACCTCTTTCCCGCTGCGGCGTTGTATAAAATACGTTTTTTTTCTCCACACTGCGCTTTCTTATTTAAACATTCTACCTTTCTTCAATCGCGGTGTTTTTTTCCCCTTTTTTTTCGTCGTCGTGCGTAGAGGTGCGCTGTTGCAACCCGTTCTTTTTTTTTCCCCCGAGCTCAAGGGTTTTTTCATGCTTTTTTTTGGGAACATTTGTTCTCTCCCGAGCCCTTGTAGAATGTAGGAGCGCTTTTTCCTTTCTCGAGGAACCGGTTTGGTTTTAGGTTAAGTGCTCCGCCTTTGTACTCCCCTCTTGCGTCTGGGACGCTCAGTTCCGTCCTGCGGAGCGAGGTATTCGTTCTCCCTTTTGCTACATTGTTCTGAATGGTAAGGGCTTCCCCTTTCCCCCCCTTTTCCCTGAAACCAGCCGAGTTTTTACCTTTTCCCTAAGGGAACCCTTTCGACAAGTTTCCTTCCCCTTTGACGTTCAACGGTCGGTTTTGTAGGAACTAGCTTAACCCCTCTTTTCTTGTTCTCGCCAAACAGGAGCAGGAGTTTCCCCCCTCCCCCCCCCCAGTGTTCCTTTTTTGGAAGCAACCCACCTCTGCCCCACCAGTGTGAGAAGCACCTCCTTCACATGTTTTGTTTTCCTACAACAGAATCGTGGAGACCACTTCGGTGATCCCCTCCCCTTTGTCCCAAGCGAGTGATTTTCTTCCCTAGGAAAGGTCGTTCCCTCTTTTTTTTTTGACCTCTCGGTCCTTTGCACCCGCAGCACCCGGACGGGTCACCCCTTCTCAGTACCGCTGCCCCCTTAAAGTGGCGGGCCCAATAAACTTTATCTAAGCCCTTAAGTGTTTGTTCTGCCGAGCACCCCCTTGTGGTAAAAGGGGTTTTTTCGGTAGTTTCAACCCCCCGCCCATTTCCCCCCTCTTTTTTTTATTTATGCACCAGAGAACGCCTCTCCTCGGCAATGTTTTTTTTTGGACTGGTGATGGGTTACCCGGGTCGCCGTTTAATTCGAAACCTTCTGCCTTTTGACACCAACAACGCCGGGGAGCCAACAGGAGCTTGCCGGTTTCCTTTTTTTTTGGTGTTTTTTAGCGCCCTTTCCCAACTTTTTGCAACCCGTCATACCCCTTGGATAAGGCTCTTCTTTTTTTTTCAGAGAAAGTACTTTTTTGGTACTCCGTCCCTCCACCTAGGACGAGTCCAGCCTCCCTCCCCGACCGGTTTTCTCCTTTTTGAAAAACCCCCCCCCCGTGTCCCCTGTTCGCTGCCGGGGGCACATCGTTTCCCGCCCCCCTCCCCCGCTTGAAACTTTCCTTTTCCTAGACTAGCCGACGAGCCCGTCCCCTGTTTCTAGCCCGCCTCTATAGGATAGTTCCCAATCACTCCTTCCCTTGGCCAAAGTCCTTTCAGCACCGCGCATGGGAAGGTCCCTGGTCTTCAACTTTGGGTTAGAAGAAGTAGCCCAGACCCCCTTCCCCCTCCTACCACCGTACTTGCTGTTGGATCGCCTTCTCCCCTCCGCGCGGAGAGCCCGTTAACCCGGCCTTGTTGATCCCCCTTCGAAAGAAAGCAGTCCCCTTTCCCCCCCCTCAAACTTTTCCCACTAGGAGACCAGCCGGGCCCCCCCCCCCCCTTTCCTCCTAGAAAACCATCTCCTTTCCCCCGTTGTTTGGAGAGAGTTGTCTTCTTCGTAAACCCTTCCGGTCCCGCTGGTGAGATCGAGTTCTTTCTTTGGAACCCCCCTGATTCCTTTTCCCTTTGCTGATCTGTCCCAACCCAGGCCGGGACCGTTGCCGGTTCTTTTCGGCGCAAGCGCATTCTCCCGGCGCCAATTGTGGACCGGTTGGTATAGGTTTTTCCCGGACTTCATTTCCTTTCCCTTTGACGGTGGGCCAGGCCCTGCCCCGGAGTCCCCTAGCGATCTTCCCGTTCACCGATCGTGCGTTCTTAACTGATTTTTTTTCAGTTCCGTGGCCCCTCAAACGGGTACGGTAGGATTTTGCACTCTTCGGAACCGGGCCCCTTCTTATGTGTGATGAAACCTTAATGTCTTTTTTTTTTCCACCTGGGTGTGGTGTCCCCCCCTTGGGCCCACCACCGTTAGTTTTTTTTCCTCCCCCCCCCAGGTCCTCGCTTTTTGTGGCGATTTGCAGGCTTCGGTTCTACCTCTCCCCACCCCGTTTTGCCCGGCCCTCTTTTGAATGATCAGGAGATTCCTCTTTTAAGGTTCCATCCTCCTAGCAAAACCCCCTTCCGTATCGACCTGGTCCGTTGACTAGTCCCCTCAACTTCTTTGTTTTTTTTCCCACGGATTTTGTCCCCTTGATGCTCCCGCAACACCGAGCAGTAACCGCAGGTTCCTCTGTCAAGTCTGTCCCTGTCCCCGGAAGGGGGACAAATAGTTTTTTGAAGGCAAGCACCCTCCTTTTCCCCTTGAAATGGTGACCCATCCCCCCCAGCAACCAAGCACTTCCCCCTCGGAGATACTGGAGTCTAGGCGCCAAGACGTTACTTTTTTTCGATTTCAGAAAAGGTCCTTTTTTTTGGTGTCAGCGTTTACCCATTCGTATTTACCCACCAAGTCGGCCCTCACCCGTGAAAATCACCAGTCTAGCGTTCTTACACTGCAGACAATTTCTTTTTTAGACCCTTTCGATTATGGCAACCCCCCCCCGTGAACCCTACCTCTTGCAAGGTGTTTTCCCCTCGGCCCCAGGTGTTTCCCGGTGTGCAGGTCCCCAGCAGTAGCTCCCTTTTCCGTGTTTTTTTTTTTAGATAGCCGCCCCTCGGGGAAGGCTCGTTATTGCTCCAGTCCCCCGGAAAAGTGCGAGTCCCCTTTTTCGAAAAGTTGTGCGAGCCCGTCCTGTCTCGCAATCCCCCTCCGGGGAAGTAGCCCAGGTCGATTTTGCCCGCAGCTTTTTCGGCCTGGCTGGTTCCACCCGATATCCGGTGGTTCTTTTCCAGTAGAAATCCTCCCGTTCACGGTCCCCTTGAGTCGGCCTACAGAGCCTCGTCCTTCCCCTTTGCCAGGGTCCCTGTCCAGACCGCCCCCCAGATGTTTAGGCGAACCCTGTGCCCCCGTGTGCCCCTGGCCCACGTGTTGAGAACCGCTCCCCACCCTAGTTCTTTCTCACGCGGGCGACGAAATCTCAGTTTGCCTGGCCTCGACCTAGGAAGACCGGATTTTTAGGTTTCCTTTCACGAGCGTTGGGCTGAAACGCGACCCTGCTGTTATCCCGCCCGCCTTGGAACAGTTTCCTGCAGAAAATTCGCCACTGAAGGTTTGCCAGAAATTTGTCTCGTCGTTGGTGAACCCCGGGTAAGACCCCCTTCACCGAATCTCCCATTGTCCATGAAGTCCGTCCGATTTCGTAAGTGGCCTCCCGATTTTTTTTTTTATTGAACGCCCTCCCGTTTGGAAAAGGAGCCTCCCTCTCGGACCAGACCCAAGTCTACCCCCAGCGTGACCCCTGGTTCACGAAAAAAAGGTCGAATTTTCTCCCTTTCTCAGTTTATAAGAGTTGCCCTCGAGTTTTCCTACCGTGTCTAGGGCACTTCAAGCTTCCGTCTCGGAGAAGCCCTCCCCTGGCACTTCAGGTTCGTCCGCCCCCTTCCAAGTTGGTGGATTTTGGTTGGCAGTCCGCGGTCCTTTTGCTCGGCCCAGAGAGGTAATACGGACCGAGTCCTCCTTTGGGCCGGGTTTTTTCTTTTTCTGGACGTAGAATTGCCATTTTTTCCGGTCCCGTCCCGACGTAAGAGAGTTCCTTTCCTGACTCTGGGGCTTTGGGTAAGATTTCATTCTGACGTACCCATTTTTTTCCCCTTCCCGAAGGACCCGTCTTAGTTTGACGCCTTTCTGATTCGGGAACCACGCGAACTTTAAACGATTCCTTTTTCCCCCGTCCTCCTTCTTCTCACGGCCAACCTTCCCCGCACAGTAACGCCGTAGATTGCTTTTTTTGCGTTACGTCAACCCCCTTTTTTATTCTTTTTTCCACCCGTGTTTTTTGCCATTCTTTTTCGGAGTTGACCTTCCGATGCGTATCTCGTCCTTGCGCACACATACGAGATTCGACCTGGGCCCTTCCCAAAGCCAAGACGAAGTCGAGGACTCAGTTAAGTCCTTTCATGAGGATGCCTCCTTCTTTTCTCGTCGGTCACCCTGAAGGAAATGGCATAGGAAAACTAAGGGCCCTGTTTCCCCCTTCTCACTCCCCCCGCTTGAAAATTTACCCCTTTTTTTTCCTTTGGTGGACACGTTACACCCACCCACGACCTCATCCCTGAAACCCCCCAACCTTTTTCCGTTCACACCCCAGTAGGATAGAGTGCTCTAATTCGGCCGGCATTGTTCCCCTCAGAGCGGGCCAGAAATTTCCCGGCCCATTGATCGTATGAACGAAGGGTCCGTCAGTATTTTTTCCCGAGATTTGAACGAAGCTGGACGGTGGCAACAATGTCCCGTTTTTTGACATCGACGCCTCAGTTTCCCGTATCGCCGGAACCCCCTTTTGACCTAACCTAAGCGAGACTGGAAGGATTTCCCCTGCTTCCAAGCTACCCTCCTACTCACACTACGAGCGGCTGGTTACTTCTTTAGCCCCGGCGTCCGGAGATGGTAGCCCTATCTTTCCCCCCTCCCCTTCTTCCTGCTGTTGGCCTTCCTACGTCAAGCCCTATTCTCGAAATTTGACCCAACTTGCCTTTTTTTTTTTTTTGTCCTGGATTCCTGACGGTTTTTTTTTTCCGAGGTTACATCTGAGGCCCCCTGGCATAAGGCAATGACGGTTTTCCCCTCAACCATTTTTACTTTTCTATCTGACTAACGCGCGGTTTCGACGACCCCCCTTCGGGGCTTGGTGCACGTCTTTTTTTCCCTCAAGATAACCTTAGACCCTTTTCACATTGAGGACATCCCTTTCACTTGAGCTTGGAAATACGTCTGTCCTTCCAAGGAACCCCGCAACCCTCTTGCTTCCCCCAAAATGGACGGAAATGAAATGGCTCCCCCTACTGATTCCCTCTCCGAGCCGCAGCCCGGTAAATTTGTAGACCTTCCCCCTTTTAGAGTCTTCCTGCTTGACTTTTACCCACGAGATGCGCCTGCTCCTTTACCTTCTCCTATGGGTGGCCGTGCGCGTCATTGATCAGCCTCCATTTGTGACCTTATCTTCCCTGTGGGGCCCCCCCAGCCTGGGTCCCCATTTAAAAAGGGACAGAACTAGTTCTCCCTTTCGCGTCACCTTAACAGGCTCCCTATCCTCTTTCCTTCTTTACTTGTGACCCCCTGTACCTACGGCTATTTCCCAGATTTCCCGTTCGTTGATTTCCCCTCTG
>Ga0179593_1479806_pt1 | contig 11184 bp, 13 predicted proteins | sample CZODoug2_1_08_16_FD_185931 | JGI IMG/M metagenome (GOLD analysis project Ga0179593, IMG submission 185931) | Vadose zone soil fungal communities from Angelo Coast Range Reserve, California, USA - CZODoug2_1_08_16fungal (PacBio error correction) | ecosystem: Environmental > Terrestrial > Soil >... | reverse complement strand
ACGATTACCAATGTTTTCAGTTTCGTCCGCGCTTTGACCACGCCCCTAAAATGGAGACCCACCCAAAACATGTATTTCTAAACCCCCCTCCTGGTGGGCTCTGATTAACTGTGCCGATTCAGTCGCACCGTCCGTGAGAAATTACCCCTCTTGGGCAGGTTATTGAGTCTTTGGTTGGCGTTGTGGACCTCGCGGAAGAAGGACTTTTGAGCAGTTCCTTTTCCCCCACTACAAGTGGTTGTGGGTTACGATTTCCATGAGTTTTGACGCCAGCGCCCTCTTCCATGTCGATGCATTTCCAGTTTTCCACTACCCTTTTGGGCTATACAAGGGGCGAGGAGCCGCAATTTTTTCCCGGACCGGACAGAGTTCCTTGGCCCTACATTCTCATGCTTCTGCTCAGCGTCACAGAATTCGTTATTCACTTGACCCCTCGACCCCGGAAACAGAACGGGTTTTCCGAGGGCCCCCACCAACATAAACCTTCGTAAAGGGCCCTTTCCTGCGTTAGGACGGTGGCTAGAGAACGCTTAGAATCTTTTTTTTGGCCACCCCCAGAGAGTAGTTATACTTTTCGGAAAACTTTTAACCAATGGTATCTTCCTTGTCTCCAAGAGACCCGAAGAAGCTCCGGCATTTCCCCTCCCAGGAAGCGACGCGATCTGCTGGCTGGCCACCATCATATTTTTTTTTTCGTCCCACGGCCTCTCCTCTCCTTTCCCGCAGCCACCAGCCACTTCCAAGAGCCTGCTTTTCCGCTCTCGGCACCGTAAATCTGCGGAAGGGGCTCGGTCCCCTTCTGGTGTCCGGATTGTCAATTTTCCTGGCTGGCTTGAAAACATTAGTTCCTCCACGCCGGAGATTCATGGAACCTCCCCATGCGGACGCCGCAGTGCCTTTCCCAGTCCCCTCAACTTGTTCGATCCGATTTTTTCCTATCTCCTTGCCCAGCGTATTTATTTCGGCATAACTAGGAACTCTTGAAGCGCTCTAATGATAAAGGCCTTTTGTTAAGCGTTTTTTTTCCCTCTGTGCTTTTCATGGTGTGTGTAGAGTCCGACCCTCGATCTTTTTTTATGAAACGCCGTCTTCCCCCCACATTGTCGGTGATCGAAGCCCTCCAAGGTACCAGCGAGATCCTAATTAGAATCCTTACGTTGCCAGACTCCTCATATTTCCCTTCACTTACTTGAGTGAGCTGAATAGTCGGTCTTGTAGCGACAGGTTTGTCCCTCCTACGGTGAACTCTCTGGCCGTCCTATTTATGTCTGGTTGCCCGTTAAGTTCGACATTAGTGCGACGGTCCCCCTTATTTTGGATCCTCAGACCCACACCGGACATGACCCCCCGGTGTTGATTGGCCTCCTTTCCCCTAAGGACCTTGTTCAACCCAATTAGATTAGTTCCCTCTATCCGACACGACCCGACCCCTTCTTCCTGGCTAATGCGGAATTTGGCGTCTCTCCGGAGCAGCCGACTTGCTCCGATTTGCTCCGGGCCTTTTGGCGACGGCCCCCCCCCGGATCTTCCCAATGGTACTTTTTTTCCATTGGCAGATGAACCCGGGGGGAAGATTGTCGTATTCCCGTCCTCTCCCACAGTGGTTTATTAAACTGCTCATAGGCGCTGATACAGAAATTCCTTCTGTCTCATGGTGATGATGGAGGGGTTTTTCTGAAGGATCACAATGAGTGAATCTCCTTCATTGATAGAGCGATGCTTTTCCAACCGATGAGAAATCACGGTCCTTTCTCAGAAGATATCAAAATCCGCCCTTGTCTCTCCTCTCTTTTTTAAATGGACGGAAAGACTTCTCGTTATTTGAGAGATCCCCCCTTCCCGAAAACCCCCTACTTTGCCGCTTCCTCACTCTTTTTTCAGCCCCCCCTCTCCTCACATTCGAACTGCCCATGGAATTTTTCCTCGGCGTCGAAACTGTCATTTCAAACCTAAAGCCCCTTTTCTGACAGAAGATTTCACTCGGTATCGCAGTTTTTGCACTCACCCCCTCCCCTCTCAACATGATGACGCCCCCGGCCGGTATCATCAGAAGCTTTTCTTCTCATTCACGAGAGGAGAATTGTCCTATAGATGGAGCCTGCAACGGGTTGAGGGTACTCTGCTGAGCGCCGCCCGAAAAGGATTCCCCCAGGCTTTGTGGCTGGCTGTGAAGTCGTATTTTGTGGATACTTTCTGGACTCTTCCCCTCCCGTGCATGGTCGCGGAAGATTTCCGTCTCTGGAGCAGCGCCCTCTATTTCCTCCCTACGTTTTTTGGTTCGATTTCGGCTGATCCAAAGGAGGAGCTGTAGATGAAGATTGACCAAACTTCAAATGGATTCATGGTCCACGCCCTCTTTTTCTCCCTAAAGAGCCCCCCCGACGTCACATGAACACAATTTTGCCTGAACGCTTTGCCCGAGGCGACTCTCAGTAGGTGCCCCAGTTGACTCGACTCCAAGGCCTACCGTGCAAATCATATGTGTTCTATAAACCCCCAGTCTTGCCTTTTTCGTCGCTTCCGATTTGATGCTGCATCTTGCCTGTCCCTATCCCTTGTGCACGCCTATTTTGTTTTATTATTCCTGAGCGCTGCGTCTTGACCTTCCTCGTCTCCTCGCAGGCGATGGCGCAGTCGGCGAGTTCCCCGTTACGGCTCGATGCCCCGATTGGTCAAAGATTGGGATTTGCCGGTTCTAGGGATCGAGTCTCCTTGTCAGGTCTGCGGGTGTCCAGCTCAGGGAACCGAGCGGCGACCCTCTGTGCGGGATTGTTTGAGCGGCCTGCGACGGCAGTCCATTTTTTGTTGCAGCGTTTTTTTTTAAACCTTCCTTCTCCGCAAGGCCTCTCTTGTAACCCGGAGAAAGGGCTTTCTTAGGAACCCCGCCCCCCTCCCAGCGCGGCGTCAAGTAACTATGTATTTCCTCTCCTTATGAGGTTGCCCATTGCTTTCGAGGATGCCCTCCGACAAGACCGTGCCCCTTTGAAGAGAAACATTTTTCCTTTGGCGACCCTTATAGAGCGAAGGCCGACCTCCCCAATACGTTCTCCCTCCAGAGTGGCTTTTGACTTCCTCAGCTATAGAAAGTCGGGCCATAGGAGATCCCTTCCTCGGCAGATTCCTGAGGTGGCGGATGATTTCTGCTTCGTCTATCGGGACTGTAATAAAAGATTTAATTGTTTTTAACCACAATCCGTTTGACGCAGTCGAACACCTCCCCAACTTTTCTCTTCGTTCCTTGATAAAGACTCCCACGGCCGTTTTTATGCGCTGAGTATTTTGAATTAGAGCTCTTCCCCCCCCCCTGCCGAAAGCGATATTCAGGCTTGCTATAGAACATTCTTCCACCAACGTTTCTGTTTTGGGGTGGAGGGAAAGGCCCCCGGAACCTTAGACACTCCACTTACGATCCATTTTCCACAGAAGTTCACCTTTCCTGGAAGGAGACGGCTGTATTCTTTAAGATTTCCTGCCTCGATGATTTCCTCTACCATGTCTTCTTTCCCCCCCCCCCATTAACGACCTTCTCCCCCGGTTTCCCGATAGGGTCTTCTCCAAAACCAAAAAATTTCTCTATTTCCAGCTTCCCCTCCCGTCAGGTATCAGGATCGAGGAGCATCGGTCCGGCCGTTTGACAAGGCTATAGAATGATGTTTTTTTTCAAGGCAACAAGAGGCGCTTACCTCCCTTTCTGGTCTGATGTAAATATGCGCGCGGTTCCCCCAGGTCCTTCGTAGATCGGCCTTCCCTCCCTGTCCCCTTTGTGTCAAAGTCGCATCTTCCAACGACGACATAGGACCGTCACCCCCTCAGGCGAATCATAACAAGGAGGGTGTTGTTCTCCTCAGATAGTTTGCATTAGATGGGCTGTTTTTTCTTTTTCGAGGATCCGCGAAGACAGTGCGCGCTCACCTTCTGATTGCCGCCTTCCTGGCGCCATCGCCGCCTTTCTGACGCGGGAGACTCCAATGCCCTATACGTTTTTTTAGTGATCATATAAGGAAAAGGGACATTTTTTTTCCCCTCAAAGATCATGCCCCCCCCTGCCAAAGAGCGGGATGACGATCCTCCTCCCCTTATCCCTATAGAAAGAGTTAAAGAAGAGTTGTACATTGCCATGTCACACGCCTTTGGTAAATTCGGACGGCCTCTAAAGAGGCTGTTTTTTCCGGTGGCGACCGATGAGAGTCCTTTTGCCCTCGCCGCTTCGAAACGATTTCTTTTCGATTTTAAGAAATTTTTTTCCCTTAAATTGGCGGAGTGCCTAGCACCTGGTCCCGTTCAAATTCCAAGAAGAGATCCTTTTCCTTCTCCCAGTTTTTAGGAAATGCGGTTCACTTCTAAATTCACGTTTTTTCCCTCGTACGGCAACGTTGTCTGTCTTCTCCGAGCCTCCAGTCCTTGATACGACAGGTAACCCCGCTGACCCCTCAACTTGCCATGGCGCTTTCTCTTAAAATTTTTTCAGTATCCGGGACGCCCAGCTCTAAAGCTCGCAACCCACCTGAATTCATTGATCCATACCATTTTGTTTCCTTCCCCCCTTTTTTGGGTTCGTGTACTTGGCTCTCGAACACCGGTGCGCTTTTCTTTGCATGGTCGCTATCTTTGTCCTTTCACCCCAAAAACTCGAAAGGAAATCATGTTTAATATGGCGGTTTTCTTTTGTCTCGCTTAGAGGGGGTTCTTCCCATTTTTCGTTAAGGCCGCGCAGGAACCCCTCGCTTTTTTCCTCAAAGACTGCCCATATCATCCTTTCGGTCGAACAGTCTCATTTTTATTCTCTGAGCTGTAGAGGAGGGAAGCAATAAAGATACGGCCGCCCGGTTCGGGCCATCTTCGTGTATATGTTACGGGGCAGCTTTGTCCCGGTGTCCGACCCAAAAATGCTCTTCATCCGGCCTCACTGCAGTGGTCCTGCAGGTCGCTTGGTTATTCCCGCCCTCCCGACTGCGGAATTTTTTTGTATCCCAGAAGATACCTCTCTCTTATCGCCCAGGTTAAGCTTTTGTCTTCCTGTGTTTTACGCTTCTGATCTAAACACCACGTTTAAGAACCCTACTCTCTTTCATCAGGGTTGTCACGATCATGTCCCCAATCATGATTTGACGAAGGGTCTTTCCCCCCTAGTGTTTATCTGTTTTGAGCAGATTTCCCGAAACCCGTTTTTTCCGCAAGATCCAGTTTGACACAACCTTTCTTTCTCCTCTCTTAGGTTCTTTCGTTCCCCCCCCCCTCCTTTTTTTTGTCTTGTTGTACGAAAATAGCCACCCCCCTCCTCCTCATACTATTCCAAATGTCTGAAGGAAGGTCGATTAATAAGGCTCTGATCTCAGGGACAGCCCTCCCCCCTTACCGCCAGCTGAGAACCCACTCGCCGAGCGCCCTTCTCCCCTCTTCCAAGCTACTCGAGGCGGAATCTTTTTTAACAGCGGATAATAGAAACTGCAGATGGAACGGTCACCGCTTTTATCACAGGGACTGATTTCCAACGCTCGAACCTTCTTCTTCTTTTCTAGAGTGGTATGATTTCGATCTTCCTGAGTTGACATTGTGTGCCGGCGGCTGCGGCCCCTCGCCGAAGTGAAGCCTCTCCCCTCAGAGCGACAGCGCTCCTCCCCTTTATTTACTTGATTTTGGTGAAGCCCCCCAGAGCCTGTCACAGCCCCAGAGGACCTATCCCAACCACCACCCACCCCACGACAACACAACCCCACGATCCCTCCCCCCCCGTCCCCCGCACCTCAACCCCCCCCACCCATCACCCCCACACCCACCCCACAACACAAAAGAGCAAATTCGGCTCTCCCCTAGGGAAAAAGAATAAAATGGAGAGACCCCCTTCGGTTTCTCACCCCTCGGGTAGTTTTTTTTTTTTGTGGATTAGCTGTGCGGGAAGTAAGCCGTTGCCTCTCCCTCCCCAAGACAGGAAGTTTATTGGTCGTGCACGTCGGTTGACCCCTGGCTCCCTTACAATCAAGGAAACTCTTTTCCTCCTACAAGTTTTTTTTTTTTCCCCCGTTTTGCGAACTTTGCTTGAGATGTGCCAGTGCACCCCACTCTGTATTTTCCCTCTTTTCTTCAGAAATTTTACCACTAGATTCGGTTGAGCAATTGACTGGAGCATTCCCCGAAATGTCCAACTGTAGGGTCCCTTTTCTAGAAATTTATAGAAGTTTGTATCCTTTCAATATTCTATGCCTGTCAACCCCCCTTCCGTCCCCCCTACTGAATTTTCTACTCCCGGGAACACCTTCCCTTCTGTTTAATGTCAATGGACGGCGCCTTCCAGAGGATACTGAGCGCTTTCTTATCTTTCATAAGTTAATAAAAATTCTTTTTCAGCTCTTTAACGTTTTTTCTTGAAGTTTAGGAAAACCGGTGCCCCCCATCTTTTTCCGATAATGATATCACCCTCGAACTTCCCTCTAAAGCATCTGATAAGAATCGTCCCCCCCTCTTCCCTCTTTTCTCGGCACAGTGATTTTTGAACCACGGTATGCTCGCTGCATCAGTTTCTCCCCCGCAACTTACAGAAAAGGATCAAGAAGGCCATCCCCCCCCTTCTCTTGGGGGGAGACTTTATACATATGTGACGGTCGGATTTCGCCAACCCCCGGTAACTTCTCTTTGCCCAAGGTCTGCACGAACTGAGAAAGCGAACTGATTCCCCTTTTTCTATTTCGCAGATTGCCCAAGGGAATGTTATACCGGCAGGACTATATCTGCAGGTTCCCCATTCAAGACCTTTCCGATCTGACAATGCTCGGAACCCGCCCCCTCCCGAACCGACTTCCCCCCCGTTCTTCAAGGGCGATCCACTCGTAGGGTGTGGTCGATGTTCCAGCCCATCTCTGATTGACAACCTCTTTTTACCCCCAGGGACCCCTCCCCCCTTGTACTTGGATTCCCTAAAAGGTTCTCCATGCTCCCTCCCTCCTCACTTAGGAATACTTGAATTCTCATCCCGGCAGACATAGGAGGAAAGTTTTCTGCTGGCGTGAGCTATCCATAGTACTTATTGCTCCCTTACCAAAGGTGCCGCCATGACCACTTCTTGTAAGCTCTTGTTTGCGAGATTACCAGAGTATAGCTGGTTTTCCCCTTTCCCCCAGAAGCTGCGACCCCTTCACTCCTCGCGGGAAAAGCAGACATTCCTTGTCGCCTAGCCCAAGCCCGCCTTGTGATTGGTTCTAAGCGTCACTTCCTCTTACATTTCAAATTACAAGGCGTGGGTTCAGCAGGCCCTATCCGAGCACACCAATCCGATTAGCACCCCTCCTTGCCAGCCTTCCATGCGGAATTTCGGAAGCTATTAGACTTCTCTAGGCGCGCTGGAAGCACCTAGTTCAGGGTATGGAAGGACGCAGACATCTCTCTTCCAAATGGGACCTTAGGCTGGAAGGGGTTTCACCGGGTCTTGTAAGTAGAGAGAACGAACTCTTTTTTACTTCTAATTTCGTCCGCCTCCATCCCCCTTCCGTTTCTGGGAGCGGCGAGGGCTGGCGGTGCCGCCCCCCTTCCCCACAAATGTCCCTGCTGAATTGGAATGGTGAGAGAATGGCTGCGTTTTCGCTGCCCATACTACCCTTTTCCAGTTCAGTCAAGTTCCAGCACACATGCCCCTAGTTCTCCGCTCTCCCTCTCACCCCTTTTATTACGGACCGAACTCTGAGAGTAGAGAGAGAAACTTTCCCGCCAAAAACGCTTTTGAAGATTTAGAATACTAGGACCCCTGCGCCCCCCTCCCTTCTCCCTTAGACGTTCCTGATTTCCTTCTCCAACGGAATTTCCCCCCCAATACCGACGCAGGGAAGGATCCAGAGCGTTTAACCCTGTACAGGTCAGTCCACGAGGCATTCCCCCCCCCTACAAAGTCGAAGAACTTGCGGCCGTCTCAGCCCATTTTATGATGATCAATTTGCCGCGTAGAGTCAGTTCTATCTAGAGCTGCCATCTTCGCTACAGGCAATTCTCCCCCTTGAAACGGCTTTCCTCTTTATTGTTGGAATGGGGGTTTAAGTAGCGCTTCCTCTTCTATTCTAGTTCAGGATGGCAACCCATGGCATTGCCCCTTTCCTCCCGGAGCTCCTGAAGAATCCAGAATGGAACCCCTTTCCTTTCTCCCGTGTTTTTAGACGATTCATCTCCAGTCGGCGCTTTCAGGAGCTCAAGGAAACACCCGAATTCGGATTCATCGCCCTCCCTGCTCGCGCAAGTACTCCTCCCCTCCATGCAACACTCCTCCACCTCCGAGCGGAGATCAGACATTCTTCTGAACACGTGTCCGCCCCTCTTTCTCCCTTACAATTCATAGATTCAAACTTGCGCCCCATCTGCTGAGGATAATATTCCGCAATTTCTCTTCATCCTTGATGTGGCCATTGCCCTTTCCTGTGTACGGCTGGTATAACGTCCCCCTTCTTCCGCTCGGCACTTTTGAAAATTAAGTTTCGCAGCCGCAGTAAAGTTCATGGAGTTCGACCTTTTTTCTGCCTCCTCTTCTTCAACGGAATCGAGGACTTCCCCCTGTAAACGGGTTCTTTCGGCGAACATTTATACGGCAATGTTCATACGGTCTTTGCGAGTAAATCTTTGGATAGCTCTTGAATCTAACATCTTTTGATGGATGTTGGGACCTTTCGACTCGTTTTACCCATAGCAGATGTGGCTATTCCACTCAGCCAGGCTCTCAATCAATTCATATAGGTCGTCTGACATTCCATTGCCGCCGTCACATCCGCGCCGCTCACGACATTTCCTTTCTCGTTCGTATGGAGTTTTGGACTCAAAAAACCAGCGCGTTCGCGCAATAAGAACGGTTCCAACCTCCCCCCCTGCCCCCTTTCCCTGGTCCCATTGCGAATCGCTGTCTTTCCCCATTCCCCAAATCCCTCGACGAGAACTGACAGTTTGCCGGAGCATCTCTCCCTTTCCTCCCTCGGCCCGAAACCGATTGCTTTTTACAGGCTGTGCGGACGTTTCTTAGGGCTGGGGATCTCGGATGCCAACGTTTTTTCCGCGATTCCCAGCCTTCTCCCCAATAAAACTTTGACTGGAATTTCTAAAAGCTAAGTCTCTTCTCCTTCTTCCCCCGAGTATTTTTAGTTAGCTCATCTTCTCAAAATGTGAGCCACACAAGAGCAGCTATTAGAGAGGAATCTGATTTCCCCCAAGATTGTCCCCGGCCGGCACCTTGCGGCTAAAGTCACGCTTATTCTGCTTAGCCCCGCGACACCGGCCCGTGGAAGGCCGATGTGTTCTTCTTCGACCTTTTCAAGATTCAGATGCTGCTTTTGCGGATTGCGCTTTATACGAAACCCCAGGATTGTATTACACACTGTGTGTAAGACATCCCTGAGGGGGAAGCTCCCCTGATCCCCCCCCCCCTTCTCGCTCGACTCTCCCCTTACAGGAATAATCGTCTTCGTCATCTGTGGCACTCTAGAGGAGAAGACCCTAGTAAATGTCTTTTGTTTTCAATGCAACAGAATATCATTTTCTCGACCAGTTCTTTTTTACTCTTTTCTTGAAATCTTCTTTGTGGCCCGACCTTTTTAATTTTTTCTTCAGAATTTTCTCCTCCGGCAGTTTAATCTTTTTCAAATCTCATCCATAAACTGTTAGAGAAATAATGAACTCATCAGGTCCCCGATGCCGTCATCCGCGCCAAGAGAGGTTTGCCTTTTTTTTGACAGAGATATTCTGCCCTTTATCTGTGTTTTTTTTCTTTTGTCCTATTAATTTCATCTAGCCCAGAATAAGATACCTTATGATTGACTCGAAAGAGCCCCCCAAAAAAAGATATCCGCCGCTGGCGCCCTCCTGTCTTGTTCTTTCTATCTTGCCTCTTTTCTCGCAAAAGTTGGGTGGCACCGGTTTTCCCCATCTTTATCTCCCAACCTTCCAAAGCTTTTTGGGATGCCCTTAGCCTCCCTTCATTTTTCCCGCTCTACCTCCTCCCTACAGAGGATGCCCCATTTTGAAACGAGTTATGGTGGTTAACTCGGCCGGATATTACCCGAGGTCCGGTTTAAGAGCCTTGGGGCCTAGGCCGGCCGAGAAGCTTGGACCCTCTTTTTTCGAAGGCTAGAGGAGAAATATGTACGCGTAACGACCTTTTTTTTTCGTTTTCAACAGTTCGGTCTGCCTCGATCAAAGTCTCCTTACAATACTTAAGCTCTCGATATTGAACGTTTCTTTCCATTTAGAACCTATAGATTTAGTCGCACACCTCTCCACCCTGGGCGACTCGTCACATTTCCCCCCCCCCCACCCAAGTCGTTATGAAATGAAGAGAATCGTTATGTTCATCCAGACAGTCCCCCCCAACCCTCCCCTCAGACTTTTTGTAGAACCTGCCATTGCCCTTTTTAATTCGATTCCCCGAGGACTCGTTTTTTCCTGAGCCGGTTACCTCACCTCTCTTTGAGTCACCCCTGGCGATAATTGTCTTTTTCCCCTTTTTTTCGCCTCTCTTTAGTTGTCAAGCGATTTTAGCTCTCACCTTTGTCTTTTTTCTTGTTATCTTCCCTCTGGGGCTGGTTTTACAAAACGAGACCACGGAGGAATAATGAAAAACTCGTTCTGTCGTCGTGATTTTCCCCTCCGGACGGACGTGATGGTGGGTGCCCCTTCCTTTTTCAGTAAAGACGTAGATTCCTCAAATACCTTGAAAAGCTTCAGACGCGAAGAAGACCCTTCCGTCTTTCCCTCTTATGTATTCTTCTCCTTTTTTGTTTGTTTTCTATCTTCCCCTTCGGGACGTACCCCCCTCTCTTTAATCCGACATTTTTGAGGCCAGTTCTGTTAGATATTTTCTATTTTTCCCTCTTTTGGTTCTTCCCCACTTTTTCTCACGACCACTCAACTGAACCCCTTCTCCGATCCGATCCGACCTTTTTTATTAAATGGAAGCAGGTGAGAGTGGTTGGGGGGGGGCTGACCAACACAGAGCAGATTGCGAAGGAGGTTTTCGCCCGATTTTTTATCACTCAAGCTGAAAGAACCCATCTCCTCCAGAACGAGGATCTGTTTCTCTGTTTAATATTTCTACCACGATTCCCCCCCCCCCTCTCCTGGTTTCCGGACACTTTTCCCGAGGAGGGAGAAATGATCGCCGGTTTGCTCTCAGCAGATCGTGTTTTCTTTCTTGTCCCTTCTTGAAACTATGGTTGACCGATG
>Ga0179593_1440836_pt1 | contig 11184 bp, 18 predicted proteins | sample CZODoug2_1_08_16_FD_185931 | JGI IMG/M metagenome (GOLD analysis project Ga0179593, IMG submission 185931) | Vadose zone soil fungal communities from Angelo Coast Range Reserve, California, USA - CZODoug2_1_08_16fungal (PacBio error correction) | ecosystem: Environmental > Terrestrial > Soil >... | reverse complement strand
CTCTTTTCTTTCCGTTCTTGGCTTTCGAGAAAACGTTCCCCTAGGCTCTCTCTCTCTCCCGTGTGTTGATGATCATCCTTTTCATGGATGCGTTTTGTAACGTCCCAATATCGCCTATTAGCTACCGAAGATCCATTTAGAACCTGATTCCCAGATCTCTACCCCCTTGTTTCTCCATTCGCCTAGAAGAAATTTTTGATCTTTTCCCTCATATTCTTTCGTTTCGTTAGATCTCATGAGTTGCTTTTTGAAGTCTTCATTGCCCAATCCCCCCTCCCCCCTGCCTTTATCTGTCTCGGCTCTTGTCTACAAGTTTATGTAAAATGTAGCAGCAGTTACACCAATTGCGTTATTTAGTATGTTTAGCTAAGCAGCTTTTGGTTATATCGTGGATCGGGGACCACACCCTGTCCCCGTCCCCTCCACACCACTTTGTTTCTTCGGTTCTTTTCTTGCCATTGTCGTTACGAGACTTTTTTCGCCAGGCCGACCCCCCTCCCCTCTATATAGGTCCTTCTCTGCCGTTTTATCCTTGCCCCTTCTCAAGATTGCGGGGATATTACTCACGCTATGGGTCATTGAAGCCTAGGGAGCATGTTCGTTATTCACTTTTCTCCTCCCCCACCCAGACCCCCCCACCTCCAGCTTTTTTGAAAGCTCTGCCCTGTCTCAAAAGTCTTCGAGTCCTCTGCTCTTCCCCTCTCTCCTGCCTTAGGATTTTCAGTTTCAGCCCTTCTTGCTTTCGGCTGAGGGATTTCCGTTCCTTTCACTTTTTCATAGGGATCCTCACTTTGTTTTTTTTTGCTGTGATGGCACTTCCGCGCGGAGGCCCTTTCCGTTCCCCCCCCTTCCCCCCCTCTCCATTGATGCCGTTCTCCCACGCCCTTTTTTTTTGTGACTATGCGGCTGGTTCCCTTTTTTCACGTACACCGTTGGTATCCTCCCTTCTTTATTTTTGTCTGACCCTTTCAGTTCAGTTTTCCCCGTCAAATGCAAGGAGATAGGGGTTTGTTTGCTACTTCCTCCCTAGCTGACCCCTTAGCCGAGTGTACGTACTTACTTCCTCAGCCACTGGTCTACGTTCCCCTACCCCACACGAGTAAAATCACCTCTTGCTACACCTCTTTTTTTCCCCGCCAACTGTGAGATACTCTATCGCTCCTTTAAATCAGACCGCTCCACCCCAATTTTTTTTTTTCAACTCTCCCACCCCCCTCAGACTTTCAGCTTTTCTGAGTCGGTCCGTCTCTTTTCCTCTTCGTTTATACGCCTTCCCTGTCGAAGATTTTTTATTTTGATTTATTAAAACCCTGTTTATCCTTTGTTTCTTCCTTTTCAGCCCTTGCAGTTTGCCAACCGCGGCCCCCGGTCGTCCTCAATTCCTAAGGCTCCTTTCTTCCTCCTTTCCGTCCTCGTCAATTGCTTTTTTTCCTTGGCACTGGAGTTGCATTTTTAAGACAGCATAGCTGCTCCGTGCCCGGGAAATCTGCGTTCCTCCCTTCGTCACTCTAGCTCCCTACTTCGCCCTCGTTTTTACTCCCTTTGGGAGTGCTTCTGGCTGCTTAGGATACAAATGACCGATCCTTCCCTCCTTGAACCGGCGAATAGGTTTCCGTTCCTTTCGATGCCCCTCCTGGCATTGTAATTAAGTGGGTCCCATGCCCAACGATCTTGCCTTTTAGGGCATATGGCACACCTTTGCATAGGTCGATCTCTTGCGTTTCATGCAGCGGCCAGCGTCCTTTCGTCCCCCCTCGCCCTCTCGCAATCAAGTCGCCTTTCGGCCTTCGGCCCTCACCTCCCCCTTTTTACTGTGTTTCACCTATCTCGTGTTTGCACTATTTAGGCCACGGCCCCTTTCTTCTCCCCCCCCCCCCTCCTTCCCCACCCCTCTTTCTAGTGTGCATTTGACTGTCCGCGGATCCCCTGATGTTTGTTTAAATCTTTTTCTTGCGCGGGGCTTAGCTTTGCCTTCTTTCGTACCCCGTCTCCTCCACCGACGCGATGTGACTCACGAAGAGTGCGCTTTCCCTCTTGGCGCATCGTTCTTTCTTTTCCGTAAGATCCCAATTCAAAAGACCCAGCGAGGGAGCAATTTCGATGTTCCAGCCCCTAGCATTCTCGTTGGCCCAGCTAATTCCCCTCCTCTCGCTAGTCTTAGATGGTTTCAGACTTTCCCTCCAACCCTGTTCCGCCATGAAAGTAAGTTGTTCGTTTTCTGTTCAAAAGAGTTTCAGTTAAAGCAGGTCCCCCCCCCTTCTTAACTAATCCTACGATACAGGCCCTCATTTTCTTCCCACCAACCACCTGATGAAAACATGTTCCCGTTGTCGTTCTTTCCTCCCACCTCGGCTTTCTGTAGGGCTCTCCCAGCCTACCCTGGTGATCTACCTCCGGAAAACCCGTTATACTGATGTCTGTTCTGCTCCTTCCGGCGCCCTTACCCGCAAAGGGGGTGATGGCGTGATCCTCTCCTTTTGTTGGAAGGAAAGCTTCCGCGGCTTTTCGATCTCCGCGCCTGACCTCCCCTCTACCGAACTATCTCCTTTATCCTGGCGATCGTTTCTGCTTGGTTAAGTCTCCGTTTCCGGTCCACCTTCCCTTATTTCATTGAGAAGGGCTTTCCGTCTATTATTTTTTCTGATGCATCTCACATTTCGTTTCTGGACGGAGCCTCCTTTCGGCCCCGACCCTTCTCCGCCGATTTTTCCCCTTTCCGCTCTCTGGGTTCATTTTCCTAATTTCTGTTTTCTCCGACCTTTCCCGTCAAAAAAGAATATTTTTGACCTGTCCACCGCTTTTTGTTTTGGTTCCCGTGGATAAAGCCTCCCTTCTTTTCTTTCCTCCTCTCCGTTTTTGTGAGTGCTTGTCTTTTCCATCTTTGCCCTGGCCCCAAACCAGTCCCCATGTTTTCTTTTTTTTCCCCCCTTGCCCCCCCCCCTGTTGTTAGTGGTGGACGGTTGCTTCGTTCTCAAAAATTCTTGGATTCCCCTCGGACTTTCTCCACCTCTTCCGGATCACATCGTTTCCCCCGTTCCACTGTTGCCCCGTTTTCCTGGCTGACTATAATAATCCCTTTTCAGTCTCCAACTATTTGTATGGATTTTCCGACAGGATACTTTTACCCCCACCAGTCCTTTCCCCGGACCTGCTTGCCCGGGAACTTGTTCCCCGGTTATCGTCAGCGCGGGCGATTTTTGATTGTCTGCTCCCCGGTCCTTTCTCGTTTGTTGTCGTCAAAAGGAATTTTCCGCCCCCTCTATAAAACCTCCCTTTTGGCGGTATATAAATCCGACTCCCTTTTCCTCTGCTCTCCTGATGTTTTGACTGGCTGTTCTTCTCTAATCCCTTTTGCCTCCGACTTGGCGGACTCTCAATTTTGCACATTTGTGTTTTGGTCCAAGTGCCTTCCATTTCTCGTACGTTGGACGTCTTGTGAAGATTTTACCCGTGCTTCTTCTTCTTCTAATAATTTGTCCTGATTCACATTGTAGCTGGCTTGCTCTCATCTCGTCTAGTCCTTCTTTCTTCCGTGATAAGCTCTGCTATTGTTGCAATATCCTTTTTTTTTCCTTGTCTTTCTTGAAAATATTAGTAAAACTCCCTACTACGAGCTGCCTTCCATGGTTTCCCCTTGTCTGCCGTCGCTCCTTCATTACCACAATCCCCCTTTTTTTCGAGGCTTTCCCTTCCCCTTCCAAGTTCCCCCTGACCCCCCAACGGAAGGAGAAATGCCCCCATGCTGTTTGGAAAGAAGTTTTCCGTCGCGGGACCTGCCGTCGAGCCACACACGGGCTTTTTTCGTCGACTCTTCCCTTCTCTCCCCTGCTACCTTGAATTCCTTGCGAAAAGGGTACTTCCCCTTATTTTCCCGTCTGTCCCTGTGAGAAAACGCCCCCTCGATCCTGACCTCTGATCTCTACCTTGCCCATCGTGCATTGGCACTTACTTCCCGCGCCCTTCTCCCTTGGAAGGTCCCTACATTCAGAAATCTCCCACCGTTGTTTTAATTTTTCGGTCATTGTTGATCAGTCATTTTCGCCCCCTTCCCTTCTTTCTTTCACATGGTTACTATTTCTCCATTCGTATCGTTTTTCAGCGCGAGGAATACATATTTTTCCCCTCCTCTTATCTTGAGCCCGTAGGTATTCATACTTACCACTCTGCCATCTTTTCTGATAATTCCATTTCAGGACACCCTCATGTGACGTGTGTAATCCCTGGCTTCGCCCTTCCGTACCGGGCTCCTTTTCTCCCCTCCGATGAACTGCCCCTTTTTTCAGACCCATTCTCCGGAAGGTTGTCCTGTATTGCTCCCTCTCGCCTAGTATTTCGGAGGGTCGTGTTAGAATCGACGTCTTCCAGGCTTTTAACTTGCCACCCCTTCCGACGTATCGTGTGACCCCCCAAAAAATTGTGGATGCGTCTGGAGGAAGTCTTTTTTATTCGCGATTAGCTCCTTCGCATGCGCCCCACCTTCCGGTCTCTGCATTCATTGTAGTGCCTGGAGTAGCTTGTCGTGCGAGCCATTTTTTTTTCGACGTGACGGTAATGTTGAGTTCTCTCTCGTCGGACATTGGGCCTGCTCTTCTTTCGTGCCCATCTATCTTCATTCCTATGCGGGACTTGATGATATCGACCAACACTTCTCCACGGTTCTTTTCCCCACTTCCCCTCAAACGAGCCTCCTTTACTCACCATTGCTTTGCGTTTAGACAGCGGATCCGCTCCTGACGCCCCTTTCCAGACCGCTCCTTGACCCCTCGCCCCAAAATTTATGTCTGTCCCAATTCTGCTTTACCGTTTGAACGTGCCGAAGCTTCTACCTTCACGAACTGTCCCGCCCTGCCTCGTTGGTCGGCTTCTGGACCTCTCAATTCGCGCTACTGTTCGCCTTTTTTAGTTCCCGGTTCCTCTAGAATTTTTTTGGGGTGCCACCCTCCCTGTATTAATCGCTTTTTCACTCTTCTTTTTCCACCTCAGTGATGTCCATACCCATTCCACTCTTTTACTGCAATGTGCATCATCATTTATCCTTTCTCTTGTTTTTTTTTATGGCCCCCCGTCCGAAAATCTTCTTCGCAAGGCCAAAGCCCCTCGACGTACCGCTGGTGGCGATCGGGCTTTTATCTCCTCGATACGCGTTTCCCCATGCGCTCGGCACCCTGACATAACCTCTTTCTTTTCCTCCCATTGTGATAAACGTTCCAATCAGATAGACCTATCCCTCCTTCGCATGTCCTCCTTTGCGTTCCATAAGCCCAGAGCGAATCCCCTCTTTGACCTCACCCGGCAGCTCCCGATCGAAGGTGGCCTTCTTCATTTCCTTCCCCCCTCACTTTGCTGGCTTCCTTTTTCCATCCTTTTCCCGCAAGTCTCGTCGCTTTCCCTCTTCCGCTTTTTTTTTTCCTGTTCGCCGACATTCCATGCTCACAAATGAGGATCTTACTTTTCCTTTTTACATCTTCCTCGGTTTTGTGAGAGATTTCCCCTCATGTTAAAAACAGTGGTCGGCGAACCTCCAAGAGCTCAAAGAGTGGATAGCTTTTTCTTTCCCCTGACTTCCCCACCCCTCGCCGTTCTTGTCGTTCTTCGCTCTCTTTGTGCTTTTTTGGAAATCGATAGGAACGTAACGAGATTCTGGCGTTCTTGATGTCTCGCTTCGTTTGACTGCGGAGTATACCTCCACACAGCACCCCGGCATTCTGCGGTCCCAGGCTATTTCGAGCCTTTTTCTTTGACCCAATCCCCAGCGGCCCTCCCATTTCTCTTTCTCTTCAGAGGTATCTGTAATGTTCAGGACCCCTTCTCGCTGGGTGCCAGATCCATCCCCCCTCCAATCGCCAACAAAGATTTTCCTCCTCCGTGTTATTGTGTCCATTTTCTAGAGATGGCTCCTTCTTTCCAATCCCGAGAGTCCCACCTTTATGTCTTCCTGCAGTTTTATTCTTCCCTCCTTTCACTACGCCCATGAGCCTGTGATCTTTTTTTCCATCAAGTCTGGTCAAGCAGAATGGGCTCAATCGTTCTTCTAGCAACAGCCCAACCCATGTGCCAGCGCGTCCTTTCCACCTGAACATGGCGACACCCACCGTCTCGCGGAGTGCTGATGCCAAATACTTCCCGCATGCATTCCCTAACGCTCAGGGCGCCTGTCTTTTTTGTTTCGTCTCCTGATTGTCGCTTTTACTTAAAGTTCGTAATCTTCACGTCCAGTACCTTATGCCCCGGCTTGCCCGTTGCGCGGCCTTTTAATCCTTGTTCGGCCATCTCCCCTGGAGGTTATAACTCCCATAGCGTTTACGTTGTCTGCCGGTTCTGGCTGGTCAGGAAACCGGGTTGAGCCCCCTTCCTTCTTTTTTTCGAAAATATCAGTTCTTTGTACAATCCTCCCCAAGCTATAGGGTATGGGAACTTCATCACTCTCGCCAGAAATAGATTTCAATCCCCTTCCTAACCTTTTTCTCTTTCTAAACATATAGCTCCCTACAACTTCCTCACTTTAAACTCTTTCCTCTTTGACCTGCTAGCCCAGTTTCCTGCCATCGCGCCGAGTATCCTCTTTCACATTTTCTAATTACTTCTAAAGGAGTATTCCACAATTTTTGGCCCTACCCCCCCCCTGACTCGTCGGGTGGCGTGAAGGTTAATGATTTCTCCTTTTCGAGCGTTTTCTGATCTGACGATAAGGGCCTCCTCGACTCCGGTTTGACAACATTCGGTTTTGATACGTCCTGGTTTGTCCCTAATTTGAAGCTTGCTGAAGATACCCAGACCCTGAAGGTAAGCTCCTTGACCGCCATTAGTCTCCGTTCCAGTAGAAGTCTTACCCCTCTCCCCCCCTTTACGTCAGTCTCCCCCGTTGTTTTGCATAGTTGAAGATAGTCTCCTGTCCTATTTCCCGTTTCCGCGGGCCCTCTTTTCTTTCCTCGGATGAATAGCCTCAAATTCGCCCTCTGTTTAAATGGTTTGTGGCCTCATGATGGATCTCTCCCATTCACCTTCCTTTCTTCGACTTCAAATTCAGAAACACTTTTTTATGTAGGTTCTTTTTCTTTTCTCCTTGAACCGTTTTCCTTGTGCGCCTTGAATTTTTTTTCCTGGCCACTTTTCTGTTTTTCTGCGAGTCAATGACGCACTTAGTTGATTCAGGACTCTTTCGTTTCCTTGATGACAGCGACTTCTCCGGCCCCCCCTCCCTCTGTATTTTCCGTGATGGATTTTTTTCCCCTTTGCCTGGATCCTTGCTTATCCGCCCCGCCTTTCTTGGTCCACCGCTTCGACTAGACTCTAAGTATTTCCCCCCCCCAGATCCCACCCTCCTTGCTTTCCCTTCTCAAGTGCAAGCGGTTCCGATCCATCCAGGGACCTTCGTCCCGTCCAGGGTCGGCGCATGTTGTATTATTTTTCTCAAAGTCGCCAGACCCCGACCTCCCGCTGACTACCCTTCTGATTGGTTCTCTCAGTCTTCTCTGTTCTAGACCTTTTCAAACTACTGACTTTGCCTTTGATTTTTTATGATGTCCAGACCTAGAAGGAGCGTCTCCGGCCACTAAATTGATGTTTTTTGTCCCGATGATTTCTTTTTCGCGTTTTGCCGCCTTTCGACCCGTAAATTTCGAACGTAAGTGGTCGTTTTCGTAAAGAAAGGTCACTGCCCCGCCCTTCCCACCACACTTTCCCCCCACTCCCGATTCCCCGTACTCTCCCGCGGTCTCCCCCCACCACATTCACCGTCCCCTTTGTTTGAGTGAAGGGCCGAAAAGTTCTTCTTTCAACGCGGCTTGGGCTTCGGTCCCAGTCTACGGTTCGTTTGTCCCCCATGCCTTCTCCTCCTTTTTTTTTTTTTCCCGTATCGTGCTTTTCCTTGAGAAGAGAGGTGCCCGCCTCACGGCTTTTTTAGTTTCTACGCCTGCCCCTGGAGAGCAAAGTTAACCTGCCGACGGACAGGCTCTTACGCCCCGCTGCTGTCCTATTAGTCCCCTCCCCCGCTATTCTCCAGGTTGCTCGTCAAGCGGTGGTTTTGATCATAACCCTTCCTTCTTCATGGTGGGTCTGGAATTGGGCCTCCTCTTCAGGTCAGCCACCATTCATCTCCCCTGGGGTCAATTCGTTTTGAATATTGTGGAGGTCCTCTCTTATGCGTAATAAAATCGCAGCTTTCTTTCCCCCTGCCGCGAATATGTGACTTCCAAAGAAGTTTCTTGAGACCGACGCGTATCGTTTTACCCCTTTCCCCATATTTTTTGGAACGTTGGGACGAGGTTTGGTTCACTTTGCCCCTTGGTCTCCCCTCCTCTTCCTTTTTTCCCCCCTCTCCCCCCGTTTTGTTGAGAGATTTTTATCCCATCGTTGCTGTGCCCAACCAGCCCCCACGTTTCCCACACCTTTTTATCGGGGTTACGGCGAGCGTTCAGGAAACCGACCTTTTTTTTTCCTTTCCCCATATCTCGCTTCCCTGGTTAGTCTTGCGACGTTATTCTACCCTCCTTGGCCCTCCACTCCTCGTCCCTTTGCCCCCTACCCGAGTTGCTGTGCTGACCTCATACTTTTCCATTCCCCCCATGACTTATTCTTTTTTGAGTTTACGACATTAATTACCAAACAAATGTCTGTCCCTATCTCCACCGGACCATTTAGAGCCTCCTTCCCGGTAGCTTATGTCTCGCGGGATCCGTCTGCATTTCCGGCGCGGTCGTGTAATTGCTCGCAACGGTCCCCCCTTTTCCGCAGATCCCTTTTTTTAGGCGGCCTCTCTTTCCCCCCGGACGACAAGATACGTTCCTCTTTTTCTTCCTCCCATTGTGTGTGACCCCGGCACCATGTTCTGCTTCGGAGCCTAGCCTTTTCCTCCCTTTTTTCCTCCCTGCCAATCTCCCACAAGAAAGGGTGGTACATGTTTTGTGAGACTTTCTTTGCCTGGGTTGATTCGTACGGTAGTTTTGATATGGATTACGGCGGCCTGCTTCTTTCCCTCCAATAACCCTTACTTTCCTTCATTTCCTCCCATTTTTCGTATGGCCATGAATATCGCTGATTCCTATATCTGCCGATCCTCTTTTCTTTTATTCCCTCTCCTTGTCTATAGCTGGTCTGTTGAAAATTCTTCGTACCCCCCTAAAGCCCTAATCCTTGACTCTTCTCGCCACCTTTTCGGCGTCAGCGGTACGGTTTTGTCTTCCCCTCTTCCCCTACTTCAATGAAGAAACTCGCGGGAATCTATTCCCGGGCTTCTCAGTTACCCCGCCCCTGAGAATGGACATCATCGGGTTTGCAGTTTCTTTCTCGAATTTACTGTTCTCTTCTCGCTCTGAGTTTCGGACCCAAATAAAGGGCTGTTTCCTTCGACGTCCCCGGCGCTTTCCCTTTCATTGCCAAGCGGACATCGCTGCCGTTCCGGGCCTCCTCCAAGCCTTAAAACTCCCCTCGATCCGTTTACCTCTTTTCTTCTCTTCTCATCCCCGCCCCGGCAGCGAGTGCCTGGCAGTAATTACAACTCCATATGCGGAGGCTTGAACTAACGACTCCCCCCCCAGGTCTTCTCCCCCTTTTCACCCTGCGGCATTATAGTTAATGGTTGACTTTCTCTGCCGCCTCATCCTCCCCAACTGGATGAGGGCGTCTCGTTGGTTTTCCGCGGACGGAACTCTCCGATAGCGTGAGAAACTCGTTTGCCTTTCTTTACTTCAACGATGCCCAAGCGATATCCCGTTCCCCCTTCCCCTTTCCCTGAGGTGTCCTACTTTCCTTTCCTTTTTCATTAGGTTCTTCTTCGTCCCGGGCCGCGTTTCTTGCCTCCGTCGCTCAGACATACCTTCTTGTTACAAGCTGCTCCATTCCGACCTAGTTTTCCTTCTCGTAGGCCCTTTTTATCGTGTTCTTTCACTCTCTTAACGCTCGAACCAGGGCAACCTTTTCCCCCTGGCACTTTTCTCTTTTTTTTGGATGCCTCCTTTTTCCCCAAAACTTTTCTCTGCCGGATTCGAGATTGCCTCTTCCGCGCTGCTAAAACAGTGGACCGCTCCTTGCCAGATGTGTCTGGAGGACTTTCGTAGCTGCTTAGCCTTTTCTTACTTACGGTACGGTAGGGCGCTCGTAGAATTTCTCTCCTCCGATGGTCCCGAATTGCAGCGTGACGTGTCCTGACTGATATTTAGGACAATTTCCGCCTCCTGTCGATCCCCGGTCCTTACAAAACTTTACCCCCCGTCCCTGAATCTACCTCTTTTCCCTCCCCCCCCCACCTCTTGGAGACCTTTTTTTGTGGCCGCATGGATTCTCCTAAAGAACTTATTCCTCCCTTCCGAGGCCCATACTATTCCTTTCGGGGATCTTGCCCATTCCCCCGACCGTGCCAGTCCTTTGAATAGACCTCCCGTTGAGACATCAAAAGTCCCCTTGCCTCCTGCTCGATTCCGCCCGGGGCTATTTTGGTCAGTGTCATCGCGTCCTTTTTCGCATGGTTGAAGGTAGTAGCTTTTCCCTTGTGGGCGGTTTCAATACCGGTTATACCCTCCGTCGGTCCTATGCTCTTTTCCCCATGTGGACATTCCAAATGCACTTTCTTGTATATACATGCTTCCCCTTCATACGGCCGATCACCCATCCCCCTCCCCCTCCCCCCAACCCCCCCCCCCCCCCCCCCCCCACCCCCCCCCCCCCCCCCCCCCCCCCCCCCCCTCCTATTGTGATTCGGGTTTCCCGGAGGCTGCCATTTTTCTTTCGCCCTTGGCCTTCCCTCCCCCGCGTTTTCTGGGTTGGTATTCGGGGTTTCCCTTCTATTCCTTCCGACGGTACCAAACCACCACCACCCAACCCGCACAACCACCAACCCCCACAAAACCCAACCCCAACACCACACCCACCCCAATTGCGCTTGCCTCAACCTACTACGAAATCGCAATTTTTTTCCTCCTGTCCCCCTCCAATTCCCGACACCTTTCGTCCCTCTCAATAACCCGGCGCAGTTCCCATAACCCTCTCTTTGCTTTCCAATCGTCCATAAGACCTCGCATCGCCTCGAACACGCAGGCAAGCTCTTTTTCCCCCTATATATTTTTGCACTTCATTACCATTTTCATCGGCGGTCCTTGTCCGAGCCCTGGCTCCGCTTTGTGACATCGTCTCCTCGGAGGAGAGATCTTTCCGATCTTTGCGGTCTACCCTTCCCCCCTTACACTTAGG
>Ga0179593_1337138_pt1 | contig 11184 bp, 11 predicted proteins | sample CZODoug2_1_08_16_FD_185931 | JGI IMG/M metagenome (GOLD analysis project Ga0179593, IMG submission 185931) | Vadose zone soil fungal communities from Angelo Coast Range Reserve, California, USA - CZODoug2_1_08_16fungal (PacBio error correction) | ecosystem: Environmental > Terrestrial > Soil >... | reverse complement strand
GAACGGCTTACCTGAATCCTACCGGCTTTTTGGGCGCTCTCCTTTTCACGGATTATCTCTTTTGCTAGAAAAGAAAAAAAAGCTTTGCGTCTATCATTGCTCCTTGGATGAGCGCGGTCCGGGACTTTTCGCGCCTATACGATCTTCGGACCCCGGCCTTTTTTAGTGTACTAGATGATGAGTTCGCCTCAGACAGTTATGTTTAGACCCTATTTTTTTCCCGAAGGTTTTTCCACACTTTGTAAAACAAAAGGACTTTGATCGGGTGTCGGTTCGTCGTCATTTTTCGGTCTGCATAATTTCGAAGCACTGTTGTCTTGCCCATTTCATTATGAGACTTCCGGCAGGCTTTTCTTTTCACTTTCCTCGGCTTCCCTAAGGCAGAAATCCTTCCCTCATCGTTTCTCCCCAATATAAAGACTGCTGCACCCACAGAACCCGTAGTTACTGACCGTGGACCCCCTCTAGAGAGCGAGGGAGGAATCATTCGCCCTTTGCATAAGCGAAGGTACTAGTATGGGGGGAACGGATTCCCTTGCCGACGAGGATATCCTAAGACAGACTGACTCACTTCCTTCCGAGGGCTTTCCCGATAGTTGGCGACACCAATGGCCCGAGTTGTTCAGGATCTTTGCCGAATGGTTGATTGTATCCCCCATGCTGCCCCTTCAAAGTCCTCCCAGCAAGGTTTTTCCTTGGCCTTTTGTCCCCGACCGATTGCGGTCCCCTTATCCTATCGTTAATCTTAGTTGGCTGGATGTGATGAAGTTTAAATGGTAAAAGGTGCCCCTTAAGGGATTGCACGCTGCCTTCTAATCCCGCCTTTGGAAGGGGTCGCTCTAGAACACCTTCTTCTGTAACTGGTGGGACTTACTTTAAAACTCGCTTCGATCCACACTGACCAAAGGACGATCCAAAGTTTTTAGACAGGTCTAGTCCTCCTTCTTAGGCTTTGACTTGCCCAACTTTGATTTTCTGCACATCCCAAACCCTTTAGTATGCTTTAAGGTAATGACCCTCATGGTCGAGTTCTATGCTTAGTTCGCATGGGGTGGGCGTGTGAGTAATGAGAAGGTCGACTGAAGGTGTACACCCCCAGGAAGGGCCTGAACCTCTACAACTTTCATCCGTATCCCCCCCTTTTGTAGAATCAGCACCTGTATTTTTGGAATCACCTTTTCTCTTCTACTTCAGCATGGGACCCCGTTAGGATTTATCTGGCCCCCCATCCCTTTAGAAAGGAATTCGACTCGGTCAATCGTGCCCGGTCTCGCCCCCTTCCATCTCCAGGTCGTGCAACCAAAGCATTGGAATGACCCTTCTTCATTTTTAACCGATCGACGCTCCACGACTATTTTTAACCCTTCCGCATCAACAGGCCCGCACTCAGTCCATAAGCACACCGACAGATCCCTCTGTTCACTTTTACTGTTGTCATTGCCGTCCCTCAAGTCCTTTGGAGAAGGTGGCTTTGTGCAACAGTTCTTTTTTCCTAACGACCACACTTTCGTAGACGATTTTCAGTACATGTCTCTTTTGCATTCCTCCCCGTCCACCCGCCCAACCTTTCCGGCGGGAGGCAAGGTTTCCCCTCCATTATAACCCCCAGTTCGTAACTTTGCCCAAGAACACTTTTCTCTTTTCCTCCTATCTTTTTGGTGATTTCTCTCTTGATTACTGTAAAATACCCTGGAGATCGTACTTATTGACAGGGTGCTCCCCCCCGAGTCATGGCCGCCCGCTGCCCCCTTCTTTCCTTCGCTGTGGTTTTCCATTACGTCCAGACAATTGCCCTCCTTTTTTGTTCTTGAGGTAGGAGTGCACAAGCTCACTGCCTTCTGCTTTTACCGTCCACCCTGCCACTTCAGTAGGACGCCCCCCCAACTCAATTCTGCTTGTCTTAGGATGTCTTGATCTTGAGATCCCTGTACGGCCTTTTCGCTTTCTGGACTATTCACGGCGCGCTTCTTCTTGGATAGCCTTCCCAGTCTCCCAATGTTCCTGAGCATGGTTCAGGAGTGTTTCGGGGGAAGTGAACGATAAGTTCCATTCAGGTCTGGACAATTCCGGGGGTGTAACTAACAGACCTCGCTTTGGCGGCGATCTGCTTCCGCTCTCCCCAATTTTTCCCCTCGTCTGTCGGCGACCTCTCGACACGGTCCTCGTTGGTGCCACCCTTGCGTTGAGCCTTCTTCCCCCCAGCGTGACCCCCAAACCACTTCTCGATTCCGACGACTTCTAGCAGACGGAAACTGTTTCTCACCGTTGGGTAGAATCTTTTCAATTGGTGCAGCTCTGGTCCTTTCCTTCTCTAGAGACCGTGATTCTCCCCCCTCAACTGTTGAATTACCTTGGAGTTTTATTTTTCCGTACGAAACTGTAAGAACCCCCCCGGTTAACTACACTATGAGTATGAACTTCCCGTAATTCCCCCTCTGGGTCACGTCCCACCACTAACGCGTACCGGTCCCTTAGTGTACACCTGTCCGCAGCCCCCTCCGCGCTATCCTCGTTAAAAGCCACTTACATTGTCCCGCCGGCTGATTTTTTCAGTTCGCTTCTCCTCAAGCCAGATCAGTTAACTTCCTCCAGACCATGGCCGGGTTCTCCCTTGAAGTTTCACCCTTCATTGACTTATTCCATTGAGGTCTCCCTTCCTGCTTTTCCGAGCTCCTTTTTTGGGTTACAACCAAGATTCCTGTACCCCCCGAAATTGCTTGAATTTAGTTCTACTCAGTTTTTTCTAATTAGCACGGCTGACTTACGGTTCATTTAGTGATCCACGTTTCCCCGTAAGTTTGTGCTTGACTGAAAGCAACGCGCCCCTTCCCCTTTCCCTAATTGTGAAGTCCGCGTCCACCCGTGCATGCCGTTCTAAATACTTCCTCCAGATGTTTGTTCGCATAATAGCTCCCCAGGTATCGTAATTTCTGATGATTTCTCTATCGTCGATCTCCCGCCTCAAAAGGATCTCGCCCCCCCCTTGAATAGTAGCTGATAACTTTTTAATCCCCGTGCCGGGTCCGATTTTCTGTCCCGATCGAGACCAACATTCGGAAAAACTCGTATTGAAGCCCATCTGAGCTTTTTCCTCCGAGATTCCTGGCGATGTCGTTAGATGCCCCATTATATTTGAGAAATGGTTTTCTCATGCAGTGCCGACCCCCATTCTGCCGGTCGGTTTCGGGATGCCTCCCCCACCCCTATTTATTTAACCTCCCTATTGTTGATTTAGAGATGACCGTGAACACTTAAGCAACGACCGGCGAGGTGGGTCGTCCAATTACAATTTTCGAAATTTACGTCATTTTCTGCTTTAATGTACAGATAGACCCTGACCCTTTTGTCGATCATTCAGCTATCTTTCCCTTTTTTTTACGTGTGACTTTAGAAGATGTTTTTTTAGCGATCGCTTGAGTGACATCCGGACATTCCCATCGCGGGTTCCAGCCCGGGTCGTGTCAACGAGGCCCAACGTTCTTCCTCTTTTTGATTTTCCGCTCACAGAGTCTGGTAAATTCTCAATCTTTTAAACCCTTTCCGTACGGAGTAGTCGCTGACTGACTTTTCTCTGGATTTTTCCTTAATTGGCCGACGAATCCTTTCTGCCCCGTACAGTTTCTCCCCTTTACTGATTCTGGGGAGACTTCTTTGTTTTCAATCACTCTTCAAAAGTGACATGGTTTTTTTTTGACCCCTTCCTTTTCACCTAATGCCATATGTTCACTGTTCATTCCATTTGCATTCAAAAGGTGTGAAGCCCTACAATCATTAAAGATTGTTTGGTGTACTGGATCAATTGATTTTTTCCTTGATTTCTCTAGGTAGTTCTCCACTCCCGAGAAGAGTAATCCCCCTTCTGCAGGTACTGAGAGTTGACCCATACAAGTTCTTAATCTTGGCTTAAGTTCTTTTCTTTTTTGCTGTGATTGTTCCCCATCGCCTGACAGACCTCAGGCAGCTGGCTGTTCTTTGTCCCTGGCTCTTGAGGTAGAGGCGCGTTTGAGTGCGTTTGTAGGCCAGGGTCGACCAATGGCCACAGGACTCCAGCTGTTTCCCTGCCAGAATTTTTCCTTTTAGATTTTAGCCCCCCCATGTGTTCTGGTCAACCTGGCAATTTCTTGTCAGTGAGCATGCGCCCCCCGTTTTAACCTTCCCCCATAGTCCCCCAAGTTTACCGTTTTCGAGTCCCCCTAGATTGCGTCAGCGCCTCTTTTTAACAAAATGTTCCGTTTCCTCCCACATCCCTGCTTCCGCGGTAATGGTTGATTTGCGCCGTGACTTGGTTGTTGGAGGCTTGGGGCAGGCGTTGCCTACTCCTCCCCTTGCTATGCAACAGAGATTGGACTTTCCCCCCCACCCACCCATGGTCGAGACCAGTACCCTGTCCCGAAGCTTAACTAGGAATGCATGGTAATGTAGATTCTGAGATTACCCGTAAATGTTGGATTTTGGTATATTGTAAAACGGGTTACACGTCAAATTCCTTCGTGGGAGGCATTAGGAAATGCCATCTCGCCCTACGTTCCCCAAAAGAACTTATTCTTTTTTGAATTTTTCCGTCCTTCCTCGCTCTCTCTATAGCCCCGTTAGTCGCAAGGCGCTCCCTTTCAGGCCTTCAGTTCGCACCAGTTCATTACAAGAATTAAGGCGCCCGCCGCGCCGTCAACTGAAGGTAAGACTGTCTCCTAACTAGACTCCTTGGGTCTCCGGTTGCTTTCCCCCACCTTCCTCAACGTTTATTTTCAGGACTGTCCGCGCTTCCACCTTAATCCTCTTTGACCGCCCCGGTCACCCTTTTAGGCTGGGCGGCGGACTCCTCCTCGCTGTTCCTTTCCCCGGTATAAAGTTCAATGCATCTTTTTAATCCGTGTTGTTGATTCGAGATTCAGTTTCTTCCAACGCCGGAATGATCGTAGAGGTTTCTTTTTTTAATTGCCTCCGAGTTGAAGTCCCTTTGGTCCACGATTTTTTTGGAAGTCCCCAAGAGGGACAAACTTATTGCACCTCCCGTTGGTTCCGGTTTCCAGGTTTTTTTTTTGTTTCTCATCAGGCTCACCTTTCCACGTGTCAAGTTATGTCCTGACGGCGAGACTTCGTCTGAAGCCTGGATATTTGCTTTTTCTTTCTGATCATTGCCCTTTTCTTTTCCCTTGGATACAGGCGGCCGGGGGATTCATTACGGGGGCTCTTTTAGCGGCGGAGTAAGTGTTCTTTCCAGATTCTTGGATTGGTGCATCAATGGGCATCGCTCTTTTCAATGGTGTCTTTTTTTTGCGATCGTTTCCTAGACTACCGGTAGTTGAAAACCCGTATTGACCCTTACCAAAAGCCTCGATTTGTGCTTTTTTTTGTATGCAGCCCCCCCCCCTCATTACCTCATGGTATTCTAGTCAAGTTCTTTTTTTTCCCCCCCCTACACTTCGACAGCTTGATAGGGAGATTTTTTTTCTTTGTCCCCCGACCCCCCAGTTCCGCCTCCGACGGCCCCGTTCTTTTCCAAGCGCCTCCTTGGTTACTTGTTAGCGAATCAGTGATGGGAATGTACGCCTTTCACCTTTGTCTTTGCGTTCCCTTTCAGTTCCTCTTTACCCCTCTAGTTATTTCATTTCATTTTCTCATGTTATCCATACTCTCCCCGGTCCCCTCCACTCTGGCAGTTCCCTCACAAATTCCCATTTGGTCTCAAAACCTTCCCCCGAACCGTTCGATTGTTTTTCCCCCCATGATTTTTCTCCCACTGAAACTAACTAAACTTCGAGAGGCCTGATAGCGCCCGTCAAAACGTGCGTCTTGGTCGTCATTTTTCTGGCAGACTTTCAACCTTTAAAGTTAATCCTTCTCCCCCCCCATGGGCCTGGAGGCTGCCCTTCCCTTCCGACCCAATTTACATTGCCCATTCTGGCCGCTTGCCCTTAGGGTTCTCCATTTCCTTTCCCTTAAACACCACCCCTTCTGAACATTTTTCTTTTTTAGGCTACCGACCATGTCAAGTTCCTTCTCCGTAGGACGTGATTCAGCCCCTTTTTAGGAGACCCTAGTGGAGAGTCGCCCCCCTTTCTTTTTTTGGAAGTGTGATTGCATTGACGACTCCCCAAAGTCACCCCGGTTTTCCCCAATGCCTCCCTCCCCCCCTGCTTACCAGGGTTCTTGGTCTACTCTTTTTTCTCTCCATCCATTATTAGCGCTCTGCACTCCTTCCCTGTCTGAGGAGTTCAAATAGATCGCCGTCCTCCAGATCGCCTACTATTTTTTCGCAGCAACGCGTTTGTTCCACATCCGGTTGTCAGTTAACGACTGCCCCCCTCAACTGTCCCCGCCTCTCACCCTCCCGGCCTGCCGCACCAGTTGCCTTTATCCCATGTAGGTTGCTTGATTTCTGCCCAAACCTGATCGTCTCTTCAAGGGTTCCCTCCCGTGGCACACCAACCTCCTTTCCCTAGGAGTCCCCCCTCATCTCTTCCTCCTTTTTGTTGAGAGATTAGAAAGATCCTGGCATCACCGGAAGCCACTTCTCTTTTTTGGCCTTCATGATCCCCCCTCTCCCATGGTTATAGACAGCCTTGCCAAGGCTCGACCCCCCCTCCCCCAGTTTCTGATCTCCTGTTATGTCGTGATTTTTCCCGATCTTCTGTCCCTTCGTGCCACGTGGCTGTCTTGCTGCGCCACGTCCTTCACGAAGTTTGATCCCTCGGATCACCATCGTATGTGAAAAAATCCTAACCACTTCCACTTCTTTGGATTCTTCTTTCCTGAGCGATCATCTCTGGTCTGGCGAACAAAGCTTTCCGAATTTCGGGACTTCTCCTGTTCCAAGTTAACTAGGTAAGTCACCACGTTCACCCTTCCCCTGGTGACAGATACCAGCTTTTCCTAATGCCAATTCTGAACCTTTTTATAACGAGATGAGTTTCCTCAAAAAATGAGTTTTTTCCCCACCCCTTTTCCAGAAGTTATGGGTGCCTGTATCCCCCCCCATTGATTTGATCCCACGTATCTTGGTACACAGAATTTCTATTCTTACTCCATTTTTTATGACGTAATTATTAGGTTACTTCCACATCCCTCATTTGCTCCCTCGGAAAGATATTTTTGAAGGTTAGACAAGCATTCACCCCCGATAAGAGTCTTTTTCAGTTGGCCTGTTCTCTTTTTTCTCTACGAAAGTCCCATGAGGGTGTTATTAATTTACCGTGCCACCCCCGGTTACGCAGTTCCCTCTGGTAGACCCCCCTCTCCTTTTATGTTCCCGCCGATTTAAAAGGTTGGTCTATTGACCTTGTGCCCCCCTGTGACACTTCCCACGATCCATTTTCACCGTGTGTTCGTATGAGAAGCTACATGCAGATGCCCCCACGTCTTCCAAAATAAACTGTCTTAGATCATTTTTCCACCTTCTTATGAGAGGCTCGTCTTCTCTGAGACCTTGGTGGGGCAGTTTGGGATTTTTTTGACCCCCCCCCAGTCGCAAGACAAATTTATCATAGGACCTCCTTTTCTTCCCCTTACTCGGGTTTAGATCTTTCCCGCCCGTGCTTTTTTATGACATCTTTATTTTAAGCCAAGCTCCCTTTTTTCAAAGATGATTGATCTGGGCCACGTTCCCCTTTTCTTTTCTCAACTTCGGGAAGCGTTTTCAGAAACCCTTGCCATCCCCAATTTCTTGCACAACTAGACTGTCTTGACAGCTGCGAGACGTGCCGTCTTCAGTACGCCTTCCTAATTCTTTTTAAGATCAGCCGAAGAACAATCGAAGAACCTTCCCTGGTCGCTTTCCTTCTCATGAAGGCATTTCTCTTCCAGTAGTGTCAGTGGCGACTCAGGTCCCTTTTTCCCCCGGTCGAAAACGAAAAAGTTCTCTTCCGTGACTTTTCAGATTTTAAGGATTCCGCTTTTTCCCTTTCACGAGCATTCTTCACTTCCACCTTTCCTCTTTCCGCGGTCTTCGGAATTAATTTTGAGGCTCCATAATTTCAGGGGGATCTTGCCGGAAATATATATCTTCCCTTCCCTGTGTTTGGTAGGTTCTTGTTCATGATTAAAGACCCACTGTTTTCTAGTCGAGGTCGTTTGATATGAGCCAGAGTTCCCCTTCCCGTCTGAATTTGTTTTTTCCACCCCCATTGCATTCTCTTTCATAAACCCATACCTGTCCATAGTATCCCCAAGACCGTTTGGCCCTTTTTGTCCCAGGATTTCCTTCGTACAGAACGGCCCCGAAATGATTCTCCATGACTCCCTTTCCGTTGAGAGTAAATGCCCTCCCCCGAGCAGGCTCTGAACCTCCCCAACCTTCTTTTCGTTTTGAGTCTTTGCCGGTGCTGCCTTTGTAAGCCGTTTCCTCTCTAACTGACTATGTTTCTCCGTTCTGGAACCGGCAGGACCTCCCTCCTTAGAAATTTTGTGCGCAGTCGAATGATGCGGTCGTTTTCTATGCTTTCCCCCGTCTGACGAGAAGTTTTTATCACTAGGAATGAAGTGGCCCAGACTGATTCTAGTTTCGGCCCCCCCCTAATAGCCTACCCCAAAAAGTGCCTCCTGTCGTCGACACTAATGGAGGATATTTTCTTCCCCGATACTAAGATTCCGGCGCTGCCATGATTCCTTGCAGACCCAAGTTACCTCCCGCCCTCATCTCTCAGACATGTTTGCCCTTGAAGTCCGCTCGTGGGCCTTACGCCCTTGCCCTTGGGCAGTCTTCTTTAGTTCCCAAGTCTTCTCTCAGAGCTTTCCCCTTGCCTTTTATATTGTCTTTTACGTTGGCTAATGTCATCACCCAGGTCCCCAACCAGGCACCCACTTTTCCTTGACCTACCCGCCCATCGTGTAGACCCGGACACCTGCCGTCGTCATTTTCCTTTCTTCATGAACCGTCAGCACCCTTAACTCCCTTTTCAACGTCGCTCTATCAGCGCCCCTGTGAGACACCCCGTTTCCAGCCTGCTTTAGGTCGGGAGTGTCTACAAGCACCTTCAAGCACTATGAAATTACTCCCTTCCTTTGCAATGAAGGGAGTCATCAGAACCCTTGCCTTTTATTCCCTTGCAGGAGTGATTCCGGCTTTCGAGCAGACAGCTTCTCAATCCTCTTACCCCACCCAGTCACTTAGTACACCTTGAGGCCTGAACGACAGATACGGCCCCGTCGTCCGTTACTTAATGAAGGGCCCGCCTTTAGGTCCCCTCGCCCTCGTCCCCCTGTCCGGTTCCTTTTCTTTCTTCCTCCCAGAGAAACTTTCAAGATCCCCCTGCCTGAATTTTAAAGGTCCCTTTCGGGCCCCTTTTTTCGCAAATATGGACGTCCGACATACCCCTCCGACCACCCCCCTTTCTCTAATTCAATTTTGATTCGCCCTACTATCGATTTCAAACGGCGTCTCCTGTTTCGCATTTCCCCCCCCTCGTCCACACACTCAGGGACGTCGTGACTGTTCCAACGACCACCCTTCCAAAGCTCTTTCACCTCAACGGACCCAGTTTGCCTTGACTTCGACCTTGCTCCCCCAGGTATTGTTTTTTTTCAAGTTTTCTCAAATGGATCCTTCTCCTCCCCCCCCCGTCCCTTTCGGTTCTTGGGATGAAGCTGTGTACTCTCTCTCCTCACTCGTGTAGAGATTCCCGGCTGCATCCCTTTATCCCCCCGCCCTTGTTGTCGGTGAGACCCTTTTTTTCCTCTCTCTTGGGGAATCCCCGGGCCCTGCAGAAGAAAGTTCCTTTTTTTATTCCCCTTTCCCTTCCAGGGATGGGTGCATCCCCTCCTCTCCAGCCGGGGCACCACTCAGGTTTTATTCCCGGTTTTTCCAGGAGGTGATGATGGATTCAGTTCATACCCTTTTGCCTCGACGAACGCTTTTAGGCCATCCTCCCCAAAAGGCCCATTGGTTTTCGTGTGATCTTCTCTACCAGAGATGATACTTATTATTCAGGCCTCCTTCCCTCCCTTGTATTTACTTCCTTCCTTTTCATTGACATCGGGTCCCTGTCCTTTTCCACCCAAGAACCCTGGGGTCCAGCTTCTAAAGATTTTACCCCGTTGTCAGACTCTAACTCAGTAATAAAATCCGCTCCATCCTCAAATCCTTCCTCCAGTTTGGTCTGTACTTGCCCCATTGCTGAGGCAGGAGAGAGAACCAGTTCCCTCAATGTCCTTGCAGTCTTCTGCCGGTTACTCGCTTGCCCTTCAAGGCACGGGACTATTTAGACGGTGTGAGCCACGATTGCTGGCCGGTGCTTCCCCCTCGTCCCCCCCCGATAAGCATCTGTTTGCCTTTTTTTCCGTTCCGCTCCTTTTTTTTGCGCTTTTAAGTCTTCCTTACGTTTCACGAAATCCTCACCTTGACCCCCCTTCTGCCTTGGGTGAACCGAGAGCGTAGGTTCAACCCCCGCCAATCATTGGCAACTTGGTGCCTTCTGGCAGTTGTGTATCGACCCCTACCAGGTGAGGAAAACGCTTCTGAGCCTCTAGCTTCTTGCTTGACATTCCTCCAGCCTCTGCAACCTGTCTTTTCTCCCCTTCCAAACCCACCTTTTTAGTCGAGTAAGCGTTCAACGTAATGCTTCGGTTCCGCCCTCCGACGGTAACCGGGTTAGTTCATGATGGGTCTTAGTCAAGTTTTACTCAGAGAACATTTAGTAGAGGCACCAACTTTGTTTCCCGTCCCTGTTTTGGGAGCCTAATCAGAGGCTGAATTTTTCTCTCTGTTCGTTATTTCATCCCCCGTCGCCTGGACCATAGAGGTCCCTTGTTTTCCTTGTTAGTTGCGTGACTTTAGCGGCCCCGGTCGCCCCCCATGGGAATATAGGCCTCCCCCCCGTTCCCACAACCCAGCCCTTTCCTTCCTCGTCTCCCGACTGATCTCCTCGAAGTCTCATTCGCCGCCACAGGACTTCCAGCCTTGCCATACCCTCTCAGTCCACCCCGTCATCTCCCCAGGCTTTTTTCAGCTTTCATTTCCCCGAGTGAAGGTTAATCGACTCTCCGGTCGCGGTTTTTCAACGCCTTTTTTTTTCCATCCTTCCCCCGGACCCACATGTCCCTTGCAGAGAGTATCTGTCCTCTTCACGCCCTGACTTCTTGGCCCGACCCAATGGTCGATGTCCATTCCAGTCCGAGTTTTGTCTGACAATCCCGTTTAAGCCTCCCTCATTTCCTGGTTCGGTTCTCCCATTTGCAAGTTTGATCTAT
>Ga0179593_1636448_pt1 | contig 11186 bp, 14 predicted proteins | sample CZODoug2_1_08_16_FD_185931 | JGI IMG/M metagenome (GOLD analysis project Ga0179593, IMG submission 185931) | Vadose zone soil fungal communities from Angelo Coast Range Reserve, California, USA - CZODoug2_1_08_16fungal (PacBio error correction) | ecosystem: Environmental > Terrestrial > Soil >... | reverse complement strand
CCTTCTCCCTGTGCCGTTGCACAGCCTCGCGGTTTCTCTTTAAAGGGATTCTCTCCGTCGGAGGTTTCTCGACATAAAAGGACGGTACCAGCACTCTTCCGTCTTGAACCTCTCAGGACCGTCTCGTTTAGTGACGCTCTCTACCCGACTTCATAGATTTTGGCGGTAGAGACCGCCCCGTGAGTCCTTACCGTATCGAGCGTACCCCCGGGAGAAGCCTTCGGTGACTCATGGCCCCGCAACTAAACATGGCCTCTTCTGACGAACGAGGAACCCCCTCTCGACAGTACTTCGCTACCGGATTCCTGGGCACCCATTTGAGAGACACTTTAGGGAGTGGCTCCCCCTGCGTCAGAACTCTTTGATCTCCAGAGATTAATTCCCCCCTCGCTGTTTCTCCGGGCCGGCCTCCTTTCGCCTCTCCGAATTCAGGAATTTCCCTCCCCTGGAGAAACTTCATTCCATCACATGGTGCTTACGACACCAAGAGTCCCCATTTGGGCGCGTTCCCCCGTACGGGCCCGTTTGCAACCCTCCCGCTTTTCCGATCCTTCTCATACACCTGCATTGTACCAGAAGCTCCTCGTCCCGCCACACACTAAGCTGGCCCTCCTATCACCAACGGTGGCTTTTGTTCAAATGAATGTGAGTCTCATGCCGAGTGTTCGTTCTCGCAGGGACTTTTTTTAGGGTTTTTTTGCTTGCTTTGGAGTCCCAGGTGTTGGGGAGAGCCTTTCGGGGCCTGCCAGCCTCGGAATGCGGTGGGTGGGTCACCGCATCGGGTTGTGGGTTAGGGAATCGCCCCCTTGAGCCCGGCCGTGCTTTTTCGCGGTGGGCGTCGTTTCGACGGTCCGGAGGGTGTGGGTTTTTTTTTTTGGGCGACGGGAGTACCCTTTGCGTGGAGGATTCTTCTTCGGAGTGGTGTCTTTCCGTTCGATTCTTCTCTGCCCAACGAACGTGCTCCCATGAAAGACCTTTGGCTACGTAGTCAGGTTCTCGATTTTGGTTCGGAGGGGCCTGGAAACCTTCCTCGTTCGTGGCCGGTTTCCTTTTTCGCCTTGTGAACCACGTACTCTGTGGCGTGCTTAGTCGGGGTCATGGCTGAGTACTTTTTTTCGCGGATTTTTCTCCCCACCAGGACTTTGGCTGGTAGACGAGGGCTGCTTTTGCGGGCATGTACTCCTGGACCGATTCTTTTCCTCTTTTTTTCCTCAACGGCGTTTCGTGTAAGATAGCCAGTCAGCTCCGCTCCCCCCGGGGGTTTTTGCCCGCTGGTAACTTGGCAGATCAGTACCTCGAGTGCGAGCCGGAATTTTCTGGGACCCGCCCGGCCACTTGCCCAGCACAGAACCCCCCCCTCCTTTCGCATAGGATCGCTGAACCTGTGAGCGTTGAATGAGCCCGCCCCTGAAACAGCGCCCCTTAGCGGTAGAAGATGCCGTACCAATTCCGGGAGGTTTTCTTTTGCGAAGCTTGGTAAATGCCTTCGGCAATTTCCGGTTTTGTGAGTAGGGTGCCCCCTTTTCCAACCGCTTACTTGTACAGGCGTCTCCTTCGATTTCTTCCGTGCTCCGCCTCGTCGAACCGAGAGTGCCTCGGCTTCGTCGTCCTTCAAGGCCTCCCTTGATCGAGCCTTTCTTCCCCGTAACTAGCCGATCCCCTTCCGCTTCGAGCCGTTCCCCGTTCTTCAGGCCGTGGGCCCACTGGCTGTTTTCCTTCGCAGCTAGTCAAGTTCTTACCGCCGGGTCTTACGACAGCACTCACCGGTCGCCCCCCTGCACCGGCGTCCCCGCTCGGTCGCGCCCGGGCATTTTTTTTGGCGAGTTTCGTGACCCCCCCGAACCGTTTCGGGATCCGTGCCCCTAATAGCCAAACTTTGGTTTTGTTGGGGTTGGATCCGTCGATACTCACCCGTGTTTCCGCGGTCGCATGACGTTCGCTCCCTGGTATTTTTTTTTGAGTTCCGCGCGCGGTTGGTGAACGACTCTGCCCGGGTTCTCAGGCCAGATTTGGGCGGCGGTTTTCGACTGCGGTTCTTCGATGGCTCACGGCCTCGACTCTCTTTATGAGACCCTGGTTCTTTTTCCCTGCGCGAACGACTGAGGTGATCAGCTTTCCCCGGCACGAGCCTCGGCTTTGTCTGCGGCCCCCTTTTCTGACCCCTGCCCGCGTTTAGTCCCACGTGGTCTTTCTCCTTTGCCCGAGATTATGCTGTCGCTTTGATCCCGTAGTCGAAATCACCCCCGTGTGTTCCTCACAGTCTTTTCCCTCCCAGTATGTGACCAATTTTGGTTAGTAGGCTGGAGTGTCTTGAGGAGTAGTCCTTTGGTCCTCCCCAGACTACCAGAAAGTACTCGTAGCTAGCCCCCCCTTTTGGAAGGAGGAGCCGTTCCCCTCAGATCGAAGTGTGCGGAGGAATTCCCCCGAATATATCCTCCATCATCAGCTTTGTTCGAGAGATGCTGTCTGTAAGGCCCCCGTAGAAGCTTCTGGCCCCCTCCCCAAGGAAAAGACAGGGGCGGGGCACGAGGGCGTAGGTCTTTTGAGGTCCACCATGGAGACTACACATTCCAGTTTTTAATTTTGATGTACCCTTTTTCCCCAATATGGGAGGGCCCCCCTCCTGGGTCGTTTCTTCGCGTTTTCTAATTGTATACTCCCTCTTAGTTGCGCAGCTTTTGCTCACCCCCCTTTCTTTTTAGTAGATTGTCAAGTGGGGCTCTCCCCGCCGGTTGTAAGGAACGACCTCATTTTCAGCACGCCCCCTCCCCCTCATCGTTCTCGTGAATTACGCGACATTACCGGGACTCTTTTACTAGTTTCGACAGCTGCCCTCCCCAAGGTTCTCGAAACCGGAATGTCTCGGATCGAACAGGCCCGCCCACTACTTGAAGATTCGCCCTGCTTTCTAGCCCCCTTCCGCCTCCCCTGCCTCGGACCTTTTTTTTTCCCGCGGCGGTCAAGACCGCCCTTCGATTTGGTCACACCCCCCTGGTCTCCCGTCCTCCTCTTTTCCGCGTTATACCGCGTGCCCTCCAGCCTAGAAGCCGCGTGCGTGGCTCCCGTTGCTTTTTTTTTGTTGTCAAGATCTTTTCCTCCCCGGTGCGGTGTTGGTAGAAACTTGAGAAAGCACATCCTTTTCCCCTTGATAGAGACTTTCCCCGCGTTTAAGTCGAACTTTTTAGTTTGAGGGTTGCTTTTCTTTCTTCCAGAAGACCAGTTGCTCTCACCTGAAGAATACGCCCTTGTTCGAATGAGCTGGGACGTCCCCTTTAGAAGACTGGCGTTAGTCATGACGTGAGAACGGATTTCAGAAGGAGAGATTTTTCGGCAGCAGCAGTGAAGGACGGACCGGGAAATATTGCCGCTCGGCTCGACGAGGAGCTACTTCACTCTCGACCCTTCGAAGAACACCTCCCCCCCTGGTTGCTACGGCACCAATCCCCTTGAAACCAAGCTTGAAAATGGTTCCAGCCGGGACCGAAACACTACCTTACAAAAACCGTTTCTTCATGGGCGTAATCTTTTTCATAGTTAAGCCTCTTTGACGGAAATCTTGGAGACCGAGGAAGCGCGCAGAGCCTTAACCCCCCCGTGTTTGGTAGTGAATAAGCATAGAGGGGTTCTTCGCGAACTTTCAGTTCACCCCCCCCGGAAAGAAAAATTTTCCGGCTCGACCAAGCGACGACTTCCCCTTGTGACGCCCCCAGAACAAAGCCGGTTAGCCTAACCCTACCACCCCGAGCCCTTTCTGGAACGCTCGGGCCGACCTCGGGGAGGTACCCTAGAGGAACAGGTAATGGTCTTACCAGAGACGAGGGTAAGCACGAGGAGGAACCCCCTCAACTTGTCTTTTGTTAAATCCCACACAATGCAGAGCCCCAACAGGCGACATCGTGAGAAGTCCCCCTCCCATGCCCAAGTCTCTCCCCCAATTAAAAGGCAAGAACTCACGTAGACACTTTGGATTCCCCTAGCTTTTCCAAAGAACCCCTAATAGACACTTCAGCAGAAAAGCTTTAGGTTCGGAATGGCTGAAAGTTAGTGTATTCCCTCCTCTACCGAAATGAGCCTTCTCCCCCCACTTTCCAACTAAAGAAATGAAGTCATTCCCTCCCACGTAGAGTCCCACCCCTCGAAATCCCCCAGGTAGAACCCCTCCAGCGCCAGGATCACTCCTTAGAACGACGCCCCACCCCGAAAGACAAAGCCCTGGCGGGCTCACCCGATTTCTAGGAACTTCCTCCCTCCTCTTGAGGGTGCACCCTCCCCTTTTTCTTTCAGGAACGTCCCTTCCCCACGACATTTTTTCGAAGCAACTCCAACCTCGCTCGCCCTCGGTTCCTAAAGAGACCCCAACACCACCCGACAAACTCTGAAGCAGCGCGCCCACTGTGTTTTATTCCCTTTCGAGCTCTTGCTGTCCCTTTTTTTAGAGAGACCCCTTTCTGTTTCTCCCTTCGGTGGTAGTCGATTTGGGGCTCAGAAAAGCTTGGCTTCTCTGTCCCCGTTGCACCACGTCGACCAATTTTTCTTTAGATAAGTGGCCATGTGTACCCTTCTTCCGTTGCATTTGCTCCCTCTAGGGCAGCTGCGGCGAAGGCGGCCTCTCTGTCGGCTCACCGCCGTAGTCTTTTCTTAAGGTTCTCTTCTTCTTCAAACTCCAAGCATTAGGTGGGCTTATCTTCTGCCGAATCCCGAGAGACTAGTGATTGACTGTCGATCCTTTCATGTGCTTTTTCAGGCCTTGAGAGGCCGGATCGGAATCCCACAATTGGATGCTCCACGCGGTTACTCTCTTTCCCCCCCCCTTCCTTTTCGAGTGGTGGATTCTTCTTCCCCCCCCTCCCCCTTCCGGCATCGATGAAGGGGTCTTTAGAGCTTCCCTCCTCTGATGTCATGGGTCAAGACTTTTCCTTCCCTGCTGGTCTTATAACTCTTTCACCCTAAGAAGACGGTAAGACTCCCCCGGTCTTTGACGATACACTTCGGTGCAAACGCCCAACATTGAGAAGGATACTCTCTTTCCCCCCCCTCCTTTTTTTTTGGATTGGATTTGGCCGTTTCCCGATAGAAGAGTAGGGGGAGTCAAGAAAAGGATTATATTTTCCCTTTGCTAGACTCAAAGGAGGTACAGATTCCTTTACGGTATTGCCCCCATGACGAGCCAGACAGTAGCTTTTCATACGACTTCCTGAGCCGCGGATCGGTTTCCCTTTTGCCGCCCTCAGTGTCCCCTTTGTCCCAATCTAACAAGCGTGATAGCCAATTGTGTCTCACGGCGGCCTTGAGATTGAAGAGGACGACGCTATCCCTCATTCAATTAAAGAATCCTTTGCACCAGACTGTTCCAATAGAGTGTAGGGGAGTGGCCTTCTCCGCCTTCTGAGAAGTGTACTCAGGAACCTCTCTATGTTCAGAATAACTTCGATGTTAGCCCTTTTCCAGACTTAGCCTCTCCCGGGAGACCTCCCTTCCCTTTAGGAGAAGCGTCCCCCTTAGGTAGCCCCCCACAAGCCACTGATCTCACGCCCCCCTCTTCCCATTGGCGCGGATCGTTTTTTTCCAACCGTATGCGCCGCCCCCCCTCCTGAGACAGCAAACCGGTTCCCCCCCCTCCTAAGGTGTAACTTCCGAACCCCTCGTCAGTCAAGATGGCGAATCTCTTCTCCCACCAACTTTTTGCGACTCCTAATTTTCTGTTTTATGCATGAGAGTTCCCTTGAGCCGGCCGGCGAGGAGTTGTTCTTGAGTCGGTTGAGCGCCTTTGACCTCAGACAGGAGGCTTTTTGTCCCCAGCAGCCCTTCGTTCGTTTTTCTCCCCCGTGCTTGTAGTTCGAGGTTTCTTCTCCTGATCGTTCGCTCGAGGAGGGGGAGACAGTTGGTGGCGTTCGAGTGTCCGACCGTTTGTTTTCTTGTCATTGCGGGTCCGTTTTCTCTTCGGATTTTTCGGTGGGGGATAGGTCATTTTTTCTGGAAGCAAAGAGGAGCCTCCCCGAAGTGAGTAGCCCCCCCCGTCAAGTTTTCCTGCCGGGTTTCCCCAGGTTAGTCGCCGGGTCTGGATCTCCAACTGGATAGCGCGTGCGAGTTCGTGGCTCTGTGGGCTCGTTTGAACACGTCGATTGTGGCGTTTCGGATGGCGCTTTGCGAACTGTGGCTCGGCATGTTTTTTGTGCCAAGGAACCTTGGTTCCGCCGCACTTCTTCCTCGCCACCCCCCAGAGTTAGGACCCTTTCCCCTCCCTGTGACCCGGGAGTACACCCCCTCGTTAGGAGTGTTATCGACGCTTCAGCCTCTCTTTTTGTAGGTTTTTTTCTTTGTTGCGAATCTTTGGTGCGTTACCGTGCCCTATCGGTCCATACCCTTCGTCGAAGGGGGTTCCACTCCTGGCAAATATGTTACCGCCCGTAAAAGGCCATTGCGGCGATCAAACCCCCTGGAGGCTAGGCTTCTCCCAGTGTTCTTTACGGCCCGAGTTCTGACAAGACCCAGCCCTCCCCCCCCTCGGAGTCCCTGATGCCGACGATGCTGGGTTTTGCGTTCCGGTTCGCAAGAGTTTTTATACTGGATCCCTTTTTCCGAGTGTTTTTCTCTCTTTATGGTTTTCCTAGAAACTTGCCCGAGTCTCCCTGACGGCGGCTGAGAGTTTGACTCGTCCTTTTGCGATCTTTTGACGAGCCCCTCCTTTCCGTTAGTAAGTAAAGGCGGTTCCTAGAGATTTTTTTTCACAGTAGAACCCTAGGCGTTTTATCGACAGCCCTTTCCTTGTTTTCAGTACCCCTTTCCCCTGAGAACCTTCGTTTCCCCTCTTCGGAAAGGAAGGAACGCCTTTTTTCTCCCCTCCATCGACTTTTCTAATTCCCCCCCTTTAGCGTTCGGAGCAAGGTAATCGGTCATTGTGCGAGGTTCGCCAAGAGTCTTTTCGTGATTCCCACTACCTCGAAAACAGCATTTTCTCCCTTTCCGATAAAGCTTTTTCCGTTCCCCCCTAGTAGGGCTCGTCGAACGCCTTTTCTCTTCTGGTAGCCCGTTCTTTTCTCAGAAGAGGAGGGTCGTGACCCTCCCGCTCCCTGGTTAGTGTCCCGGTGGGCGCTGCTCTGGTCGACTCCCTTCCCCGATTTCCGCCTAAGAAGATTCCTTCTCGCTGCGAAACCTGTGCGTCCTCTTTTGCGTAATTTTTTTCTGTGAGCTGGTAGGTGTCAGCGCATCCCTTCCTGAAGATCATGCGTATCTTTCGGCCAGAGAGGGGAGTAAAACCCCCTTTTTCCGTGGCCCCTCTCTTTCTCCCCCATCCGCCTTTCGTAGATGGGAAGTAGAGCACTTCTCTCCCTTTTAGAACAAGGTTCCCCATACGCACCGTTTAAAATCTTTTTTTCTTTTTCTTCTTCGCAACTTTTTCTGGAGTCTTCCTGTGGCTCTTTCCCCCCCTTACGTTCACTCGCGTGCCCCGTCCACCCCCAAATTCGGTGACGGCCGTGCGCGGTCCCCTCCGGGCGGCGGCCCCCCACGAACGACAGTCCTCCTCTCTCCTTTTTCCGTTGTGTCTGATCAAGCGTTCTCTTTTCGCCAACGTCTCCATGTAACTTTATGAGAAGAAGTAACCCTTTTCGAGTGTCCTAAAAGCGGGAGTTTTGACGTTATCTTGTGAGGATACCCCCCTCGTAATTATAAGCCCCCCCGATATTTCTACCTCCAGGTTGTAAATATGGGAGGATTAACTTTTCGAGCCCCCCTTCGATTTCTAATACCTAAGATAAGAGGGTTTTCCCCAGTGATTTCCACGATGCTCAAGTGGTTCCCCTTTTCCTTTCTTACGAATTTGCCTCACCCCAGGCAGAGCGGTTCCCCTTGGCGATTTTTTGTTCACCTCCCCTCCTTTTGTCATAGTAAGCTACAGCGAATCCCGGTTAGAAGCTTGGAATCCTCCGTCTTCAATCACCGCAAGTTTCTTCTCCCGCGCCCCCCCCCTTTTTTAAGAGCCTAGCTGAGTAGTTCAAGACAATCCTTCATTCCCACCCCCCGAACTGTTCGGAGGCATTTTTTCCTTCGAGGCTTCCGCTCACTTTTCCCCAGAAAGGTCCTCCTGTGTGCGTGATCATATCCTTCAGTGTTTTTTTATGGAGGTGTTTTTTTCTTGAATCCCTTTAGGGTGTTGAGTCGAACCTAGACATAACCCCCCTTCCCTATCTCCTCCTACGTAGACTAGTGCTTCCTAGTTGTTTCCCTTCTGTAGTTCGACGCCCTGAGGGTAAGTCCCTTTTCCTCTCCTTTTTCATCTGACGCAACGACGGGTCCTTAGACCATGCTCGAAAGCTTCTTTGCGATCGGTTTTTTACGGTTCATCGTACGACGGCTACTTTTCCTCCAGGTTCTCTCTCGGCACTTTTGTTTCGACGGCGGCACTTTAAACCCCTTCTCGTCGCCACCTGGCCTTTAGAGGTTGCTTTGAGAGGGAACTTTCCCCCCAACCCTTCCTTCCTTTTTAAGCAGAAGGGGACTTTCTCCCCCCCAGACCTTACGGAATCAGTCATGCCCTGTAGAAAGATTTCCCGAAGTTTTTCCTTCTGAATCTTCCTTCCAGAGCCCCAGATTTCCCTTCAACCTGTGTCATGGCCGCCCGATCCCCAGACGAGTGTCTTTTTCCAGCTGTTCCCTTTTGTTCCCGAAAAAGAGTTCCCCCCCTCGAACCTGTTCTAGGGCCCCGAAATTGACGTCAGCGGTCGATGCACCACCCATCTCTGTCCCCCCACTCTCCGCCCAGTGAGGAAGCCATTTCCTCATCTCGAGGAAGCCTTCACTCTTTTACCCGCCCGGGTTCATGGGCCCAATTCCCCTCTCCGTTCAAGCCATATGAGACTTTTACATCAGACTTTTTCCACCTTCACCCACGACCTCGAACCCTGGCGTTCCCTTCTTCCCCCCAGTTGGCCCTGACTACTCTTTCTTCCTGCGGGGCGAAGGCCCGTTCTTTTTCCCTTCTTCTCGAAAGACCTCTTCTCCTTCTCCGTTCTCAATTCGTGAAAGCCAGCCACTTCCGTTCCGTACCTAGAACGCCACACCCCCCTTTTCCACCCCGACTTCAGAGACCACTAAGTCTCCCCGCTGAACTCACTCATTCGGGCCAACGTAAGCCTCTCGTCCTAATCGTTTTGTTTTCCCCCGACCGCATCAGGGCAGGGTGCCTCTTCCCTTCTTCCCCAAAAAGAACGACAAGCTCTTCTCCAATTCCCCTTCGGAACACCTCTCTCTCACCCCCCTCCTCCCCCCCCCCTTTGCTTGGTGCGATCGAGCGACTCCTATTCCTCGTTGGGTTAGGGTCTTCCTCGCTTCTGGTCTTTTTTTTGATTTGGTAATTACCAAGCTTGGTTCTTGTGTAACTTTCCCCAGCGGACACTTGGTCCCCTTGTTTGGGAGATGTCCCCCCGCTAGTTTCTTTTCTTCCCTTTGTTTTTTCTTTTTTAGATCGAAATCTGCCGCGCAAAATGCCGTCCGCGGTAATGATTCAAGGCTCTTTCGGCCACCAAGAACGCTTCTGCTTTCGACTTTCTGTTGGCCGAATGACGCTCCCCTGAATGTTCCCCTCCTTTTCCTGTTTCTAGCAGGGCCCCTGTTTCCTTCTGCAGAAAACCAAACTTTTTTCTAATCCGGTTACTCTGACTTGTCGATTCGCTACCTCTTCTGCGCTTCGGCCTCGATGAGTTCTCTCCCTAGTGCCCGACTCTTTTCCTGGACGTCACTTTAGTCCCCTCATTTGGTAACGCCTTTTTTTGTTTTTTTTTTTTTTTCGACGACGTCAGATCGAATCCTTTCTCCCCCCCCGCACGCGGCGAGGAGGACTCCCCCCACGCAGCCGTCTTCTTCTCTCGTTGAGAGTCAGTCGAGTTGTCCGTGCCAGTCGCTCTCCTTATTAGATCTGTTTCCTTTTCCGTGATGACGTGAGCAACGTCTCCCAGTCAGGCGTAGGACGCTTCCCGTCTCGTACCTTCCTTTCCTCTCTTCGGTCTACGGTTCTTCTCGGCGCGCAGACGTTCTTTTGGACACGCGCGTCCTCCGCACAATTGGATTCGGCTTTCCCCTCTTCCCCTTTGCCTGAATCGTCTCTCCAGAGGCACAGTCTTTTTTTCACCTAGGATCGGACCAGGAACCTGCGTCAGATCTTTGTGGCTCCGGCCCTCCTCGGGCGAAGTGAATCCCCCCCATTTCTACCGAATAAGCCCTGCTCCTTCCCTCTTGCTCTGCTCATTTTGACCTTTCGGCGAAGGGTCTTAGAGGGGCTTCTCCTACTGATATCACGAACAATTTTCCCGTGGAGATTTTCTTTTGACAACAAACCGGCTTCTTCCTTACTTTTGCCTCGTCTATACCCCGCTCACGGTCTTTTTTCCGGTATCTTTTCCCTCAAACCCCCTTTGATGGCATCGAGAGATAGCCACACTTTTTTTCCCCCGCCGTTCAGGTTTCTATATGAGTCTTTTTTTTTCTTCTTTGAGCCCCGCGGTTTTTTCTTGTTTTGTAGTGTTTTTTCGGCATGGACTTTCTGCAGCCCTTTTGATGAGGGGGGTGTGGTGTATTTTTCGTGCCTAGGGGAATCTCTCCGTGCTTTGGAGTTCGCGTTTTCTTCGTGTCCGACGGTGCCTTTTGTTCTTTCCTGTGGAGTTCGATGTGGGTCGTGAGAACGCGACGTGGCTTTTCTTTGGTCTGGGAGATGCGTTTCTTCATGGCGTTCAGAGGTAGTGAGTCTTCTTTTCCCGCCCCTTGCCCCGACATCCCTTTACCTGCTCGCTTTTTTCCTTTTCGATAGGGTCTTGCTTGCGACAGCGAACGGTCAGATTTTCTTTTTCCGGTGAAGGTCGGCTCGCTCTGCTTCGTCGGCCCCGATTGTTTCTATTTGTATATCCTCTTCCTTTTTTTCTGTGACCAAGGACCTTTTTTCTCTCCGTTATAGATGAGGACTGAACTGGACGATGGAGGAATCAACTTTTTTTTTTTTTTTTCGATACCCCCTCTAGACGGGGTCTTGTTTTTTTCCAGCGGTGAGTAGGTCGCTTTCCTCTCCTAGTACGAGGTTTCCCTCCCTGACACTATGTGTGATTCTCAAGGTTTTCACTGAGGAGAGACCACACTTTGAGTGTTCTCCACCGTGTTGGACTTCCCTTGCGAGATGCGCCACGAGAGGGAGACGGAGT
>Ga0179593_1624830_pt1 | contig 11186 bp, 20 predicted proteins | sample CZODoug2_1_08_16_FD_185931 | JGI IMG/M metagenome (GOLD analysis project Ga0179593, IMG submission 185931) | Vadose zone soil fungal communities from Angelo Coast Range Reserve, California, USA - CZODoug2_1_08_16fungal (PacBio error correction) | ecosystem: Environmental > Terrestrial > Soil >... | reverse complement strand
TTTTTTTCTCTGACAGAACGTCCCCCCTCGTTGATTTTAATAGTAATTTGACATTTTCCTTGGATCCTTCTTTAGCGGCCCCCGCATGATTTTTTCTCGTGCCCATTTTAGTGGTTTCCTTTCTCCTGACTACAACCCCGGTTCTGCGTGGTCACCCCTTCTTTGACAGATTCTTGTCTACCTTTTGCTTCGACCCCCACGTAGTCTTAGGTTTGAGACACCTTCTTTTGATCTTCTCGTTTTCACGCACCGCGACCTGAAATGACCATTCGCCAGCCAATGCGCGAATTTGCGCCTTTCCCTCGGCCATCTTTCTCTTTTGCGCCTGCGCGAACCCTGTCCTTTTTAAATATCGGTTCGCCTTTCTCCGAAGGAATCCTCCCCCTTTCTTTCTTCCCCTCACATTTACGCCTCCCCCCCCCCCCTTTTGGTGGCGATGCCTTTCCGAAGCGCCGCTTCGTTTCTCCGAAACCTAAGTCTCCCCTCCACACGACTTCCTCCCTCCTTAAAGCACGGCTATCGTAAAATCGTCCTATATCCCGGCCTCAGGTTCTGATTTTTAGCTCTTCAACGCTCCCCTCTTTCTGACAGCTTTCCCCCTTTTTGGGGGGGAACTACTGCATAGTTGAAATGCTTCCCTTTTTTCCCGTCAGATGAGTTGCGCATAGATGAAGCTCTGCTCCCCTCCCAGGCGGCTACTGTCACTCCCCTCGTGATTCACTCGGTTGCCGATTTTTTTCGCTCCCCTCCCCTTCTTTCATTTTTCTTTTCCTTTAACAGCCCTCACCAATAGCTCAGCCCTGGTTTCCTTCCTTTTTCGTAACGCCTCTCCCCTCCACCAAATCGGCCTTAGCATAATCGTTCTTTGCTTTCGCGTATGGAGACTCCCCTAAACTTTGAATCCCTCACCCCGTCCCCCCTGGAAGACGCATTTCTTTTGAAGAAATGACCCCCTTCAACCCCTTAGGCGCGTGCAAGATTATTTCAGGAACCTCTCGTCTCCCCACCCCCGCGGTCTGTAAAGCGCCTTTTCCTCCTTTTCGTTTTTCTTTTTCCCCATGGACGCCGGAAACCTTTTTTTTAAATGGCATGTGGTCCCCACTGGCCAGTTCGCCCGACACGGCTGGACCCCTTTTCTCCCCCCTTTTAGTCGCCGAATTCGTCTTTTTCGCATGAGGTTCATGTCCTTTCCCCCCTTGATTGTCGCTTCGCATAATATATTCTTTTGATCCTCTCTTCCAGACCCTCCTCCTTTTTGGCCTGCAGGGGCAATTGCCCTCCGCGCGGAACGCAAATGCCTTTTCCCTCCTTCAGCACCTTGTTTATCTTCAGGAGGGAAGCCCCGCCCTTGGTACTGATTTTTCTCGATGGCAACCTGCCCGATTTTTCTTTTTCTATGCACATCCTCTCGACGAACTCCCTTTTCCCTTCACCTTTTTTTCAAGCAGTGGCACGCTTTCAGTTTCTTGTCCCCCCGATACCCTCTCCCCTTTTCCCCAAACACCCTAAAATGGCCCCCTTTCCACCGTCCCAGGTGCCTAACCTTCTCCTTTCGCGTCACCCCTCCCTCCCCAGCGTAAAGAGCCGCACCTTCCTTTTTCCTCTCTGTGGGCGCCCCCTTCTTTTTCCCTTCACAAGTTGACGGTAACGTGGTTTTCCCCCAGAGTTAACTTTCCTTCCCTCGCTTCGTGTCATTCTTCATACTCTGGCGACCCTTTTCCCTCTTGCCCGCAGCCTTTTTCTTTTTACCCCTCCTTGCGGGCGTCCAGATGGGCGGCTAGAAACCCCTCCCCCCCCACCCCTTGATCTGCGTTGTCCCTTTTGGAACTGTTCGAGCCTCATTCCCCCTCCCCCCTACAATTTTTTTCTTCTCTTTCCCCCAGGCGCGCGCTTGTCGGCTAAACACTCCCTTTTTTTGGCGACGCGCAAATTTCCATCCGACATCTACGCCCCTCCCTTTTTCGCCTCCGAATCTTCCCTTTTCTTCGCCATGACCAAAGCTATCGGCGCTTCCGCTCTTCCACGCTTACCGTTGTCCTCCCTTCCTTCCGATTAAAATAAATTCCGTTCTCCTTTCTGTTACTCATTTTTTTCTTTCCTCCTCCTCCGTGTTTTTTTTTCCCTTGCCAGGAGACGCGGACCTTTCTTCCCCACCCTTGGTTCCTCGCCTCTGGAAGAGCTGGTGATGCTCCCCTCTTCTCTCCTTTTTTTTTCCCCTTTTCGAGATCAAGTCGTCGTCGGTGCTCCTTCTTAGATGTCGATTCTTTTAATTTCCGGCACTCTTTCCTGGAGTGTTGAGCGCCCTTTTTTTCCTCGCGCTGACTTTTCCCGTTACCTGGGAATTTTATGTGGCGCTGGCGATTTCCCTCTGAGAACAGTTCGCAATTCCCCCGACTTTGACAATGTGCTCCCCCCTCCCCTGTGATAACGCCGGGAGGGTCTCCTTCTCCCCCCCCAGCTGCGATTTTTTCTCTGCAAAAAGGCTGAGGTCTCTTTCCCCTGTCGCCAGAGGTCTCCTTTTTCCCCCCCTTTTCACGCAGCGTAAATTTTTTGTTAAGTGGCCTGGCGCAAGTGCTTTTTGCCGGCTGTTATCTTGATCCTTTTTTTTGCCCAAATCCTCCTTTTCCCCAGGCATTGAGGAGCTGATGAACTCTGTTCTTTCTCCGTGAGGCGTAGAGTTTCGGATTTCTCACATGGGTCCTTTTTTCTGAAGAGGTCATTATTTTGGCGTTTGGGTCCTGTTCTCTTTTTTCTCCCTGTGCGTCTTGAACTCTTTTTGAGCCATAGGCTTTCAAGTCCAGACCTTTTTTTTTCTTTTCTTCCTTCCTTATCTGCCCGGTAATTAAAATTTCCTCTTAGTTGACATCCGGCCTCTAGTTCTTCCTCATCAGAAAAACCATCCACATCCCCCTTCCATTTTCTGACCGTTTCTTTTCTGGCTTTTTTCCCCGGAATTTGACGTGCCGGGGGATCCGAAGGCCCTCCCCCTGCCCTTGCGAAACACTCTTCCTTTTTGTCTGGAAGAGATTTTTTCTAGTATGATGCGATAGATTTCGTCTTCTTTCAGTGGTGGCCCCCCCCCCCCATGAGAAACGAGCCTCCCTCCTAATGCGTCTCCCCCCTTTGATTGTCCCAGCCGTGCATATTGTTTTCCCCTGCCCCGGGAATTTTTGATTTTTCCTTAGCCTTTTTCCTTGGCCATGGTTTTGCTCCAAAACGAAAATCGAGAGTCCGCTTTCACAACCCACTTCTTTGCGGTGTGGACATGTCTTTCTTGGGAAAACCCCCCCACGAGAAGTCCCCTTTCATTTTTTCTCATTTCTTCCTGCACACGTGGATGAGGATTCCTTGCGGCGGTCTCGGCCGTTCATCACATCACGATCCGTTCCTCCGGGCCTTCCTCTTTTTGCTTTCAAGCTTTTTTCAACAGAAATGGCCCCTCTGCTTTTCCCCTTCGATTGTTTTTTTGAAACCAGGCTGCTTTTAGGGCTGTTTTCCGTTTTCGGAAAACTTTTTCACGCAACTTTCTCTTGCTCGAAAAACTCAGGATCGTCCTTTCTTTGTTCTTCTTCGGAGAGATGGTGATTTTTTATGCCATTCCTCGCGTGCGAAAATTTTCGCTGACGGGTATGACCCCCCCCCCTCCTTTCACGTTTTCCCCCTTGTTAGTTAAAGAGTCTCCCTCTTTTCTTTCAGAGGCTTCTTCCCCTTTCCCCCCCGCGGACGCCGGGATAATCGATTGTACGATTCATTTTTCCATTTAAGCTTTGGGGTTGCGTTTTTCTTTCGGATTCCTTTTTTTCGGAGGCGTTTAGCAGAGCAGTGCGCCACTTACTCTTCGAGGACGTCCATGGTGCTTCCTCTGGAGATGCCTCGGTGAAGCCAGAAGCCTCTTTCCCCGGGTCGGTAACATTTTCCCTTTTCTTCTGCCTAGCCTTTATCTTGCGCAATCGGGGGAATAGGCGATTCTTTTGGTCTATTTCGTGGCGTCTTTTTTTGTCGGGCTCTTTTGTCTTCCTAGAAGGTCACAGGCAGTTTCTTCCCCCTCAGCGATACCCCCCCCCTCCGCAGTGGCTCTGTCTTTTGAAAACAATCCTCATTCCCCCCCACTTGTCTACTTCCCAGAACGGACGACTTTCCCCTTTCTGCTGAGCTCCCCCCCCCTTGCACGCATAGGCAAACCGCCCTCCTAAAATCTTCATGCACGCAGTTTGTTCCATGCCAAGGCAACTGCAACGGCAACCCCCCTCCACTCTCCTTTTGTCGTTCTTTCCTCCGCCCCTATCTGTCCTCCTAATATTTTCTCTCTCGATTCTGCACGACGGTGACCCTTTTTCTTTGCTTTTCTCTTCTGGAATTGGCATTGCCTTTTTTCCTTTTCCTAGTAGCGTCTTTCTTCTTTAGTTTTTTTCCTTATGAGTGAAAAATTTTTCTGGTGCTCATAAAAGACGGCGCTCCTTCTGGTTCCCCGCGTTGGTCCGCATTAGGATTGTCCCCCTTTTCTCCCCAAGTTTCTAGCAACGGGTGTTTTTTTTTTTTGTTTGTAGACCCTTTGACATTCTCGCCTTTTTCCCCCTGCCGATTCTTTCCCTCCCTTCCCAGGTCTGCTAACGCCCCGCGATTGCGCCACTCCCTCTTTTCCCCCGTAATGCCGAAGGAGATGCGGACCTCCCTGGGCGATTTTTTCCTTTTTCCCCGGCATCTTCGAGCCGAAGTTTTCCCGTCCTCGCCGCACACGCCCTTTTCTGCTGCCGAAGCCGAGCAGCCTTTTTCCGTCTACTAACCCTCTTCCTTTTTCCTCAACAGACAACGCTTTTTTTGGCAGAAGACATGCTTCTCAACCGACCCCACTAGTATCCCGGCGGCCGCGATCCCCCCTCTTTTCCTGAGCCCTTTTTTTTTTTTCCACCTCGTCAGTCAAAAATAGGGAGACCGGGTCCCCCTTAATCTCTTTGCTCACTTCAACCTTTTTCTTTGTCCCGAATACTCTTCAAATTGCGAATCGCTTCCCCCTTTCCGACTCACCAGGCGTTAATGGAAGATGTACAAAACTTTCTTCCTATGCATGCGATTATTTCTTTTTCCGCCACGCCTTTCTTAAAGTTTCGATACTCCTTTTCGCATCGCCCCCCTGCCCCCCTCCCCTTTTCCCCTTCCATCGCATTCGTCGTAAACGCGCTTCCCAAATTATCGGCAAGCATCTTTTTTTCTCATAATCTGGCCGATAGGGATGTGGATTATGACGCCATTTTTCCTTCTTTCCGCCGCCGGCACCCCCTTCTCCCCCTTTTTCCACGTGTGGAAAGTTGACTCAAGCTGTCGGATTTCTTTGCCTTACTCTTCACATAGCGCTCCCCCACTTTCGCAGGCCTTTTCCGTCGTGGGTTTCCCCCCTCTGCTCGGCTCTCGAATTTTCGTTTTTCTCTCCATGGCCCTCATCCACGCCCTTCCATGGGCATGGGGACCTGTCCTCTTGTCTTTCTTTTCCGCCTGGACCAAATCCTCGCAATCGGCTTTTTTTTCGCTTACAGGCCTTCGCCTTGGCCTGGGTAACGCCAACGGATCCCTGGGCCCGTTTTGTATCTATCGCACCCCGACTGTTATGATCCTCGCTTCCCCTTTTTCCATCATTTTATCTTGCCTTTCGTAACTCCCCTTCCCTTTCCCTTTCCCCTTTCCCCTCCAGCACCTGATATCTTTTTTGCGATGAGGATTTCTGTACTGCTTTTGATGAGAAACTCCCCTTCTCCGTTCCGGTCTCTTTACCCCGGGCAGATATAAGGCCCTTTCCACCTAAATCCCTTCCCCTTCTTCAACTGTGGGCTTTGATTGTGCACGGAATGCACCTTTCGTCCAGTCACCCCTCACCCCCCTGTGTTCGACGCGATTTCATTCCCCAGGTCCCAGGTGCTCCCCCCTCAACTCTATTGGGCACATCACCTTTTCCCCCGGAGTTCCCTTCCCTCTTGTATAAAGAGTTTTTAGCCCTGCCTCCTGACCACCCGCCCTATAAAAGTTGAGTCCTCCGGCTCGCCGCCTTTTTCCTCCCTTTTCCTCCCCATTAATGAAAAAACACCTTTTTGAAAGTGGCGGTAGCCCCCTTTTCGAATCCCCCAGAAGCCCCCCCCCCCCTTTTTCAGCGTCCCCCCCCTTCAAGATTGCGGGAGTCAAGCTTTTCAGAACCTTTCAGTTTCTGTTTTTTTCCCTCCATTCTTTGGCGGCGATTGTCACCGTCCTTTTATTCTGAACTTTTCTTTTAAGTCGAAATCGTTTCCCCCCCCCCAATTCGGTGCCTTCCCCCCCTTTCCAGCCGCCCCTTGAGAAAATGGGGGCTCACCCCTTCCTCTTTCCTGCCTTTCCTGAAATTCACCGACGCCCCTCTACGCCACAACCTCCCCTTCCGACGCTCATCTCTCCATTGATCGCGGCCTCCCTTTCCCCAAGCTTCCTCTCCTCCTCACCAGCTTCTTCTTTTCTGCCCCTTTTGCCGCTAAACCTCCCACTCGTTGTGCACGGTCTGCTTTTTCCTCCTCCTCCGTGGTTGTTTTTTCTTTGTCATGCCTTCCATTCTCCTTTGGCTTTTATCGGCAAAAAGGTTTTCCCACGGTAACTTCCGCTGGGAGAGGAGATTTGGGTCTTTGTCTGTGCTTTCAATTTCGTCCCCCCCCCTTTTCCCCCTGCGACGAAGATCTTGAGGTAGCTTCCTCTTCCCCTTTTTCCTGCGACTAGAAATAGGCCATGGGCTTCCCCCTTTTTTCGAGATTTCTCCTCCCCCTGATTGTTCCGAGGGGTTCCGTTGTTTTCGAGTTGACGTGCTTCTCCCCTTTCGCAATTCCCTTTCCCCCCGTTTGACAAGCGCCTCCCCAACAGACGGGCTGGTTTTTTTCCCTTGAGGTCTGCCCTCAGCAATCTTAGAATAAGGTTTCATCCCCCTCTGCGGATCTTTCCCTTCCTCCGGGTATTCGGATAAAGAAATCAAGAAGCGTTAATTAGATTTACCTTCCGTGGGAGCGCTTGATTTCTCTTTTTTTATCTTGATGCGTTTCCTCCAGTTTGTCTTTTCCCCCAGATACATTCCCAGGCTTACAGCCTTATTTTCACCTTGTCCCCTTTTTCTTTTGTGCCGCGTCCCTCCTTCTTTTTTGTTCGACCTGGGCATGGTTTCCTGCGTCGGCAATTCTTTCTTTTTTTTTTTTTGGACTGTTTGCTTTGCAGTACGTTGCCCTCTTACCGTCCCTTTTTTTGCCCATCGGCTTTCCTCTCTTTATTGAGTTGTCTAGCGAGATCTGCTTCCCCTACCGTTACCTCGGCTGCACTTTTTGTGCCATCGCGGCGAGCACCCCCAGTTAGGGGCTGCCATTCCCACCTCCACCTCTCCCTCCTCTCTTTTACCGTTAGGTAGCTCCCTCGTAAGAGCGGGGAGGGACTAGGCATTGACGCCCGGATGAGTATGGAAGATCCTCCTCCTAGTCTTCTTCCTCTCTTTCTTTTTTTGGCACGATTTTGGTGGTTTCTCTAGAATTCTCTCAGCGACGACGAATGCGGCGCCTTTGGGATTGTCCATCTTTTTTTCCACTACTTGAGACACCCCATGACCATTACCGATTCCCCCAATTGACTTTTTGGGGAATCGATTTTTTTTTTTTTTTTTTTTTTTTTTTTTTTTCTGAGTCCACCCCCCCCCATTAGAGGGACGAGGCGCGTTTAATTGTCGGCTGGCGATTGTTTTTTTAAGCGCTTTTTGAAAAAGGAGCTACTCCTCCCCCCTCTGCCGATCCTTCCCCCCCCTTTTTCCTCGGATTAATTTTCCACCACTTGTGGACTTTTTTCCCTGCTTCTTTGCTTCCCACGGGTGTTCCCCTACCTCCACATAGTCTCTTTGGCCTTTTATGCTAAGGCTTTAAAGATGGTTCAACAGAAATGCCGCCCCCCCCGCGGGTCTTTTACATTTCACCAGATGAGAGGATGTGGTTTCTGGCGGTTCTCTTTTTTTGTGGTTGTTTTTGGGTTTTTTTTGGTTTTTTTTTTTTTTTTTTTTTTTTTTTTTTGTTTTTTTTTTTTTTTTTTTTTTATTGCCCCCGTTTTTTTGCCACGTGGACCCTTTTTGCATCTACAAAAACTCTTCTTCCTTTGTTCCGAGTTGACTCTTGTGTACATCGTACCACTTTCTGAAGTGGAGCAGAGTCTTTCTCAAATGGGCTCAGTGAATTCGGTGACGCCTTCAACGATTCTTCCCCCCCCTCGATTACTCTCCTTCCCCCCCTCTCCCTATTTTTGACTGAAGGTTGAAATCGAAAATTCGGTTTTTTTGCATTAACTTTCTTTACGATAGCCGTGCTTTTTGCAATTTTTCGTTCCTTTTCGGTTTCAAGATTCGTTTTCGGCGAGGCTGCTTTTCCTGTCTGCAGAGACGTCGCCCCCTTCGATGTTCCTCCTCTCTTCCATGGGCGGCGCGGAGATGCTCCGTTCTTCCCCGCTCCCAGGTTCGTCTTTTTTTCAGCGGCCTTCCTTCTCTTCCCCTTCGCTGGGGAAGCGATTCCCTGGAGGGAATAGGCGATTTTTCCTTGGGTGCTATGCTTTTGAGAGTTTCGAAATCGGCGTTTCTTCTTGTGCGGGAGCCGAGAGGGCACACTTCTCAAACCTTCCCTCTCACCACCCTTTCCTCAATGGTCGATCACCCTTTCCCCCTTCCTCATTCCCTCCCCCAAAAACTTTTGGGGCGGGGGGTTTCCTCGCCGACCGGTTCCCCCGTCTTTATGTCGGAGCTGTACTCCATGGGGCCCCTCCTTCTCTCCCGCCTAAATTTTCCAGAAGAAGGCCCAATAAGGATCCTTCCATGCAAAGGAAAGCAAACGGTTTCCCTTCCCTCAAAGGCGGCCTCTTTTCCCTCAGAAGCGAGAGATCTTTTGTGGGGAAGAGATAATCAGCCTTCAAAAGATGCAGCTTTGCTTCGTTGCCGGTGGCATTCTTTGTGCATTTCTGGTATCGCCCATTGGCATTGGCTGCTTGATTTTGGCGTGCCTTTTCTTGCCCCTTTTTGGGTCGGAGCTCCCCCCAAAGACGGCGCGAAGGTTCGTCTGCCGCGTAAGCGTTTTTACGCCTGCGGATTTCCTTGATTAGAAACCCCCTCCCCGGGGAGGCTTTTTTTTTTGTTTTTGTTTAGACACTTCTCCTCTCCGCCCCACCCCCCTCCTGCTTTCGAAAATATCAACGGTCCTTCTACCCGCAAGACCCTTTCTATCCTTTGCGCAATTACATCCGCTTCCCTTCTTTCTTCTTTCATCGCCCTCCCTTTTTTTTGGAAAATTGTAACGAATATGAAATAATAGATTCTTTCCTCCTTTTTTTCTATTCCCCTTCGACCGCCCTCCCCCCCTGGAAGTCCTCGCCCCCCCTGGTTTCCTTCTCTGGACGAAGCCCGAGTTTCCGAAAACGGAGTCTCCGAACCTTTTCAAAACAGACCCGACCCCCTTGACTCTGGCAGGGGGGGTTCCCCCAAACAGGGCCCCTTCTTCTTCTGCATTCCGCAAACAATATTCCCCGCGACGCCTTTTTTCTGGCGAAGCCTTTCCCTCAAAAATTCTTTTTCCTTGAAAGACTACTTATATCGGCCTCCCTTTCTCCGTCACCCCTCTGAGCTCGACTTCTTTTTCTGAAGCCTTCCATTTTTGCATCACAAGCGGCTCCCCCCCAATCGTGATTCATTTTTCCCCCCCCATTCTATTCGCTCCCGAACGCATCGCCAAGTTTTCCCTTTCTCAGTGCGGTGAACTTTCCTTCACCGACCTCACCCGCCTGTTGCCCATAGCCTTCTTTCCCGCGATTTTTTTAACAAAAGTATCGTCACTTCCCCTTCTCCTAATCGTCCTGCTGATCGGCGGGATCGTTTTAAACGACCGATGTTCAAGCCTCCCTTTCTGCACTGCTCCGTGTGGCACTCCTCTCCCTGAGCTTTTCTGATCGGAGAGTGCCTCTTCTTAAGAAGTTTCCCCTCCTCGTTCCCCCCCTAGCAAGCCGACCTTCTTTGTCTGTCCCGCGCTCCTGTCCCTTCCTTTTCGGTTTTTTTCTTCCGCCGCCACCGTCTTTCTGCTCATCTGGCTTTGGAAAAAATGCCTTCCCCTTTTTTTTTCTGTATTGACGCCCACTTCGTCCCCTCGAAAGACGGATTCGGATTAAGGCTGGTTTTTTTCGGGGTACGCCACCTTCTTTCCCCTTTTCGTTCGCTCCTCTTCTTCCTTTTCTTGAGACGCATGTTATCTCCTTTTTCCAGAATCATCTTTATATGTGTCAGCCTTTTCCCCTCTTCGTCCCCCGGCTTCCTGCTCCGAACGGTCCTGCCTTTCTTTTTTCGAGATTTTGTCTTTCTTTGTCGGATGGCAGCCCCTTTTTTTTTCGTCCGCGATTGGCCACTTCTTTTGACTTTTCTTCTGGACCGTGGTGTCCCCTCCTTCCGCCCCCAGTCCCATTCACCTTTCCTTCCCCCCCGTTTAGTCCCTGTTATTTTTCCACGGACCTTCCTACCAAGCACGAAGCCTCCTCCTTTTGCGACGCCGTGCACCGTCCCAGGTGCGACACCCCTCCCCCCTTCCCTTCGCGGAACCCTTCCCCGGCAAACAACCGCTTCCTTCTTAAGCCCTGAGCTGCGGGGTGGGCGATTCCTCAAACCTCCCTCAAGATCCCTCCCCTCCCTACCTCGTTTTTTTTTTCTCTCCCTCATGAACAACACCTTTTGATTTTCCCTTTTTTTTGAATACCTCTGGCGGTTCTTTTTGCAATAGAGTCCGCAGCATATTTTTCCTCCCCCCCCCCCCCCCCTGATTGTACCTTCTGGGCGCGAAGACCTACAGTTTCCCCCTCCCCCTTCTTTGATCCCTTTTTTCCTCCTCCCCTGTCTTGAACCGTCGGTTGTTTTTCTCGCATAAAGTCGAAATCGCCCTCTCCCCCCCTTCAGGTGCCCCGGCGTTACAAGCCGTCAGTCCTCCCCCTTTTCTCAATGGCTTCTTTTCCCTCCCAGGCTATTTCGAAGGAGTATTTTTGAATCGACATCATACGCTAACTTTTTTTTTTTCTTTCGTGCCTGTCCTTTTTGATCGCGGCTTCGACAGTTGACCCTTCCGCCCTTTCCATAACCAAGCTCCCTTTCTGTTTTTGCTTTGGTCGCGGTCCCTCAATTCCGCGTCGCCTGG
>Ga0179593_1469432_pt1 | contig 11186 bp, 15 predicted proteins | sample CZODoug2_1_08_16_FD_185931 | JGI IMG/M metagenome (GOLD analysis project Ga0179593, IMG submission 185931) | Vadose zone soil fungal communities from Angelo Coast Range Reserve, California, USA - CZODoug2_1_08_16fungal (PacBio error correction) | ecosystem: Environmental > Terrestrial > Soil >... | reverse complement strand
CATCGTTGCCTCCACCTCTGGCTAATTCTTCTCTTGCCCTTCCGAGCTTTTTCCATTACCAACGCGTTTCGATTTTGTGGTCCCCCTGCTACTCTTGTCCCCTTGTCACGTTGCGCTCTTTCCTTCTTTGTGCGGAACCCCTGTTTTCCCGGTTCCTCACCTTATGACTGGATGGTCTCTGGTGGGGTTCTCCCTCTGACCTTTCCCTTTTGAGTCCCTTTCATGCGGTTTGATTACTTCCTTAGGATACTTTCTTCCTGGCACGGGGTAACTGCGGCTTTCCCCCCTCCTGTTCAGTGAATTAATCCCCCCTTCCACTCTGGTTTCTTCCCGTCGGTGGAAGTCCTTCCTGTGGCACACCACAAGGAATTCCCAATTTTCCTATGCCCCCGGACGGAAGGTTTGGCCTTGCTTTCTCTGGCTCACCGGGGCCCCTTGAAAGGGTTTTTTGCTTGTATAACGATTAGGTTTTCGCGGTTTGGCCCCCTTGTTTTTTTTAAGCTTCACCCTCGGCCACTATTTTTTTTTGGCCCCTGACCTCTCTCTCATCGACCTTTGATGAACCTTCCAGTTTTTTAATTTTCTTCTTCCTTTGGCTCTTTTAGGAAGGGTCCTTTTTTCCCGGTTTTTTTCCATCCGTGGAACCTTTCGCTGGATTTTGGCCCTTGTAAGGATTTCTTTTTTTTCCAGGATGTTTCCCTTTTCCATTACAGTAATTATTTTCCCCCATTTTTTTTTTTTCACTCGAGTGGTGCTCCATCTTGTTCCCGCCTCGATATTTTTCCCTGTTTTTTCGGTGGCGTGAATGTTTCCATTTTTTTTCCTTCCCTTTTTGCGGGGCTTGTGACCTTTCTCCCCTTGTTTAGGGGACGGTTTTCTTTTCCAACGTATTCTTTTTCCCCTTCCCCACGGCTTGAGTAGGGCCTCACCCTCTTTTGTTTAGTTAAACCAACTTCATTCTTGCCCTTTGGACATCTTGCCCCTTTGAGATTTTACCCTCCCTGTTGGTTTGGAAAGGAGGTGGTTTGGCATTATTTGATGCCCTCGTTTGGCGTTTTTTCTTTTGCTTCCGGATGACCAGGCCCGTTTTTTTTCATTTTCTACTTTGCGGGAAATTTTTTGCTTCTTTTTTCTGCCCCTTCCCTTTCCTTTCTTTTCCCGATGCCCCTCCCGGAACTAACCTCCCGGGATGTCCTGCAGTCTACAGGGTGTGGGTTTTTCTGGTTTCGTCCGAGTCGCTTTTTTCCTTTTTTTTTCTTTTTAACTTTCATTTGTATTACCCCGCCACCCCCTTGTTTTCCCCCTTCTGGTGATGGGCGACGCCGGCCCTCGTCCCCTTCCTGACTGTTCCCCTTTTGATTTTCGGGAATATTCTTGAGTTTTCTTTAGTAAAATTACCTTTCCCTTTTTTGTCCTCTCAACCACAGTCTTTCCTTACTGAGTCCCGCCCTTCCCTTTCCCCCCTTTTTCCTTTATCGTCCCTTACCGTTGCATCACCTCTCCTTCAACCCGTCCTCCCACCTCGACCGACTCCCTCTCTCTTTTTTTATGCGAGCACAGACCCCACTAACTCTCCGAATTCTCTCCACCGTCCCCTGGACCCTTGAACCTGACCCTTTCACTTTTTTACTTCTTTTTTTTCCTTCCACCCTCAAAGTCTTCAGATGGAGTGGCGTTTTTCTCTTCCCTCTGTTCTGCGTCGTTACCCCCCCCCCTTCTTCCTTCCTCCTTTCTGTTTCCTTAGGACGTCCCTCGTCTTTTCCTTTTTTTATTCTTTTGGTGTCGATGGAGTATTTACCTGTTCTTCATGGTTTCAAAAAGTTCTCCCTTCTTTTTTTCCTCTTTTTCTTTTGTGAAGCTCCTTTTCCTTTCCATCCCTGGTGAAGGGTAATGATCGTTGTTTTTTTTTCATTTTTCTTCCCTGTTTTAACTTCTCTGGGAGTTTTTTCCCTTTTTTCCTATCGTTTTTCGTAGGTCAGAAAACGCCTGGCCTGGCGGGTTTTTTGGGTGAGCCTCTTTTTTCTTTTGAATGTTTCTTCCACCGTTTCTCCTTTTCATGTAAAAAACGTCTTGGCGACCCTTACTTACCTTTTTTTTTTTCTGTCTTTGCGGGAACGTTTTTGTTTTTTTTTTTTCTGATCACCCAACACGAGCTTCCCACCCTCTCTCTTTACTCCCAGTTGTTGTGTCCCTTTTCTTCGCTGACAGGCAACGGTTCCCCCCTTGCCTTCCCCTCCCTAACCACTTTCCCGGGCTTTTTTTTTTTTTTTGCTCTTTGGACCTCTTTCATGTAGACTCAGAGTTTTTTATTTTTTTTTTCACTCTCCCAACCCACCCCCCAAACCCCAATTTGCTTCACCCCTCTCCTACTTTCCTGCGTTCTTCATAAGCCCAACACAACTTGTGGTTCTTTGACAACCACCGCCCAAGGCTCCCCTTTTTTCCCTCTCTTTTGCTCGTTTTTAAAGCCTGAACCCCCACACCCCCCCCTTTGAATCCCCCCCCTCAAGGCCATTCCCAAACCCCCTCCTTCACTTTTTTCCAGGCAGCCCCATTTTCCCTGCCCCGACCGCAGCGGCCCACCAACTTTTTTCTACTATGTGATCCCTTTTTCCCTTCTAGACTCATTTTCGGGCCCACTTTCCCCCCTTCTCCTCTCTGGGTTTTTTTCTGACAGTTCAATGGGCATGAGATTCACTTCCTTTTTTGGGGTTCCACCCAACTGGCCCTTTGGCTTCCTGCTGATACGCGTCCTTCTCTTTGAACGGATTTCCCCTTCATCTTCTTTTCCTAGCGGTCTCCAAGGGGGCGTCTCCTTTATCTTCTTTCGTATTTGGCTTTTTCTTGCTCCGTCCAGCCCCTCTTTTTCGTTTTTCTCAGTTTGGTAATGTCCTCTTTTTTTTGCTTTTGCGTGGGGCCTTTTTTCCTCCCTGGCCCTTTGGTTTCTTTCTTGAAGTTGTTACTACTCAACAACCTCCAAGATCTTTTGTTTTTCTTTTAAAAGTCTGGGCATTTTTTGTTTTTTTTTACCTAGCCTGAATTCTCCTCATTCGCCCTGTCTTCCCCTTCCGTGATTAATTGACTCGAGGCTTTTGACCCCCCCTTTTGTGTCATTCACTTTTTCTGCCGCATGATTAACCTCATTCCGAAACCTTCCCCCCACACACCTCCCCTCCCTTCGCCTCTTCACTTACAAATGGTCTCCCAAGACTCCAGTGCCTTCTTTTTCTTTTTCCCTTGGTCACGTGAGATTCCCCCAATCCTTCACTCCCTCCCCTCCAGCCCTTTCCCCTTACCCCAACGTGGAATGTTAGTTCTAGATTTTTTTTCACCCCCCTCAAGTTAGACAATACAATTTTCCCTTCCTCCGTTTTTCCCTTTGAGGTCCGCTTTTCCATCTGAAAAAGTTCTTTTTTTCCCTTAAGCCCCTTAGGTCCCTTTCTGTCGACCCCCCGGTTCCTTTCGTTCTTTAAATCCTTTTTTTTTTCGCCCCTGGGTTCCTTAAAACCCCCCTTGATTTAACAGACCGCGCGCCCCCTTTTAAGTACTACCCTCCCGGTTTTTTCGTCCGTGAACGGTGAACTTTCGCCCATTACTAACCAGGGCAGCCCCTCTTCCTTTTGGTGATTTTCACGGCTGGTTAGACGATCCTTTGACCTCGTTTTTTCTTTTTCGCGCTTTTTTCCCCCACTTGCAATATTTTCTTTGAATCCCTTTTTCCACCATCTTTTAAAAATTTCCCCTCGCCAGCTCTTCCACGATTTCAAGCTTTTCCCCATTCCCCCTGGTCTACCACAACCGAATTGAATCTCCCCGGCCCCCGTTATCCCCCGAAGACCCTTTTTTCTTTTTCGCCTTACCATTTCGCCCTCCCTTGGCCCTTCACCCCCCCCGGCCCCTCCCCCCCCCCCCCAATCGTATACCTTCCTCCGGGTTCTTTTGTCCCCCCCACTTTTTTTCCCCCTGCCGTCCCACGTCGTCCTGAATAGGGTCAACTTGTTTCTTCGCGGTCGCCTTTTTTTCCGGCTTTTTATTCCCGTGGCTTTTGCCCCCTCTTAATTTAATGCCACAGTAAACACCTTGTCATTCTTTAAGGTATGCCACCGCTTTTCACTTTCTGCCCCCGTTATCTCTCTCGTTACCCCCAATCCCCGCCCCCCATTCCCAGACTCCTTTTCCCAATCCCCTTTTCCTTTCACACGTAGGACCTCCCTTACGGTTGGTCTTTTCGCTCGACTTTCGCGCCTTACGGGACACTCAGACGTTCCCCCCCTTCCCCACTCTTTTTTTCCTTTTCAGTGACCAATTTTCTGTTATTTAAAAACTGGTCAACCTTTTAAATTTTGCAGCTGAACCGCTTCTTGCCCCCTTTTTACTTTTCCCTCTCGTTTTTTCTTCCTTTTTTTTTTTTTGTCTTTGATAGTGAATTTTCCAGAGAGTTTCCTTTCTTCCCCTTTCCGACTTTTCAACCTGTTGACCAACTCCCTTGTTTCAATCTCTAACTTTTTTTTTCCCGGGAGATTCTTTTTTTTTCATCCTCCTCCCTGGTCGACCCCACTTTGGCTTTTCCTAGGTTTTCCAATTCCGATGTTTTTTTTTTAGGGATTCTACTTTTTGCGGATTTGAGTGTTTATTTTTCTCTATCTCCATCCGTCTTTTTGGTCCCAGCTTGGCGTTACGTTTCTCGGTGTGTTAATTTTTTTGCAGTTCCCATTTTTTTCTTTACCCTCCTGGCTGCTCACGGCCCCCTTGAGTGGCACCAGATTTTTAAGAAGGAACCTGCCGGGCCATAGTTCCCTTTGCTGGTCGTTTTTTCTTTTGTCCGTTTTTTTTTACCGTTCTTCCCGGGTTCCTTTCCTTTTTTTAACTCTTTTGTGTGGCGGTTTTTGCTCTTTTGACCTCGGGCAAAGCCTAGAGCTTTTCTTTCTTGAGTCAAAATGCTGCTTTCTTTCCCCCCAGTTTCTTTAACTTACAGTTGTTTTTTTCTTTCTCTTGGCGTGTTTTTGACCGAGATTTTTGCCCTTGTTTTTTTTTTATGAGGTGTCAGTTTGGCACCTCATTTTTGGGTTTCATTCTTGAGTTCCGTTCCGTAGAAACCTTTTTACATCCCTCTTCAAACGCGGCTTTGAACCCTTTACTCTACATTTGGAGTGCGTCCTGATTTCCTTTTGATTGCCTTTGTCGGAGTTTCGGTTCCCCTTGCTTTTCTTTTTCCCCCGCTTTGAGGGATTCCCTCATTCCCTGTGTTTTCAGTCGTCATTTTCTTTTTTGTAAAATCGGACCTTTTTCTCGCAGAACCCCAAAAACGCCGCGCTTTAATTTTTCCTTTCGTTTCCTCACGGGACTTGTGCTTTCGTGAAACCCTTCTTATCTCTCAGTCGCAAATGTCGGCTTTTGGGCCCAGGCTTGTCTCACCGGCTTTTGTCGTTTTTTTTTTTTTCAGCGTCATTGGGAACAGACCCCCCCCTTTCCCTTTTATTTTTTGAAAGTGGATTTGGTTCCCATTTGCGGGCCGTCTTTTTTGTTTCCCGGTTCCTTTTGGCCCCATCCTTTTTTGGAGGGCGACCCGGTTTTCCTTGCCATTAGGAAAATTTTTTTCCTTGCTGGTTCTACTTTGTTTTTTTTTATGGTTTTTGATCCTTACTGTAGCAGGAATTTGCCTTTTATGGAAACTCTTTTTTTTTTCCCTTGTTTTTTTCCCCTTGGATAGATTTTTCTTACCGACACCCCCCTGGCGGTCAGATTCTGCATTTTTGTGGTCTGGTTTTAGGAGTCCCCCCTAACTCGCTTTTTTTTGTTGACGGGTCTTCTCTAAACATCTTAAAATTTCACTGAAATCAGGTTTCAACCGCATGGAACAATTCCTTGTTCAACAATCCCCCCCCCCCTTTTTTCTTAACAGGCCTTTGCTCCCCACTTTTAGCACAGTCCTCCTAAGCAGTATGCCACCTTCCCCCCCAACTTCGCCCCTCATCTGTCAGACATCCTTTTTTTTCCAGTTTCCCAAGTTTTTTGTGAAGCCCCCTTGCAAGGATTTTGCCATGGGCCGTTCGAGTCTCCTCGTTGCGTGGTGGCGCCTTACCCCCCCCCTTGGCTTTCTCTCCCTGTCAGATAGTCGTAATGGAATTGGTTTGACCCCTTCCCTTTCAGAGTTGCCGTTTCGGACCTGGTCTTCCGGGAGCATCCAATTTGGAAGGCTATACCTTTTGTTTTTTTGCTGCTGCTTTTTTTACTGAATTTTCCAGTAATTGGTGTTCGGCCTTCTCTTCATTGTTTTTTTTTTCATTCTTTCCTTCTCTTCTTTTGATCGTGAACCTGGGGGAGGTGGTTCATCGGGACGGTTTTTGGTTTTTGGGTTGGGGAGTTCATCCTAGGTCTTGGTCCAGTTTGGTGAGGTAATTTGTTTTTGGCGGTTTGGTGTGCTGTTGAACCTTGTAGACGGCGGAAGTTTCACCCTTCGAAAACTGCATACTTGCTGGGGACCCTTCGTGGCTGGGCTCTGTTTAACGTTTTTTTATTTCTAACTCTGCCCCATCCCCCATGTAATGCGTTGGTTTTTTTTGAGATTCTTTTTCTCAGAGTGCGACGCCCGTTCCCGCAACCGCACCAGAAAATCCTTTGGGCGGTTTTTTGCCCCCCACTTTTTTTCCCCCTAACTCTTTGCGGGCGCCTTTTCAACTTTTGCACTTCCAACACCGTCCAAATGCCCCCCACGCTCCCGTCTTTTTCCCTTCTTCCTCCGCCAAAACCCAAACCACCCCGGTTCCTCCGTTCTTTCCCCCCCACAGGTCTCGTAATTTTTCCCCCCCGCGTAGGATCGCGTTTCCCCTTTTTTCAACACAAAACCAACAGGTTCTGTAACAATTGGCCAAACAGTTGGAACCCCAGTTTAAGGTGGTCATAACACCCTCCACTCCAAAGGGCCCAAGCAGCGGTGCACCCCAAACCCGCCCTCTTCCATGTACACCCCTTAGTCGTCACCTTTTTCGGCCGGCCTCCTTGCCTTGCTGAGGAAGCCACTCATTTTACGCCACGGGCTTTTCTCCACTCTTTCTTTGTAAACCCGGTCCTTTTTTTGCGATGATACGCGCGGTCCTCTCCCTTCCCTTGTCTTTGAGCTCATCTTTTCCCCTTTTTTTTGATTTTCCTTCCCCCCCCTGGTCTCCGAATTAATTAGGGGTCCCTTTTTCCCCTTCCCTACTCTTTTAGGCTGCATAGTGGCCTCCGGGGGCGTCTCTTTGCCCAAAGAGAAGTCTGTCCCCTGGAGGGTATTTTTCGTGGAGGGGAAACCTACCCCCCCCCCTGTCTTTGTTTTGTCCCCTGCGGTTGCTGTGTTCCCCTGACTATTCCTCCCTTTCCTCTTTTATGCACTACCTTTTAGCCCCTAGAACTCGTTCGCGGGACCCCCCGAGTGATGGGGAATTTCCCTCCGTAGCCTGCCGCATTACAGTCGAAACGCGGTTGTCCGTTGTCCGTTTTTCACTCCTCCTCACCGGCCCCTCGTCGGTAATACTCGGCGCTCTCCCCTTGTTGAACCCTCCATGTTTCAACCGCATTTTTCTTTCATTCGAATTCCGCGTCACCCCAACCAAACCACGATTCCCCTTTTTCCGATTCCGGCAATTCATTCATGGGCTGTTTTCCTCGGTTCTCCTTCAAGCTCGAAGTCCTTTTTGACAAAGTCCCTTTGAGTCTCCCCCCAGGGATCGTCCCTTCTCCCGCCACTTTCGTTCCCATTAGGGAAAAACCCGGTTTCCTCTGTTCTTCGATGTCCCCCAACCTCCCAAGACCTTCCTTTTCCCAAGCCCAGCCCTCCCACTTCCGCCATTTGCTCCCCCAGTTGTTCCGGGTGATTTATACATAATCCCAGCCCTCCCTGGCGTCTTTTACGGCAGACTTCGTATTACCCGCTCGCGTTTACTTCAGCTCCCCAATTTGCCCGCCCCTTCCCAGAAAAATCTCCCGTCGGTCGAAATTGCCGCAACCGTTATTTCTCCCCTTCCTTGTCGGTGACCAGACCCTCTTCCAAAAGACGCCATTTTAACACAGCCCGCCCTTCAATTTTTTTTCCATCACACGGACGGGTTGGACTCTATAGTTTTCCTCCCCGCAAGTTCTTCCTCTTTCTTGATTCTTCTCCACAAGCTTCCCCCTATTCCATGGCCAACCAAGACAACTTCGGCTCCCAATTGTACTACTCCGACGTGCTTATTTCGGTGCCATCACTCTGTCTCCCCCCACCACTCTTTCCCCAACCTTGACAACATTGCCTGGAAAGGTCCCGAAAAGTTTTCTCTGAATTTTTTTCTTTAAAAAATCGGTGCTATCCATACCGCTTTGCACCGTGCTTTCCACCAGGATCCACCCTGAAACGCCACCCCAGTATATTTCAGATACTTCTTCCCCCCTCTTGTTGTCATGGTAACAATCGTACTCCCCCAATGAACCAACATCCCGTCCCCGCACCCCAGGTTGTACTTGTTCCATTCACTTTTTGGGACCTTAAGGGTTACAAAAGACGGGATCCTCTGGAGAAGCTTTAATGTCCCGTTGACCCTGCAATTTCCCCAAATTACAACCCTTGGTCCTCCCCCAGTAACGCCCGCTTCCCCCCCGCGTTTACATCGTTCCCCCCCTTAACCTCAGCCCTCTACCAGTTTACCTTCCCACTTCCTTTCGGTCGCTCCACTTGTTCGACATCGGTTGGATCGAACACGGTTGAGTTCCCCGTGTTCCCCCAGCAGGCCATTCGCGGTCCTTTTTTTCCCCCCTTCCAGTTCTAGGATTGCCAAATCTAGGTTTCCCACGTTCAATGGTCTGAAAATTTCCCCCCTCTCTTTCAGCCGAAGGTTCTTGAGCATTCACTTTAGTTTCCCCCCCTTCCTTTAGTCCTCCGGTGTTGTTGAGAGAGGACTCTCTGTGGGAATGCTTTTTTCTTGCAAATCGGGCCCGTGATTCTAAATTTTCCCCGGTAAAAAAACCGGGGGCAACCGTCCTGTCTTTTTACGTGGCCCGGGGCCTTGCCGATGGGACTCGACCCCACTGGATTTGCGAACCACCTTTCTTCTCATACATTCATAGTGGTGTTTTTGGACCTCTCCTCGTCTTTACTTGTAGAATGCGCTGTGATTGGTACTGGCTATTCCTGCGTTTCTCTTGGCGTGGGATTTTACTGTGGATTTCCAGGTTTTTGCCTTTGGGTCCCCGAGGATTCCTCCTACCAGCTTGCTTCCCTTCCCTTTTCATTCCCCCCACCAAGCCAGAATGGGGAACCAACTTTTTCTATGCATTTTTTTCGGCTGGTGGACTTTCGTTTACGGGAGACTCTTGGGTTCCCCCCTTTCAACCCGCCTTAGGCGGTGGGTCGTATTCCGTATCCCCTGATTTTTTCGGGGTTTCGCGGTGATTTTTTTTTTGAAGGCCTTCCGAGTTCCGCGGAATGGTCTGCCCCCCCTTTCTTTGGATTTGCGCGCGGAAACTTTTCTTTTTTTCCCCCATCCCTGTTGCTGCATTTGGGGAAAGGATTTTGGTTTTTTTGTTGATTCCCCCCCCGGAACCCCCGTGGAAGTTTCTTGCTTAGTGGCGTTTTAAGTGTCTTCAACTTTTCTTTGGGTTTCCAATGTGCTTCTTCTTTCTCTGAATAATCCCCGTGGAAACTGCGCGAGACCTCCCCCTGTCCGGAATTCGAGAGGCGTTCAGCGTGAGTGGATCTTTAGGGTTGGGATGGTGGTTCAGGGTTTTCCGGGGCCCCTTCCCTTTGCGGGTTTGAGAATTTTCTTCATTCCTTTCGTTTGCTCGTGAGTTTTTTTGTCAGTGCCCTGCCAACTTTTCTTGCTTGAAGGAAACGCTGTATTTCCATAACCTCTTTTCTCTTTTTTTTTCGCGACCCTTCGCATGACCCGGTGCCGGTTTCAAATGATCTCTCTCCAGCAGCTGCGGCAACGGAGTTTTTTTTTTTTTTTTTTATTCAAGTCTTTTCTTTTTGATGTCGGGGAGGCTTTAGGTCCTTGGCCCCCCTGAAGACGAACAGGGTTCCACTTGTTTTTTCCGGGAAAGTGCGGGGGATTGCCTTTTTCTGTCCCCTACGATCTTGTGTTGCCCTTGGCCCTCGCAGCTACACGGGCGCTAAAGCCATCCAACGTTTTTCTGGCCGGCTGGGCGCTTCTCCTCCCTGTGTGTTCAATGAGGTTCCGACTGATCGAATGCAGCGTTTCCCTTATATTTGGACCCAATTTTTTTTTCTAGGTTCCCTTCCTGCGGGACCCCTGCTATTTCCCCTCGATTTCTCTTCCATCTCTTCTTGAATGGAGTAGTCTGTCACTTTTCGGAATCCTTCCACCTTGACCTCTTGGACGCGTTGCCCCTTTCTTATCTTTTTTTTTTCCCTGGTCTTCCTATCCCCCCATTTTTTTTGATTTTTGGGCGGCCCCCATTTACCAACTTAGGCGGACCACCTTTCCCTTAACCCCCCTCTTTTCACCCAAGACGAGTATCAGTAGTTTTGCACTTTTCCCCTCTTCCCCCCCCTTTTCAGAAAGCTCCCTGGCAGTCAGTCGCCCAGCGCACTCCCCCTGCATTCGGCTCCTGGGCCCACTTTCAGATGAACTCCATGGCTTTAATCTTTCTTCTTTTTTGTCCCTTTTTCTCTCAACCGGTCGGCTCCCTCCCGTACCACCACCAATTTATTGGTGTTGATGACCGTGGCTTGATCTGATTCTTTTCCTTTTTACTGTTTTCTTTCTCTTACTCCCGGTTGTCATGGTCACACCTTAAAATGGTGTTGGCCCGCCTGTGGTTTTTTCCTTTTTCCTTTTTTTTTTTTTCCGGGAGTGAATTCGGTGTTTTTTTCCCTTGCTCTGTTTTTTGCTTTCGCGATGGAGCGCTTCTCCCCCCTTTCCAGTCTGTTATTCTTGGGGACCGGCCGGGTTTTTTTTGCGTTTTGCTCCCACGCCTTTCAAGGGCGTCCAAAGTTTTCTTCCTTTTTTGTGTGTGGAATTTGTTTTCCACTTCCCCCCTTGTTTCTTCCGTTTCCTTCCGGTAACTTCGAAATGGTTTTTCTATTTTTCCCCCCTTCCTGGCCGCGCCCGGGACTTCATCTAGAATGAGGCAAGACCAATTATCCTCACCTACTTTTTTTTTTCTCTTGAGATTTTCTGCTTTTCTTTTTTTTGCCGGTTTTCCCCACG
>Ga0179593_1385997_pt1 | contig 11186 bp, 9 predicted proteins | sample CZODoug2_1_08_16_FD_185931 | JGI IMG/M metagenome (GOLD analysis project Ga0179593, IMG submission 185931) | Vadose zone soil fungal communities from Angelo Coast Range Reserve, California, USA - CZODoug2_1_08_16fungal (PacBio error correction) | ecosystem: Environmental > Terrestrial > Soil >... | reverse complement strand
ACTCCCGCTTACCCCCCGAGAAATTTCCTTCGTAGAACCGTAAGCCTCCCTAGGATCTTCCTATCCCATGGATCCGCGAATCGCGAAACTACAGGCCATTATTTCCCGAGTATACCCCTCGGTATCTATCACGAGATCGGTGGCTGCATTGCATCTCGGTCTTTGGACGAAGAGCCGATCGGACTGCCTTTTTTCTCGACCCCCCCCTTCGTTACTCCCTCCGACCGTTGTCCGGTCGTGATCGCCACTCTCTCCCTGTGCTTTCGACGTACACCCATTACCTTCCAACGCGTTTCGCGCCCCCCCTTAACCTGGCCGCACCGGGGCAAACTTTTTGAATTGCCCTCGCTATGGTCTTTTTAGCCATCTCGACGGTTGTCTTTGGTCGCGGATGTCCCATCCCCTCTTTCTTTCTCGTAGTTTGGTTAAGGTTTTTTTATTGACTTTCTATGCGGCCTTTCCGCTCCGAACTCATTACCACGCACGTCCTCTTTCCCTCTCTGGACGGAGAACAAGCTGGTTTTCCGGAGACACCGTCCTTTCGCGTTTTTTTTGGTGCGCACAGATTTTGAAGTTCCTCCTATCTTCTATCATTTACCCAGTGCTCCCTGTTCCCGACTGACTCGTCATCGGCAGGGACGCGACCACTCGGCCAGCGAACAACGAATCCCCCCTTCTTCCCTTTGACCTAGTTACTGTCGCCATTAAGGATCTTAGACACCCTTACGCTATGAGAGCAGGCACTAGTTAAAAAGAATGTTTTTTATTTCCCCTTTCGCAGGCCCCTCTTTTTTCCACCCGTTCTTCGGCAGCAAGAAACCTTCTTTTTTTACCAGCACAAGCAAGAGCGGTGCCCTTTTCTTTTTTTTCTCCCCTTTTTTTTGTTCTTCTGACTTCCGCTTGTTTCCAAAAGCCGGGTTCCTTGCTTCTTAACTTAACGTCCTTTCATTTTTTTAGTCCCCTTCTTTTTTCCCTTTGCCCTCTTTGCAACTCACTTCAACCTTGTGCATCCCCGGCTTTCCGCTCCTTCTTCGGATCATTTCAGGCCGGAACCCTCGAAAACTTCCGTTTCTGTTTGAGTAGTTCTTCTTTATTTTTTTTCGCGTCGCTTTGCTGGGTATGTACTCTTTAGTTGTTCGCCCTGTAGCACTGATTTTTGTTGTATCTCAAGTTCTTTCTGTATCCCCTTTGCTGCAAACGCGACGATCTTTTATTAGGACTTTAGCCTCTTTGGTCTCCGGAGACCCTGCGTTCCCTCTTAATCCTTTCCGAAACGCTTGCTTTTGTTTCCTTTCTGTTCCTATATGAAAATCAGCATGACCTTTTTTTTAGTCGCGTACGCTGGGCGTCTCCTTAATCTTTATGCCGTTCTCCTGATTCCATTTCCCGAGCCACGCTGTTTCACTTCCCTCTATTTGTTACACTTTATGAATAGATTGTCTTATAATCACCGGGTGCACCGGGTTGGCTGGCCTTTAGTTTGCGGCGTCCCCTCCGTGATCTATTTGGGGTTTTTTTTTATTCGATAGCTTTTCATTGAGTTTTTCACGCAAGATCTTCCCAGTTTAGCTTTCGTTCGGGGTCGTTCCCCATTCCTCCTTCTGCTCTTCGCCAAAAACCGAGCCTTTGCAATGCAACTTATCCACCTACAGCCATCTCTTGAATGATTTCTTACTAGGTTTGCTATGGCTTGGTCTCTTCTATTCGGCTTTTCCCGTATCCCTTAATTTCCCCCCTTTTTGGGTTTCTTGCTTATGCCGGTTCTTGTTCCTCTCGACCGGTTTAGTTTTCAGGTTGTCCTCTTTTCAATCTTTTTCTGGAACTTTTTTTTTTGAACATTGGGAGCCTTGATAACATGTGGATGTTGGTCAATCTCCTTTTCCTTTGCCCATTTTCTTTTTTTTCTCTTCAAATTTTTTAAAGCTACTATGCGCTTTTTCTCCTTTTGATCTCCTCCCCCCGGCGGTCCTCGTCTGATTTGTTTCATTTTTTGATTGTTGTAGCAAGTTTTAGAAGGATTGGTACCGGGTTTACGGGGCGCTGCATCTTTGCTCTCTTTTGTCGGGTCCGATTCTTCCGGGTGCTTATGCGTTTTCCTGTGCAAGCCATGTGCTGCAGGAATCTACTATTTCTCCTTGCTCGGCTGGATCTCGTTATATCTGCCAGGACGTCCTTGAAGATTTGCATCCCCATTGCTTATAAGATCCTTACTATACACCTGCCCCTCACCTTGGCCCTCAAACTTTCGAGCATCTGATCGCCAATCCACTACGCGCATCTCACTTTTTTTGATTGACCCCGGACCTCGTTTTTTTTCTTTTTGGCCCCCTTCCTAGTTCTATCCGATTTTTTCGCGCTTTAGGGGGTCCCTCTGCTCTCCCTTTCGGCTTTTCCCTTTCGTTGAACTTTTTCTTCGTTAACGTCAGTCGACGGTTTCGTCGGATTCTTTATTTTCTTCCGATGGAGTTCTCACCTCGCGCTATTTCCTTCGGTTCAGTTGGGTTTGCTGGAAGCGGATGCTCGAGGCGAGCGGCGTGGCGCCGTCATGTCCTTTCCACGTTTCTTTGAGGAATAAAGGAGCTCCCTGTTGAAGTTAAACGGTCCTTTTCCGCCGGTTTTCCCCTTCAGCCAAAGGTGCTATTGGGCCCTGAAATTGTGGAACGCTTTCTTAGCGGTCGTCAATCATCGCGTGTTTTCTGTTCGGACTGTGATCCGATTTACGGTCGAATATTGGCCTGCACGAAGGTTTCCCCGTGCGGCTCTTCTCCGCTTTTCAAGATCCTCGCTTTTTTCCCCAGCGGTTTCAACGGTTGCGTTCTTTTCTTAGTTTTCCGGTTCCTGTTTTTTTTTGTGCTGATGACACTGGCCACTTTAGGGTGGGTGATCGGAACTGGCTTCGTCCGATGAATATAGCGTTTTTTGCCCACGTTCTTTTCTTTTTGCTCTTCTTTTATGTGCGTTCTTCCGGCTTCGTCAAGCGGCGGGAAGTATCGATCGTTTTTTCCTTCTAATGTTTTCCCGATGATTAAACCTCTTCCTTTTGGGTTTCAAAGTTTGAAAGCAAGTCAGTTACGATTTGGCCTGGCTCTTCCTTCATGTTTGGATTCCACGGGTCCAATCCTAACCTGCCGCTTCCCACACAACCTCCGCCTCTCGCGGTTTGCTGATCATAAGAAAACCGCGCCGGAGGTGGATTTCCTGCTTATTTTTTGTGGTTCCATCGTGACGCGGAATAGTTTTCTCTTTACAAAATCCCTTTTTATGCGTCTGGTTTACTCGCGCCTCATATTTTTTTCATTACTTTGATCCCTTCTCGCTTCGTATCGGCGACACTTTTGATACTTTCTTCCTCGTGACTTGTGTCCCCTCTAGCTCCCCTTTCCTGCGCAGGTCGATTTGCGCGTTGTTTTTGTCTTCCTGCTTCGGATGAATCTCTATTCTCCCTTTTTCTGTGTTGAGAGATCTCATCTTGCCTGTCAGATTCAGGCGCGGGGCTAGCCATATACTTCGCTCATTTCGTTTCCATCTATAGAAACATTCCCTGCAACGACTTTGATAAACTTGGTGCCGCGTACTCAGCGCTCCTTTCTTCCAATCCCCGCTTCCTCGACGGCTATGGGCGCGCCTTCCAGACTCCTATATTTGTCCCCCCTTGAACGGAAGCCGCTCTCTGCGTCGGCTCAGGTTATTAACCCCCCCCACGCCTTCCTGGGCCTTTTGGGCGGTTTCTATGCCCATAAAGGCAACCCGTTTTTCTTAGTTTCTTTTTCTTGGTCCGTGTTTTTGCCCCGGGAATTCGCCGCCCTGAAATCTGCCCTTTTGTGATTCGTTGTTGTTTTCTTGCCTTTTTTTCGCATTCTTTAAACTTCTTTCGTTTTCCAGGCGCCTTCACTCCCGTATCTTCCATTCCGCTCTGCGAATTTTCCACATTTAAGCGACACCACGTCTTAAACATCATCGGCAGACCGCGAGCCCGCTCGCTTTTTTCCCTCCCCCCCATCAATCCCTATCTTATCCACCCCTCAACCTTCTTTTCCGCGAATACAATCCTTCCTTGCCTCGTTAACTTCTTCCTTCCCCCCCAAGCCAGTGCGCCAATTTTCAAATTTGGGGAGGACTCGCTGCTCGCTATCTTTCCTGCCGCATTGTGGCCCCACGTCGTTCCCGCATCTTGAGGATACGCCGAATCTATTTTATTGTCCCCGAAATTGATTGTTGATTTGCGCCTGATCACTTCCGCGTTCCCAATTTTTCCCCCAGATTCTCCTCCTTTGGCTTAGTGGCCTCTCCCCCCTTTCCGGTTCTAAATTTATCGCTCCGTTATTTTCCCGTACAGGGGCTTTCCCTTTCCCGATGAGCATCCTTGCCGCTCTCGCTGTTTTCAGCAGTCACCCAACCGTTTTTTATTATTTTCTACATCTTCCAGCAAAAATTCAATCCCGATTTCCCTTCGCCCCTTTCTCCTACACTTCCCTTTTCCCGATGAACGTTCCGCAAGTCGTTCGCCGTCTGTTGTTTACCCCTTAAAGCTTTTCACCCAGCGATTCTTTCATCAAGGGCGTCTCGTGCTTCTCGTTTCCTTTCTCCCCCGTACCCATCTCTTTGATGTAGCGCTCCAGATGCCTTTCCAAGTTGAGGGCCGTTTCTGGCATCGGTTGTCGAGAATTTAAATGACTTCTTCGACTAATTTCGAATCCTTCCAGTTTTGTTCTGCTGATTTTTAGACAGTCACGCATACATCTCTTCCCCTGGCTTCATGCATTCCTCTCTCCTTCGATCCTGAGTTGCGCGGCTGCCCCTGATCTCTTGACGCTCAATCTTCTCTTGAGATAAATACCATGCTTTTTTTTTTCTTTTTTTCCCGCGCCCTCTCGTCCAATCCCGGCGTCCATGGTCTAAAACCCCAAAGCACCGTAGTTTCCGCCCCTCACTTCTACCCGACGCTGATTGAGATCCCACCGCTCCCTCTAGTTCTTGATTTTCCTTGTAAAAGATCACCCCTTGACATGGGCCCTCACAAGTCTGATCCCGCCCACATGTTCTAGTGCGCGAAGCTCCCTTGCGCAGTCAGCTCTATTCCCCAGATAATCTTCTGCCTATGCATCCACTGGCCATCCGCTTAAAACCCGTTTTTTTTCAGGGCTAGACTTGGATCGCATCCCCAACTAGTTTTGATTTCCCTCCCAATCTTCGGTTCCAGCGACTTCCTCTTGATCCACTCAGTCCTATTTCATACCCCCCGCTCTCTACCCCACTTGTGTTGTGTATTATGTACGAGAATTATTCGGTGGTTTGCATTGAATCCGTTGTTTGGTCCTCTCTACTTCGTGCATTCCTTTTTTCTTTCGACCCTTGGGACCTCCCTCGAAGACTTTTTCCTTTCGTGTCCTATCCGCTTCACGGTTTCCGCTATTCTACTCCCAAAACCGATCACCGTTTCGTTTTCTCAGCTCCTGCTCCCCTTTTCCCCTTTTATGAATGCCGCGATTCAGGAAATTTGTACGACCCTTTTTTTTTCTCGTGTTCCAGAGTTGTTCTTTCATACTGAGTATTAAGGCTATCGACTGCGCGTCCTCTTCCGGAGTCCCGTTTTTTCTAGCGTTTTTTCCCTTTGGATCTTTGAACCCTCCCCATGGACACACCCGCCTTGCAGTCGGTCGATAGGGATTCCATTTTCTTCCCTTTTTTCGCTGAGGACCGTGCGAAGCATCCTTTGAGATCCTTCCGGGCTGCGGACACGTCCCGCTCCTTCGCCCCATCCCCCCTCCCTTTGCACCGCTTCCCCGGCGACGCCTCGTATCCCTGTTTTGAATTTCCCGTCGGCCGTGAAACATGCAAAGACCCTTCTTTCCCCACCTCTAGAGGGCACGACATATTTGGCTTCAGTCCGGCGCTTCTTGATCTCCTGTCATTCTATCTTCTACTGCAAGTTCTGCCCCGCATGGTTTTCGTTCTCACACTCCTATTGAAGCATGTTTTTCCCTCTTTTTCCCAAATCTGGTTCTGTTCCTTCCTCATAAACTTTTTGTTTCGTGAGACAAGCACCCGATTCGTCTTCCCATCTCTATCTTCCTTTTCCTTTCCTCGTTTTTGTTTTTTCGTTTGAATTAAGTTTGCTGCTTTTCAACCAACGCCGGTTTTGCCGGAACCTAACCGTTTTGTACGAGTTTATTTGATGCTTCCAGCGCTTGTTGCACGCCTCCCATACCTTTTTTGTCTTCCCCCCTGTTCGTCCCTCTTTAATTGGCTCTCAGAAGCCGTTTTCGCCCACCATCAGTGCTTTAAGAGTTTTACCCGGAAGGTGTTTTTTTCCTGCGATTTTTTTTTCTGCTTCGCCGTGCCGGTTCTGCCGATGGCGCGTCTGTTGATAGCGTTTTTGATTTTGATGTTACCTTTTTCTCTTCGTCAGTCGCCGCACGACTATCGTTCTTCGATTCTCTCGCGCAAGATTGTCAGTCTTTCCAGCCTGTTCTCGCTTTCCAGCTCCTGAAACCCCCGCTCTTTTTTTTTCTGTCTCTTTTCCCAGTTTGAAGGCATCCATCGCCTGTTGTTTTCGCGTTTCCGGCTTGACCTCTGCGGAGATTTTTTCCGCTCCCTGGCTTCCCTTCCCGCGCCCACTCTGCCTGCTGCACTGTCTCTGTCGTCCCCACTTCCTGCTGTTTTTTTCAGTCCTGGTGCCAGGTTTCGGCACTTTTTTGTTGCTTCGCCGCCCCGATGATCTTTGGTATTTGTGTTTATTACGATCGCTTTTTGCACCTTGAGATGGTGCTTTTCACGACCGCGTCGCATTTCGATTTTTTTTTTTCCCTTGTTTTCCTGCCGCCCTTCTTTCTCAACACCCGAGCTTGACCCAATAGGACCCCCTCACTCATCTCGTGACTACACCCTATGTTTATATCGGTTTTTATGAATATGGCTTTTGATCGCTCTCCAGTTTCTCCATCTGGTTCTGTTGGGTGTCATTGCTTATGTCCGGTTATAGCGGGGGCCTTTTTTTCCTGTCAAGTGCTTGGCCTTGTTTCTCTCGTGCAATACTCTTGGAATATTAATTACGTGCTCCTCTTGAGCTTCGGCGCACCCCCCCTTTCTGGTCTGTTTCCCTATATTCGACTTTTCCCATGGTGATATTGTACCCCACTTTGACCTGTCTATCGCCGCCTTCTTATGCTTTTCTCTCGCGCTGGTCATCTTTTGCGAGTTCGGGCCTCTCTGGTCTGTTTTCTTTTCTGATCAGGGTTCTTTTTGATGGCGACGGCATGGATTGATCTTTTTTTTGCGGGTTGATTTGCGTTTTTCGGATCTTGTCTGTTGCACGCCATGTGTTCTTCTATCGAAGGCATGACGTTGTGTTCTTTTGGATCGCGTTCTTTCTAAACGGGGGTATCCTTGAAGATTTTTCAAAATTTTGCTTTCGCAATCTACCTGACCCTCTCCCTCTTCAAGGCCCCGCAAATTTCTCGCTCTGGATCGATCACATAATCCTGACGATGGTCCCGTGATTCTGAACGAAACTACGGCTGACGCTCTACATTGTTTGGACCCTTCTGATTCGACGATTATGGTTGTTCAGATTTCACTGTACTATGCCGTCCGCTCTGATTTTGATTTTTGTGATCGCGAAAGTCAGTTGATTTTTCTCTTTGGTATATTCTTTCTGCGGAGGAAAAGCGCTATGTTTATACGAAGATTGGGTGATGCTGGCAGTTGATCGCTGGCGCGCGTTTTCCTCATCTCGTGACTCTGCCCCCGTTAAGTTGATTTTAAATACGGTAGCGCTCCTGTTGCAGGAAACCGCCCCTCTCATCTGATTCCACTTTTCTCCCTTTTTGAATCTCTTTCCATTTGGAACGCGTTTTTTTTTTTGCCCCTTCATCGCGGCTGGAGAAGGGAAGCAGACTGAGAGCCTTTGGGCGGTACCGAAGTTTGTTTCCCTTTCGGTTGCGGCCGCCTCGATGAATGTGAGCCTTCCCGCGTTTTCCCAGCCGATGGGGTCCCAACCTGTTTACGAGTTGTTGGGCTCCTTTCGACTGAGGCTTTACTTTGATGCGTTCCTATGTGAGGGTGTTTTTCCGTCGCTTGATCGTCGATTCCTCTTCTTTTTCTAGTTCTTCCCCCGTATTCTTTCCTGTTTGAGCGCTCTTCTGTGCGTCTTTAGAGGAGTTCCTTTCATCGACGGGTAGTTACAGGGCTTGTTCGCTGATCAATTTGCCTGTTCCCCCCTCCTGCTGCTTGTCCCCCCCCCAAAGTTTCCCACCTCAGGCACTCCTTTTCTCTTTTCAGTGCGCGTTCCTATGCCGGTCGGCTTCCCTTTGCCCCCCCCACATCCTCAGCTTCACCAAAAAGTCCCGCGTCCGAGCTTTTTGTACGTTGTCATACTACGCTGCGCCCGGTGGATTCTGCTTGCCCCGGAGCTCTTTTTTTTCCCCGGTGTCGCCTTCCGGCAGATCTACAAGCTTTTTTCCCCATATTCGATGTTTGGAGGGCGTGCCTCATAGCAGTTTTCCCTTTTCTTTTCCATTGGTTTTCTTTACTCTGCGTCCATTTGAATCAACGTTGGCTTGCTGTCGATCAAACTTTCTAACGTTCTCTATTTAGCTTTGCGTCTTTGTCCCTTCGTCGACCTCGGAAATCTTTCAGTGATGATCTCTATACATACTAGTGTTGTTGTGAGAGAAGACCTTGCCTGATTATTTTCTTCTCTCTCTCTGCCGGTTTACAACTTCCTCCTGCTCTCTCCGCGCCTTCCTCCGGCAGTTGATCGACACCTTCACGTCCGCCCCTACCGTGACTATTTCCACTTTTTGTCTCCTGTATGAAGCGAGTTTCTAAACAACTACAGCTTTTTTTGGAGGCTCGTTACTCCTTCTAGTCCCACAAGTGAGTTTCCCGGCTGTCTTTATCGCTTCGGTTAAACCACCAGATAGCTTTTTTTCCACCTTTCAGGTTTTCTATGCCATAAAGGCCCCCCCCCCCTCTCGTCTTTTCGTTTTGTTTCTTTGAGGAGTTTGTGTTTTTTTTCTTTTCCATTTATCCCGCGCACTTCCAAAATTTTTTTTTTTTCCGGTCTTTTTCAAGCCATCCTCCCATGCTTTGTAGCAGGGTTTTAAAACTGATCAGTTTCCCTTCGGTGTAACTACCCTTTTTTCTTTACTCTCTGAGACAGCCGTCAACATCTCGATCGCCAACCGTCTTACGAATCTCGTGAAGAACCCGCGAGAGTATCGAGCGGGCTACGTATCCCCTTTCTGCTCAGCACCCCTCCAGTTTGTCCCCGGAACTATCCGTCCATTCCGGCGTAACGCGTCCGCCATTAAGCGTTGCTAATTTTTTACTTTTTGTCAATTTTTGCTCGCGATTCTTTTTTCCGTCCACTTTTGGACAACTCTTACCTTCCGACGGAGGCTCCGAGTCTCCCTCATCTCCCCTTTTCTCCAGTACGTCATGAATTTCTTTGCGCCCGGATCTCCCGCTTGCACCCCCCCTGGTTACGTTCTCAATTGCTGAAGTTCCCGAGAGGTAATGCGCGGTTTCTTCTCGCTCCCGTCCCTACTTTTCTTACATCTCTATGCGCAGACCTCCTGGCAGCCTGCGGCATCCGCTTCGACAGCACCTCTCTTCTGTCCATTCTTTTTCATTGGCCCTCCCAATGAAGAAGACGACTGATCCCTTGTCCCAACAAAACAGGGGAAAGGTTGGAGTTTTAGATTTCCACCAAAATTTTTTTGTTTTTTTTTTTTTTTTTTTTTTCAATCTGCATTCTCGATCACGCGTATCCGAGCCTTCTTCCTTCGCATTTTTTTTTTTACCCCTAAAGCGCGACAGCGCGCCCTTCGTGCCCTGTGAGTTTTTTTCTTTTCGTTTCCGTGTCGTTTCATCTCCTTTCGGCCGATGTCTGTTTTTCCAGATGCTCGCAAGTTGCGGGCCCGCTGGTCCGGTGTCTAGCAGTTAATGCTTCCCGAACTTCGGCAAAGTGCTGAGTTTTTTTTCCATACCGCATCCTTCTGTCCGGCTGCCTGAGATATACTGTCTCGTTGACTGCCGGCGCCCGCTGACCCCCCCGTGACGCGAATTCCTCCGCGCCCGGAGAGTATCCACTCCATTCCGCCCCCCCTCGTCCCCAACCTATACCGGCGCTCATGGCTTCCATTTCCCGTTTTATATCCTCCCATCGTTCGTCCGGCAACTTGATCCGTCTCCTCTTCGTTACTTTTTTAAGATCACACGCGCCCGTGCAAAGCCAACCTATCCTTTTACATCCCTTATAGTTCGCCTGAGTTCCAATCCGCGCACGTTCATATAGCCCTCTTCCCTGATTTGCCCTATCCACAGGCAGCGCTTCAAGCGAGACCTCCCGAGTAGAATTGAATACTCCATCCCCCACAGTATGTCGAACAGATGGAGCCCATCCCGACGAGATCCGACGTCCATCTTCATACCCGAGTTTTCCACCCAACAATTTTTTTCACGGCGAGTATTTCGTGGGTCTATTTCCTGAACCTTTTTTACTTAGACTTTGACTGCATGTTGACCCTTCTCCGACATCCTCCTCCGCCTCCTGTCGTGAAGAAGTCCCTATCTAAAGGTGCCCTTCTCTTCATAACCCACGCCCCTGATACATCGTTTGCCGAGCTTGCCACATTCTTGAACCCGTGATTATGCCCTTATCCTTTAATTGTAGCTAGACTTTTAGGTTCGCGTGGCTCGTCATGTTACCTGGGTTTGCTATCGAGCTGATTTTCCCCTTCCGGCGTTAACCGCTGACTTGCGATGCTTCTTTCCTGTCTTTGCTGACACGCAAGCACGTTTTTTGAATGTTCGCCCCTTTGTGCGGAGCCAGCTCCTTTTTTCAGATTTGACCCGCTCTCCGGGCGGCGACGTTTGACTCCTTCATTCGCATCCATCCCAAATCAGTGCTACGCTTCCGCGACGCATCGTCATCAGGATTGTCCGCTTTCTTAGGCCGTCCCTCTTCCACTTTCTTTCCAACCTATGCGAGGGCATACCATCTTTTTGGCGACGCTGTTCGGCAGTTCTCTCGCCGTCCCCTCTCTCCGCGGCAAGTGTATTGTGCCCCGCATGGGTATGTGAGTTTCCATTTTCCCCTGCATGGTCAATAATATCTTCCCCCTCTTGTTCGGTTCCGGCCTCAAAGAACTGCTTTTGCTGAATGCACAGAGCTTCCTTCA
>Ga0179593_1810854_pt1 | contig 11187 bp, 15 predicted proteins | sample CZODoug2_1_08_16_FD_185931 | JGI IMG/M metagenome (GOLD analysis project Ga0179593, IMG submission 185931) | Vadose zone soil fungal communities from Angelo Coast Range Reserve, California, USA - CZODoug2_1_08_16fungal (PacBio error correction) | ecosystem: Environmental > Terrestrial > Soil >... | reverse complement strand
GTTGATCGCCGTTCCCTTATTGGAGAATTTTGGTCGCCTTTTTCCTCCCCGAGAGCGATCGAGAGAAGAGGAGTTTTTTCCTCCGGAATGAAAGCCCCTTCCCTAGGCCTTGAGTTATTTCTGCCCCCCCCGGTTACCAGGATGTTGGAGAGATTGTCGATCTCTCCCTTTTTTTCCATTTCTTTCCCCCCCCCTTCTTCAGGTAATGGGGAGGCCTCTTATCTCGATTGAGCGTTCCCCTTGATCCCCCAGGGAATTTTTTTATAGTAGACCACGCTCCCCTCCTGTGGTTGATTTTTGCCAGGGTTTCGTAAAGGTTCATGTCCTCCTCCCCCCCCTCCTTTTGTCATTCATTTCTTGAAGAAAGAGAGAAGGAGGTTTTCTACCTCCTCTCTTCATGAAACCTGGCTTCGAACAGCACAAGAGTCACGCCTCCCCTTTTCCTTGGTTTTTATGATTAATCCGGAAGGAAAGTAGATCCCTTACTCCCCCTCCCTCCCTCCCTCTTCCTTTTCTGAAAAAAACGGACCTTTCTCCGTTGGAAGCCGGTCCATTTTTCTTGAAATCGTCCCCCTCCTCGAGCTTGTAATGGGAAACAACTGCGCCTTCTCCTTTTTCCCCCCTATCACCAGCAGCGCGACCAGGCTTTTCGCACGTTGAATGAGACCGAACATTTCTTTCCCCCCTCCCCTGCCTGAGATAAATTCCCCCCTTTCTTCACCCGGAAAAGAGCGCCTCCGAGTTTAAGGCGATCGCTGCTCCTTCTTCCCTCTCCCAGAATTTGTCTTCCGCTACCCCTCCCCCCTTCCAAGAGTGCAGAATTCCGGACGGATTTCGCCGAGTTCTGAGGACCTCTCTTCTCCTTTTCCCTAGGTCGATAGGAAGGAGATCCTTTCTTTCTCTCGATATAGCCTGCGATGTAACCGGTTGGAACGCGCCTGCCTTAGTGCCCCGAAATGAAAGTAGATGAGATAGTCAAGGGTTCTCCTTGACCTTTCCCCTTTTCCTTCTTTGTAGGCGAAGAAAGGGAGAAGGAGCATTTCGCGCGCCCCGGAGAGAAGAAAGCACCCCCCCTCTCTCCTCTCGGATCCGTGGCCCCCCAATAAGAGAGAGAAAAGGAGATATTCTCTCTTCTTTTCCTCTTTTCTCTGAAAAAAAGAAAAGAGCGAGTAGTCCACTTTTTTTGTCAGCCGGCCGTAGTTTTCCCTAATTCTTTTCTTTCTATAATAAGTGTGTTGGTGAGGAGATTCTTTTCCTCCCCCCTTTCCCCCCTAGGCAGGAGCTTGGCTAGTGGACGACTCGCGATTTCTCCGAGCTCTCGAGAATGGAGAGAGCCGGATTGGCCCGCCGATCCTCTTTTTTTTTTTGCGCGCCTTGTTCTGGGAGGAGAGAAGCTGGTCCCTCTCTTTTTTTTTTTTTTTCTCAGGCGAAAGGGCGTGCGCACGAAGATCCTCCGGTCCCGGACGAAAACGTGGACCAAGCTCTCTCCTTTCCCCTTTTTTCCCCCTGGTCTTGAATTCAGAGTTAAAAAGGTTACATCGAGCGCGTCCCCGTTAGTTCTCCCCTCTCTTTCTCTCCCCACGAGCCACACCGCGATTCCCGTCTTTCCCCGTCTTCGAGCGAGTCGACAGAAACTCTGCGAAATTCCTCTTTCCTTTTTTCCTTCAAGGCGTTTTTAAAGCGTGGAAGGTTTGGTGACGCCGGCGGCGGCCCTTGGAAGAAGCGGCGAGCGAGAGCTGATTTCCAACCTCCTTTCGACCGGAAGCAGTGTAAGGGTGCCGGCTACTTCTTCCTTCCTTCCCCAGAAGCCGGGGTGTTACAGAAAAGGTTCGTTCCCCCTTCCCTTTCCCCCCCCCCCCCCCATAGTGATCATGGTTCTCGGCCTGGATGCCTTTTCCCCCTTTTTCCCCCCCCTCTCTCGCTTTTGGCGCTCAAGAAGACCATGGAGCCGGTCTTTTCCCCTCTCCCCTATTTTTTCTTTTTTATGAACATGATGGAGCGTTTTCACCAATGACACGGCCATGGTCCCGTTCTTGCCTTTTTCTACCCTTCAGACGAAGAAAAGGAAGCCACTCTGTCTCCCCCCGTCTCTCTGTCGTAAATAGAAACATGACCAACTTTCCCTCCATGGACTGGACGAAACAATGTCCCACGGCCCTCCTCCCAAAGGCTTTCATGAGAGTGGTAGAAGATGAAACCTTTCCTTTTTTTCTTCTCTCTAAGGAAATTCAGAAGCCCCCCCTTCTTTTTCCTGCAGATGAAGGAAGAGCTCCCGTCCCCCCGCCTCTCTTTTAAAGAGGGATTAAGGAAGAAGACATCATCCCCTTCTTCCCCCTGCGGCCGTGATGAAGGCAGAGGGAGCCTTTTCCACGCCGGAGGCGCTGCGAGCGGCTCTCCTTTTTCCCCCAAGTTGCCAATAGGTGGGTATAGCATCCATCTCCCCTTTTTCCCTTCCTCTCAATACTTAGTGGAGAATATATCTTTCTCTTCTGAGATGCGCACGAAGTAGGTGATCGCCTGAACGTTTCTTTCTCCCGCTCAAAAAGAGGTCTCTCCTTCTTTTCCCTCGAGAAGATAGAGAGAATAGGTTCAAAGAATAGAGGAAGACTCTGTCCTCCACCCCTGGACGCGATCTAGAATAGGAATGATATCTTTTCTTTTTTATCCCCCATTATGTTGGAGAGATTGTAGAGATAGTCTCCCTAATCGATCAGGTAATGGTGCTTCTTAATTTCCCCTATGCGATACAAGGGGAGGACCCAGGTGCACCTGCGGTGTCTCCCTCGCCTAGCAGAAAGGTGTTTTTTCTCCCCCCTTTTTTTTCTTTCAGGTGAAATGGGAGCCGGGATGTGCGTAAGGTCCGCTGCCTACCTCCCCTCGCCGGAGGTTGTTGTAGACACTCGTAGGCTGCACATGGTAGAACAGCACCCCCCTCTCCCTTTTTTTCCTGGCTTCCTTGGTGATGACTTCCTGGCTCCCCTCCCCTGCTCCTCATGTTCATCCGGTTTCCCACCCGGCTATCAGGTGAAAGGACCGGCCTTCCTTTTTTTTTTTCTTCCTAGCGTGTTACTGGACCCCACTTCCAGCCAGGCATTGGACACTGATCACCCTCTTCCCAGATCCTCTCCTCAGAACGTGAAATTGAGACCCATTTGCTCCAGGCTGATGGGAAGAATGAGATCAACATACCATTATGCCTTCCACGCGAGAAAGGAAGCCCTTTTTTCAAGTGCACCAGCAGGATCGCGTAACCGCCGCCGGCTTTTTCTCCGAAGAAGAATGTTATCCTTTCTAGTTATGGAAGGACATAGCTCCCCCTTTCCGAGATCTGCGGGCTCCGCTTTGCGCAGTGAGAGATAGATCTCTCCCTTCCTTTCTTTAACCGGTTGTTTGAACTTCCTGCACTTAAAGTGCAGCCCGCCTTTTCTGCTCTTCAAGGTCAGTAAGGGAAAGGAGAAGAGCTCTTTCATCTTCCTCTCCGCCGGAGGCAGGAAGAAGTTCCACTTCCCACCTCTCGCGCCGAGGCGCGCCGCCATCACCCTCTCTCCCCTTATCGGCCTTCAATAAGGAGAGAGACACTTCCTCTCCTCTTTCTTCCTCTCGCTGATTGCGACTAGAAAAACGCCAGCTCTTTCCAAGCTTCCCGGCCCGCGGGTGTAAGCCGGGTGTCCGCATTTTCTCACTTTTCCCTTTTTTGTTGATCGCCCTGGACAATGCGGAAAACCGGCTGAACCAGCGTGTCTTTCTGTTTTTTTTTTCTTTTTTCTGAGCGCAAGCAGCGCGCGAGCGACGCCCTCCCCCCTTATTGGACCGGCCGAGCCGAGCGAGGGGTGGTTGCGCCTGTTGTTTCTTTCCGATTAGAGAGAGGTTGGTGCGATTGTCCCTTTCTTTCTTTTCTTCTACTCCGACGTGTAGAGATGATCGGGCGTGCTACCCCCTCTTCTGAAGGGCAGGTGCGGTTTCCTTTTCTTCTGCGTCACCGGTTAAATAAGCTCCCTTTTTCTTTCCTCTCCCTTCGCAAGAGCACACCGCGCTCACGTCCTTTTAGGCGTCTGAGCGAGGTCCGCAAGTGAAACTTCGGCCGGACCTCCCTTTTCTTCCAGGCGTCCGGTGGAAGGGGTGAAGAAGGAGGCTTTCCCTGCCCTTTTCCTTTCCTCGGAGAGGAGATAGAATGAAACGCTCTCGCGTTTCCGGGTGCCGAATACGTGGTATTGTTTCTTTTCCCTCTCCCCTAAGCAAGGGGTACCGCAGCCTTTCTCCCACTCTTTTTTCCACGTGATGACGACGTGATCATGGTCGCGCTTCTTCCCTTGCCTCCTGTTTTTCCAGTACAACGCTCCGAGCCGCTTTGGCCGCCCTCCCTCCCTTTCTCCGGGCTTTCCTATTCCCACTGACGTTTTCGAGGGACGTCGGGCGTCTTCTTCCTCTTCCTTTTTCCCTCGCCAGAAGTCATCACCCCTTTCGTGGACGCGTTGTCCTTTCCCCCTGTTGAAGCAAGACAAGGCCGCATACTCGTCCTCCCCCCCTGCTCTCGGTCGTAAATATGAACATGACCAACATTCTTTTTGTGCAAACCGTGGTCCCGGAGAAATGACCTGGACGAAACCCTTTTTTTTTCCTCGAGCATAAACACCAGGATGCTGAGAGTGGTCCCTCCTCTTCCCCCCCTCCCCCCTTCCCTGCGCATCGAGATCAGGACATTTCATCCCTTCCTATGAAGGCCGAGCGCGACACTCTCTTCCCCCCTTTTTTTTCAAATGCCGAGTTTCCCTTTGCAGGAAGAAATAATAAAGGACGATTCTATACTCTCTTCTGCGTCAGAGAGGAGGCATTCTTTCTATCGTCTTCCGCGGAGGCTGTAATCCCCTTCTTTCCTCGTTTGGCCGGAAGAAATAGAAGGGTCCACCCTTCTCTTTCCCTAATTAGTGGCCCCCTTTTCCCCCTTTTTTGTTTGTGAGAGAGATTCTGCCACTCCTTTTTTTTTAGACTTGAAGGTTGAAATTGGAGATTTCTTTCCCGCCCCTATTTTCCTTCCGAATAAGAGAGCCCTCCTTTAGGCGTCTCTTTTTTCTTAAGGCCGAATCGAGAAGCAATCGGACTCCTTACCCCTTTCCTCTTCCTTGAGGATGGCGGCATGGACGGAACCCTTTTTCCCCTCTCTTCCTTTCATCTGCCGCACATCGAATCGCTCAGTTTTCTTTTTTTTTCCTGTAATTTCTTCGTCCCGCGCGTCACATTGAGGCCCCAGGTGCATTTTTCCTCTTCGACCACGCAGCAGCAGCGGTGGTTTCTTTTTCTTCCTGTCATGGCGCCGACACGGTGCGGTCTTTGGTTTTTGGAGATGACGACCGCGAGCAGTGTAGGTTGTCCGTCCTCTTCTTTCCCTCCCTCCCCCTGTGTAGAACAGCACCGCGTACACGCCGCCCCCCCCTTTGATGATTCCTGGCGCGGCACACGTCGAGCACCTCTTCCATTCCTTTTCTCTTCCCTCCTTCTGAAAAACGGCTCCTGCTCCATGGTCTTCTTGAAGCGGACCATTCCCCCCTGCGGCAGGGTCAAGAAAGGACTTTGACCCGATCACCATGTCCTCCCCTCTCTCTCCCCCTCTCCGGCTCGTGATGAGAAAGAAAATTTGACTTTTACCCTTTTTCCTCTTTTCTTTCTTCAAAATAAAAAGTATGCCGGCCCCTTTCCCTTTTTGGGGAGTTCAGGGCGACTCTCCTCTCGTGAAAAAAGAAGGATAGAGAAAGCAGCTTCTTTTCACTCGCTAAGAATGGCCTTTTTTTTGGGAACGGATTTAGAAGAGTTAGGAGGACTCCTCTCCTTTTTTTTCATCCCGGAAGCCCCACTAGTAGAGTGATAGGACGGTGAGCTCTTGTGTGTGGCTATTTGAGCAGCGTGCTCTACTCCTTCTCTGTAGATGTAAAAAGGTTGTTTCCCCCCCGCGCCCTCCCAGTGAATTTTTCCCGATGCGCTCGTTCCGGGTTAGTAAGGGACCGGATCAGCTTCTTCTCCGTCGTTTGCGCACGCAAGGAGACGGAGCCTTTCCTCTTCTCTTCCCCCCTTGCGCCGCCGCCCAGCACCCTCCCTCTCTGCTGGAAGGGCCAATACTGCTCTCTCCCTTCCTAGGACTTCCCCCCTGGAGTCGATCGAGAGATGCTTGCTCTTTCTCCCCCCCTCTTCCCTCGCCAGCTCAGGAAGAGGGTGTCAGATTTTCTTCACTCTCCTCCGTTTTTTTTGTTTTTCTTCCTCTCCACCAGTTGACCCAGAGGAAGGGAGATTGGGGTAGTGGACGACTCGCGCGGGCTTTTTTTTTTTTTTCTCCCCTCTCGCGCCGGGCGAGCGCCGGATTGGCTTTTTTTTGCTCGCGGTTGCTGCGGCGGCGCGCCGCTTTGCTCTCTCTTTTTTTTTTTTTCCCTGATAAGTTCCTCCGTAGTGCGGATACGACGCCTTTCTCTCTTCCTTTTCTCTTCTCACCGTGGACGAGAGCATCGACGGTCTCAGGCGCGTTTACACCGGTACTCGAGTCTCGCCTCCGTGCTCTCTTTCCGGCACCTTAGCACACAGAGATAAAGGTACGATCTCGACTATTCCCTTTTTTTCTCTTCCGCCAGAAACCGCGAAACCCCTTTGGCACGTCTTGGCCGGGGTGAAGGCCGGCGGCGGTTCTTCTCTTCTTCCCCCTTCCGAAGCTGCGGCGATCGCCTAAACGCCACAAACGGGCTTTCCCTTCTGTTTTCCCTTTTTCTGTTGATCGCAAGGCGGCCCCCCTTAACAGTCCATGTTCGGTATAAAATTTTCAACGTTGCTGCGATTCTTTTTTTTTTTTTTATAGTTGTACAAGTCCCTTTTTTTTTTCCAGTACACGCTCGAGCGCTGGGAAGCTTAATCTCTTCGCCGGGATTTACCTGATTAAGAAGTTTTTCTCTTCTTGTTTTCTCCCCCTTCTGTGAAAGTGCATAGACGTGCGCGCAGGATCCCCCATCCCTTTTCTGCGTGGAAGCGGTGCTGTTCCCCCTCTTCCTCAGAACCCTCGCCTAAGAGGTCGAAAAATAATGCTCGCGTTTTCGTCCCCCACTCCCTCCCCCTTTGTTCGGAGCCATGGACATGGACGAACCCTTTTCCTACATCAACCACCGGATGCTCTCTTGTGTCGACCCCCCGATTGCCCCCCCCTTCCTTGGGCCTCACTGTGAAGAGAATAGAGATCAAGGACATTTTTCCCTCCTTTTCCTCCTTTCCCCCCGATGGCCGGGAAGATGAAGGACGAGACGCTCCTGATTTCTTCCGGCAGAAGACATTACTCAAGGCCGAGGGCGTATCTCCTTTTTCGTGAAGGCGAGGGGAGGAGCTCCTCTTCCCTCCCCCCCTCCGAGGCGAGACGAGCGGCTCCCCCAAGCGACCTCGGTGGTATAGGAAGCCACGCCCCCTTCGTTAGCGATTAAACGACTTAGTTTTCTCCTCCTTTTCTGAGATGCGAAACGAAGTAGTGTCCTTTTCGAGGGCTTCCGAGACCCCCGATTTTTTTTCCCTGAAGCCTCCGCGAGCCGCTAGAGCGCCTTCGTGCGTTTTTTTCTTACTACGCAGGAAGCCATCTTCCGGCCGGCCTTGCTTCTTCTTCCTTTTTTTATTCTTTTTGCGGCTGGAAGGAAGCCATTCTTTTTTCCCTGGCTCTTCCTCTTTTGCCTTAATAGGCAGGAACATCTTTTTTCGGATGAAGGTCCTTGATTTTCGCCTCTTTTCCACTTTTTTTGATTCCAGGGAATGGTTTTCCCTTTTTCTTCTGCAGCCGGTGGTGATGTCAGTTCTTTTTAGCCAGGTCAATGGCGCCGGACCACGGTTCTTCTTTGTTCAGAGACGAAGAAGAGCCGGAGGGGTTGTCGACCCGGCATTGATGGCGTCCTTTCCCGCACCGCGTCCAAACGACCATGGCGTTGCCCTTTTCGTGATGACTTAATGGCGCTGTCCCTTCTCCCCTTTTCATCGACGCTTCTCGCCTAAAAACGGGAGTTCTCAGGTTTAACTCCTTTTCCTTCTGGAGCGGCAAGCGCTAGAGCGTGACTGTCCCCCCCTCTCCCGGGTCAGACAGGCTTGGACACGATCCCTTCCCCCCTTCTTTCACGATCAGGCAAAGTTTTTCCTTTTTTCCCCGAACATTTGCCTTTTTGGCCGCCTTGCAGATACCTTGCCCCGGAAACGCGTCTCTTTCCCTCTTTTTGTGGTTTAGGGATAGAGCGTCCGGCTTTCTCCTTCTCTCCCGAAGCGGCGTCACCAACCCACGCCCTTTCTTTGTCCGTTTCTGATAGAAGGAGTTTCTGGAGGAACTCGCTCGCCTCTTGTCTTCTCTTCCCCTTACGGGAGAGCGGTTGATCGTCCTCTCTCCCTTTCCTCAGAGATAGATGTAAAAGGGGTAACGCTCCTTCATCCCCCCTCCCCCTTCCCTTCGATTGAGACTAGTAAAACGGGTTCGTTCCTCTCCTCGACGATCAGATCGGAGCACGTCTTTCGTACTCCTTCAAGACTGCGCCGGAGCAGTACATAGCCAACCCCCCTCTTGCCTTTTTCCCCTTCCCCCCCCTCCTCACCACAACATTCGCTCGTCTTCTTGCGCCCCGGCGAGAGAGCTGGGCGTCCTCCCCCTCCTCCCTCCTCCCAAACTAGCGAGAGTCGTCCACGGCAAAGCTAAAGGACCGCGGTTTTTTTGTCAGCCTTTCCCGTTTTTTTTTTTGTAGAAGATGAGAAATGCGGACACCCTGCTGCCCCCCCTTTCTTTTTCTCGTGGTCATCGCGCTGGGCGTTTTGCGAGCGACTAAGCAGCTCCGATCCGCCTCCGAGCTTCTTTTTCTCCTGATGGCCAGGCCGAGCCGAGCGAGGTTTCCCTCTTTTTCGCGCGAGGTGGTGCGATGGAACGCTTCCTTTTTCCTTGCGTGACGTTCAGGACGTGATCGAGATATCTTCCGCTTCCCCTCCTCTCTCCTCGACGGGAAGGTGCGGATGGCACTGGACCTTTTTTCCCTCCCCCTCCGCTCGCCGAAGGGAGAGATCGAGCGCGCACGGGCTCACCTCCCCTGCTCTACCTTCCGCATCTCGAATAGGACGGGCTGGTCCTTCTTGTTCTCATCCCTCCCCTCAAATAGGCGAAATCCGTCCTCTCCGGTGTGACGCCTGTTTCCGGTCGCTTCGATGGTGACTTGAAGAAGCGTTCTGCGCTCTCCCTTCTTTTCCCCCCCCCCCCTGTAGTCAGGCGCGCGTTTCCGGGCCTTCCTTGATCGTCAAGGCGGAAAAAGCCGCCGTTAGTTCCCTCTTTTTTTTTCTCAATTTCAACGTGCTGACGATTTCCCGTGTCCAAGGCATGGCTGACCGTGCCGCAGTCCCCCCTCTTGAGGCTGGCACCCCCCCCCCCCCCCCCCCCCCCCCCAAACTTTCAATCCCCACCTGATCACGCAGTTTTTCGAGGCCGTCGTTCTGTTCTCCCTATTTAGCAGGTTCGACGTTGCAGAGCAAGTCCGTTTTTTTCTCCCCCCCTTTCGTCGTGGCACGCGTGGATGTTATACAATTTTCCCTCCTTCGATGTCGACAACCTCAAGGCTCGCGGTTCTTCCCCTTTCACACCCACCGCACCGTGGTCGCGCCATGACCTGGACCGCCCCCCTTCCTTTCTTTCCCCCACCGGCTGCTGAGAGTGGTCGACGATGCCACAACTTTTACGCTCATCGAGATCAAGGAAATTCAGGCCGCCCAGTCAACCCCCCCCCCCTTGAAATTCGAATGTCGATGGGCCGGCAGGCTGTGAAGTTCGCTCCCTCCCTTCCTTAAGCCGAGGGCTACGGAAGGCAGCCATACTTCCCCTCTTCCGTGCTGCAGGCGAGGGCGGAGCGCTGTCTCCCCCCCCGCAAACCAACCAAAAAGCCGCCGCGTCCCTCTTTCCCCTCTCGGAGGCGGAAGCAAAGGCGACCCTTCTCCCTCGCCCAAGGGCAACGTGCAGGCGATCCCCCCTTCCGCAGATCTTTTCCTCCTCCTCAGTTGGTGGGGGTGTTTAGTCGCTTCCCCCTCCTTTTTTTCTTTCCTGCCAAGTTGCCACTTGGCGCCTTTTCTTTCCCGCCTCACGAGCAGCTCGAGAGCATCGGGCGTGTTCCTCCCTCTCTCGGCAGACCTCGGCCTGCAGACCCTTCTCTTTCGCCCCCGGCCTTGAGTATGGAGGCTGCCTTCTCGTCCCGTTCTTTTTGTCGCGATAGGCAATTCATCTGCCGGCCCTCCCTTTCCCTTCATGTCCTGGATTCTCGCTTGCTCCCCCCCCCTTTCCCACTTGGAATGGTGGAATGTCGGACCACTGCGCCCTCCCTTCCTTTTCCATTGTTTCGTCCAGGTCAATGGAGCGACCCCCCCTTTCCGATTTGACGAAAGAGAGCCGGAGGTTGTCGCCTTTCCCTTGGCAGTAATGAAAATGTAGTTAGCTCCCCCGCTCCAAGCAGAACCATGGCTCCTTTTTGGTGATGAATTACTGGTCGCTTCCCACACATGTAAATTAATGTTAATCGCTCCCCCCTTCGTGATTCAGGTACATTCCCTCTCCATCTCTTGAAGCGGCAAAAGCGCTCGAGCGTTTTTCCCCTTCACGGTCAGCCATTCCCATTCTTCCCTCTCTGCAGCAAGTTGAAATTGAGACTCCTGGTACCCCGTCTTTTCCTTCAACATACCAAGTTGCAGAACCCCTTCTGGAACCGCCCGTTGTGTGGCGTTTAAGGCGATCGCTGAGCCTTTTCTCCCAGTGAACAAGGCAGGATCGAGACAGAAGCAGGCTGCACCCGCCACTCTTCCCTTTTTCTCCTTTCCTTCCTTGATTTAGCAGATTTCTGGCGGTCCCGTCATCTTCCCGAGTAGTTTTTTCTTGAGAGTGCTCGTTGCGCATTTGCTTTTCCTCCTTTCTCCCTCGCGATGTAACCGGTGTATAACGCGCCTTTCCGCGCTGCGATCGTAAACGGGTTCGTACGGGTACTTCTTTCTCCGAGCCGTCGTAGTAGCGCCACCCCTTCCCCGCACCCAAACTAGCGCGCCTTTTTCCCCCGCTGCGCAAAAAAACGCTCGGCTCGGCTTTCTTTTCGCGCCAGGGCGAGAGATCGGCGTCGACTTCCCCAACTCCCAGCGAGAGTAGACAAGACTTCTTTCAGCCTGTTGTTCCGCATTGTA
>Ga0179593_1758983_pt1 | contig 11187 bp, 12 predicted proteins | sample CZODoug2_1_08_16_FD_185931 | JGI IMG/M metagenome (GOLD analysis project Ga0179593, IMG submission 185931) | Vadose zone soil fungal communities from Angelo Coast Range Reserve, California, USA - CZODoug2_1_08_16fungal (PacBio error correction) | ecosystem: Environmental > Terrestrial > Soil >... | reverse complement strand
CCCCCCCCCCGAAATCTTTCGATTTTGGATCTTGTTCCGATAGAAGTAGAGAAACTCCGACTTTTCAGAGGATGCCCTTTGTGTCAATGGTTTACTTATTTTTAAAGTTCGCTGTATTTCCAGATAGTCTTCCCTCCAGGGTTATTACACTAAGGAGCCCCTTCCCGTGAATTTTTGAGTAACCCTTTTCCCTTCCCTAGCTTAGTTTTGACCGTCGTAGTTCCTCTGTGGCAGCCTGTCGATACCCCTTTCCGCTTGTTTTCTTCCTCTAGAAAGGGGGACAACAGTCGCGTGTTCTGTCTTGAACCGTTTCCTACAAGGTTTGTAAACCCGCGCCCCGAAAGAATCGTCGCCAACTTTCGTTCCTCCCCTCCCGTTTTAAATTTTTTTCCCACCTCCTGTCGCTCCGATTGAAGGTTTTCAGCGGGGGGTTTCGTGCTTATAAACTTTTTTGATGCCTGGCCGAAACTTCGTCTCCTTTCCGTACATTTTCTTGGATTTTCCCCTTTCTTTCGCATTTCGGAACGCTTAAGCAAAAGTACCTTCTCCTCCTGTTGTATGTCGACGGGCCTTTTTGACTGTGCCTGCGCACCTCTTTACACCAGCAGCCGGTAGCCAGCTTCGAAAGGTCCTCATGAGGGACCCTTTCCCATCTCCCAGCTGGAATTTTAACGGCGGATGTCGACCTCCATCTGTCGTCGAGTCTTTTTCCCAGGCTGGGAACGGAGATGATGACAAAGCGACCTATCCCCGAAAAAACCCCTCTGACCCTTTCTCCAGAGAAACAACACCAAAACTTTTTGGCTCCTCCATGCTCTCAGAGGGTTTCTTTAATGTCACGCTTTCAACTTGCGCGACAGGGCGCTCTTCCTTGAGACGTGTTCTTTGAGTTGAACGTGGACTGACCCGAGCTTTTTTACACTTGAATGCTTCCCAAGGCCTTCTCCTCACCTCTACCTGTGCTAGATTCTTGCCTTGGAGATTTTGCGTTTGTGTTTCGTGTGTCTATCACCGTCTTGGATACCCCTCTAGGTCCCGAACTCTCGGTTACCACCTCCGCGGCCTTTTTTTCGTAGTGTGATTCGCACCCTTTTCGGAAATAGGTCCATTCCTAGTCAGACCTCGGTGCCCGTATGTACATGTGATCGACGGTTGGTACACTGATGGGGCCCCCCCCCCCCCCACCCCTCACAGCCCCGCTTTTCGGACGACGATCCCCCCGCAAGCTATCGTTTCGAAGTACTCTGTAGTTTCTCCGCTTTTTGGTATCCTCGACTCTTTTGGCTCGATTGCTTACTCACTGGGGAGAAGTGAATTTCCTACACGTCACTTTCGAAGAGAAGCTATAGACCAGAAATTGTGACGCTTCTATTGACTCTTTTTTACCTAGAGAGCCCGCCCGTTCGCCTGAGTCTAATGTCCCCCACTCCCCCCCCTGCTTCTTGCCGACGCTGTGCCGAAGTTCCCCTCCCTGCCGCTTTATTGTCCTTTATCCGGCGTCTTCAATGGACCCTGAGGAGCGCTCATCGTACGACAACCCGCGATGCTCGTGGAGGCTCTCACGCAGCTGTTCCCTCCCCCTTTCATCTCTTTTAAAAGCTTGGTACAACTTTCCTTCAGAGACATGGCGGGTGGGCTCGATCCCCCCCTTATGGAATCTCGGCCGTCTTTCTGGTCTTGTTTTTTTCCTTTTTACGTACGGTTTTAATCGGCTTTCAACTTCCGTGGGCATGGTCGAACACGCTCATGTCGCGGCCAAGCAGCTTAGTCTTTTTTCCCCCGGTCGCTTCTTGCGAACTTTTTTCTCTTTTGAAGTTTCCCCGTTTCCTCCTTTTCAGTTAATGAAACCCCACCGTGAAAGGAGTCGGGGATCTTCGCCGGCCCGCGGTCACTCAGCCAGCCGCATTTTTTTACTTTCCCGTTTTTGAGGATTTCTTGTTAACATGGGTTTTCTCTTCCACGGATCCAGCTGGGCGCAGACTCTATGTGTTGGTGGCACAAGTCGTGCAAAACTTGTTACTTTCTTTTCCAGACCGTCCCGTCGTACCTCATCCTCGTTTTTGTTTGAGAGATAGAGGCCCTTTCCATAAAAGTGTGCCCGTCCCGCTTCCGGATAGATCACTTTGTGACATCGTTTTGGCCAACATTCCTTTTTCCCATGAAGTTCCTCCCATTTACACGGCAGCTCCCACCGTTTTTTTTTTTTTTTTTCTCCGTCAAAACCTGCGGTGGCGACCGCTGCGGCCCCCAGTCCTCCCACGACTTTTTTTTGGGATTTCCGCAAATGTATTAAGGGAATCAGGCCCCCCTTTTCAGATAAGGGCATTTTTTTCCCCTCCCCCACGTCACAGGTCACGGCGTCCCCACATAAACCCTTACTTGACCTCTCGAACTTCTTTCGACCATCCCAATGGAAGTTGCACCCTTTTGACGAGTAGGAATCCTACGCCAGAATCTGCCGAAAGCCGGCAGACTCCCCTGTTGGATCTTATAAATATCATTTTTTCAGCAGAAAGATGTCACTCCTTTGAGAAAGTTGTACCAACCCCTCCCTTTATTGGACATTTTTCGTTCCAGCGCTTCCGCCTACTTCCTTCTGGGTGAGTAGGGAAGTCCCTCTTTTCCTCAATCCATGCCGAGTCTGGACTCTTTCCCCCCCCGCTTTTTTTCATCGGAACGTCGACCACAGTCCCCCCCCCTTCAAAAGACTGTGAACGGTTTCCACCCAGACTGACTTCTTCGCTCTCTCGGGAGCTGAACGGCAAGACTTCTCTTCACACGCATTCTTTTTCCTTTTCACTTTCTTTATTCCCGCACTACGTTATAAGAAAAATTGTTCAAAGCATCGATCCTCGAGTAGTCCAGGATCCTTTAGAACATCCCCGTCCTCACAGAGTAGTGAGACCAATGAAAGAGTCTTTGAGAGGATCTGCTCCCTCCCTGACTTCTGATTGCTGGTAGCCCCTCCTGTGACAAACCCGTTCGCCCTTTCATAGCCGGCACGGTCGCTTACGTCTTGCCCGACTTGCAACGATTCCCGTCGCTTCATGCAGCAGGTTGTTGAGAAGACCGTTCGCCTCCTTTCTCCACGCCCGAAGCTCACCCTTCAACGAGCCGCAATATCCCCCCGAAAGCATTTCGCAACCCTTCTCTGAGTGTTCCCCCCACCTCCGGTCGTCTCTACCCCCATATACATTGTTTTGAAAAAAAGGCTCGGGTCTCTTCCCCGAATCACTTTCCGATTCCCCTCCCCCCTCGCGCTACAGTTCCTAATTGCATTCCTTCCTGGAAGAGTTGCCCACCGCTGCTCAGACTTCCAGCGTCTTCTTCCCTCTTCCCGTTTTCGGGATCGACTTCCGTGTGAAGATACTTTTTTCCCTCCTGACTGGCCCTAATTTCTTTTCCTCCTTTCTCTCAGCTAAACCTTCTTCCTGTCTTTTAGTACCACTCTTACAGGCTGAGGACACTTCTACTGGAGACCGGTTTTGGTGTGATGAGGCTTGTCCCCCGATTTCCGCCTCCCGTCGACCCAAAAAAGGCGGCTCGTACGTGGCTCGATCGCGTGCCAGTCTTTTCCCTTCTCTTTGGCCCACCTGGCGGAAGTGTCAAGGAAGCATGTTCAGGAAAGGGCCTCTTCCTCCCTATTCTTTAGATACCGACCATCCCCTTCAAACTTTTTCCCCTAAATTGCGTTTTCCCGGCACCAAATTCCACAGCGTAATTCCCGCAGTTGGCGACGTCTTTTTTCCTGGGGAGACTCATGGGACATCGCCCCAGTGTCACCTGTTCACCCCACTCTTTGGGTCCAGTTCTATCCTCTCAAAAGCGCAGCTTACCACCGGTAAGATATGCCCCCTTCTGCCACCTCTTTGGACCTCCTACTTTTAAGCGCGTGAAGGAATTATGAGAACACCACGGGCCGGGAAGCCTTTCCGCACCCTTCATCTTTCCTCGACTTTTTTTTTTTTTTCCCCGGCTGGATGTCGTTTTTTTCATCCCAATGACGTCTGTCAAGTGCCACCAAGGGAAGCAGCTGTCAATCCCGTCGAGGGTGCCACTTTCCTTCCTACCGGATTCCCACGTCCGGCGGCTCTTCGTCCCGTCTCTCACCCCAAATCTCTATAGGGTAAGCAGTCCTCCCCCCCCGTTGTTTTGACCTGAGTACATGCCTCCTTTTCTTCATTCCGACGTGTCCTTTCCCGGTAGGCCCCTCCTAAGTTTGGCGCACCTTGACGGGATTCGACCCCCCAGTGCTCTTTCCCTGTTCAGAAGTTCCTTTCTTGAAACGATCAAGAATGGACTTTTGATTACTCTCGTCCCGATGAATTTTCATTTCTTTTCACTTCCCCCTTCATCGCAGCCCCGCCCCCCTTGACGCTCTATTTTTAAGTCGTCTCATTTTGGGCAGCCGTCGCTCCTTTTTTCCCCCCTTTTTCGGAAGGATTGTTAAACCACCCTCCGGGTTGTTCGGTGACTTGTTCGGGCGACTTTTTTATACACGGTTTGGGATGTCGCGCCCAGTCCCATCGTCGCCAACCCTCGTAGCGATGTTTCCAATTTTTGCGTATACGAATCCTGTCTTCTGGCGGAAGGAGGAAGATTTATCTTTCTAAAAGCTTTTACAGGGATGATGGGCCGCTTTCCCGAACATGCGACGCTCTTTCATTGTTCCCATCGTTTCGATGATGGCATTCCCGGTCACGCTATCCCTTCCGTCGCCGTGTTGTATTTCTATTCTCTTCGGGACCTTTTTTTGACTCGCTCTCCGCAAGCGACCCCTTTCCTCCCGAGTCGCCATTAGTAGACTGCCCATGAGGAACTTCGCCCGATGGTCCCAGGAAGATATTTTACGGCCTAATTTTTCTCCCTTGCAGGCGCGAAGCTTTTCAACGGCGATTCAAAACGGCCAGATAGATCCTTCCCCCCAGGTTACAATGATCGACCCTTTCTACCCCAAACTGGAGCAGAAACCCTTGTTGTGTCTTCCCTTTCCCCTTTCCACCATCTTTTCCCTGAGCGCGAATTATTTTATTTGCGAGGATATAGTGATCCTTTTCTTGAGTGCGTTTCCCTTTTTAGATTTTACCCGCGCCTTTTTCAGACGTATTTCCCTTGCCCTTTTTCCAGTTCTTTCCCGTACCGCGCGGCGCGTTTTTTTTGCTCGCTGCGCTGCTTTTCTGAGGCTTTTTTTTCCTGTGTGAGACGGCGAAAGCGTGGATTTCCCCCTCTCGGAAGGAGAAAAAGTTTTCTGTATCCCCCCCCCCTCTTCGGCATTCACGAGAGCCCGTCTCGTCTTCCTATCTTTGGGACACCCTCCAGGGTTGCTTATGACAGAGATCTTTTCCTTTTGTCCAAGATTTTTTCTCCCCCCCCCCAGCACTCGCCCCCTGCTTCTTGTCCGTCCGCTTCCAAACTTCCCCTCTTGCGTTTCTCCTCCGGAGATGGCAGGTGTGGGAACGACGCCGTATCCGTGCTTTCTTTCTCGTCTGCTGTGGAATACACTTCCTTTTTTTCTTTCCTAACGTCACTGTTCTCGAGAAGATACGAGAACCCGTCACTTTGTTAAGCAAAAAATTATTGACCCGCATCTACCTTCGAGAGAATCGACCTTCTTTTTTTTCTTCCCCTGGGTTGACAAAAGCTTTCCGCTGTGCCTTCCTCTTTCGAGTCCTTATTCCTTTTCAGGAAGCCCGTATCTTTAAGGCGTCTCCTTATGGACCTGTCAAAGGATTTTTTTTTTCTCCCAGCTCCGTCTCTTCGGCGGTGTTCCCCAAGCGCTGACCGCCCCCCTGCCACTCGCGACAGTTCTTGCTCCCCCCCTTTCTCCCGGAAGCGACATTTTGGCTTCCCCTTTTTCTAGCCCCCCCTGATGAATCGCGGGTCGGCCTTTTTTGGTCGGCGAGATGCTGGGCTTCGAGGCCGAATCGGCGGTTCTTTTTTTCCGCTATTCTGCGAAAGAGCTATCCCTTTTCAGGTAGATGACGCTTTGCGTCACTAGTATGGATGCCGACCCCCTTCGCTTACGACATGGGTCACTTTCATTCCAAACAAAACCTCTGTGGATCGCGCCGTCCGGCTCCCGTTCTTTCTGAATCTTTGAAAATTTGGGATGCCGTTTGTTGTTGTAAAGTTTGTCGACGGATCCCTTCTTGTCCGCGTCTTCCTCTGGTGGTGGCTCCCCCCTTTTGAGGCTTATGATGACTTTTTTTCCTCCTGGTGATTTTCCCCTTCGCTCTTAATCGTTTTTTTTTTTGAGGAGAGATAGAGACGGGAACATCACCGTCTTTCATGCCGCTCCTGATAAGATCACCAGTTGTGCCGTCCCGTGCGAGGACCCGAAGCGGGATCCCCCATTTAAACGGTCCTCCCATCCCTCCGTAGGCACCCTTGGCTGGGCCCCTTTCCTCGGGCCGGAGCCGGGATCACCGACTCTTTGTGGTGTTTTGAATGAACGGAATCCGGGCCTTCCTTGCATGCCGTCTCGAACCCCCCTGTTCTTCCTCCCACAGATTCACGTTCTAAAGGTTCGCACTCTGCGATTTACGCCGCGACATTCTCGGTCGACATGCCCCGAAGTTGAAAACGAAGATTCTTCTTTCAAGCATCTCCAGACCAAGTTAAGCCGCGCTCCCTTTTTTCCCTTCGTTTTCTACGCTAGGTCTACGCCGCCCGCTTCTCGCGAAGGTCCCACGCGGTCAGGAGGTTGCAAGGTGCGATTTTCCTTCTTAGTTGAGCAGCCGCCTCTATTCTTTCGGGCGTTCCGTCCATGCGAGCTCCGAGAGACGACGCAACAGCTGCATCCTGAACGTCGACAACAGCGTCGGCACCGCTCGTGCCGTCCCGTTTTGGCAAATTTTTACCCTGCTACTTCCTCCGAAGGTCCTCCTTGCAAGAAGTTGAGGTCACACGCACTTTATTGTTTCTTTCCTCTCGCGCAATTTTCGTTCCTTCGCACACTACGGGCGTTTCCTCGTCACAGCCCCTAGAGTCGCACGTCTCCTCGGTCGTCGACCCCCACCGAAAGCTCTTCCTCCCCCTCACCGCGTGACTTTCTTTTCTTTTTTTCCGCCAGCAGAAGCGGTTCCGCTGTTGGTTTCTTCCATTTTTGACTCGAGCCCCGGCACCGTCGCTGCCTCCCTTTCTCGATCGTCCGCCCTTTGGAGAACGATCCTGCGTCGATCGGAGAATGCTTGTGTTGTGTCTCGAAAACCGCCCTTTTTTCTCCCCCCGCGGTGCTAGAAGCATCAACACCCACGGAACCTTTCCCCCCCCCCCCCCTCCTCGAGCACCATCGTCTTTGTGAGTAGGGAAAGAACCTTTTTCTCGATTCATCATGCAACCTATTTTCTGGTCTGAAAAAAAAGCGCGGGTCCCTTTTTCCCCCGCCCGCAAGACACCCTCGCGCCTCCAAGACCTCCCGTCCTTTCCTGACTTCCTTTGACATTGCATCCTCTGATCAGACTTCGCCCCCTTTTCGCGCCGTCGAGCTTTCCCCCCTTGGTGCCTTTCTCTAGGGCCTTTTGGATTTCAATCCTGATCCCGTTCCGAGACGTCTGGCTCCCCTGAAAATACAGCGCTTGTTATTCTCTGTTTTCATTATGGCTCCATTTTCCTCCTGGACATTCTTCTCCCCCCCTGTGTGTCTCTTGGCGCAATGATTCAACCCTCCGTCGCCAATACCCCCGGCGGAAGTACGTTGGCTCTCCTGTGCCGAGAATGCCTCCCGACTTGAACCGATGGTCCAGCCTCGATTGCGAATTCTTCCGCATTCGCCCCGTCATTCGAGCCCGCTCGTCAATCAAGCGCGACGCCATTGCTTCCGGACAAATGGAACACAGCGCTCCTCCCGAAAGTTGCGACGATTATTTCCGTTGGCCTCTTTGTTCCCCGCAACCAGTGTTTCATCCGCAACCGCTTTCCATGTGGGCTTACCGTCTCTAAGCTGGCCACGTTCCTCCTACGGCTGCCACTCGGTTCCCCTGTAAAGACTAAGAGCGTTCCGGCCATGGAATGTCGTTTTGCCCCTTTCACGGGCCCTTTTCCCCCCCCTTAATCTCTCTGACCCTTTTTTCTTCGTTCACCCTCCTTCTGATCAGTGCCACTCGCAAGGGCCCGGCTGAAAATCCTTCTAGTCTTGATACTTCGAATGGGCCGTCCTAAAGTCGGATTGGACTCCCGAATTTTCTGGCGTTCCTCTTTTCTCCCCCATCTCTCTCTTGTCTACTCCTCCCCCGTATTTTTATCCTCTCTGACATCCAGTTCTTTCCAATTGTCCCTCTCGGACAGTCGATTAGAGAAAAATAGACGTTATTTTCAGCTTGCTGCACTTTTCTTTCACTTATGCACACTTTCCGTGAACGAAATACCTCTTCTTGATTTCCCTTCCGCCTTTCTCAGTTTGTTGAAATGAAAGTGAAGGCTTCCGGCCCGTGACATCCCCTTTCTTCCTCCCTCCCCTTTCACTTAAGTGATTCGTCTCCTTAGTAAAAGGTGGCCTATTCGCCTTCGCTTACCTTCTTCAGGATAGTCGTTTTTTTTTTTTACCAGTACGGTTTTAGGCCTCCCCAGGTATTTCGCCATACACGGTTGGCGATTTGTCCCTCTCGCCCAGAGGAACATATCGCCAGTAGCCGCTGTTTCATTTTTTTGTATACGAAAAGCAATGTTCCTCTCGCTTGAATCCGAGCGGATCGGCGCTTTCCTTCTCCGGGAATGATTTTTCCCGAACATGTCTTCGTGACGACCTCGATGAGCGTCTTGTTTCATCGTTTTCCAAAGCGTAGGGTCTTTTTTTCCCCTTCCTCGATTTAGTTCTTCTCCGCCTGTTGTATTGTCGCAGTAGAATTCTCGAGGACTTTGTCCCTAGACTTTCGCTCTACACAAGCAGACCTTCAGAGTAGAAGAAAGACTGCATGATTTCCCTCCTATGAAAGACCCCTCGATGAGTCGCCTTCCTTCGTGGCGTTCTTCAGAAGGATTGGCAACTCTCTTCACACGGCCCCCCCTCTCCGGAACTTCCCCCTGCTCGAACGGTCATCCTCCCCCTTTTTTTGGGGGTTCTCCCCTTTATGATAAGATTTGGCGGGACGCTGTCCCCCCCTTACACTCATGCAGTCGTCACTCCCCCTTCTTTAATTCTGGGAGGTTTTTCTTTTTTGCGTCGTTTACTTTGAATTGACTCCTCCTCAGAAAGAGGTATCTTCTTTTCTGAATGGAAGGTAGTTCATCCTCAAAGCGCGCGCGCCCCCCTTGCCCTCTGCTGGAGTTTTTGGTTGGTTTTTCCCTTCGATCACCAGCGTGGATCCTCGTCTGGAGCTGATTTTCCCCCCCTGCGGCATTTCTTCTAGCTCCTTTTTCTCGTTCTTTTTCAACTGGCGGGACAGATTTCCCGAAAGATTCAGCGAATTCCTGCTCGCGCGGTGTTTTCCCCCACCTTATTGTGGCGACCACCCCCTTTTCTTGCATGGCGGGACGACTCTCCCCTCCGGACACCGCTGTTCAGGCGTCACGACGCGGATTTCGGGGTTGAGCGCCGTTCACCGTACTCCTTTCCTTTTCTTTGCCTCGCGGCTTGGATCTCGGTATGAGCGTCCTTCTAATGCCTCATCCTGGGCCCCGGATTCCCCCTTAGGAACAAATTTGAATGTGCGGGTGACGACTCACCTTAGTCAGAGAACCCTTCGAGCATAGAAAGTCTGCACGATTTTGTTGCAAACCCAGCTTTGTATTTCCTCTGTCGAAGTTAATTTCCTTCCCTCTTTTCCCGGCGTATTAGTTCCTCAGTATCGGATCTTTTTGCTGCCTGCGTTCCCTCAGTAGGCGGCTTGAGCCCGCATTTCTTCCCGCAAATCGCAGACCTCGTTGGTACAAATTAGCGGAAGCTCTGGCGGCGTAGACCTGAGCAGGGACCCCCCACGACGATTTTTTGCTTGTACTTTCTTTCCGTCGACGGTCCTTGGCGGTTTCAATCAGTTGCATTTCTCTCTCATTTGTCGCCGGATCACTCTGTCAGTAAGTAGTGCGAACTTTTCTTTGAAGTTTTGTGCGACTTTTTGAAGGGCCCCTCGAATGGTCGCTTCATTTCCCCCACAACAAGTTGTGTTTCCACGCGTCGGGGACGGCGCAGGCACGCGTCCTCCCTCCTCTTTTGCCGAAGCTCCACGGGATGAACCTTTCTGAGGTTGCGTCGTCCTTTCTTAACAGCTGTCATGGTCTAGTCTCTTTTCCCAACGTATTGAAAAAGTTTTTCCGGCGATCCTGATGAACGAACCCTCCCCGTAGATATCTTTTCTCTCCTTTTTTGTTGTTGATTCCTTTTTCCGTCGTGCATCAGGACTGGATGCTTCAACGTTGTCCTACGTTTGTTCCCACCCCCCTAGAGGAAAATGACGCTGTATAACCTCTTCAAAGAATTTAAACAGAAGACATGATCCATCCCTTTGATCAGTACTTCCCCCCACTTCCCCTTTGGAAAGATTTCGCCGACACGTGTTTTGTTTGGGTGATCACTGAAAAGAACCTGTTTTTTCTTTTCCTTCAGGACTGCACGCCGGGCAGAAAAAAGTTTCGCACCACTTAACCTTTCCACCCCTCTCCAATATTTCCGCCTGCACTCCTGAGCGGTCGACCTCAAACTGGAAGTTGTTCCACAGGAAGATGAGGCCTTTCGACGTCCAGAACATTTCTCCTTTTCCACCCCAGTACAAGCCCCCCGCGGATTCCATCTCGTCCTCAGGTTCCTCCGGCCCTCCTCTGCAGAAGAAGTTGTACCCAAGAGTTCTCGATTTTTGGCATTGAGTAAGAGCGTTTCTAAGATGTTTTTGGGAGAGTGAGTCTTCGTCCCCCATGAAGAGACGCGCTCTCCTCCCCTGACCACAGCCCGGCATTAAGGAACGCTAGTAGGACCCCCCCCGAGCTTTTTCTCTCTCCCCGGTGAAGGTCGAGTTCTCGAGTCTCTTTCCTCCAGAAGGTGAGTGTTTCCCACGCCTTATTCTCTTCTTTACGTGAGTGTCCCCTTCAGCACTAGTGACCGCTCCCCCTCCGTGAGGACACTCCTGCGTAGCCTCGCGCTCACGTCTTTTCGTAGACCCCCAGCTACGCTTCCTTTTTCTATGCCTTTGGGCCTCGTCCGCCAGCGGGGGAGTTGCTGGTGTTCGAGCACAATAGTGCCCTCGCGATTGGCCACCG
>Ga0179593_1509374_pt1 | contig 11187 bp, 16 predicted proteins | sample CZODoug2_1_08_16_FD_185931 | JGI IMG/M metagenome (GOLD analysis project Ga0179593, IMG submission 185931) | Vadose zone soil fungal communities from Angelo Coast Range Reserve, California, USA - CZODoug2_1_08_16fungal (PacBio error correction) | ecosystem: Environmental > Terrestrial > Soil >... | reverse complement strand
TTTTTTTGCGCTTCTTCCTTTTTCGAGTTTACGAGACCCTTCCTTTTGGTTTTTTTTTTTCGTCAAAAACCTTGGCCCTTCTCCCCGGCCCCGGAAACGGTTTTTTTGCTTCCCTGAGAGGTTTTTGTTTTATGCCGGTTCCCCCCCTGCTGCGATCTTGCGTCTTTCTAGTTGCACCGTTGTCCGTTGCCCCTTCTGTACAGCATTCTGCCGATTCTATTCTGTCTGATCTTAGTCCCCCCCTTTTCGGTTATGCGCGCTTCTGGTGATTCGATCTTCCTTCCTGTTTTTGGCAAATAGCCTTCCCGTCTGTCCCTCCGATTCTTTTGAGGCGCTTCTCCTCCCGTCGCAATCGCATTCAGTTGGTTTTCTGGTGGTGCTTTTTTTGTCAGATCCTTGCCAGGCTGTTCCTAGTCCATCTTGTCGTGTGGCCCCCCCTTCCTTTTGAATTCCTCTTCCCCCTTCATCGAACTTCTCCTCTTTCCCCAAATGAGCTTCTTGACCATTTTCCTCCCTGTTTTTCTGTTCTCCTTTTTGAAATCAGATGTCGTCTGAACCTTGGACTTCGCTGGATTTTTCACCTTGCGTTCGCCCTTTTAGATGGCGTCCTTTTTCGTTTCTACATTCTTTTTGGGTTTGCTCGCACGGGGTCGACCCGGTGTTTCTCTTTTTTTGCCAAATTGGTTTTTCAGTTGAGTTCCGACAACCTTCCCCTTTTTATGGTTTTTTTCGCAAACGCCGACATTAGTTCTGCCGGCGTGTCAGACGATTCCTCCCTTCCCCTCCCGGCCGTTTTCTTCCCTTCACCAGGGAGTTGGTTCTCGAATTCCGGAGGGAGAATTATCCTTCAGATGCGGTGTTTGACCGCTTGCGACCGGTTATCGCCCCTTTGCTTCCCCTTTCCGACCACCACCCCCCCATGCTTGCGCAGACGTTTTTTTTGTTTTCAACTCTTTCCCTTGAGTCCGTGAGAATTGTAAGCACATTCCCAGTGCGACTTGTAAACTCTTCCTTTCGCGCGTTCCTTTTCCGCATGCCTTTTTCGTTGAAAGGCTGCTGGTTTGTGCCGCCCTGAGTGTCTTCCTGCTCTCGACGCGTGCCGCTTCCTGATACGAAAATCTTTTTTGGACGCCCTTTTTTTTCTTTCGATAGACTTCTGTTTTTTTTAAAGCTTCTATCACGCGAGCAGCCGTCTCGTTCCATTCGAGTCTTTCCCTCGCAAGGCTCTTTTGACATCGGCCCCCCCCAGATCTTTCTCAAGAGTGTTTTAAAGCGAATGGAGACCTTCCTCGCTCAAAGCCTTTCCTCTTTTGATAAAGGCCCCTTTTTTGCCAATTTCCTCCCGGCTCCACGGTTCTGCAACACTTTTTCCTCTGTTGTCCGGCAGGGTCCACCCCCCCCTTCCCCGCGAGCGGCTTCTCAGTTCCAAGGACGTTCTTCCTCTTCGATAGGATTTCCTCTCTTTTCCTTTTTGTCGATCTCATTATATCCCTTCCCGTAATTTTGCGACGCTCCCTTTGCTGCCTTATTTCCCGAGGGCGTTCTTCCCACAACGTCGCCTGTTTTCGAAGAGGAAGTTCTCCCCCTTTCGATGTACTGGATTTTTTCCCTTGGCAAACTTCACTTTTCTTTTCCCTTTTTTTTTGCTTTCTGCTCGCTGAGTCCCCTCCCTCTGTTCCACTCTCCTCAGCCACTCTGCAAACTTCTCCCAAATATGGTTCCCTCTTTTCCTTTTACGCTTTTTTCCCCCCCGTACGAGCCGCATGGTCCGAGCCTATGACTGTCTAAGGCCTCCACCTACTATTACGACTTTCCTCTTCTATGTCTCTCTCCGCCGAAAGGTTCCCCTCTCGGCTTTCCGACGTTTTCTACCTTTTCGTCGTCTTAAATCCAAGTTCCCTCCTTCTTGCAATTTCTTAGTTGAATGCTGCTCGCATGTTGATCAACGGATCGTCTGTCAAGCTTGGAATTTTATTTCCGCACGGCCTTTTCCTTTTAACTATTCGACCCTTCTTCCTTGAGCGTTGGAAGTTCGCCTTCTTGAATTTTCTAGTCTTCAGTCAACATTTTTTCGCGCACCGGTTTTTTTTTGCCCCATCTATAACTACCTTGTTTCCCGTCCCGTCAGTTTCTTCCAGCTGCCGCGTTCCTCTCCCCTCAACCTTTCGCCGGTCTTTTGAGTTTTTTCTCGTCTGCACTTTTCTGCCTTGTTTTTTTTTTCCGCGCCCTCGCTCTCCCTTTTTCTGCTGCGGGGCGTCCCTTCCTTTTTTGGGTGGTTGGGTTCTCCTGGAAGGCCCAATTCTTTTTTTGCGAACCCTCCAACCGTCGTTTCTCTGCCCAAAACCGGTTCATGGTTTCTCACCGGCACGCCTCGCCCAAGGACGTTCCTTGCAAAGTCCGCCTTAAGTTAAGTCGACAGACCTCGATTCAGCAACCCCTTTTCCCTTTCCTGCCCTTTCCCCTTCTCCTCTCCGGGGTCCTCGCCATTTTTCCGGATTGTTTCTTCTACTCTTACTTGCACACTTTTCCCCTCTGGACGAGTCATTTCTCTCTCGCCTTTTCTCCTTCTTGGAGAGGGTTCTTTTTTTAAGGATTGTTATCTCCCTAAGTGGGCTGATTTCATTTCCTTGCATCATCGATGCCCAAACCCTTTTTCTCTTCAGACGGGTGCCTTTGACTTCTCGAGGACTTGCGCTTCTGACACTTTGCGCTGACATTCTTCGTCCTTGAAATTCTCGTGCACGATCTTGCCATTTCCCGTACTATCTTATAGATCTTTCATAAGCACCCCTCTTCCTCCTGTTTTTCTCAGCCCCGTTTTTTTGCCGGAGGACCTCATGCAACGGTTGGGTTCTCCTTCTTTTTTTTTTTTTCAAAGATACTCCATCGGTTCGGGATCTTTCTTCTCGACTTTTTCCTTCGCACATCTCTTTACTTATACCCTTTTTTTTTTGAGATAGATTTTTAAGTTTCGCGTTCCTTCTCTTTCCTTTTAGATCTTCCCTTTGATGGATCCTGTTTGGAATTCTCCCTCCAGTTGACAACGGTCTTTCCTCCCCCAGGCATGACTCTTCCTCGTGAAAAGTTCGCCGGTAGACTTGCTCTCTTTTCGCGTATGTCATTCGTCGGACGGCCTTGTACCCCCCCCCCCAACATTCCCAGGCATTCGTCTTCCCATAGGGGTTTTTTTTTTTTTTTTTCGGTTATCCTAGCAGCCGAATTCTTGGCCAAATTTTCCCCTTTCAAATAGCTGGCGGTCTCCTTCTGAAGCTTCTGGGCCTCGTTCGGCTTTCAATCTCGGACTGTTTCCTCCTGTTCTGAGTTTGCGCGATGGTCCTCTTTGTTGTTGACGCCGTTTCTTTACTTTCGGCCACCTGAAATTGTAAATAAGACTCTCTTCCCAGTCTCCTCCAGATTATTTCATGTTTTTTCCTCCCCCTGGGCTGAAGGCCTCTCCTATGCTTTTCCATTTTGTGAGCAATTTTCGGAGACCTCCTCTCTCAAAAGTTTTTGTTTACCGTCTGACGATGGCGCCGTTCTCCTTTCGTGGCCTAGAATTCTTCTTCCTCCTCCTTTTAGTGTTCCGGTCTTTTCCTTACATCGCCCGGGCGATGGAACGCCCTCCTCCAGTTTACCAAGGATTTCTCTCCCTAGGCGGCACCTTCCCGCTTACCAGAATTTTTTGCAGGCTGTTCCAGGATACCGGCTTGTGGAATCCACAGTTTTTCGGCCTGCGTTTCTTTTTTCTAACTTTCCCCTTTTCTCATATGGCCGTTTTCCCTCTCCGGGATTCTAGGATTTTTCTCTTGATTGTCCACCCCCGAGTTGTTTTCAGGCACGTTCGCCTCACGACCTCGTTTACGTGCTCTGTACAATAAAGTCTCCCTCGAAAACCCATAGTCCTCGTTTTTGGCGTTTGGAGCACTGTCCATGCGTTTTCACGATTCCTTGATTCCCTTCAGAGCCGTTGTCGTTCCTTTTTTTTCTTTCGGCTGAACGATCCGCAAAAGTTCGTTTCGTGTTCTATCCTCGTAGTGACTGTCGAGCATTTGGAATACCTTCTAGCGTCGTCTTCTTGTCCGTACTCCTGGAATCACCTTTGCCGCCCTTGCCATTCGAGTCAATCAGTCCTCCCTCCCGCTAGATGTTCAAGGCTTCTTTGGAGTCCTCTTTTTTCAGTGTTTGCTTCGGGGTCTTGCAAGCGAAGGGTCCTTTTCCTTGCGACTTCCTTTCTAACGCCTTTCCCACGTTTCCTTTTTGACCTTTCCCACGTTGTTTTTTTTCCCTTTTCGCCAACAGGCGACTTTTTCGGCCTCGCTTTTTTTCCTCTGAGCAGGGATCTTCTTGTGGTCCCCGCCTATATTGGCCTTTCCTCCTTGAGGAGGATTACCGCTTTCCCTCTACCTTTTTGCGTTGCCTTTCTTCTCCACGAGCCAGGCTCTTTTTTTTCTGAAAACTCTGCAGCGGAAGACGTTCCCTATGTCCTTGTCTCCTAGGACTTTTTTTAAGGAGGTCTCAAGATCGGATGTTTTTTCTTTTCGCTACGCACCTTTTTTTTTCGCTTTCCGCCCCTCCTCAAGCACTTCTTCCGACTTTGGCCATTCCCAGTCCTCCTCGCTCTGAGTGTACTAGCATGGGACGTTCTTTTCGCGCGGCCCCTGGACCGAGTGTTTCCGGCTCGATTTGATTCTTCCCCTCTCAGCCCTTCTCTCGGACGTTCTCTCCTTCCTTTTCGGCGCGTTCTTTTTTTCTTGCATTCCTTCCCTTTACTCTTGCTGTTTCAGTTCTCCAAACCTTTTATGGATCTTTCTCCCAGTGTCTCTGTCCGCGTCCCTTTTTCCGAAGGCCATTTAACTCTTTCCTGGTTCAACTATTTTTTTCCGCCCGAGGTTGCTTTGTCTTTTTTCTTCTGTACTTTTGGGATCTCCAACGCCCCTCCCATTTTCATTTTTTCTTCCTTGGGCTCAGTCCCCCCGTTTTGCGCCAACCCAGTCCTTTTCCCGCTTCTTTTTTACTCCGCTTCCCATCTGTCGCTCCCATTCGCTACATTTTCTCCTTATAAGCCGCCCTGAGCTATGCCCTTATCCCCCTGTGGAAACGTCGGCGCCTTGCGGGCGCCGGAAAGGCCCCCCTTTCCGTTTTTTTGAATTCCCTCTTTTAATACGTTGTTTCATGGCTTTTTAGGAAAGGTAGCCCCTTCCTTCCTTCAATGGCGACAATATTTCAAATGTCCCAGACATGCTCTGACCCCAGTCCGAAATAGACAATCCGTAGTCCAAGTGTCCCTCTTCCCGGTGTCTCACTTATTTAGGTCTTTAGTTGTTCAATGATCCCCCCTTCTCTTGATGCCTCCGTCCGGAATATTTTTTATTTCAGTCATGTGGTTGACCTTCGCTGGACATTTCTTTTGCATCTTACCCTACGCTCTCTTCTTACCTTTGAATTCGTCTTCATTGATCGCGATGCTTTTTTCTCGATGCACCCCCCCCTGCTGTTTGTGCTGAGATCTCTTTGGTAATTTATTACTCTCTCCTCCTCTTCAGACCTCTCAACTCCCTCCAATTTAGTGCTGCCGGCGGCTTTTCTCCTCCCTTGGAACTCTTTCGAATCAGATGGGACCTGACTACAATAGATCAGATCTTTGAGATTCATAAGAAACTGCAATTCTTCATTCTTTACGTGTTTCGGTCTTCTCGTTCCCCTTTGGTTTTTGAACTTCTCTCACCACTGATTCTCACCTCCTTAGATACGGGTCCCCTCGCTTTCCCGTTCCCTGTTAGCGTTTTCTACATCCCCGTTGTTTTTTTTTTCTTTTCCTTGCCTTTTTCCTCTTTCTAGTCTGCCCGCTAATCCTGACTCGAACCTTTCTGGTGGTCCCCTTTTGAGGACCCCCCCTTCTTAATAACTTGCCCTTCCCTGAACCCCCTCTTCAGGCGTCCTTCCCGTTCCCCGTCTTAGATTCGGTTGCCCTCTTTCCTCGTACCTTTGACTGGACTTCTATCTTCGAACCTTTTCTAAGAAAGTTTCTTCTTGTAAGCGTTACTAGACTCTTCTTGAGATCCGTATTTTTTTTTTTCCAAGAGCTCCACCAGGACCTTTCTTTTTAATTCCTTAAGCCTCCTTATACGCTTTAGGACCCCCCCCCCCCCCCTTTCATTTTATGGTCTCGGCCTCTCACAAGTACCTCCCATTCGAAAGGGACTCGTACTAGTGCCGATTTCATTTTCCTTCGCATCATCCTCCCGGATTTTTTCAAGGTTTCCCCGGCCCCCTCCTCCGGCAATCTGTTTTTTTCCCTTTTGACTTTTTCACGCTTTTTTTTTTATGGTCTTCGACCCTTCTGTTTTTTCATTGATCCTTTTGAGGGTGCTTTCGAGGCGTGCCTTCCTTCTGGCTCACTTGCCCTGTTTGCATGGACGACTTCCGAACTTTTCCCCCGAAACTTCTTTTCCAGCGCCCGCAAGTCGAGTTTTTCTTCGTTGAAGCCAGTTACCAATTCCCTCTTTTGGTCTCTTCCCGCCGTTTTCCCCTTGACTCTTTTATCGTTGTCCTTTTTCCCCTTTTCTCTCTGTTAGGACCGCGCCGGGACTCTGAACCTCTTTTCCTGGATGCTGTCTTCCAGTGTTTTCCCCCTTTCGTTCTTGACTTTTAAATGATTTTCCCGAGTTGCACCCGTTTCTCCCCTCCTGAGAACTCCCGTCCGGCCGGTTGACCTTTTTTTGACTTTCCTTCCCTTGTTGAAGTTTCGGGTCGTGGCGCACTGGTTTTTTCTTGCGGACGATAGCCTTTTTTTTTTTTAAAGTTTCTGCTGAGTCATATTTAGTACCTTCCCTCTCTTTGGGGTCCCTAGAAGCTTCCTTTTCGTTGACGCCTTTCTCTTTCTTTTCTCTTATCAGCATCTTTCCCCTTTCTCCCTTTCGTAATTGACCGCGGTCTTTTCGATTTAGCTCCCTTCTTATCTTCACCCTCCTCCCTGTATCGGGATTTTTCAGTTTGTGAAGTCCTTTTCTCTGGATCTTTCTCTGAAGGTCTTTTTCCGATCCCTCGAGCCTTCTTTTGACCCAGGTGTTTCTGTGTGCCCACGTTTCATTCCTTCTCCAGGACCTCTTTTTTCCTTTTTTTTTTGTAATCCGAGCACTTTTTCCCTGGACTGTTTCCTTTCAACCAAGAGATATTTTCCCCTCCTTTCTTTTCCTCCTCTTTTTGAGAGAGTTCCTTTTTCGGGAACGTGAACTGTCATGATCTCTCCCAAACTTCCTTTTTTGGATGAAGATGTTCTTTTTTTCTTTTTTTGATGTTCTTCTCGTTGATTCTAGGGAGTGGGCACACCCTTGAAGGCTCTCAAGACTTCTTCGCGAGCCTTCTTTTCCCTTCCCTCTGAGACTCCCCCAAAATCTTCTTGGAGGCCCTCTCATTTGCCGATGCTCATCCCTATAGAGCGTGCCTCACTAATGGCCCTCTCCCGCGGATGTCTTATGGGACAGTATTTTTTTTTTCCCCATCCTCGCTAGGTCCATATTTTTCTAATCCATTTTTTTTTTTCCCCTATCGGGTGCTTTTCGTTTTCTTCACCGGCAGAGCCTTCTTCACAATCTTTCAATTTCCCTCCTGACTCACATTCCCCTGAGTGTTTTATTGTGCTCGTCCACGACTCTTTCCCGATGTTTTCAAATCTTTTGGAGGATTCTTCTTCTTCGGCCCTTTTCTTCTTTGAGATCCCTCTTGTTGCAGAATCACTCCCCGCGATGCCCAGGCTCTTCCCGTAATCTCTTTTTTCGCTCCTGCAGCCCTCTTCCTATCTTCTTTTCCCAACTCTTCCTCATCTTACATCCTTTTTTTCTCTTCCTTCATAATCGCTCCGGTTCCTAGACCGCTTTGGAATTCTTCCCTTTTTCTATTTTAGTTCTTTTTGAACGGTTTCCCCGCGGACCCTAACGTAGTGCACAAAGAGAGTTTCTTTCTCATACTTCTTCAGTTTTTCTTTGCCCTCCCCTGAGACTCCCTCGTGACACGATTTCAGCCCGCGTGACGCTCCAAACTGCCTTCTTAATGCACTCTCCCTAGAGAACCCCTTCAGCTTCCTTCTCTGTAGATTACTTTGGCACCCCCTTAAATTTCCCTTGTCCTTGTTTTTCCGATCTTGTATCCTCCGAGCCAGATCTCCCCCTCTACGGACTACGTTCCTTATTTCTTCCGACCGTTCCATTTTCCCCACACATTGCCTGTTTTGCGAGGCATAATGTGGCCGTTATCCCAAGCTCCTGTTTTCCTTTTACCTGAGCCTCTTCGGAGTTCTCTTTTCCCAGGCACTTCGTGCCCCTTTTTAGGATCCGTGGGCCTCCCGGCCCACTCGTTCTTGTTGCCGAGCGAAACCGTCTTCTGCATGCTCTTCTTCCAGTGACGGTTTCCGGGTTCCTCCTGCAACTTTTCTTACAAGGTTTTCTAACCTTCGATTTCCTTCTGGTACTCCGCCCTTTCCTTCTCCTGTTTGTCGATGCCCCCCTCTTTTCTTTCTCCTCCCGGTTGGAGAGGCTTTCCCATTAGCGCTGAGCTTTTTCCAGCTTTTTCTCTCCGAACCCGGATGGTCTCATCCCTTGGTGTGCAACCAACCTTCCGTTTTGGGTTTTTCCGGGTGGTTATGTTTTCTTTCTCCTTCCCCTTTTCTTCCTACTGCCTCCTTCGCCTTTGTCTCGGGCCGTTATGTCATTTTTCACGTGGTTTTCTCTTCATCCCAGTACCTCTTTGACTTTCCTCTTCGCAGCGCACTTCCTATTATTTTTTTCCCCAGCATTATTTTAAAGTTTTTTTTTTTGCCTCTGACTTCGAAGTTTGAGTGCTCCTGGGGGGGGGCCTCTCGTTTAAATTAGTAACATGGACGTTTTTCCCATTCCCTTCAAAGTCTAACTCCGGCTCGTTATAGAGTGTTGCCCGAATAGAATGGCCTACCTCCGAGACTCATTACCCCTCCCCGGTACCTTCCTTTCAATATTATGCCCTAATATACATTGCTTTCCCGATTTTCAGTCGACCCTTCCAGGATGAATTCAGGAATTGTGAGAACTTTCTTCCATGTTACCTTGGCGTACTTGGGCTTTGGCTCCGGATGTCTCTCCTTTCTAACGGTTTATCTGTTTCTTTCATTTTTTGAGGGTTCCTCCTTCAACACGATCTATTCTGATCCGAACCCCTTTGACGGAGGAAGGAGGCCATTGACAGGGTCAGGCACTCCTTTCTGACTCCCCTCCCTCCGTTCCCCAAGTATTTTCTTCCTTTTTTTAGGCCACAGTGGACCCTCTGTCACGGTGGTTCCGGATTAGCCTTACTGCAGTTTTTCTTGGCTGCCCCCTTCTCCCTTTTTTTTTCCCCTCTATCTTGCCACCGATTTTTCTCCACCGACGGCCTTTTCGTCGCGCTGGCTCAAACCTTTGATTCCTTTTTTTTCCGAGCACCATTTTTAGCATCTTTCTGTTTCCAGGCTGACCCTTTGCTGCAGTTCCGTTTCGTTTTTGACGATGTTTTTTCCCCTTAGGTTCCGGTTCGCTTCGCTAGAGGTCCTTCTTCGTTATTGCGGACGTCCTCTCTCTGAGCAAGGCCCTCTCCTTGTATTCGCCCGCCCTTATTTCCCATAGGCCTCGTTTTCAGTTTTTTGTCATAGGTTTTGTGCGTTTCTCCTTGAAGATTTGACCTCCTTTCTTCCTTCTTGAGACCTCTTTCGGTTTTTCCTGGTTTCTCATTGACCTCCAGGTGAACCCCCCTTTTTATCATCGTCTCCCTTGTGTTCCACCCTGACGCCTTAAAGGATTCCTAACTTTCCAACGTTAGATAGCCTATCCTTTTAGGTGTGTTTTTTGACTATCTTTCCAGGATAGTCTATCTCCAGTTTTTTTTGATGATTTTGAACCTTCTTGGCGAAGCTTAATTTTCAAGATGTCGGTCCCTCTTTCGGTATTCATGACGTGCAAACAGACCTACTTCCCAGACGTTTCTTTCTTGATCTGTTCCCTCGCTCCTGAAGATCCTTCCAGATTTCCCCACCTGATCCTCCGCTTCTTGCCGCTTTTGAAATACCCGTGCTTTGCGGTAGCTCGACTCTTCTCTTCTGATCGGCTAGGGTCTTTACTGCCGCAACCTTTCTTATTCGATCCTCGCGTTCCCGCTGTGTCCCTTAGACCGCGCTTCTCCTTCGGCTTCGGCCGAAGTTCGTTCTTCAACCAGTTCTCCTTGGGGTTTTTTGAGTCGTCCTTTTTTGGCTCGTACCACTCCCGTCGAACGTCTTTGGTGAACTTTTTTCACGCCTTTCTTCTCCGGACGTCCTTTCGTTGTCTGCCTCTCCGCCCGAGTTTATGACCATCGGTGTGCCTTTTTTCCTTTTCACTTGGTTCCCCCGTTTCTTGGAATTTACTATTGAACGCCAGCATCGTTTCTCCTGTCTCCCTAAAAAATTGTCTGACCATTTTCTCTTTGCCAGTCCTCCGGATTTTTCTTCTCGCCCTCTTGTTGTCTTCTTTTGTTCCAATTCCTTCGATCGTTTTTCTGTCTTTCTTTTTGATGGTCAGCAGCCCCAGTCTCCCAACCTCTCTTTTTGTCGACCATTTCTTTCCTTCGGCTTTTTAAGGATTTACTTCCTCAAGATTTTTTTTCAGCCTTTTCTTCTTGCCGTGACCCCCTCTGATTTTTTCCCAGAGTTCTCCATCCCCCTTGCCAATTTTCCATTATGACTGTAAGTCGTACCCTTTCGACATATCTCTATAGATTTTCTTTTCTCATCTCTCGGTTTTTATGGGTTTTGTTTTCTTTATTATGGAAATTTTTCACTCATGGACGGCGTTTTCGATTTCCTTCGAGGCCTCTTTCCACGTTCTCTCTTTCTCTCTCTGATCTCCTTCTTTATGATCGCGCTGCCCCCCTTTCGCCACCATCTCCTTTTATGAGCTGATTCTTGCCGGCTTCCCTCCCCCTTACGCCTGCTTTCTCTTTTTCTTCCGAACCCTTCTTCTGGCGGCGGCTCTGCTGTTAATAATTCCCAACAGGTAGTCTATTCCTGGGAAGTTCTTCACTCAGTGTTGCCTCCGGATCCCACTTTCAACTATTTCTTTTTTCCCTCCCTGTTCTTTAAGTCGGCCCCCCTTGGTTTTCCCTTTTTCCCTCTAAGGCAGGTAATCTTGCGTCGATTTTTCGCGAAGTTCG
>Ga0179593_1462718_pt1 | contig 11187 bp, 16 predicted proteins | sample CZODoug2_1_08_16_FD_185931 | JGI IMG/M metagenome (GOLD analysis project Ga0179593, IMG submission 185931) | Vadose zone soil fungal communities from Angelo Coast Range Reserve, California, USA - CZODoug2_1_08_16fungal (PacBio error correction) | ecosystem: Environmental > Terrestrial > Soil >... | reverse complement strand
CTCTCTTGTCCTTCCAATCGTGTTTGAAGATTCTGCCCAATTTCCTCCCGTTTTGCCTGTTTTTTTTTTATAGAAACCTGGCGCCGCCCTCCCCTCTGTTTCTCCCCCTGGCTTCCAGCAAAAAGCTCCACTGCTTCGTCTCTTTTTGCTTTTCTGAAGGGACTTTCTTTTCATGATCCAGGTTTAGGTTTCCCTTTTTTTTCTTTTTCTTTTTACCCCCCGGCGAATTCCCCCGTCGTCGTCCTTTTCCTGTAGTCTGATCTGGGGTCGATTTGAAGTCTTTCCTTCTATTTCGTGCGCCTTTTGGCTGATACAAAGGTTTTTTTTGAAAGCCTCTTTCCTTTTTCTTTGCTCTGGTTGAGAAGTGGTTTTTCGTTTCCCGAGGGTTGACTATTCTCTGACAAACCCACGCCCTTCCCCCCCAGGGAAGCGGCTTTTAGGCCTGTTTTCTTGTTCGGCGTCCCGGCATTCCCTCTCCCGGGCCTCTCCTTACTGAACATATTTTCCAACGGTCCACTTTGCCACCCCATACAAAATATCTTCCCCGCCTCTTCCCCCCCCCTTTAAAGTTGTTTTTGTTTTTTTTTGGCCTCCTTTTTCATGACACGGTTGTTTCCCTCTGACATAGTTTCGATTGCCCCATCTCTCCACCGTATAGGCCCCTTTGGCGGATTTCCCCTTTTTTTCAAAACACGCGCGTTGGAGTACCCCGCTGTAACTTCTCTTTCTGCTTTGACCCTTTGACGTTTTACCCAACCCTTTCTTTCAAACAAGTCTAGGGCGGACCTTGACCGTTTTCCTTTCCCATGTTCAAGCTGGAAGTTTGGCGGGCGTTTTTTTTCCCCCCCTTTTTTGTTTCGTGACAAGACTCGAACATACTTTTTTCCCTTCCTTTCGTTTGCTTTTGGTCGAACTTATCGGGAGCGATGACCTCCTCTTCGGTTAATAAGAACACGAGATTTCTTTGAGGAGCTTTTTTTCTGTATTCTTCGAGTGCACGGTTGTAGTCTCCGACCCACCACTTGCTAAACTTTCCCCCGAGACAACCCTCCTCAGCCCGTTGTTCCCTTATCCATCTTTTGTAGCGGCAATTTCAGTCAGTCTCGCCCACCAATGGAGTGCCTCTTTTTCCTGCCCGACGGTGAGTGAGGTTTTTTCGTCACTTCTCATGCTTTTGTTGACTTACCTGGACCCTTCCCACTCCTTTGCAAATCTAGTCTAGAGACCTTCCCCCAGCATTACGAGACCTTTTTTTTTTTGTGACCTTCTCACCATTTCCCAGATTACCTTTTGTGTGTGACTTTCCCTTGGCGGCGATCCTTTTCCTCTAGGCCTCGTTTCCTTTTCGTCGCTTTCGTGCGATTTGGTTTGGAGGCTCGTGCCGTGAAACCCCTTGACTCCTTTCAGGGATTTCATCCCTTTTTTTCTCATTACTGGTTTGGTTGAGGAATCACCCTTTTATCCGGGCACGAGGAGCTCTTAGGCCCTTTCCGGTTGGTTTTCTTTCTCAGGCCAGAGATTCTTTTCCCTTTTCTCTTTCGTGGGTCCCGCTCCTCCTGCCGACCCCCTTTTCCTCGTTGTTTGCCTAATCAGGTTATTCACTTGCCCTTTCGTTTTTAACATATAGTTGAAGTTTTTACGGGCTGGGGAAAACCGCGGGCGTGTTTGTTTTTCCTACCCCCCTATTTTTCTTATTTTGTTGGTTGGGGTCCATTTTCCGAGTGTTTCCCGTGAGGGTCCCCACAATCTTCCTGACATCAATCAAGGTTGTTCAAGGTCCACCCCCATCGGCGCGGACGCAGTTTTCTCCATTGCCCGATTGGTTATGTACACGTGTCGGACCTTTCCATATCCCCCCTTCCGCCACGGGTCCCTTCAACCTCTACTTACTGATTTTCTTGTGGAGTCTTCCCCCCTTCCACGTTTGTCATTTTCCCCCACTGTTTTCCCCCCTGCCTCCTTGGACCAGTAAGACCACCAACCACCCCCCCCCTTTCCCTTGCATGTCGGTTTAGCCCTATTACCTCCCCTTCTTCCTTTTAGTTAACCGTTTCCCCTACACAAACCCCTTGGACGCACCTTTTTGATGAAGCGGAATCTCCATCAACATTAGCCCCCTCCGGCGGTGCGAGTTTTCGTTTTCAAGTCCATTCCCTTCATATATCTCCTTTTACCAAGACCAGGTGTTTTTTTTTACGAGAGATGATGCCGGTGCAGTTAGGTTGTGCGTATTCCTTCATTTTTGGTGACTTGTTCTCATGCATGGTGATGTAGATCTTTTCCTTTTTTCGTGGATTTTGCATGTTGTCTTTCCGTTTTTTGCCTAATTTCCATTTGTCCCGTCCGGGGTTTGGGCTCGAACCCTTTTGATCCTTCCGAAAGGGCCCCGACCCATTTTTTTCCTGGGTGAAAACTGTGTTTTCTGTGTCGTCTGCTATTGCACAAGTCTTTGTCCCTTTCTACTCTTTTGCCCCATCTTGTTCTTGTGGACTCCCGCGCCCCGCCACAAGAATCACCACGTCCCGGAAATTCTCTGGTGATTGATTCCAAGGCGAACTGGTGACCTTTTTCAGCTCTGGACATTTTTCCCCCTTCCCCCCATGCTGTGTCACTAGCTTCTTTTCCCTTTTTCTCTCCTGCTTTGTGCCGGGCCATTGAATTATTTGTCATTTCTCTTTTTTCCTATGGGTGACCCCTTAACGGTACATCCCCCAACCTTTTTCTCGATACTAGAGGATTTTTCTCAACCCGCGACCCCCCTCTTTTTGTTACACACCCCCCTCCGTCTTTCCCGTTCTAGACTAAGATTTCCCACCCTTAATGTCCTTTGAATCCCCTTCCCCCTTCTTTTGTAAGCCTCCTCTTTGTAGTGCGTTTGTCCTCCCCAGTCTGAAACCCCTCCTCATGCTTTCCCGTAGGAAACCGCCCTCTCTTCTCGAAGGGCGTTTTTGGCCTTTTTTTGGAGGTTACTTCTTTTTTTCCACACCCCAAAGGCCCTTTTTCACCCGTCCTATGCGCCTGAAAGGAGTCATTGTCTATCCTGCTCTGCCTCTCTTAGATCAGTCCCCTCCTGCGATCTCTTATTTTTAGAACCTGCCACTTGGTAGTCCACTTGAATGTGCTTCCTTGTACCTTTGTTCGTCCGTTGATTCCTTTTCTCCCGTCGTGGTTTTTGTAAGGCCCTGGGGTTGGGCTCCTCTTTAGGACTGGTTTTCGTCGTGTTCTCCGGTACAACATTAAACCCCTCTCTTCCGTGTCTCGAAGCACGTGTCCCCCCTTTCTTAGGTTACCCCGTGAACCACGCTTTTTTTCCAGTAATGTTTTTTTTCTCATATGCCGTTCCCAATTTTTCCTCTTTCGCAGGGCCCAAAAACCGGTCTTTGTGATTTGCGTCGCGGACCACTGTTCCTTCGTGGTTTCCTCCCGAAAGACTTTTTGAAAACCACCCCACTTTCTCTACATCGCCGCCCCCTCCACCCGCTCCTCTCGTTTCTGATAATAAAGTTCCGGTTGCATGGTAGGTTTTTGACTCCCTTTTTCTCCGCAATGGAACGTTTTTTCCCCTTCCTGGGACGTTCTACCCAAACCGGTAGAGGGATTTTTTAAGACTTTTGCCCAGCCATCTCCCAGAATTTTAACTTTTTTTCCCCTTCTTCGCGGGCATGCCTTTTCCGCTGTTTGTTCTTCACCTTTCCAAAATTCTCGGATAGAAATTGTCGAGGTCCCCTCCAAACCCCGCTTTTCCCCGAACCTTTATCTCCCCGTTAATAAACCTTTTTTGTCCGCTCTTTTGCTTGCGACTATATGGACATATTACCCCTTCACTCCCAAGGGTGGCTGCCCCCCTTCCCCAACCACCTTACGTCGCCTTTGTCCGTCCAGATCTTTCCCCTCGTGCTTGGTAGCCTGCCCTTCTTCGGTTCGTATTCGGTTCCCGTGAGCTTTGACCCAGTTGCTTTTCCGTTTGCCGACCCCCAGACCACCGCGATCGCCTCCTTTTTTCTTTATTCGCTCCAACCCTCTCTCACCCCGTGCGCCCCGCTTAACATCGTCAGCAATTACTTTTGATGCCGATTTTTGCTTTCTGATTATCCCTTTTTGTGTGGGGGGGGGTGTTGTTGGTTTTTTTTTTTTTTTTTTTTGTGTTGGTTTTTTTTTTTTTATCTAATCCCATCTGAACACTCCCAGTTGTTCATGGCCTTGGACCTTCCTGCCGCATGTGCGCAGGTTTTTTCACGAAATTTTTTTCCCTCCTTTTCACCTATTTCATTTACATCCCCCTTGCGCCTAGAAATAATCCAGCCGTCCAACCTTTTGTTGCCCCGCTTTTTTCTGGCCCCGGTCCGGCACCGTATTATGGCTGGGTCACTTTCGATTGAATTTTAGTTGCGTTTTTGATATAACTTTGGAGGGCGTATCTTCAACCCCCACCTTCTTTTCCTCCATCTCTCCCTATAAATCCGGTTTTTTTTTTTTTTAATATCGGCCTGAAATTTTTTTTTGTTGAAGCCGCGTTACCCGTCGCTTCCTTTTCCCTGCAGGCGCGCCAGTGTCGTGATCCCTCTTCCAATCCACTGGAAATTCCCCACCCTTTGCCCTCGTTCTTAAGGGTTTTTTTCAGTCTGTTTTTTTGTTATTTGATGTTCACGTTTCATTTTTCTTTGACCACCTGGGCTCCCTTTCTTTCTCCCCCACTCATGATTCCGTCGATGTCAGTCTTTTATCTTCCTTCTTTCACTTGTTGCTCCGAGACAATGTCTTTTGATAAAGTTTTTGGACGACCCCAGCGGCCTTTTCTTTTCTTGTGCGACGTGTTTTTTGAACCTATTTGTGACCCCGATCGTATTGTTATCCCCCTCTTCCAAACGTCAAGGTTAGGCGATCCCTGGTTTTTTGGTCGTCGACTTAGATTTCTTTTTCCTCTCAGACTGGCATCTGTTACCCCCCCCGGCTTTACTGTTGCCCTATTATTCAGTTTTGACTGAGCCCCCCCCCCCCGCGTCCCGTCATTTTTTTTTTTTTTTTTTAGGTGTTTTGTTCTTGAATGAAGTTTTTTCTTAGAATCCCCATTTCCGCGTTTAATAGCATTGGCGTTGATCACGATTCGTAAACACTTTTGAAGCTTGTTGGCGTTGTTGGCCACCCTCCCCTCCCTTCCTTTGGCGCTTTGGGCATTTTCTCCTACCCGTTTGATTTCCCCCCTTTCCGCCCTGTTCTTTTTTTTTCAGTTAGTGTCTTCCCGTTTTCCCAGTCGGTTTTTTTTTTGCTGTTCTCCTACTGCTGACCGCAGAATAATGTCCTGTGCCTCGTCTTTTTGGCACGCATCCTTTTGTAACCCCCATTTGATGCTTTTCCCGACGAGACGGTGCCCGTCTGTTTCCGTGTCGTGCTCTGGGCTGTTCCGATGTTTTTTCTGTCTGCCTTCGGGTTTTCGATCGTGACCCCCAACGGTCCGTTCCCTCTCCCGCCCCAGCCCTTTTGTCCTTCCTCAATTCCCCCTTAGTTTCGTACTTGATGTCCCTTTCGACCCGCGTTGTTGCACGCGTGCTCCCTTTTTCCTTTTTCCTTGCGGTCCGTTTAAGTCTCTTGTCTTTTCTTTTGTAATTGCGCAGTTTCCTGCTGTTCAATCCCTAGTCCTCTTTTCCCCCCCTTCGCGATGACGAGGGCTTTCCCTGGTTCCTGACCCCATTTCCAGCCTTCCCATGTGGTGACTCCACTTTTTTTTTGCCGCTCTGTTTTTGGTGGCTTTTCTTCCCCTTTCCGCGGTAGAGGCTCTTTTTTTCTTGTCGCTGAAACGTTGAACGTTTTTTTCCATCGTGCCTTTTTTTGATTAGTACGGGTTTTCTTTCCTTTCCCTTCCGTTGTTCGTTTTCTTTTCTGTTTCCCCCTGTTTCTTCGAAACGTCCGTTATTCATGCTGCTGGCCGTGGGAGACGGGACCATGAATTCGTTTCCCCCGTCTCATGGAGTTTTTTTTTTAACTGGTGGGCCAATCTTCTTCCATGTAGCCGGCGGTGGGCACCCCCTCTTTTTTTTATGTTTATTTTCCTACCGGTTATCCGGCCTGTTGGATGGCCTTCTCCGAGTTCCCGCTTCCCCATCGTCCTGCCCCCTTCCCCCCCCCAATGGTACCGGTTGCACCATCCCGCGCTTCCCTTTTGCACGAAGTGCTCCTTTCCCCGACCCCTTTGGAGTTTCCCACCTTGCGCGTCCCCCCTTTCTTTTCTTCCCAATTTCCATGTTTTTCCCCCGTGTTCACCCCCTTTCCTGTGACTTTTTTTGGGCGGCTTTATACCTCCTTCCCCCCGGAGTCGAACCTTTGATTTTCCCTTTTTCATTAGCGTGAAACGTCCGTTCCCCCAAACCATTTCTCCACTTTTTAACCTTTCTTTTTTTTTTTTGCCGTCCGTTTTTCTTCCGTCCCCCTTCAGCACAACTTAATAAACACTCCCTCTTGAGTGAAGCGTCGTCCATCCCTTTTCAACTTTTTCACGGCCCGCCCCTCAGAAAACTTCACTTCCACTTCATCTTTTCTTTTCTTTTCCATACTTTTTTGTTGACGAGTCTTTTCATGTCTTTGCCCGTTGCTGGTTAATTTTTTGCTTCTTCTGGCAGTCAGAGTAGTGTACAATACTTTTTTTGTCTGTAGATCGCTTCCCCCACTTTTTTTCGTGTGGACTTTTCTCCTTTTGTGAGGCTTTTGAATACTTTTGTGAGTCGCCTTTTCTTCTTGAGTTGTCATGGCGCCGCCATGCTTTGACCTTTGTGGCTTCTTTTTTTTCGGCTCTTGCCCAACCTTGCTGAACAATTTCGTTAACTCATTATGTTGTGATCCCCGTCTGTTTGTCATACCCGGCCGCCCAACTGAAACTTTTTCCCCCCCTTCTTGGCCAGTCATTGTGTTTCTTGCTTTCCCTGGTTTGGTTAGGTGGTTTTCCCAAGGTTTTGTTGTTGATGCGCTCGATCCCTTTTTTAGGCCCCCATCCTTTTTTTCCCCCTACACAATTTTGAAAAACCCCTATTTTCTTTCTGCCTGGACTCCGTTCCTTTAGTTTGGTCCCCGTTTCCCCTTTTTTTGTTTTATGGCTTTCGGTTTGTTACCCAGCGTCTTTTCCCCTTGTCCCTCACCCTATCCCCCCCCTTTACGAGGATGTGCGACCAACACTGCGTCCTCCTCGGTTTGTTTGCCACCTGGCCGTCTACCTTCGAGACTCTTTTTCCCCCGCAAAAAACACCCACCATTTGCCCTGCCCTCCTTACTCGGCCAAACACGATTCGTCCTTAATCCCTGAGCGTGTTCCAACTCAACGATGCCCACCCCGGGTCGATTTCTTTTACTACTCCCCATTTTTCACCCTGCCGTTCTTCCCTCCCCTTTTTTTTCGGGCCAGGGGGCTTGGGTTGCCTCTGTGTGGTGAAAGAATTTCGTAGCCACCCGAACCTGTACTCTTTTCATAAAACCGTCCGTGTCTCCTTAATGCGCCTTTAACTTTTTTTTTCTTAGTTTTAATGCCCCCCTCCAAAATCTCCCCCCCCCATGTCAATTTTGTCAGTTTTGAAGTGCAGTACGCAGTTTTTTTTTCTATAATTTAGCGTCTTTCCCCCCTTGCCACCCAAGGTGCGCCCCAAAATTGGAAAAGGGTGTTAAACCCATGAAATTTTTTTCGGCCGGCCGTCCTTTCTTACTTCGTTCGTCTGCTATTTGTCGGGCCTTGTCAGTGTTTTTGTAGACGCGTTTTTTTTTTGTTTTCTGGATCCCCCTTTTGCTGCTCACCCCCCCCAACCCTTGGTCCCCCTCCGTGAGTTTTTCCGCTCTCCCCCTTCCCCCCCTTTTTCTGTCGGGGCCCCGTTTGACCCGCTTGCTCTGGTTCTTGTCGCTCATCTTATGCTTCCAATTTTATGCTTCTCAGGTTTTTTCCCACAAGTTCTTATGGGCGTTTCGGGTCCTGAGCCCGTGGTTTGTCTCCCCTCCCACCCCCCGTTTCTTTTTTTCCACGACATTTCCTCCCGCAACCCCCCGTTGAAACTTTCGTCGTTATGTCGTTTTTTCCCTTACCCCCTTTACAGGATGGGTGTTCGTCCTCAGTTCCCCGCCCTTCAGGGGGCAGTGGCACAACATTTCCTGCCACGTCGTGACAACCGCGTCGATTTTACGGATACGTGCACCCTTCACCTGCTCCAGGCCTTGACACTTGGCACGGGAACACTGCAGGCCTGTTTACGCGGCCGTTTCTCAGTTGTATTGACCATTTCACCCCCGGCCCGGATAGAATGGTTCATTCGGCCAACATTCCAAACAGAGTTTTTGTTTCCAGAAAATTGCATAAGTACCCACCATCTTTCGGCCCCCCACTGGTGGGATGAGTGTTGGGTGGGCGCGCAGGTTCGGCTTTTTCCGATGGCCCATTTCGACCCTAATGCAAGGGTTTCTCTTACACCAACGGCCCCTGGAGATTTGGTCCGCTTTGGTTTTGCCTCGGCGGAAAGCCGTCATTTTCCACGTATCCCGTTGGGCGGTAACATTCCTGCCGTTCGTGGAGCCATTTTGCGGGGGTGTGTTGACGTCCCCGTACCCCCGGCTTTTCCCCACAGACCCCCCTTTTTCCCTCCGATCGCCGCTTTCCTTTCGTTTCTGGTTTTTTATCTGCGCAAATACTTATTAAATAGTGACCACGTCTTCCCCCCCCCCCGACAGAAAATTCCGCTGTTTGCCAGCCCCTTGTTTATGCCTATACTTGTCTTTTTCCCGTTTTTTCCCCCCCCGTCATCCCCCTCGAACTCCAGCAGCTCAATGTTATTCACTTTCCTTTTTGCGCCTCGTGCATGTGTCGCAGGGGTGGGGGTCCCTCCTTCGCCCCGTTTCCATTCAGGTTTTCACCCTTTTGCTCGAAACCCCTACTCGATTGACCTCTGGTGGGATTCCTTTTTTTTTCTGGCATGCCTTTTTTTCCCTCTTCTGCGGGTCAACTTGCTTGTAAAATCTTTGCGTGTCCCAAAGTGGCGCGGGTTTTTTGCTTCCCCCCCTCTGCTTTTTCTGGTCATTCTCTCTTCTTTATACCTAATAAGTTTTGTGGGTTCTAAGCTATGGCCCTTGAAATCCGTTTTGTATCCGCAGACCACAACGTTTTATATCCTCCCTTCTTTCTTCGCACTTTTCTTCTCTTTGTCCGGTCCGTGGTTCGGGACCCCCAGAAATTCCCCCATTGTTTTCCTGGTAGGGTATTTACCCTCCGTTCCTCCTGCTGTTCCTGGTCTCTGGTTCCTTGTCCGGTTCTTGAAACCTTTAGTTCCTGCTCCCCCTTTCTTTTTCCCCCGTCCTTCTTCAGTTCGCTGGTGGTAGGGGTCGTTCCTCAGTCTTCGGCTCGCGTCCAGCATGGAGCGTTACCCCCCACTTTGGTCGTGGCCCATCCTTAGGAATTCTTCCTGCTGTTTTTTTGGACCGACGTGTTTTTCCTGCCTTTATGTGAAAGATTCTTTTGTTCCGCCCATCGCTACTTTTCCAAGGGTGAAGCGTCGTCCAGTAAGTATTTTCGTGGTCTTTGGAGGTTTTCTTCGCCTTGCCTATCCTCCCCTTTTTGCAAGATTACCCCCTGCCCGTTGACACAAATCTTCCTTCAAACCCCCCTCACAGTCATGGGCGGGGTTTTTGTCTTCCCCCCCCCTTCCCTTTGAAGTTCTTTTTTAGCGCCGTGGCCTCTGCTACAACCAGTTCATCGCCCCCCTTTTTCTCATTGTTTTTCATGGTGTCACGCTCTTTGGTTGCCCGCGACCTTTTTCGTTTTTCCCCTTTTTTTCCTTTCCGACCCAGTTCCCAAATGGTTCGTTTTTCTGCGCGTTCGCGTCAATTTCCCGTCGGTATTTTCCCCTTGCTTTTTTAATGAGGAAAAGCTCTCTTACCCTGTCCGGACGCCGTATGGTCCCCCCCCCCCCGTTCCCCTCGTGTCTTTTTTGAAACCTTTTATTTTCTTTGTCCGGCCCGAGGATAAGGTATTTTTGATCATTTTCCCCCCTCTAGTGCTTTGCCCGTTTTTTTTTCTATTTGCGATTCCGGAGAGTTGAACTTGTGGGTTCTGACTTTCCCCCCACAATTGCCTCCGGTAATTTCCCCCCCCCCATCCCGTTGTGTCCGCGCAAAGACTGTTAGCTTCCCCCCTTATTGCCCTGACGATCGTTAACCCCCGTTTTTTTTGTGGTCACCGAGGGGTTTCAGGCCTTATTTTTTTTCAGTTTGTTTTTTTTTCGTTTTCCTTTGGCTGTTGCAAATTGAGTCAAACGTCCGTCCTGTCTGCCATTACTCTTTGGCCAAGTGTCCCTTTTACCCATCTATGCTTTCCCATAGAGCGGTTTACGGGTTTGCCCCACCCGGCCGCTCCCATTGGTGACTCCCTTTTCGTTCCGCTCATGATAGCTTTTGCGGAGTACTACGTCTAGTTTCTTCTTGATGGCGGGCTTCTACTCACACTTTTCTTTCCGTCTGCCTCCCTTTTTTCCCTTAGGTTCCTTTACCGCTGCGAGCCTTGCTTCGAGGTGACGCGCGTGGTTTTTTTCCCCGGCCAACGCATCGTCTTTTTCAGATTGCGTGTCCCCCCCCTCTTATGTTTCATCCCGTGCATGCACCCTATTTTCATCCTCAGGTGAGTTTATTTTCTCATTTTTTAAATTGAGCTATTTTGAAGTAGCTTCTTTACCCGCGTTGTCTCTGGTATCTCCTATATTAGGGTACCGATGATGTTTGGTCTTAAATGTGTCCCTTGTTCCGCGTGTCACCCCCATGTCCCCCTCATTTGACCCCCCCCCCCTTTTTATTTTTCACTCCTTTTTTCCTCGAAATGACAGTTTTCGCTACTTTTGTCCGGTACCCTTGCGAAGGTCAGAGTCCCTAATTTTAATGTTCGACCTGGAAATCCCCCCAAAATCTTATTGTTTTTCGTTTTGATTATGTGTTTATGCGTTTCATAATTCCACCGTCTTCTTCTCCTTCCTTCACGTGGTCCCCCATATTTTCCGCCCCCCCCAGTAACGCACCATTTTCCCGGCCCCCCCTGTAGGGTTACGTTCGCCGCCGGCGGATCCGTTCCTGTCGTTTTCCCTCCTTACCCCAATTTTTCCATAACTCGCGAATCCCGCCTGGCCCCCCTCTCTCCCTCCTATGGACTCCGCCCGCAACTTTTTCCACCATCCGGCCCTT
>Ga0179593_1390415_pt1 | contig 11187 bp, 18 predicted proteins | sample CZODoug2_1_08_16_FD_185931 | JGI IMG/M metagenome (GOLD analysis project Ga0179593, IMG submission 185931) | Vadose zone soil fungal communities from Angelo Coast Range Reserve, California, USA - CZODoug2_1_08_16fungal (PacBio error correction) | ecosystem: Environmental > Terrestrial > Soil >... | reverse complement strand
GACGAGTTTTTTTTCTTTCCCGCAGTTTTCTGGCTGCCCTTTTTTCGAGGCCGCGATCCCCCCGTTTCCACGCGCCTCCACCCCGCACGTGTACATTCCCTTTCTCTAGCTTGGCGTTGAGGTTGTCTCCGATCCCCGCTGGTTGATTAGGGGTGATCTTCGTTGGTTTTTTTTCTTCTCCAGAGGTGGACTTTTTCGTGCTGGTGAGAGGAACCGGGTTTTTAGTCCTTTGTAACTGCCGTGTCCCCCCTTTTCCTTTCCTTAATGTTTTTTATGCAACATGGCACTGTTGCCGGACTGTCTTGGCGGGTTCCTGGTCTTTAGGGGAGCTTTTTTTGTCACGGAGTACGCCGGCTTTGTCCTGCCTTCGTGGATTTTTTCCTTGACCACCTTGGTGCAGGGACTTCGGATGTGTGGTTCCAGGCTCGCCGGTTTCCATCTTACCAACCTTTTGTTGTTCCTACATGGCCGTTTCCCGATGGTTCATCTTGTGTCCCCTTCGCCTCCGCTTGCAATTTTTTTTCTTTTTTTCAACTGTGGTTGACTGTCCGGGATGTTTCTGCTGCCGTCCAGCTTTTTCCTTTGCCCTGAGGCTCGTTTTTTTCCCCCCCCCCTGTACCATTCACATGCTTTGTCGTCCCTGCCGCCAACTGGCCGCTTACCCACTTTTTTTTTTCCCCCGCGTCTGTAGTTGGAAACCCGCTCCGACCCCGTTTTACTTTATCCGTTGCACTTTTTTGGCCGCAAGCCTTTTTTTCCCGGTTTTCACCATGATCCGTTCTTTTTTTTTCCCCCCGCGCTCCCCGTCCAGTGACCTTTTCTTCTTTTGTACCTTCACTTAGTGTTCGCTGCAGTTCCCCAAGTCGCACCTGCGTTTTCCCCCCCCCCCGCTACCCCCCGGGCGTTTTGATACCCCCCTAATTGGGTGTTTCTTTCTCCTCCTTGTCAGCGACCTGTCTCGCGTTCTACCTATCTCCGGCTCTGTGGGAACGAATTCCCTTCCGGTTTGGAGGGTCCGCGGGCTTTGTCCAGCACGTCCCATCCGCAGCCGGTGACTGCTTTGTTTTTTTTTTATTTCCTTTCTTATATCCTCCGAGGGACCGTTGCCAGGAGACTTTCCCATAATCTGCTGCTCTTTTGCTCCTTGGTTTACTTCTGCCTGAGTTGTTCGTGTTCCACCTTTTTTGTCACACGTTGTTTCGTGGTTAACCCCCGCCGCCGGCGGTTTTAAGTTCGCTGGTGAGGCCGTGTTGTTGCTCCTTTCCCTTCCTGTGTGGTTTCTTGTAGCCTTGGCGTCTCCTTTTGATTTGGGCGTTGTTTTTTGTTTTTATTTTTTCCTTGTCTTCTCTTTCCTGTTGTTTGCCCAGATGTTTTCGCCGTTTTATTTAGCGTTCTTGCAACGGACCCTCACTCCATTTTCCCCGGTCGTGGCCGCCTTTTTGTTTGGTTACAGGCCGGTTTTTCTTCCATCTTGGGCCCTGCCCGTCCGTTTCCTCGTATCATCCCCAGTAGTGTCGACCGTTCTGGGGAATTTTCCCTGCTTTTCCCCTCTTGCGGTATTCTGTGGCTTCCTTGGGCCCCTTTTCGACCGTGTTTCCCGTACCCCTCTTTTCCCCATTCCCCGTGTTTGTTTCCCTGTTGGCCCGCGGAGCTTTCACGGGGAATCCGACTCCCCCTCTTTGTTCGAACCCTTCTTTGGGTTTCCGCGATTTGCCGTGCATGTGTTTGCCCCTTGTTTTCTGCCTGTGTTTCACCTTCCCCATCGCTACCTTTTGGGATTTTTTTTTTTGTTTTCCCCCCTTACACAAATGGTTTTGCGCAGGCTTCACCAATTCCCTTTTTTTCCTTTTTGCGCTTGCATGGTGTTGTTTGCCTCTTCTTGATTCTGGCGCGCCCGCTATGGCTTGCTTTTCTTTTCAGGGTGACTGACGTTTGTTGGTGGTTCGAGGGCGCGCCTTTTCATTCTGGCCTTGACCTCTGTCTCATTTTTCCCTATTCTTGTCTTCTTCAATTGTTCCCTTGTTTTTACAGCTTTTTTTTCTCCTTTAGCAGTTGGCTTCCTTTGCATGTGAATTTATCCTCTTTTCTCCTTCCGTTGTTTTAGTTTAGATTCGCATTTTCACTGGAAATCCTCGTCCCGGTTCCCATGGCTGACCGCTTGCTTTCCCCCGTCTTTTTCACTTTCCCCGCCCATACGCCACTTTCCGGAGTTTTGCAAGAATCAGATCCCCGTGCCTCGACCACCCCTTTCGTTTTCACTCCCCCCTCCTTCCCCCTTGACCACAGTTGCGGGGCGCGTCTTGAACTGGGCTTTTTTCGGCTAAACCCTGGTGCCCTCCCCTTCCGCCTTTTTTTCTGATTTGGCTTGTTTCATTCTGCGAACACCCTTGTGTAAGGTTTTGTTAATTCCACCCCTTAGTCCGGGAGGTCCTCGACGGTGCTTTTTTTTACCCCCCTTGGGGACCACCCGGGGGGTTCACACTGTATTTAATTGCCGTACGTATTCGCTCCCCTGCTGTATTTTAATTTTCCTTCAAAAACAGTTTTATTATCCCTGTTAGATTTTCGCTCTGCGGCCCTTGGCGGGCCCCAACAGCCCCCCCCTGGACCCACGGGTCCAGGCATTTGTTTACTGACCACGGTTTCTCCTACAACCCCTCTTCCACAACGCGGCCGCCCCCCTTCCGTTTTTCGGGCCTTCCCCTTTTCCCCCTTCACGGTTCCCAAAAGTGAAATTTTTTTGCTTTTTGTCGTGCCTTCGGGGTCACGGTTGTTCACCATGCAGAATCTTTTCTGGTACCCCACCCCCCCTGTGTTCCCTGGTTTTTGCCCCCCCCCCCCTCCATGCCCCCAGATCGATTTTTTTAGTTCGTGCAACCACAGATGTACTCTATTCTCACTGCGACCAGCTGGCAGGGGACATGAAACGTTACGCCGCTTTTCCCTCTCCACAGCCCCTCCCTTCCGACGTCTCACTCTTTGAAGTAGTTTTGAACCCGTTTCCTGAACGGTTCCGTCCCTGATCATCTAGTTCCTTCCTTTTTCCTCCCCCCGATTTTTTTGTGGGGAGTTACCGCCCGTTTATGTGACGCTCCCTTTGTCACATGACTCCTTCTCCCCCGTCTTGGCGAACCATTGGATGGGCTGAAGTTTCTTGATGTATTCCCGATTTGGCCTGGCTTGCGATTATGGTGTGCCCCCAGGACCCTCCAATTGAAACCTTTCCTGCTTCGGATTTTTTGGTTGTCACGTCGTGTTTTTTCTCCCCCTTTCCCTTTTTGGACTTTCCCACGGGTCGTTCCTCTTTCCCCCCCAAAATCTTCCCCTTTCTGACTTTTTTTGCTTTGTTAGCTTTTTTTTCTCTCACTGTGTTGTGAACATCCTTTTTTTTCCCTCCATCTCCTGGATTCCCCTTTTTTTGTTGGTTATCGTGCTTCTGTCTCTTATCTTTGTTTCTGTTTTCAGGGTCAAACCTGGTGAATTTCCCTGTTACTTTTTTCTTCCGTCCGTCAGTCCTGTTTTGAGAGGTGTGACGTCCCCCGGGGGGCGTCTCCCTTCCCCTTTTCGTTGTTGCCCGTTCCCCAGGTTCCGTATAAAGGTCCACTTTTCCTTTTTTCCCACGCCGTTTTTGGCTTTGGTACGCGTCGTAGAACGCTTGCCGGCTTTCTTTGCTTGCATGCAGTCCCCAGCGGTGCCTTTCATCCGGTTGTGCCTGGATTTTTTCCCTTTTTTACCTGAACGGCTTTTGCAGGTTTGTCCTGACGACCCATCTTACCACCGGTAGTCCCGCTCCCAACTTTGAGACCTCCAGCGCCAGGGCCCACCGTCATCTGGAAATTTTTACCTTTCCCGCGATGGGTTTTTTTCCCGCGGCCCTTTTTCCCTTTTATTTTTAGTTTTTGACACAGTTGGCCTGTTTGGGTCCAACTCATTCCGTTACTTGCCCGTCGGTGGTCTTTGGCCGCAGCAGGAACGACTTCTTTCCTGCAGCCCGGTTTTCTTCTGTGACTCTCTCCGCCATTTGCTTTTTCTGCCCTAAAAAATGGACCCCCCTTTTCACCCAGTTTGCATCCCTTGTCTCTTACTTTGCCAGCTTTCCCCATTTTGGTTTTTTCCCGAGTTCCCTTCTTCCGCCGGTTCTAAGGGGTCCCCCGCCATCGGTGTGTGAGTGACATTGACCCACCGTCCCTGATCTGCCTCCCCCTCCACCGGTTGGCCAACGGGTGAAGGGATTACTCCCCATCCCGGCGTTTTGTTTTCGGTTTTCAGTTTTTTTTTCGGACCGTGTTTTTTGCGAGCTTTCGGCTTTTGATTGTTTTTTGCGGCCGAGCGAGGCTGGCGCTGTTTGCTCAGACGCTTTTTTCGCCCCATCGGTCATCTCCTCCTTTTCCCCTTTTCCGTTTTTTTTGTTTTGATTGTCTCTCTTGACGACTTTTTTTTTTTTTTTTCACTGTGTTTCGCGCTGCTCCTGCTCCTCTTCGCTTTTTCCCTTTTCGTCACGCGCTTTTTCACCCCGAAAGTCGTTGGGGCGTCCGAGCTGTGCGCGCAGTTCTTCGTATCCCTCTCCTGTTTTACGGTGATTTGTCGATCTTCCGTTGTTTTCTTTTTTCTTTCACCCTTTTTGGGACGTTTGCGTTCCTTCGTTGGGTCACCTTTTGTTCAGTCCCCCCCTTTGGACTCTTTTACCCCCATGGTTTGTCCTCCTTGTGTTTAATTGGTGTCGATACTTTTTTCCAATGTTGTCAATTTTGTTTAGTCTTGGGTCGGCGTTTCCTGCTTTCCACTTTTTTTTTTTGCGTTTGTCGTCTCTGACGCGGTTGTGTTTTTCTTGAGGTCGGTTTTCCCGGCGACATTTTTGTGTGTGCCGGCAGGCGGGGCCCACTTTTGAGTCCATTGATCCCCATCCGGTTGCTGACCCCAGTTGACTGGGCCCGCCCCTCGCCGGCCTGGTCTTTTCATTTGATTTCCTTCGTCTTATTTTCAAACGTTGGTACGAGCGGGACACCTTTCGGTTGGGCTGTGGCGAGGCACCCACCCACCGTGCTTTTAGGTGTCGGCCCCTCCGGTGCCCTCTCCCCCCCCTTTGTTTCTTCACTTCACTTTTTTTGACTGGTGTCATTTGTGTATGCTGGAACCGTGGTCCTCGCGGTTCAAAAACGTCCCTGGCGTTTTCCCCCTTTTTTGTTCCTTTTCAAAAACCTGGCCGGGCACGTTTTCCCCAATTCCCTTCAGATTGTTTCCTTTTCCTCCCCCTATATTTCTTTTCGTAGTCTTTGTGGGACAGACGTTTTCATTTTCTTCACCAGGTTCCCCTTTCTTTGGGGAATCCCGGCCTTCCCCGGGTTCTCCGCATCTCTCAACGTTTTTCAATTCCCCGTCGTGTCGCGCGCCGCATCTCATTCCTCGGTTTTTTTCTTTTCTTTTCAGAGTTACTCGTGGGGTCTCGGGCCGATCGCTTTCTTTCCCCTGTCCGTTCAGCCAACCTGCTTCTCCGTTTTTCCCGTCCGTCGTGTGCCTTTTTTTCCGCGAGAAACGCCCCTGGTACCTCATCCCCACTATTTCGCCCCCCCTTCTCTTTTTTCGAGATTCTCTTTTCGTTCACCCACTGGCCGAGCCCCACGTTTCCTCTTTTTTAACCCGCCCCTTCTTTGTTTTTTCTAAGGGACGATTTTCCTGCCCGGGGAATCCGGGCTGGGTCTGGTCTTTTTTTTCTTTTCTTTCCGAAATGCGTGGAGGGGGCTGTTCTTTTTTAACGTTTGCTTTTGTTTCCTTTTCGCGGTCCCTTCCTGGGCCCTGCCTGGGTCCCTCAGTTTCTCTTCTCGTATTTTTTTGGACTGATCTTTCCTTTTTTTGGTGGGCACGCCCCTTGTTTTTACCAGGGACGGGATTTTTCTTTTTTTTTTTGACGGCCCCCCGCGTTCACTACTCGCCATGTTGCGTCTTTGTTCGGTCCCTTTTCCTTTTAAAATTCTTTGAAGTTTCCCAACGTCTGGAGTGCCGCTTTCCATGACTTTGCCGTCGACTGTTGTCCTTACCCCGCCCTGTGGTACCCCTTGTTTTCTTGACGACTGGTGTTTTTTTTACGCGAGCGACTTTCCCTCTCATTTTTGATCCCCCTTGTTTTTTGTTTTCTTTCCCTCCTTTTTTCGGCGTGCCGGGGCCACTTTTCATTTCTTGTCTGTGCACTGGGTTTTGCAGCCAGGTGTCTCCCACCCGTCATTCGCCCCTCTTCCCCCCGGACTCTTGGTGCTTTCCCCCCTCCACCCCAAGGGTTGGGCGCAGCAAGAGCCCTTCCGCGGCGCCCACATTTCCCTTTTTTTTTGGCAACTTTTTTTTTCGTTCTGGGGGGGACCTTCTTATTTCCAGGTTCGCCCCTTAGCATTCCTGCTGTCTTGTTCAGGCTTGCTCGGCGGGTTTTTTTCTTTTTTATTTTTTGTCCTATCATGAGTTGCCTGCCCCCCGGCTCCATGTTGTTTTTTCTTCGGTCCCCTTTCGTTTGTTTGGCGGGACGCTGTCTGTCATTTTTTAATTGGCTGTTTCATTTCCCATGACATCTTTTTTCTTCTTTTCCCCTCCCCCCCCCTTGGTTTGTTGTGTTTGAGTTTTGGGAGGAGGGGACTATGATGTTCTTTTTGGTTTTCCCCTTGCGTCTTGCCCATGCCTTTCCCCCGTCCGTCATCCGCACCTCGGACAGATATTTTGCCTCCCATCTCCCCTGCCCCCCCATGGCCTCTGAGTGGCACCCTGCCAGTCTTCTTTTCTTTCTCCCCTTCATCCGACCCCACCCCCTCCCTGTCAGCCGCCTCCCCTGTACCCCGGAACAGCCGCCTTTGCTACTTTTTTGGTGGCGTCCTTGGGATTTTCCTGTTTTTTTTTACCGCTTTTCGTCCAACACTCCGTTGCCTACTTTTTCCTCTTTTGATGGCAGTGAGTCTTTTTTGTTTTTCTGTTTCCTCCCCCCAACCCCCCTTGTTGTAAGTTGTGTAACTCCCCCTCTCCGGTTGTTGGTAAGCTGTATGGGTTTTTTTAAGACGACACCGGGCGGACCCTTATTGGATGCCTTCCCGTTCATTTTCTGTCCCTTTCCTTTGATTTTTTTCCGTCACTGAAACCCGATGCACCATGTATTTTTCCCTTTTTTTCTGTCCCGCTGGTCCCTTTTTTGTCGGCAATGATTTTTCTTTCCTGGCTTTTACTACTTTCCACGTTTCCTCCTGGCCAACTTTCCGGGAGCTCGTCTTCCGTGATAGGGTTCCTTCCCTCCGGCGACCCCTTCCTCCTTGGATGTCTTGTCTTTCATTGGTCTTTGCTTCTTCCTTCGTGAGATGTGCAGCCTCGGCCTGGTACCACCCCCACCTGCCTTGGCCCCCCCTGACCAGGCCCAGCGAGGTTTTTTCCGTTCACAACGATTTTTCTCCTGGCTTTCCCCTTTACCCCCAGCTGGCCGGGCCCCAGGACAACCCCTTCCGTCCGCCTGCAGTTTTTTTTGCTTCACCGGCCTCCCCCCTCCCCTTTCTTTTCCGGCCCGTGAAGAACTGGTTGGGGACCGACCCCCGCGTTGTGCCACCCAAGCGCCTTTTTCACCCCTTTCTAAGCCTTCCCCGTCAGTGTGCGCGGTGTTTAACGTGTGACCCGCGTTTTAGTCATTCTGTTGTTTTTCTTTGCCCGTTGACTCCCCCCCCTGTCCTTTTTCGGCTGCCACCCCTTGTTGGACGCTAGTAGGGTTGTACCTTGATTGCCTGGGTCCTCTTTTTTTTGTTTGCTTTCTGGTTCTTCCCAATACTTCGAACTCCCGTCGGCCGGCCTTGGTCTTGTTCTTTCGCTTTCCGGCCTTTTCTCCTGGTTTTCCCTGCTTTCCCCTCCACGTCCTTTTACTAGTCCACATCTCCGCCCATTCAAAGGAGGGGTGCCATCCGGGCGGCGTTTTTTTCCCCTTAGGCACCACCCTTTTTTTCTCCCTATTTTTCGTTTGGGATCCCAGGTTTGTAGGGTCTTTGGTCGTCCGTTACGTAAGTGGGCCCCGTTTTTTTTGGTGGAAAGTTTTGGTTTGAAGCGAAAAGACGTGTACGTTTCCCCCCCTTCCTCCCGTACGTTTTCCGTGTTTGCTCGTGCGGTCCTTCCCGCTGCATGTTCCTTTTTTTTTGGTTTTGTTTTCTTTCCCGGGAAACGTTGGAGTGCTTTTTTGTTCCCCACTCCATGGACGTTTTCACGCCGGTCTTCCGGACCACAGTAGGACGGCGTTTGGCTGGCCGTCAATTTTTGAAGGTGCCTTTGAATTCCTTGGGTTCATGCAGAGTTTGGGGTTCCTTCCCTTGTGATTTTTTTTTTTTTTTCTTGGCGACAATTTTTTCACAGGTGTCCAAGGAGTCCCCTTTGCTGATCCTTGGTCCCCCGGGCACAATCAGCGGTTACCACCCGGACCTCTCCAGCGTGTGTCCTCCTTTTTTGGCAGCGGCCCTTTTCCCCGCGGTATCTGTAGTAGTAGACTTTACATCCTTGCTATTCTTTCCCCACCCTAATTGAGTATGTGCAGAAAAGGGGTTTTCTTTTGCGCCGACGGACGGACCTAATTAGCACGGCCTTTCTTTCTCGTTGACATTGTTGTGTTGCGTCGCATTTGGTGCCCCCCTGCTTTGAAACGGCATCCCCCGGTTTTTTTTCTTACCTTTTTCAGTGTTATCTTGTATCTACCTTGCTTTTTTTGCCTTTCAGCCTGCTACAGGGTTTTTTACAATCTTTTCCGGTCCTACTTTCTTTTCCCCGGGCGCCACCTTCGGTCAACTTAGGCGTTTAGGAGTCCTTCCCAACCTAACTCTAGCCCTCCACTTTGGCCACACCAAGGGGATTAGCCCTCTCACCCCGCTCGCAATGTTGGTCCGGGTGACCAGTTTCTGTGTGGTTCTGTGCCGGCGATCGAGGTGGCCCTTTGGGCGTGCAGTCTTTGCGTTCAGGGTTTTTTGCCGAACCTTTCTCTTTTCCTCTCTATGTTTTTTTTGTGCGATTTTGCTTTGAAGTGTTTGTTTGAGTGCGGCGCCGTCTTGCGTTTGTCCCTTTCTGCTCCCCCTTTCCGACGGCCCGCTTCTTTACCCGTCCCCCCTTTTCCCCTCAACCCCATTATTTTTTTTCGGGGAGTTATTTTTTTGTTTTTTTGTTTCTCGTATCCGATTACCGTTTTCCCTTGATTGGTCGTGCTCTTTTCTTTTCCTTTCTCTCCTCTTAGTGTACCGTCCGTGCCGGTTGCAGAGACTTCTTACCCCCTTTTGGGCTCGTTCGGTCCCCACCCTGTCGCTCGCCCCGGGCCGTTTTTTTATTGATACCATGCTACACTGTCAACCCGGGTACCGAAGCTTTCCGGACTTTCTGGGTTCCCTTGCAGTGGAGTTTTGCTTGTCCACGTTGATGGTCCGGCCTTTTTCTTCCATTGATTTTCGTCCCTTTTTTGTTTCACGTCCCGGGTGCTTCGCCGGCTTTTCTGTGTCAGCCAGCTTTATGTTCTTTCACCCTAATCCGGCTTTGAACCCCCGGCCCCGCGGTCCGCATGGCCAGCCCGGCAGGTCTTTTTCCTGTTTTTGCGGGCTTTTTGCATGTCTCAACGGGGATCTTCTGGTTGCCTACACCTGTTTACGCGGCTTTTTCGGGCCTTGAGCAGCCGGTCCCTGGCCAGCCGTTCCTGATCACCCCCGGTCCGGCACCTGCTTTCCCTGGCTTTTTTCCCACGGCCGGTACGTAAGGTTTTTTTTTTTCGAAGCCCGTTTTTTTACCCCTGTTTGAGTGGAACCCCTTTTTTACCTTCATCGTGCGCAACCCTGTTCCGTTTTTGCCCGGAGTCAGTGGACCCCATGTTTTAATCTGTTTTTTACCCCGTCCCGCTTTTTGACCCCCGCGTCTTTGTTTGCCCTCCGATCCAAATTCGTTGTCTGCTCCTTTCCCAACTTTCCCCCGTACCGTCGGGGCCAAACCCCCGCCGCTACCCTTTTTTATCCCCTTTGAGCTCCTGCCAAGCTGGTCCCGTCTTGATGTCCAGAGCTCTACACCCGTCCCTTTTTTTTTCGTTTGTTTTTTCCCCGAGCTTGGGAGTGGCATTTTTTTTTCCGCTGGGCCTCTGCTTTCCAATCACCCTTTTCCTGCCCATAAGTTCCTTTTTTGTTCCCTTTTTTTCCTTTGCACTTTTCTTTCTCTTTCGTATTGAATCTTCCTCCTATCACCCTGACCAGCCGCCCTCTTTCACCACTGAGCTCTGTTCAGTCATGCGGATTTTTTTGGCCTTCCGTTTCAATTTTCCCTTTTTTTCCTCCACCACAGGCGCCGGTTCCCCCCCCATCACAGAAGGATACTCTTCGACAGATTGTTTAGCCCCCCCGGTACGCAACGGGCAGGCCCCGAGCCCCAGGTACTCCCAACGTAGCTTTTTTAGCGTTTCTGGGGAGGTCGGTTTACTTCGATGACAACTTGGCTTGTTCGTCTTTGGGTCTTTTCTTTTTTGGCCCCGTTTTTTTTTTCATGGTGGCCTTTTTTATCTTTTTAGGGTCTTGCCAGCAGACTTCGTCTGTTTGGTCGGGGTTTCGCCAGGTTTTTTGGTACCGTCTGATTCTGTGCTTGCCGTGCCGCTGAGGCGACCGACAGCCCCTTGCGCGTTCGCCTCCCGTTTTTGGAACCAGGTCTTTTTTTTTGGCAAATTTGGCGGTTGCCGTTCACTGCGGGTTCTCTTTTTCCGTTGACAGCCTCTTCATACCGGGTTTTATGTCCCTGGCAGCGTTCTGCGACGGAATTTTCTTTGTATCTGTGTTTTGTTCTAAACTTCCCTAGAAGTTGACTAGCAGATTTTTTCCACGGGTGCTCCCCCGGTGTCCCTTCCAAAACGCACCCATCTTTGGACTCTTGGTGATCACCCCTTTCCAGTTGTGCCGGTGCATTTCACAGCGTTCACTTTCTTTTTCCGCAGGGAACAGTTTTTGGTTTTTTTTTGCGGGGATCATCTTCCCCCGTCTCGCCCTGCTTCTTTGTAACTTTGTGCGTTGCTGGCCGTTGCGGGTTTGAGGCTGGAGGCCTTGTAGATCATGTTTGTTGTTCTTTGCCTGGCTTTCCACAATTGGTTGGATTTCTTTGCGGTTGGCCCCTTTTGTCTGCTTGCTGGAAAAATTGTTGGGTCTGGTTTTTGCAAGGGTTCCTTTCTCCTTTGCCAGTTGG
>Ga0179593_1244488_pt1 | contig 11187 bp, 17 predicted proteins | sample CZODoug2_1_08_16_FD_185931 | JGI IMG/M metagenome (GOLD analysis project Ga0179593, IMG submission 185931) | Vadose zone soil fungal communities from Angelo Coast Range Reserve, California, USA - CZODoug2_1_08_16fungal (PacBio error correction) | ecosystem: Environmental > Terrestrial > Soil >... | reverse complement strand
TTCTCCTTCAAGTTCGCCCCCCCCACAGGCGTGTACCAATTCGTCGTTTTTTCCAACCCCCCCCCCATCTTCTTGCGTCTTTTTCTCGGAAATTTCTATGCCATATTTCGTAACTGTTTGAATCTTTTTTTTTCCCCTTATAGGCAACTTTACACCTCTTTTTCTTCTTTTTTTTTGGCTGGCTTTTTCTTAACCTTTTTGCGCCCCCCCTGGCCTGACATTTTTTTTTATCCCGATTATATGTCTTTTTACACTTTTTCCTGGAATGTCTATTTCCTCCCAAAGGTGTGGTTGACGGCGGTCAATACAGGCCTTTTTTTTATTATTTTTTTGTACGAAAAGCTTTCGTTTGGTTTGGCCTTCTTTTCCCTGAAGTTTCCCTCCTTTGCCGCGATTTTGTCCACTGGACCTCCCCCCCTTTATAGATGTGGGTTGCTGCCCGGCACTGTCATTTCGTTTTGTTTTTTTTTTCCTTGAATTTCTCATTCTTCCCTCCGACTGCCTGGACTCGGCCCCCTCGTTGAGCCATGGATTTTACGGGTTTCTTTTGCCTTTTCAAACTTTCTTTCCCTTCAGGTTGGATGAGCGATTCTTTTCGGGGAGGCCCCTTTCTTTGGCCGCAACTTGTTGTTGCAGGGTGTAGTCGCTGCAGGCATCGGTCGTCCGGCTGGTGCTCCCTTCCCATTCCTTTCTTAACTGCCTCCTTCCCCTTTTTTGGTTGGCCAGTGCCGCCTTCCCCGATGAGTCAGGTGTTTTTCGTGGTCTTTTTCTGTGACGCTACCGGTCGGCCTCCCTTCCTTGGCGTTTTTTTTTTCGCCACATTTTCTTCCCCCCTACTCGGACGGCTTGTTTAGTGTTCTGATTGCTTCCCGTTCCCGCCCCTTTTTGTGCCCTATTGACATAGTACCCTGGGCCCTTGCGGGGTTTTTTTTTCATGCCTTGGTTTCGGCCTTTTGCCCCCCGTCTTTTTTTTTTTATATCTCACCGCCTTGCGAACTCCTTTTTCCACCTTGTTCTTGCTCTTTGTTGAAAATTCCTATTTTTTTCGTTTCTTTTTTCCCTCTTTCAGCGGTGCGCGAACCCTTGCCGCTGCTGGTTTTTGTCTTGAATGTCCTTTGTTTTTTTGCCGTTTTTTTCTTCCCTTTTAGCTACATGTTCTTTCTGTAGACGAACCCCCTATGTTTTCAACGTTTTTTTCGTAGGGTTTTTTTTTTTCTGGTTCGGGGTGGTGATCCCGCTCAAGTGCGCTGGTTTGTCGTATGTTACTTCTGCACGGGTCTTTTCTTTCTTTTTTCCCTTAATGTTTTTTTGGTCAGATCTCTCCAACCCCGAGATCATCTTTTCTTTTTTCGGGGCTAAGCCAATCCATTCTAGACTCTGTGTTTTTGCTGAGTACGTCACATGTCTTGTATTGATAACGAAGTCTTTTTGGTTTTCCACATTCCCCCCCGTCTGATCTCGTTTTTTGTTTTTCTGGGTGGGTCCGTAAGCAGCATGGATTGGCTCTGACTCCGAGTGGTCGCGTTTTTCTCCCACCCGTTTTTTTTTTTCCTGTTTTTTCTTTTTGCAAGTTCTGCAGTTTTTTGTGCCACCTGCGTTTTTTGTTTTTCTGAAGCGTTGAGAATGGGTGGGGCCTCGTATTTTTTTTCTGTGTTTTCCCTTACCCTTCCCCTTCCCCTTTTTCCGAAAAGGTTGGGTGTCCTGTTCGGTCGCCCCCTTTTCCCTCGGAGTGAGGTGAGCTGGGTGAATTTCCTGCGGGGTTCGATCGTTTTTTTTCTGTCTTGCCCGGTTCTTGTTTTTTCTCTACGGGGGGTCCCCTCTACCCTGCCGGGGTGATTGCCAAAAAGTGTAGATGGCCGGGTGCGCTGACTTCCGTTCTTTTTGTTCTTGGATTCCCTCCTTTCAACGTTCAAACTCCCATCCTGGTCGGTTTTTTTTCGTCGTTCGGCCGACAAGTTTGTCGCTTTGGTCCTGGTCCCTTTGGTGTTGTGCTCTGCTTTTTTCTCACACTTGCCCGACCCCTTTTATTTGACACTTCCGTGAGTCTCCACCACGACAACCTGCCTCGCGTCCCTGGGCCACCCCGTCTTGTTTTTTTTCTTCCCCCTCCTTCACCGCCAGGTCGTTCTTTTTCTGCCGATTGGTGGTGTTGTTTATTTTCTTCCCCCTTTTGAGAACCTCTTGCGCCTTTGTTTCCTCTGCTACGTTTATTTTTTCCCTTTCGTGTTTTTCGAAGAGGTTGGCATTTCCCTGACAACCTTCGCGACTCGTTCTCTTGTTTGTTGACAACTCGTTTGGGGTGGCCCCCCATTTTTTTTTTTTTCCCCCTTTTTTCCACCCCCTCATGTTTTGGCCTCCCTGCCTTTTTGCTATTTTTCGGTTCCTTTTGTACTCTTTTTCGTTCAGGGGTTTTGGAGTTTTGCTCTCTGGCATTTTCTGATGTTGTTTGCAGTGATTCTCTTTTCTGACTTTGTTCTCTAGTTGTTTCTTCTCTCCCCTTCACTTGGGCTGTCCCGTCGGCTGTGCGGGCTTGCGCTTCCCACTTTTTTTTTTTTTTCCCCCATTTCTGGAGCCGAAAAGGGGTTAATCTCCTTCCCTTTTTTCCTTCCGTTTGTTTTTTCTTCGTTAACCCTCGGGCCTCCCGTTTTTCTTTTTTTTTCCATTGGTCCAAAGTGTTCAATCTCCTTTCCTTCGCCCGCCGGGTTTGCTCTTCGTTCCTTTTTTTGAGCCCTCCGGCGATTTTGCTATTTGGCTGGCCAGTTTTGGTCATCATCCCGTCCCCCGCCCCATTTGGTGAATCTCTGTTCAAAGTTCTCCAAACCTTATCTGTTTTGTTTTACCTTCACCCTTGTGCATGTTTATTGTCACCTGCTGGTCGTTTTTTTACAATTTTGTGCGAACGGTGACCTTTTCGGGGTTTTTTTTTCCTTTCCCCGCGTGTCACAATTTCGCTCTGTGCGCCTTCCTCTTGTCCAATCTTTTTCCTTCCCACATCGGTCACCGGTGCCAAATACACTTTCCGGTTTTTCTGTCATTTCGCTTTTCCGCTTTTTCCCCGTTGCATCCTGGGTTGGCCCCACAACCTTTGACGTATATATACGACTTTTCTGATTTCTTTTTTCCGTGCCCCCCAAGCCCCACCCTGACGGGCCACTTTTTTTGATTAGGCGGTTGCCTTTTGGTTGGGATTTCTTTTTTTTTTGAATGTTACACCGTTTTGAACCCGTTCTGTTTTTCGGCAATCCCATGGGGCGACACCCCTTTTGTTACCCTTGCTGTACGGCCTTTTCCTCCGTGCTTTCTTGCCCACCCACGACCATTGTGGCTTGAACCTGTTATTCCGATCTGAATCCCTCCCACCTTCCTTACTCTTCCTGTCATTTTCGACCCCCCCAGCCCTTTGTGAAAGATCAAACCAAACCCCCTGCTTTGTAATCGCCCCTTCCAATTTCCCCGTTCCTCTTTCTTGGTACAATCCCTTCCCCAGTTCTTTTTCCCTTCTTCCAATTATTTAGAGCGCCGGCGCTACTGGTTCTCCGACTTCCTCCTTTTGGGTCCATGTGTGATTACTCTTGCGTCTTTTTTGTGCCCTCTCTTTGCCTGCCCTCCAATGACAGTCCTTTCCGCCATGATGTTTTCCTTACAGACCCCCCTCCTCTCTTGGGCATGTACGGCCACCAGGCCCGTTTGCGGACGTTTCTCCTATCGGCTCCTTTGTGTGTCGGCCCGTCCAAAACACCCCTTTTTCTTTAACAACTTTTCCCTCTCGGTCCCCACCCGGATCCCACTGTCATTGACCGGTGTCCCGATTATACACCGGACAACCAACAAGTTTAACCCACACCCCCAGTGGCCCTCTTCGTGCCCCCCTTTGCCATCTCCCTGTGAAACACTTTGGCCACATACCCATTCGTCCTCCTTTTTTGTGAGATCTCCCCTTTCTTGAGGGTTCTGAAGGGAGATTGGTTTTCCTCTGTGCGGTTCCTTCCGTCCTAGCTGGCGTGGCGCCACCCCTTGACCCCTTAGCTCGTCTTCCTCTCAAACTTCCCCCCCCCACTCCTTTTTTTGATCCACCAACCTTTAACACCCCCTTTTCTTTACTTTCTCCCTGTTAAATATTGCTCTTTACAGAAAGGCCCATTCTATTTCTCCCCGTTCCTGTGGGTTTTTGCCCAACCCTTTCCTCCGACCCCTTTTTTCGGAAAAAGGATTTAGTTTTTTCACCCCGTTTCCCGATCGATGGACATAGCTCGCACAAAAACAAACCTGTCGTGTTCTTTTTTTTTCTCCCCCCCTAACCTCCCCAGTTTTACCCCCTGTTCCTTTTCTTCCTTGCTGATATTATTCCCGTTTTGGCTCCCCTCTCTTTTCAACGTTTGCATCCCAGCCTGTCAGGCATTTTCATTCTCCCCCCACCCAGAGAATGGTTTTCAATTTTATATTTTCCCCGGCCCCCCTTCTTTCTTCAGGATTGCCTTTCGTTCAGCGTCTTATTTCTTGTTCGTTTGAAACTTCGTTCAGTGGGGGAGTATCCTTCCGCCATGCCGCATTCTTTTCTCTTTTTCAACCTGGCCTGGTGAATCTTCCCCCCCTGTCTGCTTTTTTTTTCCTTTTTAGTTGCGGTGGACGGGCTGTTCACCTCCCCTGCCTTTTTTTCCATTTCCTTTTTTCCCCATTTTAATGTTTTCCTTTTGGGAACTTCTGCAGGAATCGCCTGTAACCTCTTTGCGGTGGTTGATTGCCTTACTGGGGCCGGACCACCCCCCACCATCTTCTTTCTCCTCCTCTTTTTTTTGATTCTCTCTCTTTTTCTTTTTCGGTCCGTTAGGGGCTTTTTTTTTCTCTTCACCTGTTTTACTCGCTGTCTTTTGATGGAAGGAGGTTCGCAGGCGGTGGGTGTTTTCCCTCATTTGTTTTACCTTTCCTGTTTTAAAATGTGCCGTTTCCCTTTCAGTCCCTGGTACATGCAAATCGATTTTTTTTTTTTCTGAGTTCTGGTGGTCGTTTCTTTTTCCGGACTTGGAAGATTCCAAATCGAGGAATTTTACAAGGTCTTTTACTTGCGCCCCTGCCCTCTCCCTTCCCACCCTACCCCTTTCGCCGGAGGTTTGTTTTTTCGCTTATCTTCCCTTTTTGCAAAAGGGGAAAGTTGCCGACTTTTCCTCTCCCTTTTGTTTTATCTTGTTTGTTTCCTTTGCTTCCTGTCTTCCTGCTGGCCCGTTGTCTTGTGGTTTTTCCCTTTACGCCTATAGCCGTCCCAGGGTCTTTCAACATTGTTTTGCCTTTTGGTGATTTTTTGGTTTTTAATCTTTCGTTCAACTATGGGCACCTCTAGCTTGGCCGCGGTGAGCGTCCATCCCCTTTTCTCTTATTCTTTTTCAATATTTATTTCTTTTTTTTCCCACTACTTTTTTGTCTTTTGAGACGTGAGCTACGTGACTTTTTTCGATCCCTATTTATTTCAGTAGTGGTGAAGTCCGGGGGTCGGTGACGTGGTGTTGCCCCTTCCCATCGTTTTTTTTTGTGGCCTTATCTCTTTTTTTTGTGTTTTCCCTGTGGTTTCCCCGGTGCCGTGCCATGTTTTTTTTTGTCCTTTGGTCCGAGATTATAACATAGTCTCCTTCCTCGGACAGTCTCATGGCACCTTTCTCTTATTCCTTGTTGTTTTTTTTGCTGAGTTCCAGTTCAGGGGTTTTGACTCTTTGTGTGGCCACATTTGGTGTGTTTGGTTGTTCCCCTGCCGGCCCCCTTTTTCTGTCTCCGTTTTTGATTTTCTCGTTTTTTTGGTTGCCCGTCGATTGATTTTTTCCATTGTTTTTTTTCATACTCCCCTCATCTTTTTTTGCGAAGCCCCCCCAGGTTAGATGCAGTCCGACAATTTGCACGTTTTCTTCCGCTCCTGTCCCCCCGATTGCGAGTTTATGTCGAGAAGGTTTGCTTAATTATGAGCATGGACTTGTGTTTGACCTTTTTTTGTCACAGCCCCTTCCTCCCATGGTCAACCCACCCCCCGACTTTCAGGGTCTGTCGGTCGCCCTTTTTTTTGATTTTGATTTTTTTTTTTTTCGCCGGTTTGGAATGAACCCTGCTGGGATAGTGGTTTCGTTTCCCTTTGTCTTCCCGTTTTTCCTGCGGTGGTTCACTGGGTCCTCTCTGACGGTGGTTTACGGGCCCTTTTCGGATGGACGTTCGTCCTCCCCGACGGATTTTTTTTCTTTTGCTTCCTATTGACTTTTTTTTTATCCACCTTTCCCGAAATCCTGGCGGGTTGTTTTCTTTTTTTTTTTGTTTTCCTAAAATGCGCGGGGTCTGGTCACCCTCTTTTCTCTGCCGTCACCCCCCCGCCGGGTTCCGTTGCAAATCCCCAAAGCCCTGACCAACCCGCTTTCTTTTTCTAGGGGTTCCCCTCGGTTTGTTTCCCTTTTACTAAGAATCTTTTTTGCCGTTTTCTCTTTTTCTCTTTTTTTTTGTAGGGCACTGCTTTCCCACCCCCCCCCCCCCCCACCCCCCCCCAACCCCCCCAAAAACAACCCTGTTCATCCCTTCTGGGCGCGGATGTTTTCTCAAGTCCCTTTTTTTTTTGAGACTGTTGCCGTTGGACGATGTTTTAGCTTTTTTTTTTGGTTCTCCCTGTCTTTTAGTTCAGGTTTTTTTGACTTCGTTTTTCTTGGCTTCTAACTTTTTCCCCCCTTACGGCCAGCTGTTCCCCTGTGCGCACTTTGGTTCTTTTCCCCTTTTTTCCTTCCCGTCGTGTTTTTCTCTGGCTATCTTTTGACCTTCCCTGCTCGTGTTTTTCGGGATATGGGACCTCCGGTATTGTCCGTTATTTGTTCCTTTACGGAGATTTCCTCGTGGGCGTGCCGTTTTCGGTTACTGCTTTTTTCCCTTCTCTTGGCCTTTTCCTGTATACCATGTTTTATTTTTTTGGCCATTGTTTCCTTCTTCTCTGTTCTCACTTCCGTGTTGTTTTTTTCCTTGTCGGGAATGAAACCCCTTGCGGCACCCGGGTTCTACCACTTTCCCCTTTTAGCTCCTTGCATGCCTTTTCCCGCTGGTTGGGAACAATTTTTACGTCGATCCTTCTTTGCGTCGATAACTTTCAATTGCCAGTTGAGTTTTCTTCCTCCTTCACCACCGTCATTCTCCTTCCCCCTGACGGAGAACACCGTACTCCTCCCATTTTTTAGAATTAGGCGTGGTTTGTTTAACCCAAGTTTTTCGTTTTTCCAGTTTCTGTATTTTTTTTCTTGCTTTTTGGGATTTCCCTTTGTAAACAACGAGGCTCGAGCCTTTAGAGTTTTCACCTTCTTTTCCCTGCCAACATTCCTTTTTTCACTGGTCACATCCGCTTGTCTTCCCAACCATCGAGCCAAGAGTTTCCCTTTTTCTAATTACAGGGATTACATCACCCACCATTTTCTCTTTCCGTGTCTTTTTTGTCCCCCTTTTTTTTTTTCCCCTCACTCTCCATCAGACGGGCCCCCCCACCACACGTTCCCCCCTCCTGCCGGCGTGTGTTTTGCGTTGGCTTTTTTGCTTTTTAGGACTGCGTGGGTTGCAGTTCAACCACCGGTCTTGGGCCCTTTGGCTTTTTTGGCAAGCAGCTTTGTCTTTTTCCCCCCCAGGTACCCCCTCCCTGGTTTCTTTTCTCCGTTCCAACAGCCTTTGAGTTGGTTCCCTTTTTATTCTCTTGGGCATCACCGCGGTTTTTCTCAGTGTCTCTCAATTTTGCCCCCCCCGTATCCCCCAAAAGTGCTCTTTTGTTTTCCCGTCGCCAATGCCGGGCCGCTGGAATTTTTTTTTCCCTTTTTTTTATGGGGCACCCCCGTCGCATCAGCTTCCTTCTCTTTGCCCCTCCACCGTCTGCCGTGTCGGCAGACCTTTCCCCCCTCCTTCTTCCTGTTCTGTGCGGTCCCTTGGGATTTACCTGCGACAATCCCTCCCCTTTTCATTCCGGCGGACTTTTCAATCCCCATCCCCCCTCTTGTTGGGGCGCAGTGCCCGTCCCTTTCCCTTTTTTCCGCTTTCACATATTTGCCTTGGGGTCATTTTTCCAATGGCGGTCTAACCACGCCCCTTGATCTCTCCCTTTTTCACCCCAAACCGATATGATCCGTCACGGCTGATCTCCGACGTGGTACACTCCACACCACCCAGTTTCACCGTGCTTTACCTCTCCCGTCCCACTTACTGGTAAATTTTCATTTTGGACACCATCGTTTGCCCCTTTCGGTCTTCTTCTCGCCCTGCTTGGGTCATCTCCTTTTGAGTGCTTCTCTGGTGTCGAGGCTCGGTCACGCCTCCCCTTTTGTTCTCCCAACTGACCCCGTTGACCCTGCAGACTCTGACCTTTTTTACTTTGCCCTTTTCTCGACACAAGCTTAGCTTGGATCCCCCCCCTTCGGCACCCTCCGGGCTTTGTTCCCGTTACACATCTTTTTTCCTTTTACCGAAAGACATCTCTGTTTTCCCTTTTTTTTTTTCCCACAGGGGTTCTTGACATCCGCTTCTGGACCACCTCTCTCTGGAAGGGATTCGTTGGCGCACCTTTTCTTCTTCTTATGTCGAAAATACGGATCCTTTTCCAAAGGACATTAACCCGTTCCAAACCCTGGGGTTCCTGCGATGTCTGCGGCTTTTTGCTTGTATACCCGGTTCCCTCACTCTCCCCGGGCAGCATTCCTGTGCCTTTCCTGCATCTTCTTCAACCCGTTTGCTCTTTGTTTGACAAGTGTCTCTTTCATCTGGCACCACCGGGCTTTTTGATTGCGTCCCCTCCCCTCCCCTAGCCCGCTCTAGTTTTCTTTTCCCTGACCCACCACTGTTACCACTTTTGGGAGATCCAATCGAGCCCCACATTCCGATGGCTCTCGTTTTTTCTTCCAACACGTGCTGGCCTCCACCCGTCTTGCGGCAGGGTTTGCTTGCAGGGTCCATGTTAACTTTTTTTTTTTTTTGCACTTAATGTTCCCCCTGTCCCTCCGCCTTCTCCCTATGGCCGGCCAAATCGGGAATCTTAAAATTTTTTTGTTATGACACGTTGTGGCTCGTTGGGGCTTTCCCCCTACCCCCCCTATCCTCTTTTCCCCCTCCCCTAAGTTTTTTTTTGTTGTTTTTTCTTCTTTTTGTGGAGTTGGCTGTGGCCAACCTTCTGGCCCGTCCAGTCTTACCGCTTTTTTGTATTGCGATGTCCTCCTGATCGCGGTTTTTTGTCGGCATCAATGAAAGGGCCCCATTTTTCCCTGTTTTCCTTTCTTTTCATCTTCGCATCGAGCGCCTGGCGTTGGCGATAGTCCAGTTACCTACGCTCCAAAATCTTTTGCCCCCACGTACCTTTTTGGCTGGCGTCATGGGGATAGACACCATCACTTCGCATTTTCACAATCCATTAAGTGGAGTTGAGTTTGGCGTATTGTAGTCCTTTTTTTTCATTTTTGGTTCACGTTGCCTTTCCTTCTTTTTCTTCGTTTTTTGATTCAGATGTTTCCTCGGGTCCTTCTTGTTGTCTTTTTTGAGATGCTGGGCAACCCCTTTGTACATCAGGCCCGTTCAGGCCGTCCTCCCGTGAAGGGGTTTGGATTTTTATTTTCTCTTTTTTGTTTAAAATTCCTTTAGGGTTTTTCCCATCTACTCTCATTCTGTTTTTTTGACCCTCTTGCCTAGATTGTGTGTAGATCTTCCCCCTTGGTTGATGTCCCGCCTGTGGTTTCGAACGTTTTACGTACGCGGTCCTTTTTTCTGTTTTAACAATATGTAACGTGAAGTAGGGTGCCCCTCCCGGGTCTTGTCAATTTTGTGGTGACAGCGAAGTTTTTTGTCTGGCGTGATGGCATAGAAGTCAGATGGTTCGGGTCTTTTTTTGTCGCCCCCCCTATGGAGGCGGTCCCTGGAGACTAGCCACCAGAGTACCCTATTTTTGCTTTGCGAGTTGGTGCTACCAGGTCTCCTTTTTCTGAGGGTGGCTTGATGTCCCCGTTTTCCTAGGAACTCCGCCTTTTTTTTTTCAATGGTGTTTGGTGTTTTTTCCACCCTGAAGTTCGCTCGGGAGTTTCTCTTTATCAGTTCCTCGGGGTTGGTTTTTCCGTCGGATTTGCCAGGCATTTTATTTCTTTTTCCTTTTGCGACCGACAACCCTTTCAGATTCACTGTAGTCCGCCACTTTTCCCGGGTTGCCGTCCTGCGCCCCCACCGAGGCTTTTTCTTCCCGATGAAGTTTCCTACGAGCTTTTACGATGTGTTCCTTTTTTTTAATAGTACGTCATCCCACTCGCCATGATCCCGCACCCCCCCCTGAGGGGGATGTCGGGGCGCCCCCGGCTCTGGCGTTCCCGGCTTTTTTGCCGGTGGACTTCACCGGTTTCTTGTGAGATTGACTGTGTCCATGCGCAACACGGGGTTCCTTCGCCTGTGTTCCCTTTTTTCGTGACCGGTTGTTGTTTGTTATGTTTCCACTTTGTTTATGGTTACGTTGCGGTGCGCGAGGCCGCTTGCTCCAGTGAGCGGTATACAAAACGGTCCCCACGCCTCCCCCTTTTTTAGGTGTTTCTTGTCTTTTTTGACTGACCCTGTGCGCTTTTTTTGTTCGTTCACCCACCTCGTGTGGCGCTCGTAATGTCCCCCTCGGTTCGTTTTAACTTTCATGCATTTCGTCCTCAACCGCCCCTGGTCCGTTCAGTAGTTTTCACGTTTTGAGGGGGGGCACGTTGGGTGTTTCTTTTTTCTATGTCTCACATTCGCGTTCTTATATGTGCGTTTTTTTTCTTAGCCCCTTCTGCCCCGTTTTCCTGCACTATTGCGCGATGTTGTGCTTGCCTTGATTTTGTCCTTTTTCGTGTTTGACGATGTGAACGTTTCCTCGTTTTTTTGTCAAGGGCTCTGCCTAGGTGGGTTTTTTTTTGTGACATCTTTTTTTTTCATCTTCTTCCCTGTGAGCCACCGTTCAACTGCCCTTCTTTTTACCCCCTTTAGTCCCTTGTTCGGTGTCACATTTTGTTAAACTTCTTCTTCCGGGTGTGTTGGGTGATTGCTTGGAAATTTCCCGCTGATGCGTTGGTTTGCCTTTCTGTGTTCCCCTCCTGGAAATTCCCCCGTTTTAAGTTTGGTGGAGCTTCGAGGGAGTTTCCCCCTTTTGGAGGCTTTCTGTTTGTGACCCTTACATTTTGTAGCCCTTTCTTTCGAAAGGGGTTA
>Ga0179593_1499019_pt1 | contig 11188 bp, 16 predicted proteins | sample CZODoug2_1_08_16_FD_185931 | JGI IMG/M metagenome (GOLD analysis project Ga0179593, IMG submission 185931) | Vadose zone soil fungal communities from Angelo Coast Range Reserve, California, USA - CZODoug2_1_08_16fungal (PacBio error correction) | ecosystem: Environmental > Terrestrial > Soil >... | reverse complement strand
ATGGTATTCCCGAACGTTTTGTCGGCTTTGCTAATGATGCGCTGATCGACCCCGTCATACTTCACGCGTCCGCCCTTACTAGCGACATAGCCGCCACCCACGACATTCACTTCTACTTCAGTTGATAAATTTTCCTGATCTGTATTTTCTTGATTGGACTGGACGTCGCCCCGTCCTTTTTCCATTAGGATTTGAGCGATTGTGTTTGAGTCACGTTCTCTGTCCAAAGCGTTGCCGATTTGTGTCGGCTTCCCGCTTTGTTCCCTTTACTGGTCTCCATTCACCGACTGGCCAGGACCTGACCGAGCCATATTTTTCCCTCAGATTTGTGTTGTTTGAGAGATCGGTCGTAAGAACCACACCATGCAGAATTTTCTGTTCCTTGGTTAATGACCCGATGCGCTGGAAGCATTCCAGTTCTCTGTTCCCACTCCCCCCCCCTATTTCACTTCCCACCGTTCCCTGCCTCCCCCTCCAGTGCGACTTCCATTCCTGTGCGTTTTGCAAAGGACCTTAAGTTCAGATTTCAGATTCGTTTCGAATCAAACCGGTCCAAGCGTCCCCTTTCTTTTCTTGTTAAATCCTAATTTTCCTCCAGTTGCTTGCGTTGCCCTTCTCCCCTCTCCCGCCTGGACGTATCCGAGTTTCGGTGTTCTCCCCTAACTTTGATTAAGTTTCCGCGATAAGATAGGACATCTTCCTCCCGCATCAGAAGCAGGATTAGATGCGCTTCCTGGTCACTCTGCGCTACTGTCATGCAGAACCCCGACCCCCTCCCCCCCGTTCGAGCTCAGTTTCATAACCCGAAGCTCCCGGTCGGATCGCTTTCGGAGAAAGTCAGAATCTGTCATCACCTTTTCTCCCCACAGTCCGGCTGTACCTTTGCGGATTGCCGCTATACAACCGTTGTCGCATTTCTATCGGACCCTGTCCGTTCCCTTCTTCAGGCAATCGTTTCCATGACGCCGCAATGCCGTCTCCTATATTGAGACCAGAATGCCCGGTTATGGGCCGGCCCCCGGTTTCGCTGATCAATTACAGTTCTCCTTAACGGAGTTAGCGCCCACCTTTTCTTGGACAGCGTACTATGATTCTCCCCCTGTTTTCCCGATTTCATCACCGAACGCCCCCTGAGTTTGCAAGGGAGTTTTACTAAAGTTTTTGTATTTGCAGACGTGCCCCGACTTCCTTTTGTTGCCTTGCCTCCTAACCCCTCTGTCCTTCCTTTTTTGAAGCTTGTCACTGGTCCCCTATGTCCTCACCTGCTCCACCGTCTCCCAGTCATTTCGCCATAGCGAATAGAGATCTCTGGATTCGAATGTTTTCGATCGCCGCGACTTGAACCTCCTCCCTCCTCCGCTACTGACCGTACCTGCAAATTGATCTTTTCCCTCATGGAAGTCAGTTATTTTGATGACCATGCGGCGTCCCCTTTTCTTTACCTACTGCCATTTGACACGGCTTTTTCCCTGCCTCCATAGTTCAGATCCATGGAGCTTGACTGCTTTTTCCCTTGACCCATGCCTTGCCCTATCCCCCTCCTTCTTCTCCCGATCCCGCAAATGACCTTTTTTCCAGAGGCTCCTATAATAGCCCCTTCCGTCAACGCGGCTGTTTCGAACCTGCCCTTCTGGAGTCTGTTTGGGAGAATACTTTTCTTCCCAAGACACAATCTTCTCCGCGTCTGCGGCCACTTTTTTTCCTGCTTTGTCGAACTCGAAATTTTTTTTCACAGTCGACGTTGTTCCCTATGTGTTGCGACTCCCCCCGATTGAAGACGCTAGCTCCCCTCCCCCCACCATACCTCCCTGTTCGTGGAATAACCATGAACACCCGAAGTCATCCCTTCCACTGGAGCTTACTTTCTCCTTCGTGAAAGGATCAGTTCCCAAATCCTCCTAATTGACGCAACAAAACAGTTATTACCTGCTTAAGTGTGAAGAAGAACTTTTTACACACTTATTCTCCCCTCCTTTCCCGTAACTGAAGTCCTTTGAGCTCCCATATTTTCTATTTTCTATCCTCCCCAAGAGATATTCACTTTTTTTTCCCCTCACTTTACTTCCTGGATACGATAGGAAGACGCTACCTTAATTTTTTCTTCGGTTCACTCGGGTTTGCTGGATTTTTGTCGTTTGGTTTATGTGAAGAGGTAATCTTTTTTTTTCTGAAGTCCCTCCCAGGGTCCCTCTTTTTACCACGCAAGCTTCCATGCCAGAAGGGCTCCCCCTTGAACCCCAGAGAGCCGCTCATAATTTCTTTATTGGCGCTGCTCCCTGATAGATTTGGCTCTCTAAACTCGACTCTCCAGTGAGAAGCCCCTATTTGACCTCCCTTCATCCTTTCGATTCAGCAGACACCTCTTTCCTAGTAAGAAAATTTCCCTTTGTAAGTCGACGCTGGCTGAACGCCTCCTAGTACGATCAGGCCTGTCTCAATCTCCTCTTTATTTTTTTCTCCCCCCTCTTTTTGTTGTAGTCTCTCCTCCATCGTCCCTTATTTTCGTGAAAGAGATTCAGCCACCTCTATACATGAAGGTAGAGAACCCCCCAATGGGCAGTCTTTTTTTTCTGAACCGGTAGGCATTCCACTAGGTTTTCCTGTTCGTCCCCACGTCGATAGTAATGAGACATTCATTTTTTGATCCCCAAAAGAAACTCTCTCAAACCCAAAAAGCAGTTTTTAAAAATCCCCAGCCTCTGTATTGAATGGTTCTTCCCCCTAGCCTATGGGCCCATCTTTCGAAAAGTTGAATCTACTCACACTTTTCTCATCACACCTCCAAGAACCCCCCCTTCCTCCCATGATTCCCCTTCCCCTGTTTTTTTTTCGATAAGGCCTCGGCAAGACGCTGAAAGATCCCTGACGATAGAAGTAGGAAACTTATTAGGACACCAGCATCTCCCATGTATCCTTGAAGGGACTTCCCGGCCCGTTGATTCTCATCCCATGCCTTTCCCTGTGGACCGCCAAGACGATTCCTGAGCCACCCCTTCCTGTTGGGCAGGCTCACTACCCTTCAACTTCCCCCCCGTATCCCCGCTCAATCCTCTTCGCAATTTTCCAGTGGTAAATCTTGTGTCCCCGTAAGAGTTAATATTATGATTTCTCCCAATACTTTGGTTTTTTTACTTCACCCTCCCCCTTCTCTCACATCGATATCCTTCCGCTTTTTTCACGTGATATTCCCTTCAAAGCGACAAGAAAAATGTCCCTTTGGTCGCCCAATCTTGCTCACTAAGCAGTACTTCTTAGCCCCTCCCCTACCCTTTTCCCCCGAGTGATATTCTTGCTTTGCCCTCCCTCTCCCTTCGCGATCGATAGACGGCCTTTACGGATAAGTGACTGAACGACGGTCCCCTTCTAGCACAGGATGTCCCAAGTATGATTCCTACTTCCCGAAGGCTCTTTTCCAGTCTCCCCAACTTTCTTCTTCCTCCCCGAAGGTCTGTCCGCAAGCCTTGCGGAGTCAATCCTCGTCACTACCTTTACCCTTTGTGCCCTTGTTATCCAGCCCTTTTTTCCCACATGAAGACCCTGTATCAAGAAATAATGTCGTTCAGTCGGCCATAAGAGGAGGATTTCTTTCCACTTGTCGTCTCTCCCCCCTGACGCGATTCGTGGCCGCTCCTTTTCCTGTCTGCCTCGTCTGACGAGTTTCACGTTAAGATTGAGCAGCTCGGTACTTGACGAGACTTATGAGTGAATCTGACGTCCTGTAACGACTTATTCCGGGACCCCTCTTCCCTGTTTTGCGTCTATTCAACCGCGCTCCGCTCATTTCAGATTTTCTCCCTTTACCTCAACCCCCCCCTGTTTTCATTGCCGTTTCCTCGGCAGTGAGCTTTCTTTAGGTGTTTTTTCGAGTTCTCATGTAGCTCATATCCTTTTTTTTTTTTTCCCCCGCTGCGACCTCCCCCGCAATCTTTTCCCCCTGCCTCTGCATGCAAGACCCCTTTTCACTCTCTTCGGACAAGCCGATGTAGGATGCCCCCTCCGGGTCACACTCTGAGATATCTCATTTCCGTGATGCATTCTGACGGTCGGCCCTTTTTATTCCTAATATCGACCTTGTCGGCTCCTTATGTCACTCCTCCCCCTGTAGGCATCGTCCTCCTTTTTTCTTTCCCTTTCGCGCCTCTATAGAAGTTAACGCCCTCAAACGCCGTAAGGGCTAATCATTCTACAGAACGTTTTTCATTGCCCCGCCACGGGCCGAATTTGATTTTTTGCGGACCGAGTATTGACTGAAATCGAGCGAACTTCTTTTATGTACAATCCCTTTCTGTTCTCGAGCCGATCGTTGTCTTTTCTTTGTTCTCGTTCTGTTGGAACCATCTTCCCCGATCTTCGCCTTCGAATTTCCCCCCCCGCTGATTGCCTAGACACCACCCCCGTCCCTTTTTTTCTCCCATTTGCGATTGATCGCAGAAGTTTTTTTCTCTGCCCCTCGCGATCGTCTCAACTCTCCGTCTACGGCTGCTCTGAGATCCCCCGACCCATGTCCGGCCTTTTTTGAATGTCCTTCTTTTGCGTTTTCTGCCCCGATTCCCGTTCGCGGAAGTTTCCAGCGCCGCTCCCTATTCAGTTTTTTTCCTCACGCATTGCACCCCAAAACTTCCCTTTGTTTGATTGTGAGATATGATTTCGTTTTTGTATGGCCCAAGTCCGTTTCTGTTGCTTCCTTCGTCCGCTCCCCTTTTCCCTCGATCCGCACTCCCCGCAGGGCTCACTTCATCTCCCCTCACCTTATGAATTTTTAGCCCAGAGCCTTCACTGATTGCTCGCCATCACCGGACTCAAAATCGCTGTTCAGCCTTCTTTTCCTTGCAATTTCCTTGGGCATGCCTCCGGATGTCCGCCCCTCCTTTATTCGCGGTATTGGCGACCTCTCTCTTTCTCCGAAGATTTCTTCCCTCGCTACACGGACCCCTCCTCCTCTTTTCCGTACAAGACTTTTCCTCCCCTTCGCGATTTCAGTGCGTACGCATACTTCCTTCGGAACAGTTATCTGCTCCCCCAACGACAACTCAATGTCGAATGCTAAAATTTGACTATTTTATCTCCAGAGTCGAGACCGCCCGACGGCTCCTTCTCTTACATCCTCGAACGTTTTTTACCACATTCTAGCCATGGGTCATTGACCGTTCGGGATTAATCCGCTCCAGACCCCGTCGATTTCGTGCTTCTGACTGTTTTTCCTAATTGAACACCTGCCGAGCCAGCAAAATGACTCCTCTGCATTTTTCAATGTGACCCGCAAGGTGCGATGTCGGACCTGCCGTTTTGCCCCGACCTCTCCCTCTTCCTGTTCTGTGATGCGCTTCCAGTGGTCTACAAGTCGCGGCATTTTTAGGAGAGTCTCTTGCCCTGTCCTAATCATCGACGCCACCCAACTTAGTTTTGTCCTCCTCAGTGTGCCCCCTCAGGTTAACGCGGTATTTGACTTCTATGCTTCCCCCCCCCTGACGTTTTTTGAGTAAGACCTGCTGCTAGTTTCGAAGCTGTTTCCTTCCGCTCCCGTCTTTTCCTCTTCACAATTAAATTGCACCCCCCGCACGTTTTCATCCCACCACCCAGTCTCAAGGAAATTTCGCCTCCGATTGATCGGCATCTACCCCCCCCTCTACTCGACATCGCGCCACGGCTAATATTTTGTCTTGATCCCCCCTTTAGTTTCCTATATGTGCGGAGTGCGTATCCTTTTTTTTTTTAATCAGTTGTAAACCTTGGGTTCCCTGTAGTGAAAGTACTTTGTTCGTATTTTTTTTTTTTTTTTTTTTTTTTTTTTTTTTTTTTTTTTTCCCCTTGATTGGCCGTTCCCTCGTAGGCGATCCTACCTTATTGCGTGTGATCGGCCTGACTATTGTATGATCAATACGTGTTCCTCGCTTTTGCCAGAACGACTAGTGAAAGCGCCCCCCCCTGAACTTACATTTGCCATGCGTGCCCCTTACAGGCTTTTTTTGCGACACGCGTTAAGGTCTAATCCAGGCTACTTTAACCTCTTGTTTCATGTCATCTGCGTCACCCAGATTCTCCCCCCGCCCTTGAGATGCGCGTTCTGAATCGACACGCAGCGCAATTTTCCTTTTTTGACCCGATATGTGCCAGTGTTTACTTCCGCTCGAGGTTTTTGCCCATTTCACCTGGACGCATACGAGCCTGTACCGGTTCACCCTCTTATACCCCTGCAACTCCCCCTCTTTTGGAGCGGCGAGCTCTCGTTGCCATCTATACGTGGAAAATTAGTTTTCTTAACGTACATGAGGGGCTTTGTCTCTCTTGAAGAGCCCTTTTCCCCCCGTTTTCCTTATGATTCCACCTGACAGGAATTCCCTCTGAGTGACCAGTAACATGTTCTGACGAGCTAAAGCCCCTTTTTCCCGAATATTTGATCGCTCCCGTGCTTCTCTTCCTTTCTATTTCACACCTTATCAAGAGTTCCTGAGCTCAGTATCGACTTTATCGAGTTGGGTGCAGGATGCTGACGCCCCGTCCGAATAGTGCCATTCCTGACGCTGCACAACGCTGCAAGACCCCGACTGTGAGGGACTTTCCGGCTTTTTTTCTCCCCTTTTTTTTGACGACGACGTAGCATTATCTACCGCCCGTTGCCCTCTCAGCCAGTCTTTGCTATTTGAACAGCCTTACTTTACGCTGTCTCCTAAGACCATGGGGTTTTCGTTTGCCCGACCTGCATTCCGTTTTCGTTGGCCATAGCCGCGGTACGCCGCCGGCCTCGATCCCCTATCTCCTTTCCTCCTACCTCTTTTTTTTTTGTGTCTCCTATTCCTTAGCCATGCCGCTCGTTCCCTAGGAGCTATGCAACATACTTCATTCCAGCCAGTCATCTTTCCTCCGACTTTTTCGCTCCGGATTATGGGTTTCAATATGTGGTTGTCCTCTTTGGAGGCACTGTCGGCTATTTTATGATCACCCATCATGTCCATCCGCCCCTTTTTCCCCACAAACCTGCCCCCCCCTCGCCATAAAAGAACTGCTTAGACGTATGAAAACCGCACCTTCGTCCTTGCCCTCCCTAATAGGCACAGTTTTCGTGGGGTCCGTCCCCCACCTTTCTGCTCCGCCCACGTCCCCAACCCTCCCAAAAAGCATCGGTACAATGTCCACCGACATTTCATCGCCCCTACGTTTTTTTTTTCCCCTCGCGGACTCTCCGAGTGCAGGGTCCGTTAGTCTCCTTTGTACTCCGTCCATATAGAACCCCCCTTTTGATATACCCCTGAGGGACCTAGTCCGCTAGTGCTGCGTTATCCTAACTGCGTCGCAGAGCCCGAAGACTGCATAGGACCTTTTTGTTTGACTTTTTATACGGCTTTGAACTTCCACGGCTAGCCCCTTTCCCCCCCTTCGTCCTCCCCCGTTGCTTGTTTAGACCCATCTTTTCTATTGCCCGTAATGCGAGGAAGTCCTCTGAGGGATGTAGCGTCTTCCCATAGTCTAATGACGATCTTGCTCGATCCGTGCGCATCCTTGTTCCCAGCATTTTACGAACGCGACTGACAACTTTGCCCCCCTTGATCAGTTGTAGCATCGCCGCAGTATTTTTTTCCCACCGCGTGCCCAGCTAGACTCTTTTATGCGCTTTCTTGCTGGCCGCTCAGATCGTGGTAAATTTTTTTTTTAGGATTTCTCATCCCGGCCCCTTTTTTTCGTCTTAGACCATGCGATGTTCCCAAGTCTCCGATCAAGGACTTCGTGACTAGACGATCTTCCAATGAATGCGCCGCCCCTCTTTTGACAACGCGTTAGCCCATCCCCCTTTCACGGGTCTCCCCATGTCCGTCCGTGCTCCCCCCTGATGGACTGATTCTCTGCATGTGAAACGGTCTCATACATGATCGATAGCCCCTCGTTGCAGTGATTTCGGATACCCTTTGCATTCTCCGAAGACCCTCTGACCCTCCTATTCCTCTCCTGCGATATTGTAGTACGAGCACGTCGATCTTTCCTCTTGTTTCCCTTTTTTCCTATCCAGTCTTGGTAATTGCCTCTTGCCCCCTCCAGATTAGGGAAACGGCTCTTTTGAGGCCGGTCCATATTCTTTTCCTCCCCCTGGAGTAGAATCCTGTGCTGATTTCAGACGTACGGCGGTTCGCGGTCCTGTCAACTCCTGTGGTGGGTGGGGTGCAGTCGAATGCAATTCGAGTTGAGATCCTGGCTGTTTCGTCCAAAGGTGGCCGACTCCTCTGATAGGTTCCCCTTTCCCGCGGTAGCCCCTTCCTCTTCTCTCTTCCAGACGGTGGCCCGGTACCCAGCATTCCCGGTCACCATGCGCGCCGGCGGTCCTTTGCGTTCCCCCTGTTGCCCAAGCGTCTTTTCGTCTTTCATTCGGTCCCCTCCTCCCGATCAGCATCTCCGACCTGTAGGATCTCTTTGATCAGATGTACATCGACATTCTTATCTTCCCTTCGATATGAGTTTCCTGAGCCCTTGTCCCCCCACGCTTTCTTTCTAAGGCGGCGCTGGCCTTTCGCCCTGAGTTCTCCTTTCTTTTTTGTTATGCCTCACCCTGGGCCCTCGCCGTATTGCGGCGCAGTGTCCTGAACTCTTCCGAATTCTTCTAAAAATTCTTTTTCGTTCTTTGTATCACGTGTTGATTTGATGATGCTCTCGGAAATCTTCGAAACCTCTCTGTCTCCCCCCCCGTTGATTCTCCGCTGATCATGCGCCTCTCCCTGCCACACCCCACTGATGAATACCTTCCAACTAAGGCGTCTTTTTTGCTTTCCCTTTTTCTCTAAGCCCCCCGTCTGACTCTCTATCTGCCCTCTTTGCGCCCCCCCTCCCCCTCCCTTTCCTTTTAGTCCTTGCTTCGATGCTGAGCGGATATTGCGTTCTGAGCTGGCCTTGCCCATATTCCCCATACCTGCATTTCCCATGAGAGATTTTGTCCCACGCTACTTCCTCTCTTTCATCTCATTTTTCCCGTTTTCTTTTTGTATGTCTCTTCTTTTGCGCTCAGTTTCAGCATGAGTTGCATGATGACCTTCCTGCCCCCCATCTGAGCATGGTCAAGCTCACGTGAGGACTGCGACCGCACGCCCTACCTCAGATAGATCATTTTGCCAATACCATCTTCCGGTTTTTTTTCCCAGAATCAGCCGTCTCGCCCTATTTCGTCTCTCCTTTCTCTCCCCCGGCGATTCAAATACACGGTGAGCCTGATCTCTCATTGAATTTACAAGGTGTTTGCTTTGTCACGAGTCGTGGACCTTCTCTTTATTAACGCATTAGCCACTCCATTTTTTTGCGCCCCCCCCTCTTTTTTTTTTGTTTTGTTTTCTGTGTTGTTTGAAATTTTTGTCCTCAATGACCCCCCCCCCTCTCCTGCACCCGATCGCATCCGCCCCCGATTCCGCTTCGACCATGCAGGGATAGTATCTAGGAACGTACTTTTCTCCCTAGTTACGGCGTTCCCATCTTCCTTTTGCATATCGGCCTGTGCTTTTCCTTTTCCCCCCATCCGGTTTGCTTGCCCCTCTCGTGCGCCGCGAGTGATTGTTATCGCTCCCCGTCATATCGCCGATTTCTTTCGAAACATCTCTTGCACCCGTCGATGACAGTTGGCGGCTTCCCCCCCTCCGCCGAACAAGAGTATTATGTTTGTCGGACTTTACGAGCAATTTCTGCCTGCATTTGAGAGTTCTTCATTTCTATTTTGATCCTCTTTCCCGATGGAACCGGCCAACGTCTCTGCCGACCTACCCATTCTCACATGTTCTCCTATGATTCTCCCATAGTCGTCTCTCAACTTTAGAACGTATTTCCTAATTCCTTTCCCTCCCCTCATCACTTAATTCCATCCACCGTATTGCGTCGAGCACGCCTTAACTGTCGTCACTTTCTTTTCCGTATTTTTCCCCCTTGTGCATTTCTCTTTCCTTTCCTCCCGATTCTCTGATCTTCGGCTCCGTCGGTGATGTAAGCTCACGACTGTCCGTCAATTATTCTTGCTTCACCTTCCTTCTCCCCCACAACAGTCTCCCAAGGCAAATTTTCTTCGTTGCCCACTCGAGTCTGATCTTTTGATCTGTTAGGTATTCCCCCTCCCTTCAAAGCCACTCGTTCCCACTCCCCTCCCTTTTTTTCTTGAGTGTCCTCCTTTTCGGCAGTTACCTCCATTTTTTTTTAAATTGGGCACTGCACGTCGTTTTTACATCTTAAAACGAGCGACCCTTCCTTCGCCCTTATTCTTCCCCAGATAGACCTCTCCTGTCGCTTGATAGCCGAACGCTTTCTTTTCCGAAACTATGTGAAACTACCCCCTCTAGACCCCCTCCCTTCTTCAGCGATCAGCAACGAACATTCCTGACTTTCTCGCCTCTCCCCTTCCGCCCGCCTTTCTACCTCTTTCCCCCCCCCGCCGAACATGCCCCCCCGCGGATGCAGACTTCCCCCTGGTTTTCCCAAAGAAGCTCAGCCCTTCGTCCCTCCATTTGGCCTGCTCCTTTCTGCCTCAAAGTAACCCTCTCCCCCCTCTCTCACGATCGACGTGAAATTTGATACTGTGACAATATCCTGATGTTAGAGGTTCTCAGGTCTTTTTTTTTCCCCTTTGCGACTCCGCGCCAGCGCCATTACCCCCCCTAAACCCCCTCTTCATACCCCTTCAAATGCTCCGCCTTCTTTTCCAGGTTTCCCTATTCTTGAGCACTCTTCCCATCAGCAGAGACTTTGCCCAAAGGCCGTCGCCTTCGTCCCCTCCCCCCGACAGGGAAGTCCTTTCCCACTTTCAGGTCTTTCACTCCCCTCTACGAGAAGTCCTGCAGCTGATTTCCCCTAGGTCCTGATATTGTCCTAGTCTTTTCACCCGGTCGTCAGTCAATGCTTTCTTTGCTGCTATTCTGGATACGCACACGGCCACCCTTTTCCCGCTTGTCTCTTCTTTGTCGCTCGCTTCTGCATCTTTTACCGCAGCCCCTGTTTAGAGGCCGATGAACAACGGTTCCCCGCAGGCGTTATTTTTATACTGCCCTTTTTTTAGGCGCCCGAGTTCTTTTTCGCCGTCCCCTTGAGCCCTGCTTGAGGTAGTACTATCGACTTTTTTTCCTAAAGATGAGAAACTAGGCGTTACTCGAGAACAAACGACCCCCGAAAGACAGCACCGGCAACTGAATTATGTTCCTAGCTCCTACGAGCCCTATTCTCTCCCCTCACGTAT
>Ga0179593_1291776_pt1 | contig 11188 bp, 9 predicted proteins | sample CZODoug2_1_08_16_FD_185931 | JGI IMG/M metagenome (GOLD analysis project Ga0179593, IMG submission 185931) | Vadose zone soil fungal communities from Angelo Coast Range Reserve, California, USA - CZODoug2_1_08_16fungal (PacBio error correction) | ecosystem: Environmental > Terrestrial > Soil >... | reverse complement strand
TTTCCAAAGGTCGCGATTTCTTCCCTGCCTAAGGGAGTTAAGTCCTTTTTCGTTGGAAGAAGTGATGCTTAATCCTTGAGTGCCCATAGTTTCAGCCTGTCACTTCTTGAGGTCTTTACACCTGGGGTGGCCTGACCCAGCCCTTCCTATATTGAGCCGCTGCACTCTCTCCTTTAGCAGCTCATGTATGTAGGTTTGCACCCTATGGTTTTCTTCCCAACAGGTCCCTCCATTTTTAACCGATTTTCCCTGCACGAACGGACTCTTTTTTAGATGATCGGAAGATCCGATCCTGCGGATTTACGGTTGCCTTGACGCAGGTGCTTTGTCCTTTTCCTGGACGTCGCTTTCCCACGAACCCCCTCCTTGAAAAATGCCTCACTTATCTACTCACCCCCAGGACGTTAGGCAACGCTCTATCTTCTCCAGGGTGCTGATTGGTGCTCTTTGCTCCGCATGAGAGGGGTTTTGGAACGGGTTCCTGCCTCCCCGATGGGTTCCACCTAGGCAGCCGTGACTTACCCCTTTCCAAATACTATCCCTTAGTCATCTTCTTCCGTTTCAAGGCTCGGGTGACCTACCCCTGTCCTTATACTACACCCCGTTAAGGAAGGGCCAGCCTCTCCTGTACGAGTGATCTATTTCCGAGAGATTTCTGTCTTTTTCCATTAAATTCTGATGCCGACCTAGCGTGTGCTCTGGAGGTCTGAGGGCCCAATTTGCCCTTCGGGTTGATTTTTTCCCTTGCCTTTCTGGTAACCTCCGGCTGGAAGTCGTTCGGCCCCCATTGGTTTTAGGTGTTCTCCTCCCCACCTGGGCGAATTCCTGAAGTAGCGAGCTTCTACACTCCTAGCCTCCCTTCCTGTGCACAGAACAACAACTAGGTGGCTACCTTTGTTTTGGCCGTCTCTTCGTCCTCTTTCCTCTCTATTTTTGATTCTGACAGTAGCCACTTTTATGCGCCTGTTTTTGTACTTTTTTTTTAACAAATGGTTTTCCATCGTTGTGAATACTCGGTCGTCTCTTGTCTGTTTAGAACGTCTCTCGAACCCTGTTTTGATTTTTTTTCTTTTGCCTGACCTGCCCTGTCTTTTATTTCAGAGATTCCCTTCCTTCGTGTCAGTTTTAACGTTTTCTTCCTTGGAACGAGATTTATTCTCGTTGGGAGAACTGGGCACCCCGAACGAGAGCTTTGATGTCCTGTAGTCGCGGTTCTGACTTCTCCCCCTGGTTCCTACAAACATAAAAGACCCTGCCTTTCCGTTTTACGAGTCTAACCGTTCACCCCTTCCGTGATTCCCTCTGTTTCCTGAAGACGACGAGTTTTTTTTTCTGTTAGGCGACCCTCCCTCCTTCTGGGTAGTCCGGCTTGTAAACCTGTTGACGACGTTCACCCTGTGGGTACTCGGCTGGGCGGTGACTTCTAGAACGGGGCTGACCATCGTCGTAACGTAAACTTTCCCCGCCGGCTCGTCACTTCCTTGGCACTTTATTAGCCAGCAGCACACGTCTTTCGCTTGCATGCTAACCTTTATGTGTTCCCCTTCTGTCGGAATGTGTCCTCTGTCAAAATTAGAACTGCTAGTTCTTCCTCAACCCCCCCCCAGGCTTAGTTTGATCCTGAGTTGGTTGGCGGTTTCTCCTACCGCACATGTTGATAGGACCTGCTTACCTGCCTCGCCCTGTCATGCAGAATTTCGACCTAGCCGCAATTCAATACAATCTCTTTCGTGCGCGACACTCTGAAACCTCCTACTTCTTGTTTTTTGTGATTTCCTTTTTTGGTGATACTCCTTGTTCTCGCCCGTCCCAGAAGCGACGGACCACCTTGTCTTGTCCGTGTTTGGCAGGTTCCCCTTGTACGCGGCCATTCATGGCGCTACCGTCGTCCACCTCCCGTGCCACAACCTTCGATAGTACGTCGTGCGGCCTTTTTTTCCTCCTTCTGTGCTGGCGAGGCGTTGCGAGGGCCTTCAGTTGGTCGTGAGCCTTCAAGTAGTCTCGACCTTTAACTGAACTAGTACGCTTCTTCCGGTTCATGTAGTGGCTCCTGTGCCCGTTGCCATGAGCTTCCCTCTTCTTGTGTTTTTCCGTGACGAAATGTTCGCCCCTGGGTTTTCACGCCATTTCCTTCTTAGGTTGCCCCGCTTTACCTATTTTACCTGGCCCAAATCCCTTCTTCGATTTCTAAGCGCTCCTCTTTCTTCCGATGGCCTTCGAGGAGACCTAGTATGCCTGGATTTTTTTCGATACGTTCCCCCTTTTTACCAGGGATCGGGCGACTTCCTTCCCCCTCTTTCCCAGGCCTTGCTAGCGGTTGGGCCACAGTTCTCCCACGGCCACCCTCGGCAGAGACATTTGCGTGTCTTTCGCCCCACCTGGAAACCCTTCAGCTCCTTCCAAACATGGCAATTCTCGAACCCTCCCCAGAATGACGCACCCCTTTTAAGGAGCACATTAATGCCTGCCTCTCTGAAATGCCCCCTGGACCTGCTATTTCATCTTTTCGAGTTTCCCATACGGGTAACTAACCCCTGGGTTTTTTCAGTCACTAGTCTCGCTCCGGCAGTACGTCCGAGGACGGAATCTTCACCCCATCTCGCATGTTTAGAAGACCTTTGTTTTTTTGGACATTTTTTCGAGACGACCGATGTCGAGACCTTTATGTCCGGCGGTCCCCGACCCGCCATTTGAACCAGCACATCGGAAGAGGTCCGCCCACCGTGTGTTGAAGAAATTCCCTTCCTCACCGTGTTTGTGACCGGCTTCCGACCAGGTTCCTGCCCGCTAACCTCCAGTCATTCTCGGCACCTTCTTCTTGTCGGCTTCAGTCTCATACACTTCGGTCGTGCGCAGTTCGTTTACTCAAATGCCTTTTTAGGAGATTTTTCAGATGCCCGCCTTTGGCGTTAGCGTCCTGGTGAGGCCTTCCAACCGGGCAGGTTTTCTCTTCGGTCTTTTCGTTTCATGCTCCGCCCGCGAAGAGCCACATGCTCAGAGGGTTGTCCTTCTCCTTTCGGTCGTCTTTCCTTGAACCACTATCGCCGCGTATGGCCCCTTCTCTGTACCACAGAGCACGCCGAATCCCCACTTTTTTTTTGCTCTTAAAGTCACTGCTCCTTTTTCGAGCATTTCCATGTCTAGGCTTTCCCGTGCTTGTTTTCCCGTATCCTTTATAAGGGACCGTTTCTCCCCTGCTACTGACCCCCTTCCCCGCGATTCGATCTTGAGAAATATCTCGTCCGTGTCTATGCGTTATCGTTTTTCCGGAACCTAGTCGTTGCGCCTGTCTCTGAATACCTTCACTCTTTTTCCACGGACCGCCTATGGTTAGGTTTTTTGCGACTACGCCGCGGACGCCTTCCTAGGTGGAGAACCGCTTTTCCCTTCTTCCCGCCAGCCTCTTTCTGACAGGGCTTCCAGGCATGATCGACTTTCACTTCCGAGCCAGTAGTTGTCCTAGCATTGGTCATCTATGAAACGCCCTCTTCGGTTTTCCCTTCGTTTTATCAGCATTAGACCGCAATTAATCTTCCTCTTCCTCCTCAGGAACTGTTTTGTTCTGACAAGGGCGTAACGAGCTTGCTGCTTCGCCTCGTTCGCCGAGGTTTAAGTCGTCTGGTGTGACCAAGACTTTAATGGAGTGCACTTGTAGTCGGGTTCATAGACGTCACAGCTCCGTCCCGCTTGGACTATGCATTTCCCCCTGCCTTTCGGGTTTCGAAACCATCGGTGATAGAGTCTGTCTCCTGTGATTTTCCTCAGGGATCGCGGTGCCTAATGTTGGATGTAGGTTTTTTCAGTTAGGATTCGGCTCAGTTATAAAACGCTCCCTCCTCCTCTCTGGACGTGACCGCCCCCCTTCATCGATGTTATACCTTTTTGTAGCATTCCTCTCGCTCACTTCGTTTATTCCTCCTGAGCTAAGGTACTGTATCCATCCCCAAACTCAAATTTGCGCCCGAACTCCCTGGCTCAAGAACTTCATGAGCCACGTTCTTAGCTCTGCGACTGTCCTAGAGAGGTGATTATTCGCGCGCGGGGCTTGCCGCCGTTGGCTTCGTCGTTCCCCGCTGTGAGTAAGCGGACGGAGTTCAGAACTCCTCTGTTCATTAAAGGGCGCTGTTTCGTTGGTGACCTGTGTTTGCCATACCCCGGCAACCACTTCTGGACTGGGCCGAGTTCAGAATCTAGTTGGTACGAAAGGGAGGCAATCTCCTCAGAAGAGACAGTTTGAACACGCGTTCCCTGAAGTACACGAGTTTTTTCATTTCCTGCCCCTCTTTCTTGCGTGCTGATGGCTAAATTATTCTCCCCTGGGACGGTGTGCATGTTCTCTCTTTTCTGCCGCTACTGTCGGAAGGTAAAACCCTGCCGGTTGCTTTCAGTTTTTCACAGGTGGCGACTCCTGGTGTGATGGTTTTCGCGGCCCTGTTTTGAGGGAGCAGCCCGCTTTTGAGTCTTGCTCAACTACGGCTCTCCGCGCCCTGCACCCTGACCCCAACTGCTTCTACCCGTTCGAGATTTACTGTCTCTTTCTAGCCCGTCTAAGCTCATCTTCTGCCTTCCTGGCTCCCCCCCAATGTATGCCTGTATCGTCGTCCCCCCAGGGGGGGCACCTTTTCTAGCTTGAATAATCTGCGTTGTCTATTTTGGTTTTTGACACTCTTCGCTAAGCTTTCTCTGACTTCGTCTGATCGCTTTTCTTTGGAGCTTCATGGCTTTTTGCAGCGACCGACCTCTCGCCTTTGGCAGGTTCGTTTTTCTGGGGTCCCCTTTTGCTTGAGCGGTTGGTCAGTTGCGCCTGATCTTTTGTCCCTTGATCCCTTCTCTCGCAACGTTTTGCGACCGACTCAAGCTGTGCCTTTTACTTGCGAATGACATGTCCCTCCATTTCCCCCTGGAGATTCTGCATCGGATAGGAGCGTTCATTTTCGCGTCGTTTGCAGACGAAGGCTGGGTCCAGCCCATTCCTTTCCCGGTCCCTTTAGAACCTTCAACTTTGCGTTTTCATCGGACGAGTGACTTCACCCCTCACGGGACCCCCTATTACATTCAACCGCAGTCTCTAAACTTCACTGTTCACGGGCTAGCTTTCCGCCCCCCGTCCTTCTTGCTGTAGATACTTCGCCGTACGCCTTTCACTTCCTTAGGCCTTGACTGCGGCAATCCGCTTGTAACGTCACACCCTAAAGATTCTTCTCCCCTCCTTCAAGCACAGCCGGCTTTCCAAGTGCACCAGTTCCAGTTATCTAGTCCCGGGTTGGCTTTGAGAACGGCGGTACTCAGTGAACCGTTTCCGGTCTCGGTTTGCTTCTTTCCTCACGAGCATGTCCCCCTTCACGAAGGCCCAAGGTGGCCTGTCCTCTTTCGTGGCAGACTCCCACTAAGAAATCCCCCCCCCCCAACTTCTCTTCTCCCAAGTTGTTTTTTGAGATTTGGTGGCTGGCCTAGTAGGAGAAATGAGAAGAACCCTTGGCTTTCGTTCACGGTTTCTTTATATGCCTTTTTTCGCCTATCGGTCAGACCTTTTGTGCTTCGTCAATCCCGAAAAACCCCTCCCCTCACCGCTTTTTTGGTGCAGTCTCTTCGATGGCGCTTAGGGTGCTCGAAGGCGCTTAGGTTATAGCTTTCAGAGCGACATTTTCCTGTTGTACCGGCGGCCTCCGTGTCGTCGCTACCTCCCTGTTATTTCGTGGCTGTCATTTTCTTAAGTAGCCCCGGTTGCTTTTCGGGCTTCCAGCATTCGCCCCCGTGACGAGGTTTCTCGTCCCTCCATAGGATTTCTTTCCGATTTTTTACCTTCCCGCAGTTTTTGTTTCATAAAGTAGTCTTCTTCGCCTCCTGTTAGATTTTGAGGGCGAGCCGTGAGGACAGAGGCTGTTTTCTTGATTCCGTCGGTCAAACAGTTTTGTCCTGGTCGCCCCGTTCGTCTTTTGACCCCGCTCCATCCTAGCTTCTTTTTTCCCCCCTTTATTTCAACCGCGTCCAGGTACAGCGCAGTGGCCCTAGACCCCGTGGGCACACCAAATGAAGGAGGAGTTCTGGTTACAACCATTCCCCTTTTGCGCTCCTTCCCTGACGAAAGGACCCCGTCTTCCGTTGGTATTTTTCATCAAGACACCTGAGAGGCGCGTCTCCTTCTCGACGTGCAAAAAGTTTTACGCAGATCCCAGTTTTTTTTTTCATAACCGTGGTTTTCAGGGCGTCATATCCCTTCTCTCGCGCCGTAATGTAAGGCGATGCTTAGCCTCATCCATTCCTCATGTTTAAGTTCGAGGTTGTGGGGCTGCCAGTTATCTCGATCCTCGCCTTAGAGTAGGCGCAGCCCTACCCGAGTTCATGCAGTCCCCTCCCCCATTCAAGTTATTGCGGAGAGCCCCCTTTTTTAAGAACGATTACTCCGTCCTTGTTTTACAGTGCGCCTAGTCGAAAGCTCTCCCTCCCGGAAGAGAGGTCGGCTGCGGGCCCATGTTCTCCTAGAATTTTCCCCCTGGCGTTCCTTCACGTGTAATTCCGCATTTAAGCCTTTCTCGAGGGCGAGTCATAAAGAATGGGCTTCCTGCGTCTCTTCTTTTCACATTGAACCGTGGTGTCTCGACCCCCTCCACAATCTCCCTTTCTGTCCCCCAAGAAGGACCTCCTGCTTCAGTCAGCGGCGTCGTGTTACTTCTTCTTTCCATGACCGGTAACCGATGTTTTCGTTCCCTTAGGACCCGTGCAGACCTGAATCCCCCTCAACCCGGCCCCCCCCTTCCCTGCACTTTGAAGAGCTGTCATTCCCTAACCTTTCTTACACTGGGTGAGTTGAGGTGCACTTTGTGTCGTTTTTGTGACTCGATAACTTTTCCTCTTATTCCTTGACACCGATCTTCTTTATTGTGTTCGCTGACTGGAGAACTGCGTTCTGTCAGCGGCCGCTGCTTTTTAGTTGTCTTCCTGTAAAGCTTTTTGAGCTTTTGCGACCCCTTGCTTCCAACTCCCCTCGCCGCAACCCATGTGTCCCTTTTGACGCGCTTCTCCTTCTTTCCTGGATCACTCGGAGCCGGTAGATCAGTAGTGTCTCCAGCTTTCCCCTTCTTGTATCTTTGAAGTCATTGGGTTTAACTCATGCAGTCGATACACGACGTTTACACCGTTGCACGTCTTCGCTTGTCCCTCTGGTCCCAGGCCAGAGTGATTCACTCCTACGATTTCTCCAGTTCTGGCACCCGCAATTTTCTCAGACTGTAATATCCCTTCTACTTTTGTGTATAGATTGACCAGCTTGCCAGTCGTGAGCTGCTTCTCTTAAGATCCCGTCCTCGCTCGTCCTCTGTCCGGGTGCACGGGCCCTACCTCCTACTTGCATCGGCAAGGCATTCTTTTGTATCCAGTCACTACACCTGACGCGACGTCAATTTTTCATACACTCCGATTCACATCTTTGACCAATGCTCCCGAAAGGTCAGAATGTCTCTGTCAGTTCAGCTCATCTGGTCTCCATGGGGTGTTGTGGCTTTTGTTAGTGTGGAAGTTTAGTGGACCCCTTTTTCTAAAGGGCATAAAAGCCTGCTCCCGATTCCATCCCGTCCGGCCACCTGCCTCCTAAGTTTTTACCGCCATCGATGTTCTCCTTGTTTCTAAGACCCTCTCGGAGTTCCGGGGTAATGTATGATAGATCTTGTTCTTGCATTGAGTCCCACACCCCGAAGGAACAAGACCGCCCGTGGCCCCAATCCCTTCTAGTTTAAGGCTCTAGAAGCATACTCGTGTCTACGGTGCCGTTTCCTGATTTTTAGGCTTCTGTGGTGTTTCCCAGAGGTTTTGCCAGTAAGGAGATTCTTTTTCTTTCAACCGATCGGGTACACCCTACCTCCCCTGAGCTGATTCACGCCCGACTGTCTTCGTTTCTTATGGCCGACCCCTTTCCTGGGTTTCCCCGGTACTAATACGACTAACCTTTTCCCGAATGCCTCTGACTCTCGAGTTGTATCTCTGACTGGGCTGACCTCTTGGTTGTCTTCATTTTACACGATTTTCCCCCCTCCCCTCCCTCGCCTTGGTTTCTGGAGCACTTTTGGCTCCTCGACCTTGGGTGGGACTTTTGATTGCGCGCCGACCTTTACTTCCTTACCCTAACCAAACGAGAGGGACTCAATTAGGTCGTCCACTTTGTTCGATCCACATGGGTTTTCCTCTTGTGATGAATAGAGGGGCGCGGCTCCCCGCCGGGATCGCAGGATTTTCATACCCTTCTAGCCTCCTCCCTGTCCCCAAACCAAATGGTCCCCTTCCATGATCGTATTTCGCTCTCTGCGCAGTCTGAGTGCCTCTATTGTCGTTGCTAGAAATGCTCCACGTTCCTGACGCGTGTGATCTCGTCCCCCAAATTGGAAACGCTCTGTCCTCCCGCGTTCGCGTTCATGGGAAGTTCTTTGACCTTCTGTTTTCGACTGAAGACTTTTTTTTTGCAACTTTGTCTTTATTAGGTTCCTTGTCCGCTTTTGTAAGAATCTCTCCTCAGTGGAGGTGTTCCCGTTGGCTGGGTTCCACTGGTGCGTCTAGCTTTGCCTTTGCCTGGAAAAAATCTATCTCTTTCCCTTTTCGTTCGCTGAGTCGTGCACTCTTGAATTCCGGCAGACCGTCACTCAAACGCGACTTTTAAGGTTTGGACCATGAACCCCTTCCCCCCCACCCCCTTCTTTCTATCGTCCTCCCCCGGTTCTTCTTAGTTGCCGGGAGAGCGGCTCCTGAAGGCTTGAACCCCTTCTCCTTCCTTGCAGAATGCTCCACGGTTTTCACTCTTCGGACGATGGTTTGTACGGCTCTCAACTGGAATTTTGTTCTGCCCTCATTTTTCGTAACCGCAAGAGAGGTGAATTAATTTTTCCTTTCGTACCAGTCCCTCCCCTCCCCTGTGTACGCGACTCTCAGGTGCCCCACCCCTGGCCCCCCTTTACCCAGTTTCCCTTCGTCTATATTACGATATTCAACCGTGCAAATTCGCCTCCCTCCAAGACCTTTTCCCGGCACCGCTTCCCGCGTACGTCTTTTTTGGAGTATTTCCTCCGTCCCCTTTTCTTGATTTCCTCTGTTTGACCCCTGAATGCTCGTCCATATTCTAGAATCCCCTTTTTACTTGTTTTTTTTAAGGGGTCGTTCGGACGTAAATTGTCCCTCCCACTGCACCCATGATTATTTGAATACTCCTGGTGTAGCGATTGGTGCAATGTGGGTTTCTGGTTCGGCTAGAGACCTGGCACCCTGGGCTTTTTGAAGATCCTTTTTTCCCCTGCCAGGCTACCTTTAGGGGCGCGTCCGTACTCTGATCACTGTGACCCCCTTGCCAAACATTTTTGGGGGGCCCACCACCCCGGGACCCCCCCCCCTTGTGTGGGTGGGAACCCCCCCCCCCCCCTTCCCCTTCACTCCAAGAGAGGTCTTCTCCGATTTGCTTGAAGCCGGCTTTGTCCTTTCATTTCCTTGATTGCCGTTCCCTTTTTATTCGTTGCTCTTTCTCCATTGCCAGCCGTCCTTTGTCGTCGGGTGAACCTCCTTGTGTGGGTGATGTACGCTAGCCCCTTCACCCTTGAAGTTGAGAAGGCTTTCTTTATACGTTTAAGACCTAGCCTCCCCGGACTTTCTTTCAGCCCGTCCGGGGTGCCCTCCCGTGTTTGCCCCTTCGTTAGTTTTCCATGGACGGATTGACAAATCCTTCTTCTCTCTCTAAGAACCCCTTTAGCTCCTTTCCTTGAGAGTATAGTGTTTTTCCCCACGACGTTTCAGGTAGTTCTGCCCCTTTCCCTGCTAGAGCCCCTTTGCCCCACCCCTTTCTTTCTCCTTGGGCGACGACCGCGAAGGCCTATCTGCTAGCGGTATTTGTGCCCCCAGTTTTCACAGGCATTCGAGAGCGACCCCTGTCCCAGGGACCCCTAGAGACCTGGCCACACCTGAGGAGGCGCTTGTCCCCTCAAAAAACTCGCAATGCCCTCTCCCTTGCGACTCCCTCGATCAATTGGTCCCCCCCCTCCAACCCCACTGCCAGTTTACTTATGCTTTTCTGACAGACATTCTGAGGACTGCCCTGCCAGACCGTTGAATCTTTTGCCCCCTTGCCCACCTTGGCATATGTTTCCACCCTCAATCACCCCTTTTTCGCGTTTTTAATGCACTAGCCCTAGCGCCCTTTCCCGTCCGTGCGTCCTCGGAGCGTTTACATAGCGGGGCCTCCTCCCACCCCAAGGTTGTTTGGGGACAGGTGTCTCGCGTCGTAGTCGCGATAAGGACCTTCCCCCCCCAGGCTGCCCTCCCTCCATTTTGCTCAAGTTTGAACAACCACCGCTTTCGTCTTAACGATACTCTCTTTCATCCCAGTATGTTGTTCCCCCCTGCTGTCGCCCTTTCGAAACGCAACCCGAGACCCCTTTTTTTTTTTTTCCTGCGCAGTAGCAGAGGAAACATGTAGAATCCACTCTTACGTTCGTGACCTCAGTTCCCAATTTTCACTGATATCGATTAAAGTGTGAGGAAGAGTCTCCCTTGGCTTTAGGAGCGACCTCCTTTTGTGTGTAGTTTCTTCCTTCCCCCTTTCCCCAAGTTCTTCAGTTTTTCGACACGCGTTTCTCCAAGATTCATAGGTTGTTCTGTTTACCCCTGCCTTCGTCCAGGCCGGCACATATTCCCCGGCGTGACCCTTCGGCAACCCCTCCTGTGATTCTCATACGCAGACCTCCTGCCCCAGACGGGCATCGATGAATAGATCGACTTTCATCCTGCTTCCGGCCCTTGGAGTTGATGTTTCACGTTGGCGTGTTTAGAGTACAGTCCGACCCTTTCAGTTGCAGTAGGAACTCCTTAACTGCTCGAGTTTCCTGGGATTGGAGAACACCTTTTTCGCTGGACAGTCCTTTCTTCTTCTGAACTTTTTGGCCTGGTAGCAGTTGAATCTTACTCTCACTCCTCCGACATAGAAATTTTTTGTCCCCATCTTTCACGGTACTCCATTTTTTTACCGGCGTCCGAGTCTTCTCGCCCTGGTATACCCCCCCTCGTGCCGGTTTCCTGCTCAAGAAGCCCTTTCTGTGACTAGTACATAAGTCTTCTACCCCCCTACTGTCCTCCGTCATCCCTTTTTCTCCGTATTGAAAAAGTCCCTCGTATATAGTCGTTCTCGTTTAGAGCCTAGCTTACCAGTGCCACCTTTGTC
>Ga0179593_1604549_pt1 | contig 11189 bp, 13 predicted proteins | sample CZODoug2_1_08_16_FD_185931 | JGI IMG/M metagenome (GOLD analysis project Ga0179593, IMG submission 185931) | Vadose zone soil fungal communities from Angelo Coast Range Reserve, California, USA - CZODoug2_1_08_16fungal (PacBio error correction) | ecosystem: Environmental > Terrestrial > Soil >... | reverse complement strand
CTTTCGAATATTTCCGCCTCTGCCGAGCCCTCTGAGCCTTAGAATTGATCGGTGGCCAAGAGGGAAGTTTCGGTGTCTTCACCTGCCCCGTTTTCCCCTTTTCGTGTGCTAGTTTTTTTCCCCGCTGCTCCGGCATTTTTTCTGCCTGCTGCAGATTGGCGATCGGTCGTCGAAAACGTAACCATTTCTTGGTATCCTCTTCCTTTGATTTTTTTTCATTAGCTTCCAGTTTTTTCTTTGGCCCTAGGGCTTCCATCTTTTTAGAGTTTTTCTTCCCTCAAACAGTTTCCAAAAGCAAAGAGTTTGCCGCCATCTTCTAGACTCTGTCCGATGGAGCCTCTGAGCTTTCTATAGCCCCCCCCTTACCTCCGGTTTGCCTCTTCTTTTTCCCTCTGACAATCTTTTATGCCTTGCACCATGACGTCGACACGACGAAACGCATCTTTGCGTGACTCTTCGTTTTCACTTTCGTTCCACGTTTTAGCGTCGTCCTCAGCTTTTTTTTTCCCCCTGCACGGCGTGCCTGTCTCTATGGCCGATCCACGCTGAGAAAGTGCTGGTCACCCTATCCCTTTACGAACCAACTGTTTATTTTCCTTTCCGATGTTCTATTCCCGGGGTTTACATAGGCCCCGTCGGGTATGACGGAGTATTTTTCCCCTTTCTTTTGTCTCTCTTTTCCCCGGCTTCTCCTCTGATCCCCGCTCAAGGCCGGTTCGACCTTCGTCGTGACCCGATAGGCTCCCCGTTGCCTTTTTTCTTGGCTCACCCTCAGCTCAGCTTCTCTCGATATTGAGGAGCGCATTTTCAATACTATCTCCCCATCCCTGTTTTTCCGGGTTTCCAGTCCACCAGGTTCTTTTCTATCTCCCCTCCCTCCATCCAACAGCGCCCGGCCTTAAAGAATGAGCCCTCACATGCGGGTCGTCTTTTTCTTGTGGAGTCGTTGCCATTCCTCTTCTTTCTTTGGTTTCCCAAATTTGCGACCAGCAGTGGAATGATCCACACTTGCACGCACCGCTCCCCCCTCAAAGAACGAGATTTTTTCTGATCCCCCCCCTCCCTTCCCTTCGATTTCTTCTATTTCCCTTCCTCCGAGTTCATAGGACCTTTTCTCCGGGCAAGTTCTGCCTGTCTGTCGAGAATTTGGCGGCGTCTTGATCTATTGGGCACAGGAACCCGAGATCACACCTACGCTTTCCTTAGTAAGCACAGAGTAGTATCGCAAAGGCTCTCACTAAAAAGCTCCCTCTCTGGAGTCGTGTTTTTTTCCCGGCCGCGATCCGTTAGGGCCAGAAGCTCTTCCGATGAACATTTATTCTTTAGACCCATCCCTTGTGCGAGGCTTTCTTCACATGTCTACATCACGGGCGTGTTAGAAACTTGTAGGTAAGGCTGGTATTCCAGACCTTTGTTTCCGAGATTTTCAGACGGGCAAGAGTCTAGTAGTAGTCAGCCCCTTGTACCTTTCGGACTTTGCCCTGATGATCGCCCTTCGGAGTTTTTTCCTTCCGACCTTGAGCTTCCTAATCGTACTGATGCTTAGCTCAACGAAGCTTCCTGATTAGATGTTCTTAATTCCCCTTCTTTTTTTCTTCCGGCCATAGTGTCGGTACCCTCATAACTCCTTCCGCGCTTCACCTGGAACGGACCGCGTCCTGTTTCCCCTGAGCCAATTTTTTTTTTTTTGGCGGTTGTGTTTTTTTTGTTTTTTTTTTTTTCTTTGCGTTTTTTTTTAGAAGTTTTTTTTTTTTTTTTTTTTTTTTTTGGAGTGGGCGTTGGGTTTTTTTGTTTGTGTGTTTGTTTTTTGTGTTTCTTATGACTTCCTTGGAAGACCTCCTAGAATCGACCGCGATCTCGTGATCACTCCCCCGAGTGGAACGGGCGTTGACGCAGGGGGTTGTATTTTTCCGACCCCCCCCATTTCTTATTTCCCCCCCCCTTTTTCCCTGAGTCTTCTCTTTTATGTTTTTCCCCCACTCCAGTTCAATGGAGTGATAACGAGGTCCTCGTCAGCGTATCGATGTTGCCGACATCTTGAAGCCCTGGGCCAATACGTGACCCAAGATATAGTGGGACGTGGCCCCTTCCCTTTTCCGGCTTTCTTGAGGGAGGAGGTTGAATCTTCTAGACGGTCCCCCCCTTCTATCGCGATCCCTTCTAGTAGGCACGATGACGACAGGGGTTTTGCACAGGCCCTAGGTGATAGTTATCAGTCTAGGGAATAACTTCCCGTCGTTTCTTGGCTTACTCTCTAATTGACGAAAATAACTCCCCGAAACCTTTCTCCCTTTTCAAAACTGGCTTTCAAATCTCCCCAGCGTTCCCGGGTCCCTCAGTCGGACTAGTCCACTTGGATTTCGAAAGCCTGCCCTCCCCTCGGGTCGAACAAGTCGGGATGATGGTCGTATTCCCGTCCCTCCAGACACAAATCGTCCCCACAGTGTTGGCGCCAGATTAATGTTCTGTTGATTCTTTTTTTCATGCCTTTCTTAACGTACCCCCTTTTTTTTTCCGACAGTTTATCTGGTTTGGGGAGCTGAGGAAGGTTCGCTACCAGTTTTTCCGTGCGAAATTGCCTTTCTCTTTGGATCCCGGTCTTTCCTTCGCGAATCTCATAGTCTCCTTTTGCGACCAAATTCTTCTTTCCTCCTCTCACCATACCCGTTGACCCTGGCTTCCCTAACCACGTAGGTCGCCGCCCATATCCTCAGATCAGTTGTGACCGGACTGTTTTTATAGCAAATAGCGTTTTTCTCCCTGTTTAAGATCTTTCTTTTGGCCTTTTCATGCCTCAATGAGGTCGCCAATGCCAGATTTTTCCGACCTCCATGGTCTTTACAACAGCCCGCCCCCTTTTGAACCGTTCCTCCGAATTAGGTCCTTCAGGTCGCGTCCCGGTCAGCCGTCTGGCGGTTTACTGCCTAGCTCTCTGCACCGTAATTTATGGTAGTCTGAGTCCGGAGTAGCGTTTTTTTTTTATGGCGAGAAGATTCTACCTCACTCGGTTTATGACTGTCTTCGCTCCCACCCCTCATCTAGGTTTCAGACGGATCACTTGCGAACGAGACTTCTTCAATTTTTTTTTTCTCTTTTCTCCTTCCTTCTGGACTCCCCGTACGCTTCCGAAATGCTAAAAGAGCTCCCCTCCATTTCAAGGACAGTCCTTTTGCCCCTTCCGTCCCAGAGTTAGTAGTTACTGGGTGCCTAGGTTTCCAGACTTCCAGATTCCAACGGTTCTTCTTTTTTTTTCCGATCTCCCTCGGCTGCCGAAATCCTTGCTTCCTGGGCGTCGTACGTGCGAGAAAAGATTCGCGGTCACCGACTCCACCTTCTTCCCTGCATCTTTCTCTATGGGCCTTTTTTGATCCTCTTGCCCAAGCGTTCGTGTTTTTTTTTGGTCACACATCTTTGTCCTGGGTGTCCCGAGTGCCCCAACTGATGGCGAGCTTCCCTTGCGCCCTTTCCGTTGCAAGGGTCGCTCTCTTTCCTTCTGGCTTTTTTTTTGGATCTGGTTGTGCGGGGACCCGTGTTAAGCTTCATGTTCGCACACTTATCGCCCCCCTCCCTCCCCTTTTTCGGGGTTCTTTCTCCCCAAAGCGAAGATCCCCCCCTCCAAATTTTTTGTTTCCTTTGTCGAAGAACGATCGCAAACCGTCCGCCTTTCTTGCTTTCCGTTTTTTCCTTTCCAGGTTCAGCCAGTTACATACGGCCTTTCTCCGTGTACCTTCAAGAAAGTCAGGGCCGGTGTGAAGGCCCCGTGCGGATGCCCCCTTTCAGCCGCGGATCAAGTTTCTCTTGAGCTGATGACTATGCGCCTCCCCCTTTCCTCACCTCGGCCTCGGGATGTTGGACGTTACTCGATCTAGGGCACTCCCTGGACTGTCCATTTTTCCTCAAGACGCAAAATTTAACCCCCTTCCGGTTTGCTTCAAGAATCCGGCCTGCCTCTCCCCCCTTTCTGCGGAGGCTCTTCACTTGTCAACATTCAGAGCCTCTCACTTCCTTATACCCTCCCTTTTGCCCTCCGATTCCTTGCGAGGCTTGTGTTTCTTCCCCTTTTCTCTCGAGTCGGGCACTGAGGCCTTCGAAGTTCAGAGCGGCAAACCACCGGCTTGCACTTCTGGTTCCCTTCTCCCATCACAGTCCTGCCCCCCCTCCCCTTTTTCCCTCGGGCTTCCACAAGGAATCGCCGGTTTAGGTTGCCTTCAACAGTTTCTACCTCTTCGGCCTGTTTTGGCCGCCGTACGGAACCGCCCCGGGATCGAACCCCTAACTACCGGACTAAACCTTCCCCTGCTCCGCCGGAGATCCTTCTCCGAAGAAGGACCCCTCCACTCCCCCGTGGTGCGCCGATAACGACCAGGTCATAAACTGCGCGAATCAGCTCCCTAATCGGAATCTCCCTTTACTTACCCCCCCTTTACCAGCCTTTTTTTCCTTCAAGCCCTTCAGGCGGCATAAGTGGCTGGGCAGTCCTGGTTTTCTTCTCTCCTCTCAGACCTTTTAGGTAACTTCAGAAAAGACCCATGGTTTTTTTTTCTGGACGGCTTTCCCTTAAAGGTGCCAAGGAGTCGGTTCTCCATCGAACTGTCCTAGCTTTTACTTTTTTTTTTCAGCGGAACTTTTCCGGTTCCTTTGAACCCCGATCTTGTTCAGGGAGCTGTTCTAAATCTGGCAGCGTCCCCTTCGTATGTTTTTTCCTGATGTGTTATCACAATTTCTTTCCTTTCCCAACCCCTCTGGATAAGCTGTTCAGGGACAAACGTTTTCCGGCTAGCCCCCCCCCCCCCTCCCTCATTAATGATCCCTGGGAATCCTGTAACCTATCCCCCTTTTCTTACATTTCCTAGATCGTGGGGCCGTCATACATCTCTCCCTTTTTGAAGAAGGAAGCTTCTTCCCCTTTCTCTGAAGTTCGTTCCCTCCTGTTCTTTTCGCATATTTGCTCCCTGCTTGCGTGGGTCTCCCGGCCCCCCTGCCCCGATCTCCATGCTCAAGGACCTAATCGATGTATATATCTCCCTAATCCTCCTTTGTTTTTTTTCCTAGCTCTTTTCCCAGCCCCGATGTTTTTCTTTCTCTTTTTTTTGGGTCCTGTCCCGTGGCACGATTCCCCGCATCGCATTGCTCAGCACGATGTGTTCTTTCCTTTGACTAAGCCCATACTCTTTTTTTTTTTCGAGCGCTTCCTTTGCCTTTCCGGAGAGGATGCCGGTCCCTCCTTTTAGGCCCCTTCTTCAGTTTTTCCCTAGTCGCTCCCTCGGTGAGCGCGGGAGTGAGGGAGTTGGTGCTTCCGGCGCCCAGTTGGCTTTTTTTTTCTTGGTTGGTTTTGGGGCGTTTGTTTTTTTTTTTTTTTTTTGTTTTTTTTTTGTTCTGGAGGGTGGGTTGGTGTTTTGGTGTTGGGCGGGGTGTGTTTTGGGCGCCGGGGGCTGGTTGAGACGGTCTCTTCTTTTCATTTTCTTCCCTTTTTGACCCACACTCATTGTTTTCCTGCGACAGACCAGATTTAATGACACTTGCCCCGTTATGTTGGTTTGCCGCCTTTTTTCGACGTCCGACGATCTTCCTCAACGACTCCTTCCAGTCGGCGGTGAGCTCGGGTGATCCTCGCCGTTTCCTTGAACGAGTACATAACCTCTGACGCAGTGGTTCCTTTTTTCTTGAACTTCCCCCCTCCGACTCCCTCCCTCCGGATCCGAGCCGACAAAAGCCCTACCCACCCGCCTTCCGACCTTCCCCCTGCCTTCTTTTGTTTGCTTTTTTTTTTACGGTTCGTTTTTTCTCGGCGTCTAGATGATTTACTCCGTTGATGACCGGGCGGTGATCAGCTGAGGGATTTTGCCCCCGTTTTTTTCGTTTACGTTCCTTCCTGCTTAGGTTATCGCGAGATCCAGCCTGTCCAGGGCTGCAGGCTAGTTTGAGATCCCTATTTTTCCGCGTTTTGTGCAGAATAATGGTCCTGACCCCCCCCCTCTTTAGGGCCGATTTCTTCTTCCCTGACCTCCGCGAATTCCTCGTCAGGACATTCAGACATTCGCTCTCCGATTTTCTCTCATTGGAATGCTTTTTTTTTTAGTTAGTTTTCCTTCCGCGGTGCCTCCGCTCTGCGAATTTGCATCCTCCTGCGGTCGATCTCGACTCCCTTTTCCATTGACGACGCCCCTCTTAAAGTTCCTTCTTCTTGCGGCCACGGAAGACCCTTTTCCGTGTTCCCTTCTCTTCTTCTAAGTTTTCTTTCTCTGGTGTTCCTTGTCCGTATGACATGTCGCTTTTTTGTCATCGCCTCGGAAATGCTTAGGATAGTACGTGTCCCTTTTTCGAACGAAGGAAGATTTACTTCCCCCAGTCCCTCCCCTAGTTTTCCCTCCCACTCACGTGGCTTTCCTTTTGGAGCCGAACTCGTTGGCGAATACGTCTTAATGCCTCGCCTCCCGCTCCACGTTTATTGCCCTTGTTCCCTGGTTTTCCCTCGCGTTCCCCTTCAACGGCCCGGATCCGGCTGGAAGTCTGAGTACCCCGAGGAAATGATTTCTAACAGAATCCCCCGTTACTTCTAAGGATTCCTCCGTTTTATTTTTTCGTCCACGGACCATTGTTCTCAGCTTGGGTTTCTTGTTGATCATTTTTCAAAAGAAGCCGTTCTTTCTTTTCCGACTTGTTTCTTCCCACCTTTTAACGTTTTGCTTTTTTTCACATTACCACCCCTCGGGAATCTTTGATCGACGCTGAAGCGCCTGAAACCGCTTCATTTCTCCTCTTCATCTGTGGCAATATTTCCACCCGATTTTCTTCTTATCAGACGTAAGGCAAGCTGTGCGATGAATATACGAGGCCCCTAAGAGATGCGGTCTCTTTAACCTCTTTTGCCCGTCCCTTCTAGCTCCCCTTCCCTTGCATTCTTTTTGATCCACTTTATCCAGTGTTTCCACCTTGATAACCTGACAGTCTAGAGGTAGTTGCCCCTCTGGCACCTCTTACTTCCCCTTTTGACACCTGCCAGGCGTAATTGCAGGTGATTGGAAAGGTTCCGTACTCAAGTCGCCCCGAAGTCCTTTCCTAATCCCCTCATTTTCTTTTTCTCTCGTCGGACACCCGTTGATAATTTTCTCTCAAGAATTCGTGCGGTCTCCCCCTCCTCAACCCCACCTAACTTTTCCTCCCCTTTTTTTCTAGAGAGGAGCGCCTCAGACGCGTAAACTGCGACGACAAGCACGCCTTGATCGTTATTCCTTCTGACTAAGCTTACAGGCACCTGGCCCGCGACCTAAGTTCCTGTGTGTTTGTTCCGTGCCTTGACCTCTCTCCTGGGTTCCTCCCTGCTAGATCTTTCCCCCCTGAGATTCGGAATTGGAGACGAATGTGTTCTCCCCCTGGGATTAACCGACACCAGATCCCTACACGTTTTCCTATTTAACCCGGGAATTTCACAAGGGTAGATCGATGCCCGATGGTCTGCTCTAGTTTTTTACGGTCCTGGGAATTTTCCCCCCGTCGCTCATGTAGATTTTTTTTTTCTTGAAGCATCTTAGCGACCCGGACCAAGAGAGCCAAACCGACGTAGCGCTTCGATAAATCTTCAGGTCGCTTCCTTCCCCTCCTCTCCCATTTCTTCAACACTTTTCGTTCCGGGGGTTCCTCCTGGGCTAGATGACGGCAAGCGAGATTTACCTCGAAAAAATTTACTGGTCCTCTAACCCTGCTGTGAGCTTTTTCCGGTCTGGAAGTACTCTATCAAATAATCGCTGTGTTTATTCTTTCGCCCCCTGTAGCGCCGCAGTGCTGTATTCCCTCTCTGTTTGCATCCTTTTTCTGTCTCCCCCTCTTTTGATCCTTCTCGGTCCTTCCCGGTGGTCTCGCGGATTTCCACCCTTCGCGAGACGGAGCAGAATTCCTTTTCTTTCCCAATCTCTTCGATACTTCTCCAGCGGCGTTGCTCGGTCGCCTTCGTCGTCCTCGCCTCGATCTTGGGTTTCTTTTCGCGAACTGGGGGGTGTCCTTTCACTAGCGCCCTGCACACCCCTGACTCCCCCCCCCTCTCAATTTTCCCTTTTCCAAATCTCTTTTGGCCACGTCTGCGCCGAGATGAAAGAATAGTCAGGTGACCCCATTTGCGCGGACGCAGAATCCTTTTCTCACTCCACCTTGTGAATCTCCTGCACTTTTTTCGTCAGAACACAACTATATCTCTTTACTAATCATAATTTGTTTTCAGAGATCGTTTATGTCCACAACCTGCGTTCTCAAGCCACTCCCCAATCGTTGGAGTCACGATGCCTTTCTTCGCTCTTTCCTTTTTTAACGCCTTCTTCCTGTCTCCCTTTTTACCCACCCTTTGAAGGCGGCACTTGAAGATGTGAGTTACGGACTTATCCTGCGAGGCGGTCTGTCAGGGCCCCAAGTAGGTCGCGCCGACTCCCCACGATCGATTCCTTTGCCTCGGCCTTCTTTTACACTTCTATTCTTTTCTCCTTCTATGCAGTCCGGCTCCCTTCATGGGTTCTCTTAATTTCCCTCTTCTTGTCGAATCCTAGCGCCCCATTGACTTTTTCGGCGCCCCCTCTCCCCGATTGACTAGGGAGGCGCCGTATTGACTTTTTCTTTTGCGCATCCAATGTTTGACCGGACCTCTATTTTCCTCAATTTTTTATTCTCGGTATCCGTCTCGCCAGACATAGAACCTTTTTGTTTCTGTCTTCCTTTTTTCTTTTATCGCCTGGCCCGCAAAGTCTGCGAGACCCTTCCCCCCCCGTTGAAACCCAGAACGTTGGAATTTTTTTTGTTCCTGGCTTGCGGTTTTCTCGACGACGCGGGCGTAGCCAGCTCCGAGTCGTTTTTACTCTCTGTTTCCCGCGAAGAATCTCGTCAGGATTTCTGCGACCGCCTCGGAGCCCGCCTGCCTGACAGTCTAACCCCTTTTCGCCGACCTAGACTCCCCCGCCCTCCGTTTTTTTTTTGTTGTGTCGCCATCTTTTTATTTCTCTGTTAGTGGGTGTTATACCTATTTTCTGGTCTCCCCTCTGTTCTCCTCTCCGATTCGCTAAGGATCGAAACCGCCTTAAGCCAGAGGCAGGCCCCTTCCCTCGAACCCTTGTTCGCGTCATTCGGGCCGCGTTCTTCCATAGAGGAGTCCCCAAGATCTCCCGTCCCCTTTCTGTGTGGGAAGCCCCTTGTTCTGTCTGAGCTCGTATTGCTTTCTTTCCTCCTCGATCTCTCCTCGGTTGCTCTTATGTATTAGAGGTTATCTCCCTGGGTTCCCCTGATCCCTTGCCTGATCTAGTAACTCCTCTCCCGTTGACTAGTATTCCCTCTTCGCCCTCCTAACTCCTTGCCTCCCCCAACGTCACAGGCGCCTCGTGTTTCTTCGCTTGCTTAATGAGGTACGTCACTCCCCTTCTTTTCAGGTTCCTGTTTCCCCAGCTCGGGTCAGCGGGGCTTCCTGAAGACCTCGTTCCTTTTGTATTTCCGCCATTCAGTCCCCGAATTTCCCCTTCCGCCGGGAATCTCTTTTATCTTTTCGCCCCGAGATGATTTCATGACAGCTGGTTTTCTCGCGATTAATTTTCCCCATTTCCCATGTCATTGTTTTTTTTTTTCTTCTTTCGATCTTCTCATTTGGCGCTCCGCGTCCTGCGCCGGCGGCGCCAGTTTTGCGGATCAGCATTAACACCCTCCCGGTCGCTTTGTTACTTTTCTTTCGGGCTCCCCCCCCCTTCTTCAACTCCCTCCACAGAAATTTTGCCCAAATGCGCCCCCCCCGGCCCCCTTCTGATCCAAGCAAGTTGTCCTCCCTCCAATTCGCCACCGCTGCGCAGTCGTAGGAAGAGGGTCCTTTTGCCTGTTCCCTATCCCTTTCCTCGTACTTCTCTCTCAATCGGTGACTTTTCGCCTGGCGCGCTGCACTCGTCCCCAGATCTAGTTCTTTGCTGCTCGTTTTGTCCTTTTTCCCCGCCTTCCCCACTAGTTCCTCCAAACGCCACGGTCGCGGATTTTTGACCTCCAAGGCGTCTTTGCCAGTTCCGTTTTTTCTTTTTCCCGCCCCCGCTTCATCCCGGCATTTCCGAAGGGCCCCGGGATTAACGAACTCTCTTACATCCTTACTCCACCCGCTATTTCTTCTCATCCTCCCTTTAACCTACTTCCCCCCCCCTTCTGACCTTCTCAGGCGTCTGTTTCCTTTCCTATACGGACCGTTCGATTATGTGCGGGTAACACTTTCGCGTTATTTTCTTCTATTGATGGATTGAGAAGGTTGCGAAGAGAGGTAAACGGCTTCTTCTCTGTTTTGCTGAAATAACTCCCATCGGACCCATTACAAATCTCCCCGCGATAAACTCGGTATCGCTCCCGCAGTTGGTCCGAGCCTAGCGTTTCGCCCTTTTTTTCCCAAGTACCCGGTGCCCATCCTCTCTGCACTTCAACTGGTTTCCTTCCTTTTCTTCCCTCTTCTTGATCGTAAAGATGAAACTCGTCACCTGGAATTGTCGGAGGTCTTCCTTTCTGAATCCCTCCGCTTCTCCCCCCCAGATCCCCCCCCCCTTTTTTCAGCGCGATCACACGACCCTATCAAAGTTCTCTCTCTTTCTCGCCGAGCCCTTCCCCTATACGGACGACTTCCTCCCCCCGCCGCCCTCCCTCCCCTTTATCCGGGAGCGGGTCTTCAGTCTGTTGGGTGCTCGCCTGGTCTCTGCTCCAATTTTTTCAGCCCCTCGGTTAATATTTTTGTACGCGTTAAAAGCCGGTGATACAGTTCGTATCACATACCGCCTCCCCCCCCCCCCCAACGCTATTTCCCTTCGGTCTTCCGGTCAGTTATTTTGTTTTCCTTCCTGTAGTCCCAAACGATCTTTGTGTTGCGAGTTTGCATATCATTCTCGGAACGGACCTCTTCCCCCTCTCCTCTTGTCTTTGTTCCGTTCCTGTTCCACCCAATCTAGATAGGGATGTACCCCCCTTTTGCCCCGGATTTTTTTCTCCCCACAAAATTCCATACTCTCTCGCTTCCCCTTAATCCGCGGACTCGGCTAAACGAAGATGCCTTACATTTTTTCGTTCTTCATTTCCCTCCCCTTCAATTTTCCGGCTTACGCGGCCCTTCTGCATGTCCCTATGCGGTTCCTTGCTCCAGCAGGCCTTTGATCGTGCCAACGTACGGCAACGAGTCCCTCTCTGCTCAAGAAATCATCGCT
>Ga0179593_1575685_pt1 | contig 11189 bp, 13 predicted proteins | sample CZODoug2_1_08_16_FD_185931 | JGI IMG/M metagenome (GOLD analysis project Ga0179593, IMG submission 185931) | Vadose zone soil fungal communities from Angelo Coast Range Reserve, California, USA - CZODoug2_1_08_16fungal (PacBio error correction) | ecosystem: Environmental > Terrestrial > Soil >... | reverse complement strand
TTTCCCCTTTGTGAATCAATCGTTTTCCTGGGTTTTTCCATGTCCACGGTCCCGTCCAGGGCAAAAGCCCACCTGCCTAAGTTGCTGCAGGCAGATTTCCCCGTTCTCCATTTACTGGGAGCGCTCCCCCCCCCAAATTCTTTCTTTGTCTGCTCGTTTTACAGAGGCCCCTAATTTCTCTTTTTCCTACATTTGCTGCTCCTCGATGCACACTCGTGCCGCTTTTGATTTTTCCAATTTCTCCTCCTTGCTCAGAACTTTCGGATGTTTCTCTTTTCTGTTTTCTGTACCGATTGGACTTTGTTAGAAAAAAGAATCCCGATCGTTTTTCCTTTTCTTTTCCCCATTTTTTTCCCTGGCTTTTGGCGCGGCGCCCAGCGATTCTGCGGCTTTCCTTTGCAGCACACGGGACGTTTTTCCAGGGTTTGATTTTCGGTGCTGTTTTTTCAAGGGGAACGCCCGCCCTGTCCCTTTTACAGTCCCGATAGATCCCGTGACTGTAGGAGACCTTACCCAAATGCATGTCTTCATCCCTCCCCCCCATTAGGCTGGCCATTTAAAAATCCCCCCGTTTCTTTTTTCCCCCCCCTTTCGCAACAAAACTTCATGTGGTTTTTTGACCCCTTTCTTCGCTGGTTCGTGTTTTTCAAAATCTTTTTTATCCCCCGGTGACCTTTCACGAATTTGTCGAATCATCCCCCCGAGCAAAACCCTTCATCCGGTCTCCAAACCCCCCAGACCTACTTTTTTTTCCTCCTTTTTTTTGAGTTTTGGTCGGAAAACTTTTTTGGCCTTTTCAATCGTATTCCCCTACCCCTTCCCCCCCCAGCACGTTTAATGTTCAACTCTCCCAGGCTTCCCCCCCCCCCGCTGCCCCGTCAAATATGACCTCACCTGGATGGCGACGTGTTATTCCCCCCCCCCCCCTGTTCTTATCGACTGGCGAAGCTCTCTCCCCCCAGGGGTTTGTGACTTTCTTCCCTCTAACCTTCTGTTTTCTTTTTGGGGGTCATTTTCCCTGGACTCTTTTTTCGACACTTTGATCCCCAACCCATTGCTTCCCTCGTCCCGTTCTGCACCTTTTTTTTTTTCCGCCGTGCTGTTCCCCCCCGCTTCGGTTGTCCCCGTCGTCTTTCTTCGCTTTTTTACACTGGACCTACCACCACATCATGTTCTCTTTTTCGCCTGCTTTCGTCCCCTATGCCGTCTGGATCGCCAAGCCTCCCCACCCTTTCTCGAACCTATACCCCGTTGTAACAGGGCCCTTCATACCATCCGAAGAAAACTCGTCGAGGCTCGGCTGTCTTCTTACCGGTCTTTTCCCCTCTTTTTACCCGATCAATTACGTTCTCGCACGCGCTCGTACCATTCATTTCCATTGTCCCCCCAGCCGACCCCCCCTAGGCATCTCAGACGAACCTCGTTCGTGTCTCTTTCCGGGCCGCAAACCCCTTTTTTTTGAGTGGCTTCACCCACCTTCCGTTTTTTTTCCCCCGGCCTTTTTCGGCGGCCAAAACTCCCGGAGATGGCATTTACAGGTTGCCTTCCCTTTCCTCGCCGTACCCCATCCCTCTTTTTCAAAGACCCCCCTTCCCAGAGGAGTTTGTTTTTGATGGGATTTGGACATCTTACCCCCCCACGCTCCGAAAGATAATGGAATGCCTCTTTCCCAAAGCGGGTGTTTGCCCCGTTTCTTCCCAGGCCCCTGGCCCCTGTAGAACCTCTTTTTTTTTTACAAAGTGGGGCTATCAATGGACCCCCCTTTATCGCGCCCCCGCCCCCGTGACCCCACCTTCTCTACTCAGTTCCTTCCTTTTTTTATATTTTACTCCCGTTGTTTTTGAGAGTTTTGATTTTCCCCTTTATTGACCGGCTTGCGATAGACTTTGTTTCCTTCTTTGTGTTTTTAATATTCGCCCTTTTTTGAGTGATCTCTTTCCAAGGTTTGCTCCCCCCCATTTCCCAAACCTTGGTAGTCCCCCCCTACATGGGACCTGGTTTTTCTCTTTGACCAAGCTTTTTCCAAAATCTTTGCATGATCTTGGCGGCCGTTTCTTTATGTTTTTTTGTTTAGACGCGATGTCCCCCCCCCCCCCCAGCCCATTTCAGGCTCACCCCCCCTTTTTTTGTCACCCCATGAAAATTCTGAAACCTGTCCGACGGCTTTCTTTCCAAGCTTCGCCATTTTGCCGCCCTTTGTTTTTTGTCCTGGTCCTTGGGCAGCCAGGACCCAGGCAGGCTTTTTTTGCTCTTCCATAAAACCCCCAAAACGGGTGGGCTGCCGTGAAAGGATCCCCCCCCCCTCTTACCCCCTTTTTTTTCGCCCCATGCCACATTGCTCGAGGTCTTTTGTTGTGCAGAAAGTGGAATGGAGATTTCTTTTGCCTTGTTCGGCTTTCCCTAAGAAACCGTCTTCTTACTTTCCCGTGGCAATGCAACCGTCCCCCCCAGTCCCCCCTCATTTCAGTTACCCCCGTTTCGCCTGCGATCTTTTTTTTCGAAGTTTTTTCCCCAACGTATATTTGAATGTCATTTTTCATTTGGGGGATTCTTGGGCGATTAATTTTCATAGAAGCACTCATTCTTTTTTATAATCTTGTCTGTGGTTGGCGTCGTGATTGGAACACCCAAGAAGTTCCTTTCCAGTTTTTTCAGGAGGCACCCAACCATGGATCGCATCGGCCTTTTCCCCGTTCCCCACCTCCGAAGAAACCCTGCCATTTTATTGCCCCCCTTGGTTGTGGTTTGAGATCCCCCCCGTGCCGTTTTTAGCATTTCCCTGTCTTCCTTGCTGGAAACTGTCGTTCCGCCTCCCCCCACCCCATAAAGCAGCTAGAAGGTTTTTCCCCCTTTTCGGAGGGACAGTAACCCTGTCGTCCCCTGATTTCCCTGATCGCTGATAGCCGCCCCTTTCCATTTCCAGATTTCCGGTTCTCCTATATGTCCCTCCTTTGCACTGGCAAGGATTTTCGCCTGTGTAAGTTCCGGTTTTTATTTTTTTTTTTTTTTTTTTTTTTTTTTTATTGGTCCCCTGCCGGGTGCGTAGAGATTGCCTTGTCGTACCCCGTGGTCCACAAAAGTTGCTTTCAAAAATCGGGTCAAAGTTGGCCCCCCCCTTTTACCTTTCCGGATTTGCTTTGCCCCGTGATTATGGGGACTTCGTCCATCTTTAAGGTTCCCCGATTCTTTGACCTCCCCCTTCCTGTTTTTTCCTCCTTTTCCTCGCACATGCCGGGGTCTGTTTTGGGTCTTCCTCCCTTCCGAATTTTAAATGGGTTTTAGTTCTCGCATTGTGAGCTTGCCCCCCGGATTGGGGGCTGTTCGCCCCTTTCAGGTTCCAAGGTCCCCCTCTTGGTTCCTTTTTTTTTTTTTTTTTTTTTTGGTAATTTGGAAGTCCCGAGGGCTTCGTTCCCCCCTTTTCCGCCGTACGCCAGACTTCACCCCCGGTCCGGTCGTGTCGGTTTTCCCCAGTTTCCCAAAGCGTGTGTCCCGTGACAGCTTTTTTTTTTTGCTCCCTTTTCCCCGCCACGCTTTAAAAATTTTCCTTGCGGAGAAGGTGCGAGAATCTCCCGATCTTTTTCATCTCTCTAACTTGTTTTCCACGCCCTTTAGAGCGCCCCCCCCCGCCTCCAGTTCTGGGCGGAATTTTTAGGAAGACTTTTTTTTTCCCGCCCGTCAAACCCCAAAGGGCCCGCCTTTGTTATCTGTTCGCTTCTGGAAAAAAAGTATGTAAATAGGAGCTCTTGTTATCTTTTTGGAGAGCTCTCAGGGCTCTTTTTTCCCCAATTTTTAATCGCCTGTCAGAAAAGCTTTTTTTCCTTGTGCTCTCCGGTGTTTTTCTTTGTTTTGAAGGGCTTTTGACTTTCCGTAGGTTCCCCCGTTCTTCCACCCCCCCCCCTCCCTCCCCTGTTTTTCCCAGAGAATTGTTATTTGAACTGATGTAGTGGTCGTTAGATTTTCCACACTTTTGATGCCCTCCAAGCTCACCCTCCCGGCCGGACTTTTGACCCAGACGACAGGAAGGCGGCGTTCTTCATTTTTTACACCTATTCTCCTGGGTCTCCGTGGCTTACGAGCCTTCCCCCGTTTAATTTGCGGGCTTTCGTTTTCTTCTCCCCCCCTACATCTCCCTTCCCCTTCCCTTGTTGTTGTTTTTTCTCGGAGATGGGATATTTCCCGTTTTTGCTCCAATTCCCTGTTCCTGCTCGGCTGGCCACCCCCCAACTTGCGACCCCCCCCTTGATATTTTCCACAGCCCCTTTTGCCCCCCCCCTGTCTTTCTGTTGGTGTCGCTACGGGGGCCTGCTCTTCCTTCTCCCCCATTGGAAAATCTCAAACCGGTTCCCCACTCTCCCCTTTTCCCATCCCTCTTAACATGTCCAGGGGGGCTGGAAATATTTCCTTACCCCCCCCCGCCATGAATGCACCGCTCCACCCCGCCCCCCGTTCCCTCCTTTTCTTCCCCCCCCCTCTGGGCTGAAAGGTCGCGCCAAACCCCTTTTTTCGAGATGGACAGCTGCCTATTTACTTGCCAATCCTTTTTCGCAGCCCAACAAGGCGGGCACGCCCCTTTTTCCCGTTTTTTCCCTTTTAATTCGCGCTTGGTTTTTCGCAAGACTTTTTTGCGGATCGATTTTGGTCCTTCATTTCGGTCGAATTCTTCCTTTGGCGCGGCCTCAGCTCCCCTGACACCCGCTTTTTTGCTCGGTATCCCCGACGCTTTTCTCCGTCCTTTTTACTCACCCGTGACGTCACTGGGATTCTCCGTTTTGGTCGTGATCTGTCGGTCAGGCCCGCATCGCCCACTTACCCCTCTTTGCTCTTCTCCCCATCTTTCCTGCGCAACATGAATCTCTACCTTTACCCCCGGGTCGCCCTTCTGACAACCTGCCCCCTCCCTCCTGCCCATTTTTTTTTGCTCTTTCTCTCCCAGCACGTTTTCGCACAGATCTTCCGGGCACTTTCCCTCCTTTCCGCCCATCCCATGCTTTCCAACCACCCGCCCCCCCCCCCCCTCTTTGCCGGTAGGCACCCCACCTAAGATTTCCGTGTTTTTCCTTCTACACCGTTTTTGGCGGATTTTCATCGTTCGCTCCCCCCGCTCCCTGTGCCCCCCCTGCCGGTTTCCTTTTTCACCTACGGATCCCCTTTTCACCTCCACAGGTTGTTTTGCCCTTTTCCCAGTTTTCCTATATACGATGTTACGCCCGGTCTTTCCCCCTCATAGGCTTTTTCCCTGTTATCGGCATTGCCCCCTTCAACAGGGTGGGTGACTCTCCCCTCAGAACCCACCCCCCTTCCTCACTTGCATTTATGGGGAAAGTCTCCCTCCCCCCCCCCCTGTCCCCCCCTAAGGAAGATTCCCCCCTTTTGACCCCCCCCCCAACTTTTTTCCCCCAGAGCTGATGGCACGGCTTTCCTTGGTTTTTTCCTTGCTTGCTGATAATTCGATGGCCGATCATGCCCTTACTTTTTTTTTTAGCTCTTTTTTTTTTTTATCCCTCGCTCCACCGATTCAATGATACGCACATTCTCCCCTCTTTGTCGTCGATTGAGTGCCCTCGCCCCATCCACCCTTTTCCTCGTCTGGGCATTTTTTCAAAATTATCCCCCCTTTTGAGACCCTCATATTCCTTTCGAAAACTCCTGTCTTGTTCGCTTGCCCTTGTTGCCTTTCTTACCTTTGAGAGGCAAAGATCCCCTCCGGTTCTGCGGATTCCTACCCCCCCCAGATCGTCAATTTCCCTTTTTCCCCCTCCCCCTTCCCATTTTGAGCACTATGAATAGGACCCTCCCGGATTGCTTTATCGGGCTCTTCCCCCCGTTTTTTTTCCCCTTTCTTTCCGTCCTCATCGCCTGTCACTGGGGGTGTTGCCCGCCTGGCTTCTTCCAACGAGGCTTCTTTTTCCCTTCCTTCCTATTCCCCCCCCGTCAGGCATCTTCCCGATTTTTTCAAAGTTCTTTTGACCACTTTTTCCCGCGTCCGTTCGTCTTTTTGGGCTTTTACCCCCTTCCTTTCCCGTTCTACCAACCTACGATTCCCCCCGCCGCGCCCTCCCCCATTGTTTTTCCGGTGCCTGGGAGGACCGTACGGCGGACTCACACCCTCTGTTGACACAGTGGACGTGAATTTTTCCGTTTTCGCCTCTCAACAGTACGAATAATTTCCCTGATGCCAGGTTTCTATTTTCTCCCCCTCCTTTTTTTTTGTTTTTTGGATCTTTATCTTGATTACGAAGCTTCGTCGTCTGTGAAATATTTTGTTTTGTCCCCTGCTATCTTCCAGTTCCCCCCCCAGGAGACCTTTTCCCCACCCCCATTTTTTTCGTCGGGCCTTGTGGCCGGTCCTCCCCGTGTGCATCTTCTGCATGAATTTTCTTTTTTCCGGTTTCGTTCTTTTTTTACTGTAGACTCCCGATGCCCCCCACTGAACTTTTTTTTCCTTTTGTTCTTACCCGCTTGATGACTTTGGAATCTTGTCTTCGTTCCCGATTGCCGTTTTTTCCACGGCCAGCAAGCGGCCGCCTTTCGCCACTCGTTGCAGGTCCCCCCCCCAGGGCAGTGCTGATTGTCCTCCCCGTTGTCCTCCCCGTGAAGAACCAGAGTTAAGAAACCGTCCCCTCAGTTTTTGCTCTGACTTCGTCTTCGGTCTTTTTCAGAAGAACTTTTCTAATGTTTTCCCCCTATTTGTTCTGTAGGACTGAGTGTCACCTGAGAAAACAAAGGCCGTCTTCTCTTGTACTCCTATGACCTTCAAAAAGCCCAAAGTTCCATACCAGTTCGTTTTTTGGTTTCCCTCCCCATCGCCTTTTAGGATACTATGTATGATGTAAAACTTTTTGAATTTTTCCACCTTTCTGCGTCACAGGTTGTTCTTTTTGGATAATTGGCGCCATCTCCTTTCATTCTTCTCTGCGTCCCTTGATGTCGGTGTTTTTCGTGATTTATTTTAACTAACAGCCTTTCCTTGACGAGTCTCCGTCACCCCTTTGGAGTTCCCCCCCAATAAACTAAAACAACCCGAACCCCAAACCCCAAAACACAATATACCAAACCAACCCTACTACACCACACCATCGAAAAACCCCCAATCAAAAACACCACCCTAACACAAAAAACAAAAACACACACACATAACAGCACAACAACCCTCAATAAAAACAAAAATAAAAACCACCCAACCCCCTTACTAAATACAACTCAAAAAAACACAACCCCAAAACACCAAAAACCACACAAAAACCATATAAAAAAAAAAAAAAACAAAACCCCCTCAACCACCAAACCACAAAAAAACCAAACAAAACAACCCAACAACCAACCCACACCACACAAAAACCAAAAAAAAACACCAAACCAACAACCAAACAACAAAAACAAAAAAACAAACACCAAAACCGAAACCTGCAACAAAAAAAACAAAAACAAAAAAACAACAAAAACACAAAAACCAAAAACACCCCAAAAAAAAAAAAACCCCCTAAAAAAACCCCCCAAACCAACCAAAAAAAAAACCCAAAAAAACAAACAACCCAAAACACAAAAAAACACCACAACCACCAAAAAAAACCCCAACCCCAACAAAAACCCCCCACAAAACACCCAAAACAAAAAAAAAAAACCCAAAACAAACAAAAAAAAAAAAACAAAAACCAACCTACACACCACACACCCCCCACAAAACAAAAAAAACCACCAAAAAACACCCCCAAACCACCACCCCCCCAAAAAAAAAAAAAAACAACAAACCAACACACCCCCCCCAAAACCCAAAAGGGTTTGGGGGGGGGTTGTGGTTTTGGGGGGGGGGGTGGGGGTTGTTTTGTGGGGGGGGGGGGGGGGGGTTGGGGTTACCCACAAGATCGACATTTTTGATTTTTTTTTCCACTTGTTTTTCCGGACGGACTCCCTTGGCCCCCCAGCATTGTAGTCCATTTCTTCCTTGGTGACCCCGTTTTCTCCCCATGTCGGAACTCCTTTCCTCTGGACTTGGTCGGACCACCTCTCCCTTTAAGCCTGGATCCGGTTTTTCAGGTTTCGCTTACTCACCCTTTTGGCTCTTTTCCGCGCGGGTCTTCTTCCCCCGTTCCGCGTTTTTTCTTCCCCCCAGCGATCTCTTTCCTGGGCAAGTTTGTTTGTAGGTTTGTTAGCAGGTTTCTAGTAACAGCCGGCTTGTTTCTTGATCGCTTGCTGTTCGATGGGGGACCCCTTCCTTCCCGTGTTTTTTTTCCCCCCCCTTTTGCCCAATTCGTAGGTCTTTTGCCTACCGTCCCTTTTTGAGTCATAGTTTTTTTGTTGGATTGCCCCCCCCCCCCCCCGTCAGCAGTTTTGGGATCTCTTTTGATCCCAGCGGTTTTTTTCGTCCGTGCGCGCCAGCCGGTGGGATTTTCTCCGTGAACTCAGGTTTGGTATTCTAAAGGCGCCCCCCTGTTTTTTACCTAGCTTCTTTTGCCTGTGTGCGCTGCCGCGGCCCCTTGGGCGCCCCCTGGAGACGTTCTTTTCGCGATAGGGTCGGCGAGGCCTTCCCCTTTTTCGAGGCTCAGGACAGAAAGTTTCTTTCCCACTAGCCCTCATCATATGAACCTTTGATTCGTTGGCGTCCCCTATTTCCCCAAGTCCTTTCTTTTTCCTCCCCGCTGCCATCCCTTTGAAAAAACCCCGTTTTATGTTCAAGGGCCGTCCTTCTCCGTGAGCCCTGTTTCCGTCCATGGTAACCGCCCCGATCCCCGCCAAGGTATTTTGCGAAATTCCTCTTTTTTTCCGCCTTTCAAGCTTCCTCCCCTTTGGCCTTTCGGATCTCGAGGCCTTTGTTTTTTTTCAAATTTTTTATAGTGCCCTCCTTTGTCGAGCTTTTACCCTATCCATTTTTTTTTGATCGCAATCTCCCCCCTGACCTCCCTGCGTAAGTTGTTTGTTCTTTTTGCGTGCCTTTTTTCAGTCGTTTCAACACGTTCGGTGGTCCCCCATTTGCACCCCTAACTTTCTGATCCCCGGTCGGCTTGAAGGATGTAGTTTGCCGTTGCAATTTTGCGTGGGTCCCACTCGAGCGCGGCCCCGAATTTTTCCATTAGAATTTTCCGATCATTCGTCGTTGGTGAACCTCCTCCTGGTCGCCTTGCCCATTTTTTTGGCTGTGGACCTTTTCCTTTGCGGACGCCTTTCCGGCAATATGACATCTCTCTCTTTTCCCCTTCTGTTTGAAGTCGTTTCCTTTTTTGTATTACCGGGCGGCGCGCAATTACCTCCCAGTTCTGGCGCCCCCGTTTTTGTTGACCAGTGAGTCTCACCGACGAAACCAATTTATTGACTGTTGGGTTTTTTTCGGCCCTTTGCGCGGCTGATGTCGACACTTTTTTCCAACACCTTTGCCAATACCTCTTCAATCCCTTTTCGATCCCTTCCCTCGTGAACTTTTCTTTGTTTTCCTTCTGTCCCCCGTCCCCGGTCCAGCCTGAAGGCAACTTTTCAATCACACCCCTTTGTTTTCGCAGTTGATGTCCAGGGCGATTGCTATCCCTTTGGGCGAATTCCCCCCCCCACGCTTCTCTCGCTTCGGACAGCTGCTCCCGCCGCCTTGGTCCGCTCGAGGATTCCCCCCGAAGTCAAAAGGGTTTGCCTCCTTTTTTGACGGCCAAATCGCGCCCGTCCTCCCATTGTACTTCGCATTTGGGATAGAGGCTTTTCCCGATTGGAGGTTTTGATTTGAAGGCGCTTCCCTTCCCTTGGACCTTTGGAACGGTTTCTATTTGGCGGCGTTGCCCGCCCTCCTTATCTCCCGTTTCTGACTTACAGAAAGGAACTTCCCCCGGATCATTGTTATTTTGCTGTCGTAGGGGTCCCCTTTCCCCTAGTCTTCTCTGGGACTCAGAATCGATTCGCTGGCTTTTTTTTTTTTGCCCCCCTCTTGCATGGCGCACTGCAATTTTTTTAAGCCCCACTCCGGTTCCTTCCATACCCGGCTTCCTCGGCCATAACATTCATTTTTTTTTTCCTGTCGCGATCGCTTTTTTCGTGCACCCCTTCCCCTCATCGGTGCCCCCCTTCAATGTTCCTCACCTAAAAAACCGAAACTCTGACGGTAGTTTCCCCCCCTTTTTCTCCTCTTTTTTCCCGATTTTTTTTTTTTTTTTTCTTGCATTTTTTGCCTTTCTTGGTCCCGGGCCCCCTTTTTACGCCCCCCCCCAGCCATTATGTTTCACCTACGCCCGGCCCCACAGGTCATCTTGTCCCCTTCAAAGCTTTCCTTTATCTCTTTGGGCTTATCTTTTTATCGCTTTCTCCCGACTCCCTAGCAGTCAGAAGAACAGGTTTTCTGACACATGCTACCTTCTTGTCCCCCAGGTTGGGTCTTGACAGTCCTAGATTTTTCTACCACCACCGCCTTGATCCAACCACAAAATGGTCCCCCCTTTTTTTTTAGCATTTGGCGTTCTTCCAGGTCTCCTCCTGTTGATGATCCTTCTGATTTTTTTTTTTTTATCGGCCTTTTTTTTGCTCGTCCCGCGTTCTTTCTTTCACGACCTTCCCCCCCTACATTCCCCCTGCATGCAGCGCCTTGATGCGTTTTCGTTTGCCCTGATACCCCCCCGGCTGATTTTCAAATATACCTTTTTTTCCATTTTTTTTTTTACTCATACCCTTCTTTTCCAATCGTGTCTTTCTGGCGAACTACTGAATCTTCTTTTTTGCGGTTTTTTTTTGCTTGCCTCGGATTTCTCAATTCCCCTTTTTCCGACTCCTCTCGACAAGATCTTAATTCTTTCTTGCCCAACAGCAAATGAACGAACCTCCTCTTGTCGTTTTTATTCGGCTTTTTTCTTTCCGGCTTTCCCCCAGTGGTCTCTTTCCCCGGCACCCCTTCCTTCCTGTGGGGGACTTCCTGGAGGAGCCCTTGATTCGGATTTTTCGATGATTCCCCTCATCCGGTCTTTCAGCCCACGATCCTCCCAATCGTGGTTTCAAGACAAGCCAAAGAGAACTCCCTTTTCTTCTTTGGACCTTTTCTTTATACCCCCACTCCTCTAACATCTTGCCCCGACCCATTCCACTCCCCCTGTGTCTTTTGTTGTCCTTTAGGGAGTCCCTGGGCCCCAAGCCGGCCAGCTCTTGAAAGTTTCTGGTTTCCATTTTTTTCAACCCCGTTTTCCCCCCACGACGACCTATTTCACCCCCGATAGACCCGCCCATGA
>Ga0179593_1562829_pt1 | contig 11189 bp, 16 predicted proteins | sample CZODoug2_1_08_16_FD_185931 | JGI IMG/M metagenome (GOLD analysis project Ga0179593, IMG submission 185931) | Vadose zone soil fungal communities from Angelo Coast Range Reserve, California, USA - CZODoug2_1_08_16fungal (PacBio error correction) | ecosystem: Environmental > Terrestrial > Soil >... | reverse complement strand
GCAAACGACCTGGAATCGTATGTTGATTGCTTTTTTCAAGCCAATGGGCTGGGTCTCAATGTGTCCTGTGCTACATACTCGCGCTTCCCCTTTTAATTTTACCAGCTACGCAAGTCCCAACCCTCGTTCATCGGGAGGTTTTTGGGGTTGCTCCCGGAAAAAACGTTCTTACACACGGTTTTTTTTTCTGAGTGGTCCTAGTGCAGCCGTCGGAAGCCCTTGCATGGGTCTGCCCCGAACGCGACCTGGTGGTCGGCTTCACCCGGGTCTTCTTTCACGCGCGTGACAGGCTCCTCCCCCCCCATACATTTTTTCGGCGCAGGTTGAAGCGCAATTTGACGGTCTGTCTCCCGATTCATGGTTCTTCCTCTGACCTCTTCTTTTCCCGCTGACCGTTCTGAAGTGGGTCGCGTGCTCTGGTCATTTTTTTTGCTTCCTCGGCTTTTCCCGTTCTCCCCGAGATGCAACGGGTTCGAAGGAGCGCCTCGCGCCTCTACGTTTGCTGGGTCCTCGTATTGTTGGCCGGCACAAGCTTTCCCCCCTTTCCCCTCCGCAATTGCTGGGTTTTTTACGTTCTAACGCCCCACTTTCTGGTGAAAAGAAATCTCACATCACACCTGCCCATTAGTTTGTTTTCCCTTCGACCCAGGTTCCCCCCGCAAGTCCTTTGGTGGGAGCTTTTGAGCGCTGGGCCCCTTCCTAACTCCCCCGCCATATCGGCTGCACGGCTCTTCCTCCTCACCTCCGGCACTCGATCTGGCCCCACCGGGTCTCTTGTCCTCTGACGATCCGTTTGACCCGAAACCCCTTCCGGTGCAAAATTTCGTTCAATAACGGTATGTTTTCCCCCGTCAGCTTTCTTGGTTTTCAATTTTTCCATAGGCTACGCGCTTGCACCGACTTCACGCTGATCTTTCCACTCGCGTTAGTTATTGTTGACCTTGGTTGTCCGCCGCGATTTTGGTCCGCCGGGTTTGCGGCCTTGGCTGTTTTCATCTTTTTTGAATTCAGGTGGGGTTTGGATTGTTTTTTCCGTGGCTGGCACCAAACCACTACTTTGCCTTTTTTTGCCCCCCCCATGTTCCCCCTCACTCGGTTGCATTGCCCCGCGGAGCCCGTGTTTTGACGAATATGGCCCCTTTCGGTTCCACCTGGCCCGTGTGATGGTTCCCTTTCGCGTTTGCTTCGCCCCCCCCCTTGGCCGCCTTTCTCTTCTTGGGTCTCCTCGCCCCATCCAACCAAATGGAAGGTCCCGGCCTTTTTTAATATTTGTCGTCATTCACGCTCTGAATCCGCGGCCTTTGGCGGCGTGTTTTTGTTGAACTGCCGCCCCGCCGTTTGTGGTTTTGGAAGTTTTTCCTTTTGTGTCCCGTGGAGGTCGGGCCCTTTGCCTTACAAAGAAAGTGGTCTTACGGCCTACTCTTTTCATTTGCTGACCATTCCTGCTTTCCCGTCCCTTTGAGGACACGGGCTTGATTTTTTCGATGTCATTGGGTCCCCACCGGTTGCCCCAGTCCCGGGAGCACCGGCGCTCTCCAGTTTGTGTCCCAGTTCCCCCCCATTTTACACAAGGCGTCTCACGGGCGGTTTTCCGTCGCGGGTAATCACACGAAATGACCGGTTTTTTTGGTTCTTGGATCGAGGACTGCCTGGAAGTTTTCCCGTGAGTGCGCGTTAATTGAGGACATGTAATGCAATTAGTGGAAAATTGCTCAGAGCCCGCTTGTTGCAGAGAGCTGGCTTCGGCCCCTCCCGCTCTTTTTTTCCCTCACCCCCGCGTGAGTGCTACGCTGATTTTCTTCTGGGCACGTTTGCGCCCCACGGCTCTTGGCTTTTGCTCCCCCTATTCCTTTCTTTGGGTGTGGATAACCCGGTCGAACACCCCCTTTTTTTTCTTGAGTCACCCCCCCCCCCACCCCCCGCCCCCCCCCACCCCCCGTGCATTTTGGTGGGGGTGGCGGTCTGTTTTTCTTTCCATCACCCAGGCCGAAATTTTTGGATGCGGTGTGCAGTTTTTGGCTGGCTTTGACGCGCTGTCGTTTTAGTTTCGCTTGTTTGCCTCTTCGTTTTTTTTGGTCGTTTAGGTTCCAGTTCCCTTTGGTCCAAAAACCATCCAGGGGACCATCGTGCGCCATTCATCGGTGCGCGCCCCTTTTTTTTCCCTTTTAGCCATATCTTGGGTCCCCGCGAGGTTCTGTTTCGTTTTTCTTTTTTGATGTTGGTAGCGTTATTCAGACACAGCCCCCCTACGGTCCCCTCGGCGCAGACTCGCTCGCTGCCCTTTCCCCGTTCCCGTTGTTCCACGTACGTGAACGTCGTTAGCTGATGTTTCCGTGCTTTTTTGGGTTTTCGAGTTTCATCGCCTCCGCCATTTTTTCCCCCCTGCCCGCTGACGCTGTGAAGCCAGATCTTTGAGTGGCCGCGGTTCCCTCCACCCCCCACCCCTCTTCTTGTTGCCAGAACCCATTCCCTTTTGGTCGCCGCCGCCCCCAACGTGTCGCCGTTTCAGCCGACTGGGCGGCCTGGTCTCGGGACCGGTCAGGCCTTTTCGGCCCCCCACGGTAACCCTTCCATGGCAAAATAATCGGGGGCCTTTGCAGGGCGTTGCTGGCACAACTTCTTCGGATTCTCCGCAGGTTGAACAATGTTTTTTCCCTGTTTCCGAGCCTCCGTTCGCTTCCTTTATTTGCCGCCGCGCTTATGGTCACTTTTCTTTTCCTTTTCCCCCCCCCCATGTGCGGTTGATCCTGGTTTTTGATCCCCCGGCGTCGCCGTACGTCGATGCCAAGGGTTCCTGTTTCGGACATTTTGCTTTTGCCCTTTGAAAAGGACCCGCCCATTTTCGGCCGTTATAAAACGGATCGCATATCCTTTCTTTCCTCTCCTCGGTGTTAGAGCCCCTTCTCAGTATACGAAGAGGGCGGTGATCTGTCTCTTCTTTCCCGGAATTGGGAAACACGTCCTTTCTGCCTCGTTGCAGTCTGCGACCAGGGCGGGTGTCTCCACCTTCCAAGTCAACCTCGCTTTCTTTTTTAAAGGCCGTCTCCTGGCGCTTTCACGGGTTTTGGGGCTCGGTGGCTCTGATCTTTTTCGGAACACCCTTCTCCTTGACCCTTCTCCCGTTTCACAAGAAACCCGTCTCTTTCATGGGAAGTGCGATGGTGCGCCCCCGCCCCCCTTCTCGGAACGACCTCTTGCTTCCGCCTGGCCCGTTGTTTTTTTATGAAGCTGATTTTTTTTCGACGGCCCACGCTTTGGTGGCTGTCCGGAACCCCCTGCGGGCTGCTCCGCGTGTTTTTTTTTTGGGGGGTCTGGGCAGTTTTTTTTTTCCAACCGCCGAAGATGGACTTTTTCTGCATACCAAAACAACTCCCCGGCATGGCAACTTGCGGTTTAAACCCCTTGTTAAGGATCGACTTCACACGTGGCACCCTTCCCTGCCCTTCATCGATTGTCCGGCTTTTTTTTGAGCGAAGGCTTTGTTGAAGTTTTTTTTTTTCTGATAGTTACATCCTTGCCGGAACGACCGCTCGCTTCTGCACTTTTTCTCAACCCCCTGCTTCCTCTACGCTCTTCCCTTTTTTGATTAGGTGGGTTGTTAACCTTCCCACCTGAGTTTGGGAAAACGCCTCCCCCCTCCTTTCCGGTTCTTTCCCCCCCAACCTGGAATTTTTGAACCTAAACAACTGACGGCCCGTGGCATCTTTTCCCGGACCAAAGTCGCCCACCAGTCACGTTTTCAAGGTGATGGTCGTCAGAGGGTGGGGGCCTTTATATTTTCTTTGTCGTTTTCCCTTCACTCGTGCGCATGGTCGTGGCATTCTTCGCTTTTTTTGCTCTTGCCTGTGCCCTTTCATTCAGCGCCACGCCTGTCCTGGACGGTTTTTCCCGACCTCTAGGGGGCGGTCTTTTTCCCCCTCATGTGCGTTATCTTCCCTTTTGTTGCCCGGTACCCTCGGGGCGCCGGTGGATCTTCTTTCTTTTCGTGATGGATAATGACCCGCCGCCTCGGGCTCTTCCGGGTGCGGCCCGCACGCGCGTTGGGCGAACATGGTTCGGGATGGAACCGAGGCCCCCTCACCCGCGGCTGCTCGCCCCTTGTTAGTGATTTGAACACCCCCCCAGTCATCCGACGGATCTCTTTTCCGGATGGTGCTCTGTGCCATTGGATTTTTTTGCCCCCTTTTTTTCGCCCGCGGTTTGGCAGCCTTTCGTCAAGCCTTAATGAGTGTTTATGGTCGGAATGGTTGCTTGACACAGGGCCATGTTCTCGCCTCACTGTCCAATCCCCTCCCCTCCCCCCTCGCGGGTTCCAACAAGCCGACGGCGTCAGTTCCCCTGCGTCTCAGGAGTGCGTTAATTTCTGTTCGCGACCTCCCCCTTTCCTTCCGTTGGTGGGATGGCCACCGTTGCCAAGGAATTCTCGTGGTTGTCCTGAAACACTTGATTACCATTTTGGCGCAGCCGCGGGACAGGCACCACGGGCATCCATTCAAATGCCTACCTGCTTCTATGCTCAACGGGGTATAACGGTGCTGGCTTTTGCTCCCCAATTTGCCTTTTTTTTTCGCCCCATTTCCCCTTGACTACTCGCCCGTTATGAACATAGCAATGCACGGCCCCTGCCTGCCCCCTCTTTCCTTCTTCTCACCCAACCCCCTTTTTCCTTTTTAGAGGACAGTTGGGAGTGTTGCCTGGTTCCTTAAGGGCCTTTCGTGTCTTTGCTGGCCCCTTTCCCCCAAAGAGGGGCCCTGAATGCATCCGGTTTCCCATCGCTGACCCAATTTTCAATGGTTCTGGTCCAATGAGTTTTCCTCCCATCCCGCACCCGCATGGATCTGTTTCGTACCAGGGAGTTGGTGAGTTCATCCTCCTCGACGTCCCCAGAGTCGTTTTTTAGCGCCCCAGGATCTTTTACACCCCAAATTCTGCCCTTTTTCCTGAATGTTTAAGATGGTAGAGACAAAGTGATTATTTCGTTATTTGTAAAGGGGGGTTTTTACGTTCCGCCCCCCCCGGCCCACCATGGGCTTGTCTGGTGACCTCCTGCGGCCCACCTTTTTGCGTCCACTCCTGACGGTTCCACCCAGGTTTCCCGTCATAGGGCTTCCGCCACCCCCCCCGTTCTTTTTTCTTCTGCCGGGCCTTTCCAGTTGCCTATCCGGCCCCGATGCCCGAGGGCCCCGACACTCCCAAAATGGCCTGTTTCGCAAGAAGATTCGCGCATCCTGTCCACCTGGCCGCCCGCCGCAAATTCCGCGCGTCTTCAACCTTTTTCCTCGGGCGTTCTATCCCTTACGGTGCTTTTTTGCACACGATGCCAGTAACCACAGGTGTCCACCTGGGACAGGACACCCCAGTGCGCATTTCTTTTTTCGCACTCTTCACATGTGCTCCGACCCCCGTGCGGGTCCACCCATGACTGTTTTCCTCAGCATCCCCTTTTTTCACAAGAACAAGTCTTTCTTTTTCTTTTCCTGTCCCAACAAATTCACCGTCCCAATTGTTTCCTTGCTTAGCGGGTACCCGTAAGGTTTACTTGATGCTTCGGGTCGTCTGAACCCCCCCCCGGATCCACAATTGACAGACTTCCCCCCCCCTCCATTTCTTTAGTACTGCGTTTTTTACTATTCTTTTCCCCTTTTTTTTCCTTTTGGTGTGAGAGCGATTGTCCCACAACCTCCCTCTTTGTGAGCTTTTCAATGGAAAACCATGGGTTTTGCTCTCTTTGGGAAATTTGGTTAGTTTCTACGCCCCGACTCCCAATGCCCTTACTGGACTCCCCGTCACGACTTGTACAACCTGTTAACTGATTCCCATGTTTTTCTGTGTTGTGTGTTTGGTTGGCACATGCCTACACCCCAGACGATGCTTTGACCCCCGGGGATGCTATCTTTCCTTGTTCCCTCTCCTGTGACGTTCGGAAATTCCTGCGCCGTTTTCACCTTTTCCTCTCCTGTTTCCTGCCCCCACTGGCTCACTGTGTTTTTGTTACTTATTCTTTTTTTGACCCATTTTTTTTGTTGTGGCCGTCGACCCCCCGAAAGGCGGTTAGGTTAATTCCGTTAACCCCTCCCTCCCCGAGCATGTTTTAACACGTAGACGTGATTTTTGACCCTGACTTTCCCTCTGGTCGTTTCACCTGGGTGGCCGATTTCTGTCTCATATTCCTTTTCCCCGAACCGTCCCTTTGAACAACGTTGTGTTACCCTCCTTTTCATTCTGTCTTCACTTTTTTTCTGTAGGTTCGGCTTCATTCCCCCCCGGCACTATGGGTCGTATTTGAACGGGCCCGGTTGTTGCCGACTTATCCTTTTTGAAGTAGTCAGGTTGTTGGTCTTTTCTCACTTGGCTCCCTGGCAACCCCCCCCCGAACCCCAGGGGGTGAAGCCCAAAGGCTTTGGGGCCCAGGCCGTTGGCGTTTCTCAAACCCCCCCCCCGTTTTCCTCCCTGAACCTCAATAATTAACTTGATTTCGTTCCGTTCCTTCACTCGACCATTCCCAGGGTTTACTTTTTTTCCCTTGGGTCGCTTGAAGCCGCCAAACCCCAACGAAAAACAACCCACACCATAACACCTTTTCGCCACCGACCCTCTACCCCTGTCCCTTTGTAGTATATGGCCCCAAAACTCCGGTCCTTCTTCCCGCCGATCCTTCCAAATGTTTTTTTCATCCTGGTGTCCGATTGGGTGTTTCTTGTCCGAGGTCCCTGACTCAGTTGCGTATCTAATCCTCCTTTTTCCAACCCCTTTCGTGTCCCTCTTCTTGTTAAAACCAGCTTTGCTCCCCTATCTTTACCTGGAGCTTGTGTGTCAATTGCCCCCAACACCCTTTTTGCACCCTCCTCTTTTCCCGTTGGCCACTGAGTTTGTGTCTTCTTCCTTTCGGGTCCGCGGCTTTTTTGGACACGTTTTGGGCCAGGACTTCGTTGTCTGGTTTCCCCCCCTGGGGTACCTTTTTCCCATTGGTACGTCTCAAGATAATTAGGCCCGGGGGTTTGCGGGGGGATGGTTCGCAGACCGCCCCCTGTGCCCCCCCCGAAATGCGAATCATCAGATGATGCACTTTTGGTCATCCCAGCCGTCCCTTTTCCCCGGACCCCTCCCTCGTTTTTGCAACTCTTTCCAAACAAAACCCGGCTGTGAGCGTTGTATGATTTCTTTACCCATGATTGCCCTTTTCCTCTGGGTTTTTTGTGGCCACTTGTTTGTCCTCCCTCTTTTTGTTTTTGCATTTCCCCCCCCTGCCATTAATTTTTTTCTAACGTTTTACCCACACCCAAGGTCAATTCTTCATTGTTTAAACTTTTTTTTTGGTCGGACGACAGTCCACTCTTTTGATCAAGATGGCCCCCCTTCTAATTATTACGTTGCTCTTTGTTTGAACACGCAGAAGCCTGGAGTTACGTCGTTTGGATGTGAGGGCGCCGGTGCGATTCGGCTACGTTGCGTTGGACGTGCCTTTGACAGCAGCGTCCCGACTCCGTTTAAATTGGTGGTCTTTCCCTTCCAGGTTTCCCCCGTCCGGCGACGGTAGTCCCCCTCTGTGGTGAACGAATTTGGAAGCACTCTACCACCCATCTTACGCTTTCCCCCTTTTTTGAGTTTTTGGTTCCGGCTGGTACCGACTTTGTTTTTTTAGGCACCCCTTTTTCCTAAATGGGACTATTAGGCCCCGAGGAGCTGGGGGTAATTCCCCTAAGGACAGGCCGGACTAAGTCTAGTTTTGATTGTCTGACTGTCTCCGGTCGTGTTTCAGGACCCCTTATATATAAGGGAAGCGTACCACATCCAATTTGTCTCCATACGCTTCCCCCCCTTGGCCGGTCCCCCCAAAACTGGCCTACTGATACGGCGCTCCGTTCTCCCCGAATTCCTTTCATTGACCGTGGATTCCCTTTTCGCTAATCTGTTATGTGCCATTTTTGTGTGTCCGGTCACAAGAGCACCACAGTCCTTTTCTGACCGAGGCCCGATTCCTTTGGGCTAGCCCACGTTGCGGTTGACTCTCCCTGAAGACAACCGTGTCGCTTTACTTTCAACTTCGTGTGTGTCACCCGTTTCCAGCCACCCGAGCCACCGTTTAGTTTGGCAGGGGGTCGGGTTTGCTTTTCTTTTGAGTTTTTTTCTGGTCTTGTCTGGACGAGTTTCTTGTTAAGTTTCTTTTTTAATTTTCTTGCTGTAGTTTGCGCTGCGCTCCCTTTTTCCCTACTCCCTTGTTTCTCCACCACATCCGCTTGTGGGGAACGTGGACCCCACCCTATCGGTCTTTCGGCTTTTTTCTCCCCTTGGTCTCCCTTCATCTGCAGCCCCCTTTGTAGAGTTCTCCGGTTCAAGGTCTTTTGATGTCTTCCGTCCTTTTCTCAATTGCAAAGGGCCGGGACCCTTCCTAACGGTCCACTCGCTGCGACAGGACTGGTTTCCATGCTTTGTTTGTCCTGCATGTGACTTCAGGCTATTATTCCAAGGGTCCCTTGTTTCCTTTTTTGAGTGTATTTTTTGCTCTTTGTACCCTACTCCTTGGTTTGGTTGAAGTGGCGTTTATGCTTTTGGTTGGGGTTTCCCGGCCCCCTGCCCCCCCCCCCTCTCTTGTGAGCGCCTCCCTTTTTTTGGTCACCCATCCCCCCGTCACCAAAAAGCGTTTCTTTGGGTCCCCCCGACCAATCACAGCTTTTTTGGACCTATGTGATGATTTCGTTTGTCAGCTTTTCCTTCCCCTCCCTTGGTCCCGACTTTTCTTGGGGCATTTATCAACAATTCAAAACGGCCAAACTTTCCCGTCTCCCTTTTTTTCACGGGCCTTTTTTTCTTCCAACGTGCCTTTTTGGCATTCCCCTCCTAGGTGAGACCCTTCCCGTATTCGATGACCGCAGCCATTACGTTCTCTTTTTCCCAGATAGTTTTTCCCGTCTCCCTATCTTTAAACTTCTTCCCCTACCCAGTTTGCTTTTTTGCTTGAACCATTTTGTTGTTAGCAAGATTTTTAGCTCTCGCTCAGGCTTTTTCACTCCTTTCCCTTCCCTCCCGAGTGAACTCTTCCCAAATTTCGTAGTTTTTTTTGGGATAGTTCCTACCCCTCTACTATTCGACCCCCCTTCAGTTCCCGTTTGGTGGTTTTTTTTTTTTCTCTCTCATAGCGATTACGCCGTTTTTCTTTTTTCTGTGCAGGTAAGTCGAAGATGCCGTACCCTCCTTCTTTTTCCCGACCGGTTTTTTTTTTTTCCGGATCCCTTTTTTTTTTTCAGACTTGGCCCCTTTTTTTTCTGTTGAAACCTTTTCTTTTCGGGCTGTTCCCTTGCCAAGAGAGATACTGGGTGCTTTTTTTTTTTTCCTCCGATCTCGTTTGTTTTTTCAATTGATTTGCTTATAATTATTTCTCACCATCCCCTTTGCAAAACCAGTGGAGTCCCTTTTTCCCCGGTGCCCTTTGGTTGCCGACCACGCAAACCTTTCCCGGGGTTCGCGTAGGTCCCCTTTTAAAAAAGGAACCCTGCCCTTTTTTCTTGTTCTTTGTGTCGGACCGAGCCCCTCTTTTTTTGTGTTATTGGGCGGTCTTCTCCCAGACTTTTTTTCTGGAGAGGAGTACCCCTGACTGTCCGCTTTTTTTCTAGGGCGCTGCAAACCACTCTCCTTTCCCACAGAGGACAGTTTCCTCTTTTCTTTGACCAGACGTTAAGTCCCAACAAGGGTTTTTTTTTTTATTCCCCCTTCTTTGCGTGTTGCTGTTTGTTAACCCTTGGACTTTTTCACGACTTGTTTTTTTAAAAATCCTGACGAATTTCCGGTTCCCTTCTTAGTCTTCCTTGGTACACCTGGGCACCCGCTTTCGATTGACTCGATCTGTTTGATTTTTGCCACGGAGGTGACCCTTACCCAGTCCCACTGTTAAAACGCAGATTTTTTTTTTTCAGGCTAAAACTACGAGCAGCTCCCCGTCTTGCGACGAGATTCAAGGTTGGGTTTTCTCCCTCTCCCTTTCTCCCTACTTCCCCTTTTTTTTTCAATGTGGTTCCCTTTCGTTGATCTTAGAATATGGAGAGTTTTGAGTTACATTCTGTCCCTTTTTTTCTTGCCTACTGCTACCATTTCCCTGGTCAACTAACCACCCCTTCCCCCCCCCCTCTGTTTTCTCACTTTTACGGTCCGGATGGACCGTACCTCGGACAGCGGATTCAATCTGCTGTCTGAGGCCCCTCCAAGCCTTTTCCCCGGACCCCGAATCTTATTTCCGAATCTCCCTCCCCAATCTTTTGGGATTTCCAGCTTTCCCCACCCCTGCTCATCATTTGAACCTTTAGAGAGTTTAAATCCTCCCCTTTAATTAGAAGTTCATCCTTTTATGGTTTTCCCCCGGGCGGTCGCCCTCGGCCGGGCGGCTTACATGTGCGATTTTTGAGGTCGGGCCTTTACGATCAAGCCCTTTGGCCCCTTCCCCGTCCTTTCATCCATAGATGCGTTTGCTTGCTTGTTTAACCAGCACGGCCCGTAGTGGGCTAATGACCCCCGCGTTGAGCTTTTTCCACTCCCCTAAATCACCCGCTTTATTGGTTGCCCTCAATTGAGTTCCCAGTGTGGCTTCTGAAGCATGCATTATGCAGCCTCCTAGCGTACAGGGCTTCCCAATTTCAACCTAGACCCCTTTGCCGCTTGAACTTTTTTCGGACGGTTCCCGGTTTTTCCCCTCCGTCCTTTTGGTTTTTTCCCATCCTCCACCACTTCGCACTTTCACAGCAGCACAGTCCCCCCTTCCATTCATCTTTCTGGTTCACCCCCAAAAGAACCCCCTCCGTCGGTTCTTTTTACCCATTCGTTTCCCCCCCGGTTGTTTGCGGATTGATTCAAGTGGGATATCCTAAAACTTTGCGATCGTTGCAGGTCTTATCATTTTTTCACCCTCTCACGACTGTACTTTTATACTTTCGTCCACTTTTCTTTACCCTCTGCCCATCGACCCGATGTTTGACCTGAGGCGTGCAATTGCGTTATTTTTGTGTTTTAGACCAGGAATCTTCGCTTTCGTCTCATGTCGGTGCTTTTGACCCTCCGACATTGTCGCCCAAAATTTTCCAAAACTGACTTCCCCCTTGTAATGTCGATTCCCCAGTCCGTAATATCTTCTTTGCGTCTATTCTTCAAGCGAACTGTGGTCCCTGGTCGACGTCAACCGCATCACGGGTCCTTGTGGCGGG
>Ga0179593_1528789_pt1 | contig 11189 bp, 12 predicted proteins | sample CZODoug2_1_08_16_FD_185931 | JGI IMG/M metagenome (GOLD analysis project Ga0179593, IMG submission 185931) | Vadose zone soil fungal communities from Angelo Coast Range Reserve, California, USA - CZODoug2_1_08_16fungal (PacBio error correction) | ecosystem: Environmental > Terrestrial > Soil >... | reverse complement strand
AGGTTGCTTAACTACGACGTCTTACCCCTTTTTTTTTCCTCCTAGGGACTTTTTCCTCCCTGCCGCCTAGCCTCTTTTTTCCTGTTCCCGAGAGGTCTCTTCTTGGTCTCCAGGTTGAACCCCCGTTGAATTGGCGTCTTAAAATAACTGCCTTGCCGGTGCCTTTAAGTTTTCTTGCCCCCAACGACGTCCTCCCCTCGATTTGAGTCCGTCTCTCCCCGTGAGGAGTCCTTCCCGGTTTCCTTTACCACTAGAGGTTTTGCGAGATTTATGCCTCGGTATCTCGCTCCGTTTAGAGGTGCTTCCCCCTGTCTACTGGGGTGTTGCTTTCCTCCTTTTCGGACGGCTCACAACAAAAACTTCTTTCTTTTGAAGGGTTGGTGGCTCCTGGCCGCGCCCGAGAAATTTTAACTGCCGAAGCGATTTTCCTCAGAGGTCCCTTCGGTAAGCAGGAGAGCACTTGAGTCGTTTTCCCGTGACCCCCCCATTCCAATCTGTTAAAGCCCTCTTCCCAAAGTTCCTCTGTGGCTCCCCCCTCAATCTCTTTTCGCTCCTGGTGTGGGAGAGAGGTTTTGTCTATTCTCCGAGGTTCCCCCCAACAAAGTGACATGGCGGGTTTCGCGGTTTCCAAGAGTGTAGGCCTTTTCCTAGGCAACTTCCCCCTGGAGTGAGCACTCCTCCCCTGGCATCCCTCCGCCGTCGATCGCGACGAGCTTAGCTAATTCTATTTCTTTTCTGCTTCTTCCAACCTCCTGCCCCCCGACGTTTTTGTTTGTTCCCTGTGGCAAACCCCGTGTAGATACCGCCCGACCTCCTCCCGTAGACACTCTCTCTCGAACCTCGATTTTTATTTACTCAAACTAATTTCAGTTATAGCACGGTGATCCCCATCGTGATGGACTTTCTTGGGTTGATAAGAGCCTCTGAGGATCCCTGGCATTGCAACTTCCTTCCGGAAGCATTCAGGACGAGCCATGGGTTCCCCTCTCCCCGACTCCTTCCCAACCAGAGGAGATTTTCCCTGGCTCCTTGTACAACTTCTTCTAGGGCGTTTCCAGCTCCCCCTTTGAAGAGGATTTTTTCTGATCGGTAGTGCTTCTTTTCAACGCTTCTTTTTTTCCTCCAGATTGTCGTCCGTCTTGGAAGTACCTTTCCGACAAGACATGTCAGCCGGTTGTCGCAGAAGCCTTTTTCTATCGGCGGTTTCCCTAGAGCAATACGATTACGAGATTGCCCTCTTCGATGATTCTGATAGGTCCAGGATCCCAGACAAAACGTGACAACCCCCCTCGGTTCAGTATTCCCACCCTTTCCTGTAACCCCTCTCCCAGAACTTCTCCCCCGGTTGACCTCTTCGGAGACCCACGCCCCCCCTCGTTATAGGAGTTGCGCGAAGAAGAGTCCTCCTTGTTTGATCCTTTTTGGTCCTTCAGTTTAGAGGAAGTCTCGGTATCTCCCCCCATCGACCCCTTATGTGACGGCGGGGGACGTTTTAAGCTTGCTTTGTGCAGTAGGCCGTCGATCTCCAAGTTTGACCCAGTTTTCCCAACAAATCCCGTGACGTCTTTTGGTAGAATCCCTCCCCTTGTTAAGGGAACTTTCCAGGTGTTCGGACACCCAAAGAAAATAGTCTGGCAGCAGGTTTAATTAGTGCCTGAAGTTCCAAGACGAAAAGGGCCCCCAGAGGTTTTCATTTCTTTCCGACTCCGAGACTTGGACCAACCCGGGAAGACTAGAATTAGGCTCCCGTATGAGCACTATTTTTCTCGGACCCCCCCCTCTATCGCACGCTACCCGTCGGGCGACAAGGGAGCGAGAGCCAGTCTCGGTGACCCGCGGCTATCTCTTCGGTACGGTTCCCTAGACCCACATTGGGGCTCTCGATAACCGGCCGTAACCACGTTCGTGTCTTTTCTCCTTGTAGATTCATTCTCCCTCGCGACGGCGCTTCGGTAGACCCCTGTTGGTGTTTTTCCTATCTCTGCTTGCTGCGTGAGCCTGCCTTTCCTTGCTATCTTCCACGGGATTATCTTGCTGAGGGTCCCCTCTTCTTTTCTTGAGAGGAGTCTTCTTCTTTTTTTCTTTTTTTCGGACTGCTTTCTCGCCAGAAGCGTACTTTCGCACGCCCTACTCCGCAACGTACCCTAAGGCCCTCTCTGCTCGCTAAACGTTTCCTTTTGTCGAAAGTTCTTTTTTCTCCCCCCTAGCATCTTCCTCTTTCCTCTAAAGATTCCTCTACCGTCTTGACTGAGATGGTATCGAGTCGTCTAGTTGTAGCTTTATTTTCTGTCCTGGGACAGGCTTTCTCGCCGCGTAGTCTTTCTCTTCCCCGTGAGGTGGGCCTTTCCCCTGTACGCGTCCCTATCCCTGCAGCCGTACCTGAGGCCTAGAGGGGTCTTTCCTTGGACCCCTCGGAGCCCCTTTGTAGAAGTTTTTCCTTTTTGACCCCCCCTTTTTTTTTCTCTCCCGTGGCTTCCTTCTCCTCTAGAATCGTTTTCCTTCGAAGCCGCTGCCTTCTGCTCCGGTCATTTCCCCTTGTCGTCGGTAATTGCCCCCGGTCTTTCCTGCGGATTTTGACTTTTTTTCTTTCTCTGCCTCTTTATCGTTTATTCGACCCCAGTTCCTCCCAAACTATCCTTTTCCTTGTGCTCGGGCCCACTTCTGCGGTACATCCCTCTCAGAAGCCTTAGATCTTTTTCCGGTGGAGCACTTTTGTGCACGCGACTAGGTATTTTTTCCCCCGACTAGAATACCCTCTTGATTTTTCCTCTGCTTCCTTGGCCTTACGGTCCCTTTTTCCAACTAGAGCAGGGGACGTGCATTGAATCTCTCGTTAAACCGACGGGTGACTATCTTCTCCCTTCGCTCTTCCTTCGACCCGGGCCAAAGTTCTTTGCCGCCGCATTATTCGTGTCAAGACTTCGTAATGGCTCTAGTGTCGCCCGCTTCGATGATTTTCTGTTGCAGAAAACTCCTCTTTTGTTGGGGAATCGATTCATGTCGCGGTTTCTTTCTGCGATTTTCCCTCCGGAGGGCCCCTTGAAGATCCGACCGAATCGTTTTCCTTCAAGGCGAAAGAGTGACTTCCTGCCCCTTTGTAGCTCCCTTTACCCTTCTCGGCGGGGTCCTGTGTGATCCCCCCTTCCTGACAAAGCTTTCCTCCCCGGAGGTTTCCGAGGAAAGATCTGTCCCAACTTTCTGCTGTACGACTTCTTCGTCCCGAACTTTCCCGTTGATTTCTTTTTGGATAGTTCTTCTGACAAGTTCTTTCACCGTTGAAATGTACGACCATAGCCCCCCGGGACGCCCCCCCCCCCCCCCCCCAACAGGGATATCTCATTCCCCTTTTGTTGTTTTATTCTACCTTCTATCACGGAGTTTTTGGAGCTCCCGGTTCCCCGATCATCTTCTACAAGAATTCTCCCCAAGTCCCTCTCCGAGGCGCTTCATTAGTATTGGCTTCGGAACTTCAACTGCTCCGCCCCCCCGGGGGTTTTTCCTCCCCAGATCTTACGAAGTCTTCTTTCCCCATCAGAGGCTCATTTCTTAGATTTCATCGCAAGCCCTTAGTTAAACCTAGAATCCAAGGGGACCTCCCCCCCGACGGAACCTCAGCCCCTCAATCTCGTAGAAGGCCTGAGTGTCTCTCTTTTTGATTCACATAATCCCCCTCAAGTGTTCGAGTTCCCCTCTTTTCCCCCTGAGCTTTTCCCCGATGAGGGTTTTTCCTTTCGTAAGCCTTTCCTACCTTTCTACAAGAGGAGTGACTCACGTTACTTCCCCCCCTCCCCCAAACTTCCGGTCGGAGCCCCACTCAATAACTCCTCCCCCTTTTTCTTTTCCTCAGTGTCCTGCTATACTCAGGATGGTTACGGTCCGGCTGTGGCCCCCCTCTAAGCCCTTTCCCGTTGCATTTTTTCCTCCCCATGCTGCTCTTTTCGGGATACCGCTACCAGTCCCTCAAAGACCCCCAAATCCCCCCCCCTTTTTGAATACTCCTTTTAGCGATTTTCCATAAAGAAATATTTTAAACGTGACCTCGAAGTTTTCCAAAATTTTTTTCACCCCCTCCGATACGGATCTCCTCCCCCGATGATTTTCTTTCCCTTTCCTCTATTGGGCCAAGAGACAGCCTTTGTTTCGTCTTTTCATCCTTTCCACTATTTCTCTTCAGCGTCCCCGACAGCCCGCGTAACCTCTCCGTCTTCCTAAGGAGGCGTCCATTATCACGTCTCTTGCCTATAAGTTTTCTCACGGAAGATTTTTCCTTTTTTCAATGAGAGTTTTCTAATCCCAATGACGCATTTTTCCAATTGCTCCTCTACACCTTCGTCGATTTTCCTCCTCTATCCCGTGCCAACCCCCCCCGGAGACCAGTGACATCTGTCCTTTCCTTCTTGCCTTCCTTTTTCTTGCCCTTCCCCCCGGGACGGCCTGTATAACTGGGACCTCCCCCCCCCTGATTCTATCTTTAAGAAACCTCCCCCGAAGAGAAGTCCCCAGTAAACCCTCTTTAAGACTTCTGTATCCCCCCTCCTCTAAGGGTAAGGCTTTCTCTCCTCGGATAAGGATCCTTTTTCCCTCCCCTTTTCGAAGAAGTTTAGGTGCGACCCCGAGCCCGCCGGACCTGTAGGAGTACTGTTCCTACGGCCGCGGCCCCCCCCAAAATTTCTCAAGTACCTTTCCGACATCTCTTCCTTCCCCCAGAGACCAGTCGGCTGGCAAGAGCCTCACTCACAGATGATTCTTTCTTCCCAGATTGTTCCCCCTCCCCCGATTCGTTGTGGTCTCACCCGACCCTTCCCCCCCTCTCTCTTCCACAACCCTTTTTTGCCCATTAGGTTTTCTCCCTTTTCCCCCTGAAGAGGCCCCTTTCCCCGGAATGCTGACCACTCAGTGTGCGTGTGCTTCTTTCTTGAGCGCTCACTTTTTCTTTCTTCACCTCCCCCCTCCCCCCCCCGAAAGTTTTTTTAACCAGAGGCGCTCTTGTTTCTCGACTTTGTAGCCGAAGCTTGGCGGGCTCCCTTTGTGTTGCAGAGATCTTTCCCGCGAATGCCGACTCCCCCCTTCGGTTCACGCGCATTCCCCACTCGCTCAGGCAACTCCTCTTTTCTTTCGGAGTTTTCACCTCCTGCCAGTCTTCTAAGGAAATGCGCTTTGCTTTTTTTCGTTCTTCCAATACACGCGGTTGCGCGAGTGCCAGACCAACTCTCGGTTTTTTCTTTCTCCTCAAATCGACGGTTTGATCTTCTTTGCCGTGCGTTCTCAAGCGGCTTTCCCCTGTCCGTTTCATCATTCGGTTTTCACGACGGCTTAGACAATTCCCTTTCGACCCGAGGCTCGGATAGCCCTTCTTTTTTCTCCTCAACCTCGGGACGTCCGCAGATGTACTGCAACTTTCATTTCGTGAGCCGTTCGGTACATTTTCGTTGCCGTCCCCTGGGTTTTTTCCTTCCCGAGTCCTTTCCCTTCCAGCTTTACTCCCTTCCCTAAGCGTGATTTGTCCCTCGTCAAAGATCTTCTAAGATTCTCTCCCCCGATAGTACGGTCCCCTTTATTACAGTGTCTTTATTACAATACCACATCACTCCTCCCCCGACTGCGCTTCTAGAGGTTCTTACGATTCCCCCCCCCCCGATTTTCCTACCGAAGTCTTCCTCTTTAAACGGTAGAAGAAGACCCTCTCCTTTGGTCGCTCTCCCCCCTAGTAGTGTTCACCATGTCTTTAATTTCTTTCTTAACTTTAGGTGATCCTTTTGCTCCTAAGCCCCGGAACCACGACTTTGCACGTAACACGAGCCTCCCAGAAGTCTTATCCTTTTCTGCCAAGGGGTACCCCCTCGTTGCGCTTTTTTTTTTTTTTGCTCGGTCGGGACTCCCCTTTGCCTCGGAACACGTCTACGGTTCTCCGCTCCTTTTTAAACCCCCCCCAAGAGTTCCTTTTTGCCTTTTGGAGATTCCGCTGCGCTTCACTTTTTACTGATCGGCGATTTTCACTCGGTCCATGCCGGGGCCCGCGTTTTCCTCTTCGCCACATCCCTTTCTACCCCCTTCCTCAGCCCCCTTAAGCGTGGGTGTAAATCTACCAGCCTTTCTCCGCAGACGTCTAGAGCCTTTTTTGGTGTTCGGAGGAGGGACGGGGGTCCTTGTGAGGGTTTTCCCTTTTCCTTCCCGAGGAACCGTCCCACGTCTTGCGCGATTTTTTTCCCCCTTCAGGGACAAGCAGCGTCTCTCCTCGACGGCTGCTCCCTTGTGGTACTTTTCGCGATCCCCACTTCCCCACTTGAGCTTCGTTTGTCTTGTCCTCGTATCCCCCTGCACCCCCCTCGCCGTGTCCTCTTCCCCGCGACTGATCCCTTACTTTGAGGAGTCCCCGCCCCCTCTTTTCTAACCCTTGGATTTCCTTTTCCTTTTTTTACCCCGTCGGACCTGTCTTGGGGGCCTCCTGAGTAGACTATTTGACACCGGACCCTTTCCCAGTACTTGACCCCTCCCCCCCCCAGGAATCACGGGTAAGACGACCCGACTGAGATGCCAATCCCGTTTGACTTGCTCGGCGGTTCCTTTCTCCCTCGGATTCGTCGGTCTGAGGGGTTTTGCTTCCCCCTCCTTGAATGAGTATTTTTTTTCGCTGATTATGAGTTTCAGGTAGTTGCCCTCTTCTCTTTTTTCCAGATTTTTTTTTGTACAGCGAACTTCCTCGTTCTTTTGAAGAAGATTTTTTTTTTGAGAGAGGCGGCCACGGCTTTGCCCACCGCTGGTCTTCTGAAGGAACCCTTTCATTAGGATCCTTTCGGCGCAAGAAAAGCACTTTTTTTTTGAGTAGGTGTCCCCCCCCCCTCCAAGCAAATCCCACCCTAGCTCCGCTTCAGTTTTCTTCTGCGACGATTTCCTGGAAGTGCAGACTTATTCTCAGTTCCTTCTTTCAAGCTTTCCCTCGACTCTCTTTTTCCGTAGTTCGATACGCTTTCTGCGACGGGGTGGCGCAGGTGACTTTTTAAAGAGTGAGATATAAATTCTAGAAACTCTTTCGTTTCTAGAACCTACAGGACGGTAGGCGGCTCCCTTTCCTTAAAAGCGTTCTTAAGTCAGCCCAGGTTCTTTCCCCCTCATTTTGGCTGAGTTTTAAGGCTCGTGAAGATAAGTGTTCTAACTTCCCCCCTCTCTTCCTCCGAACTTTCCTGCCCCTCTCCCGGGAGATTTCGTATCTTTTTTTTTTTTAATCGCTTCCCCCCCTTTTTGGCATTTTCACGTCTCCCCCCCAACCACCAACGCGAATTCCTCTGATCTCCGGGACTTTAGGTTACCTTCTGCGGGGAAACTTGCGAGTCTATATAGACGAACGGGTTTTTTTCCCTTCCCCTCCACCCCTCCCCCTCCCAACTTTTTTTTTTCCCCGTGGGTAGCCTTTTTCTAGGAATAGATTTTCTTTCCCCGCCGCGTTGACTTGATTTGTGTTGTTCTCCCCCCCGATCGATTTTTCCTCCCCCCCAGCCCGATTTCGAAGGCGCTTTTATGGAATCCTTTTCGGCCCATTTCGAGTGAGCTTTTTTCGATGTCCTATCTGGCTTTTTCTTCCTCTTTTTCGAAAGACCTTCTTCTGAGGACAGTCCTCCAGTGAGGAAGGACGTCTCCTTCACCGGTCCGGACCCCGACGACCCTTTCTCCAGCGTTTCTTTTTTTCCCTAACTGAGACTTGTGAGACTTCTTTCCTGCCCGTCGTGAGAGTATGGAAGAGGGTGTTTCTTTTTTCCGGAGACGTCTTCTTGTTTTGCGTTTCGAGCCCCGTCTGTCGGGCTTACAGGGCTCTCGGCCTTTCCCCTAAAATTTTTTTGTTCTATGACTTCAAGATTTATCTGAGAGCCCTGATAGCATGTGTCCCGGTGGCTTCTAGTTGCTTTTTCTTGACGGGCTTGCCCCTCCTTTCTGCATTGGAGGACGCCGACCGGGTGAGCGCGACCCTTCCCTTTGGGATTGGATCGCCCCCCCGAGTAGTCAGTTTAGCTTTTTCCGAAGTTCGCGTTTGCGTGATTGCTGCGCTGCCTTCAGACGCCTCGGCCCTCCCCCAACCCGGCCTCTACTCCCCACGATCTTTTTTGGGTTTTTTAAAATAGCTTTTTCCCTCATCTTTCCTCAGAAGCCGAGCGGCGATCTTTTCAGCTTTCCTCGTGTTGTGGTGTCCTTTTCCGTAGGTCTTTTTCCTCCCTCCCCCTCCTCTAAGTTTTCTTTTTTTTTTTTTTTTTCCCTGGATGTTCGTTTTTTTGTCTGGCTCTGTTCTCACGCCAACCGTTCATCCTCTAGATTTTGCCTTCTCATTGTTTTTACGTTTTGGGTGGGCGCTTTTCTTTCCCCCCTGTGACCTTTTCTCAATCCAATAGGGCCGGCTATTGTTTGCCCCTTCCCCTCGAGTTGGAGTTCCCAAGATGCCTTTTTTCTTCTCTGCCGCTCGTTCTGACGAGGAAAGGCCAAGAACTTCCCTGCGTAAATTTTCCCCCTTTCCTGTAGCTCTTTTCCTTCGGATCTTCGTGAGTGACTCTCCCTTTAATTCCCTTTCCTCCGACGCGGCGCAGCGGACTCCCCCGTCGTTTGCTTGAACTTGTCGTGGACTCTTTTTGAGCGTCCAAAGCTTTCTTCTTTAGGTTGTACCTTCTCGGGGATTTTCTTACCCCACTTTCCTTTTTTTTCTGCCGCCCTTTCCATTACTTTTTCTGCGATGTTTCGAGGCCCGATGAGCTTGAATCGTGTCTCTTCCCGACTCCCCTGGATCTCCCTTTCTCATCTTCAGCCTTTTTCCGGAGATATCCTTTCCCTTTCCTCGGCGATTGGCAACTATTCGTGCCTTCTCTCGAGAAAATTTCTCTTCCGTGAGGCGTGTACTTCGTATCTGGTTTTGTTCCGGCCACCCTTTCCTTTGAAGACCTCCCATTCAGAATTCAGCCAAGAAGTGGTTTTTCTTTCCCTCGTATCACCCCGCCCCGGAAGTTCCTTCCCCGTAAGACGAACTTCTTCCCCCGTCAAACTTTTGCTTCGAAGCTCCTTGCTGAGATTCGTCAGAGGCGATCCGCTCAGGTGACCCGGGCTTTGGCCGAGAGGTCCCCCCTTTTTTCTGGAACATATTTCTGGCCTTCTCAATCTCTCCCTTTCCATTTTCGTTCTTCCCCCCCCTTCAAGTACTTCCTTTTTTCCGCCCTTCTACGCTTTTCCCTTATCAGGGACTTTTTAAGCCCGGTTTTTGGCGCGACCTTTTCTCCCCGATCGAGGTATAAGACCCCGGACCCTTCGTGACTTCTCCTAGATCTTTTCGTCTTTCCCCCACGCTTTTCTCATCTTTTTTTTGGAGGAGCACGATAAAGCAACCCCCCCCCTTTCCCAAGTAACTCTCTTTTGGCTCCTTTTTTTCTTCTAGTGGATTTCCCCCTTGAACCTTTTTTTCCCCCCCCCCCCCCCCAAGCCCCCTTTTCCCTCCCCCCCCTGATGCACCCAGATTTTCCAGTCTCCTTTCTGAGTCTCTTAATTCTTGGGCCTCGCACCCCCCTCTTATTTTTAGAGGGGATTGATCCTGGGCCGAAGGACAGAAGGAATCTTGGCCTTCCTTGAACCCCCTGCCAGGTAGGAAAACCCTCTTCGGAGATTCCCTCCCTTCCGTGGTTGATCTCGTCCACTGCAATCAAGTCCGGGGTTTATCACCTTCCCGCGCGTTAAATTTGGCTTTTAAATGCTTAGAACAAGTAGGGTATCTATTATTCCCCAAGCCCCCTACCCTGCTTCTCGTGATCCTTTCTCGAAGAACTTTACTCGTTAGCCCTTTCCAGTGCCCCTCACGTTGAAGGAGCAATCCTTTTTCTTTCCTGCTTCTCCCCAAACCTCTCAACGGAAGGAGCAGTAACCTCCCTTTAAATCCCTCCCTTGCCCAGAAGATCCTGAGACACCCCTTCACCGGGCTCTTTCCCAGTTTCTCCCTCTCCAGAAGTTTTTTCCGAGAAGGTCCAACGTCCCCTTTGAAATATGGCGGCCTTCTTAGACCCGCTCAATTCTTCCCCGCCAGGTGACTCTCCCCCTGCTACTTTTTAGAAGGTAATAAAGGCGGTACCCTAAACCACTTTCTTCCCAGAACTTTCAGCCAGGACCTTCTCAATAAACATAGAGCTTAAAGTGCCTTCTGCTCAGACCTTCCTGACATCTCGCTTTTGGTGCGAAAGTCTTTCGATTATCGTTTAGCCTCACCCCCAGGGGTGTCCGCACCTTTTGAGATCGACCTCCTTACTTTCCCCTAATTTTAGAAATTCAGTTCGGTCCCCCCCGAAGACGTTGGTCTCGTGCCGTCTTCTTGAGTTTCTATTTTCTTTCCTCCCATGAGCCCACAAGGCTAGAGACGACCCTCCTCTGCTGTTAACCTCTCTAGCGATTGGGGTTCTTTTTCAGCAGCCCGGGAGATTTGCCTGATCTAACCTCCCCCAACACCCAAAACTAGGAGGTTAGACCCCTTCGGGTTGGTGGATCTTCCGTTCAGACGATCCCGGTCAGCGGAGAGAGTACGATTTCAGGGCGTCGGTCCTCTACTTTTTTTCCTGAGTACTTGAAATCTGTCTTTTCCAGGGTGCCCTTTTTTTCCCCGGCCCGTTCTGGCCTTCTGTCACCGGGCCTCGTTTTTTCTTTCCTTTCGCCACCCCCCCCCCCCCCCCCCCACTTACGACCCCAGTGCTTTTTCCCCCCAAGGTCTCTTCACCCTAACTTTTCTTTCCCTCCCCTGATGAAACCGGCTTTTCTTCCCCTGAAGAACGGCGATCTCAACTTTTTCAATGCTCCCGGTCTCCGAGGGGACTCTTTTTCGTTTATTTTGAGACCGTCCCCCCTCTCTCGAAATTAGGATAGTCAAGCTGTACCTTTCCAGTCCCACCCTCCCCGTCGGACTGTAGACGATCCGAATCGCACTGGGGGGGGGCAAGTTTCGGTTCGAGTTGTTTCCCTTCTCCACAAAAGTTAGGTTGGCTTTGCCCTTACTTTTTTTAATTCCTCCGATTTCTTGGTTTTTTCCGGAGGAACTCGTCTTTCCCCGTCTCTACCTCTTTTTTACCACCGGCTTCCCCCTCTTCTGTTTACGCCATCTCTGCGCTCCCCTGGTTTCCTCCCGACCCTTTCTCAGTCCCCTCCTCATTCATTGAACACGACCTTTTCTTTTCTCTCTTCAA
>Ga0179593_1499658_pt1 | contig 11189 bp, 7 predicted proteins | sample CZODoug2_1_08_16_FD_185931 | JGI IMG/M metagenome (GOLD analysis project Ga0179593, IMG submission 185931) | Vadose zone soil fungal communities from Angelo Coast Range Reserve, California, USA - CZODoug2_1_08_16fungal (PacBio error correction) | ecosystem: Environmental > Terrestrial > Soil >... | reverse complement strand
CCGCACCCCCCCTTTTTCCCTGAAGTTTTTCATCGATTTGTTTTTTCCCTTTACTTTCACTTGCTGGCCGCCCCCCCACTGCCCTTTGAGCTTCAGCCACTTCACATTTTGCTCTAATCGGACATACCCTCACCGGTAGTGTGTAAACCTCCGTCGTCGTTTCGTGTCCTTGTCATCTTCTCTCTGTATTTTTGGCACGATCAGTTTGACTGCTAGACTTCCCTTTGAGTTGCCGTGGGTCCCAGTTCCTTAGAAAGATTTTCTTGCACTATGTACGTCTGCAGCGATCGCGGCACTTGGCAAAAGCAAAAAGGTCTTTTCCGAGCCCCTCCCGGCATGTCGCACATCCCATCCCCTATTTGTTGGCTTCACCGATCACAATACTTCGCAGAATGCCCTATTTTCTTTTTACGCATGGCCAACGCCAGGGATTTCGGTGTGATTCGTTCTTGAAGCTTGTTGGGTACTTTCTTTCCCTTTCCTTTTCCCTTATGGCCGGAGAGTATTCTCCCCCACTGAAAGCGCTATTTTGTCCGCTGTTTTAACCCAGATTGTGCTGTCCCGAATCTCCCCCACTTCCTCCTTCCATTGCTCCTTCGTGCCTACAGAACGCCCCCAACCATTTGATTTGCCCAAATGAAGTTTTTTCCGATCAGACGTTGCCCGCGCTTTCTTTCCATCTTTTCTCTTCCCGTGGGGTTTCCCTTCGAGAATATAGCGCCAAACTTGCAGATGTCATGTTGACTTTTTATTATTTTCTTGGGAGTCTGTTTTATTCTCGTTGGGCGATTTTAGGTTATCCATTTAATTGGCAGCCAGCCTAGCTTAGACTTCCTCAGCCCTTCTGCCCCTGATGCAATCCAACGCAGGTAATCACCTAGCCTATGCATCCGTGCTTTGTCCCCCTTGAGACGTTCTGAATTTAACGTCCCCCCCTTCCTCTCGGGTGGGAGCTTACCCGGACGTACTTTTGGCATGAACACCTTCGTTCTTTTTTAAGTAGAGACTCCCGTGCGCTGCTTTCTCCTCTCCACAATAAGGAGTTTATGGATTTATAGGCCGGCTACTTTTTGCTTAATAGAATGTTTGGTAGACACAGCTCCTCCGCTGACTAATTCCCCCCTTTTTTCTAATTGCTTACTGTACCCTAGCAGGCAGTTCGGACGTAACGTAAAAAGAGCGTTTTCCCTTTACTTTGTCTTCCGCGGGTCCCCCAGCCTTGGTGAACTTCGCAGATGCGCTCGGCCGCACGAAGAAGCTTTTTCGTCCTCGCGTCCTCGCATCCCTTTTCTCGGTCTTCGGATGCTTGCGGTTTATTGCCTGTGCTCAGATGAACCCAGTGCGGTTCATGACGGGGGAAGCGCCGCATTTCCTGAACAATTAAGCCCACTTTTTCCAGTTACGTTTGGTCTGAACCGAGTCCCGGGTCGGTTTACTGAACTCGATGACTCCCTTTCGATCTTTTATAATTGAATCTGGTTTTGACTATGTCCCCTTTTTCACGCACATTAATTTTTTCTTACCATGCTTTCGCCCTTCCCCGCGTCTTTAACCTTCTACATTTGCACCGTTTCCCCCCGCCTCCCCCCCCCTGGGCTACCTAGCGCATGGATCGCACTGATGTGCGTCTGGGAGTCAAGCTGCCGCCCGTTTATGTGTATCTCAACAGTCATCCACGCCACTGCAGACGCCAAAACCCTCACTAGTTGCGGAGATTCACTTCGACTCCCTCGTTCAATCCGTAGCGGGAGAGCCGATAACGCTGCAGGTACATGCCGAATACCCCTTACTTCTGCTCGTAAAGTTGGCGTCCAATACGACGTTTGCGGAAGATTTGGAGAAAGGCTGCGGCTCGCCCATAGACTTCTTGTATTATCCTTAGCATTCTTTTGGCCCCGACATTCCCTTGTCAACATGAGTTTGTTCGATTGGGAATGTGCTGACAACGCCGCCCCTCTCATGCTGGGCCTCCCTCCCCAGTCAGACATTAGACACCTGTGAAGTAAAATTTTTGATTTGAAACACAAGAAGCTAAAGCCAATTGTTTTCCTTGACTGACGCTGGCGGTTTTAGATGCCTTTGAAAAACGCCTTTCTTTTTTCCCCAACCTAAGGCCAGCCGCAGGTCTGAAACCCCCCCCCCTATTTGGCTTTTGTGGTTTTGAAGCTGAGCCTGTAAATCTTCACATGTCACCCATAGGACTTACTGAACAAACGTCTTTTCACCCTGACCAGATGCTGCACAATTATTCTTGAGGGGGTGTTGATTCCCCCCCTCGTTGTGTTGTTGCTTTCCCTTCCCCTTGTCCTTTCGTCTCTGTTTTCCCCTTTGTCATATGAATCATCTGCGTTTGAGCAGCGTGCAGGGTGCAAAGACTTTTCTTGAATTACTTTTTCACAAGGAGTACGCGAGTTTCGAAGCTACCGACACCTTAAGCAACCCTTTGTTACCCTTTCCGCGTTTTGTCAACCTGTTGCAGATCTCGTTCCTAGTGCAGGATCTAAAAAAGCATCCAAAGGGCGTCAAAGAGCTTAGAAAACGGATTTTTTCAGTTTTTCTTTGTGTTTCTCGTGCCTTCCTCTCTTCCGATGGCTCGGTGCTTGCGTCCCCAGACAGCTCTGTTGTGTTTTTCGTCGTGCCTTGCGTGCTGATTCCAACGTATTTTTTTCTTCTGCAAGGACAGGGAAGTCGTGGCCATTACATGCGCTGATCAAACTTAGTAATAATGAGCCGTTTCTTTTTTCCGCGGCTGCGTTTTCTTTTCCTCTTGTATCGGCTCATACCTTTCCAAATTGTCGCCCGAGCGTATTTTTGCTCTCGTGAGTTTTTTTTTTTTTTTGCCCCCAGCGCGGCTGAACGTCGTAGAGTTGAAGTCCGGAATCGGAAGTTTGGCGGTTGTTTCTAATATTCTCTGTTTGGAAATCAAGACGGCTTGGCCTGTCCGTCATCCCCCCCCTTTGCTCAATCAACCCCTCGCCTAAGAATGTTTACGTTGTTTCGGCCTTCCCCTTTCCAGACGCGTGCATCTGCTGCCTGTAATCAAGAGATCCCCTTCATGGTGGAACCGATGTTACCCTTAGCTTTCAATCCCACAGATTTCTTCAGTATTCCTCAACCGGGGCTTTTTCATCCCCATTTTCCGTCTCCTCAATTTCCAAATCTGACAACGTTCTCGTCCATTGGACCCTGTTGATAGCTTCTCGGTCCGAATGACCCCTCCACCAGATTTCACTCTAGTTTTTTCCTTTGTTGTAACACTGAGCATCAGCATCTTCGGCTTCGATGCAGCTATACCTCGTTCAGTCCCCGTTTTTCGCTTTTAACAAAGGCGTCTGGGGTGCCACCCTTGCCGAGACCCCTTACATTAGGCCTGATGATTCGTTTCCTTTACTTTGTTATTCCTTGTGCTCTAGTTGCCCAGTAGGAACCATTAAGTCAGAATCTTCGCTTCTCCGCTTCTACAAGTAATCCTCTTCTCTATTCTCGAAGTTCTTTCCTCTTCGTTGATTATAATCCTCATTCGATTCGTAGAGAGTTATGAGATCCATTCCTCCCCCCCTGAGTGACGCTTATTATCAAAAAAAAAGTAGTCACTTATTCCCAACAGGCTTTCAAAATTTTCCGTCCGGCGCATCGAGTTTCCCCCCCCTGGTCCCAGGACAAGATCCCCCACAGTTTTGGCCATGGTGGCCGGATTCTTTTTCAGCCCCTGGCATCGTCCTGCGCGATTCTTTGTCCAGGATTCTCGGTGGTGATTCCACCCGCACTCTGGTCCCCCCCCCCGTCTCCCAAGCTAACCCCGTCACCAGGCAATTTCATGTCCACACCTTTTACCCTTACGCGTATCTTGCCTTAGAGGAATGTTTTGGGAACTTGCGTCTATTCTGTATCGAAACCCAATAACATTTACTATTTAAGGGCAAAATCGGCACCCACCTTTTGGTGTTTCTCCACGACAGATTTAGAGCATGAGCGGACGTTTGGTGATTTTCGTTGGAACGCATATCTTCCCATGCAGCGTTCAACCCAGACGCTTGACGTTGCTTTGCGTGAGCCCTCCATTCCCTACTTCATTGAAAGGAAAACAAAAACCAATCCATCCTACTTTCAAACGCATCCTTGGGCGATTGCCCCCGTTACCTCATTTCCTCTTCGATCTAGGATTTGCTCGTGGCATTTCATTCGGTGATTCTGGATTTATGTAGGATACTGACCTTTTGACCATGCGTGATCAGGATGCTACCCTCTTCTTTCGGTCGTTTTCCCCTATAGAGGCTCGAGTTCCGTCATCACTCCCCCCCCATTCTTGAGAAATCCCATCTCTTCCCGATCGTCCCGTCCTGCATTAAGGACCCACGGAGCGAAGCGCTATTTTAACTTGTCCTGTTTTTCTTCAGCGGAGGACGGCTGACCGTGTTCACGTGCATTTTGCGTCAACATTCAGTTTGCGGCGCAACGAGCAGCTTTCTTCCCCTTTACCAGCTACTCCCAGCTGTCCCTTCTCGGGATCTCTCTTTCTTTTTGTTGTTTTGTGCAGATCGCCCCGGGTAGTTGTGGTTATTCTTTCCGTGGTATCGCTTTTTTGCTCCCTCAACACTTTCCATTTGCTAAATGCACTTCCACCGGTATCGCTTTTGCCCTATTGACCGGCCCCCTCACGGCCCTATAGAGCAAACTTCTCGTGCTGTCGTCGGTGCCGTGTTTCCGTTAAACCTCTTAGCGCCGTGCTTCACGACTGGGAATCTCGAATTGCGTTGTATTCGCTTTCCTCGCCCTTAGTATCTATCGGCGGCGTTTTCCTCCCAATGTCCTTTCTAGTCGCGCATTTGGCAAAAAAGGCGTTCTTTCCAGCAAGACAGGGCCCATTGACAAGACTCTTGTATTTTTGCGCTCCCAAGATACTACTTCGCTAGAATCCGCTTGAACGTGGGACCCCCGTTTTTCAGTAGCTTTGTTGATTGTGCGTTTTCCGCCCCTCTTTTGAATGTTTTTTGCTCCATAGTCCGCTCGACCCTCCTTCCGTCGTTGTCCGACTGTCCAGGGGTCAAGTGCCGGTCCAGGCTGTCTCACAACTTCCGCTGACCATTTGCATCTTTTTTTGCCTTCAAACTAAGCAAAACATTTTTCCCCTATTTTCCTTAAAAATTAGTAATTTCTTGTGTGTAATCGCTACGACAGGTTGCCCCCTTTTAACTTCAAATCTTGCTAATCGCTCTCCGTGTCGCGATCTCACTCATACCCTTCCAGATGTCAATTTTTTAATTTACTCTTTCGTTCGGGTTATTTTCTGTGGTTGGGACCAAGAGGTCGGATTTCATACTCTCGCCCGCCCTCTTATTTTTGCAGCGAGCCTAGCGTCGACCCTGGAGTTCCAGTTAGGCCTCCCGATAGAGTACCACCCCCAGACCAGTGTCGAAATCTCGCTAAGTTGATCTCTTTTTGGCCGTTTTTGCATTCTGCCGGAGGCAACCCCCCCACGGTTCTGGTGGGAGCAAAGCGATCTTTTTTTTAGAACCGTCTTCCCTCGTGAGGTAAAGAATCGTTCATGCCTCTAGCCCACGCTCTATGGATTTCTCTCGCTCTTTCAGCAATTCTAGACGCCTTTTGGATCACAAAATCTTCGCCGCGCTTGACGATTTTTTCCCTTTCATGCAGTATTCATGGCCAGCAGCTGCTCATGCTTAACTTCCCTTATAGCGTCAGGCTATATTGAATTGTGCTCGTGCCGAGTCGTATTCCCAGACTCCCCTTTTGTTTCCCCATTCACAGGCTGCGCTGTCAACGCAAATTCCCCGTTCCGCTTTTTTTACACGTTCTCCGATTTTCTGTTTTTTTGACGCGTTCGGTGCCCTTTCTCTGTCCTCTCGGACGGGGACCGCGCGTACTTCCCTGACAATTAAGCACAATGGTGACGGCGCCTTTTTTGCCACACCCTTCGAGCCCTTGAAGGTTGTTCTTATCCCGGTTCTCTTATCCTGGCGGGGTTCTTTCTTTTGTAACATCGGTTACGCATATTAGTCGTGTCTCTTTATTCGTCTAGTCCTCCCCCTTTCGGAAACTCGCGCCATTTGAACGAAACAACGATGAACAAATACGGCAAGCGTTTTTTTCTTCTCGGCCCTTGCTGCGCGACAGGAAGCGCCCCCCGCCGTTCGTTTTATTCCAGTACCAATATGTCCGAGTGAAAGCAGCCCAACGGCCCATTTTTTGAGGAGCTCTTCCTAACCTCGTGGACAGTTTCAAGCCGCAAGTCGTTGTTGCACTCCGCGATTACGCTTACATGGTTGCGAAATTGAGACCCTTTCCAATTTCCGTCCGACAAGTGATCCTGCAGTTCGGACAGATTTGGAAAACACCCCCCCCTATCTTAGCGCAGTCTGTTTCGCACGCTCCGTGAGTCTTCAAATTCGTTTCCACTTTTTCTTTTCATGCTCACCTCAGCCCGCGAAAACGTTCCCCCGCACGCAGTCCCTTGGACGCCTAGAAAACAATTCAAGAGAACCCCCCCCTTTGTAATAGACCTGCACCCTTACATTTTCCGTCTCGGTTGGCCCTTGGGCGCGGGTTTAGATCTGGCACAGGAACCGTTCTCCCCTCTGCCCGTTGAACCTTTCTATTCGTAAAGGTTGCTGTCGGCCCCAGTCTTATAAACCTCTTTTCGCCCCCCTAATTGCTCATTCCGCAATGTCTTTTTCCCTTAAGTGCTCGCACGGTCGACTTTCTTTTTTTGCAGGGAAAGCGCCTTCCCCTTTTTCTATCTACTTTCATCTCCTCCGTTTTTTGAAAGTCCCCAGTGGGCCGGCTTCTTTCTTATGCAATCTTAGCAAGCTGCAGGTTTTTTGCGACGGTTCTCATAAAGGTGCGCGTTACGCGAGGTTCTTTTTCGAACAGACTTCCATCTTTGTTCCCACTGCTTAGACCTTTTTTCCCCTTTTGCAATGCGTCTTCTACGTTGCCTTGCATCTAAAACCCGCAGCCCGCAAAGGGCGGCCCCGTTTTGGTGACCAGGATGTTCCTTTGCGTTTCTCTTCTTGTGTTTCTTTTGCCTTTCAGGGTGCTCGATTTCGCGTGTTTTTCCCTGCGTTGTGTTCGCACTCTTTGACTCACCTCTAACACCTTTTCACGTGCTTTGTCAATTCATTTGAGTTGATTCGTGCCCAGCCTCCTTTTGCTAATACACGGAATTCTTCTATCTGTCGGCGTCGTTCTTTTCCTTTTCCCGTCTGGACATGAGTGTCTTGCCTTTCGCCACAGCTTTACCCCTCGTATCCGGCCTTTGCCCTCGACTTCGTGTCTTTACCTGTCTCATCTTGCCCGGCAAACCAGGTTTGTGCGGTCTTTTCTCTTCCGTTCTGAGAAATGCGATCCAACATTTCCTTTTCTTCTTTCCATGTCGCAATCCCGCGCTCGGAACTCGTCCTGTATTTGTTCATTCTGTTATTTCGTTCGAGCGGGCGGCTCAGTTGACCTCTTGATGAGTGTTTAACCGATTTTAAAGCCTCCCACCCGATTCCGCCATGGAACCTCCCTGGGAATCATCGTCAGGTATAACCCCACTTTTTTCCCAAATCGCCATGGCGACCCCTGGCAGTACCATTTTTGATTAATGAGAGTCTTTGTCCCCCGTCATGACCCATTTTCATGCTACTTCGCAAGTTGGCACCTCCCCCCCAGCGTCAACGTCTCATTCCTTAAGCATTTTCGGCGCGCATTCGTTTAGTTTGGATTTTTCGCTTTATTTCAACTTCTTGGTCATCTCTTGCCCGGCACTATGCACCCTAGTGCTATCTTGCCTGACATCTTCGTTTACTTTTTCGAAGAATTGGGCCCTAGTTTTTGAGCAGATGCTTACCTTTTTCCCAATCTTAGCCGTTTTTAACAAGCAACTCTTTATACAGCGCGGATCATGCTTTAATCCATCTCTCGATCTTCGTAGAGTTGGCATGCGCTTCCCATTAGATCACCCCACCACCCCAACTTCCCTCGGCTTTTTGAATCAAGACTCCCCCCAACATGAACGTTACCCGCTCCTTCCTCGACGTGAACGCCCAACCCCTGTATCTTTACTCATTCTTTTTGGATTGCCTTCCGGGGATGAGACCCTTGTCCTCTTCGTAGGCGTCTGAACCTTTAAATCTGGGGCGAGATTGATCTCCATTTGTTTTTCAACCCCACCCAGCGATCTACCACGCAGTACGCACCGAAAGAGTACCCTTCAACTCTGTATTATAGATCGCGAGATCCCCCCTGTGCGTCGAGGAGAAAGATGTTCCTCGGTCACTGTCTGTATCATAACCCCCTAACATCCCCAGGTTAATCGGCCCTTTTTGGCCGTTAGGAAGTTGAAGATTCCTCCAAATGGCAGGTTGGTCTGATTTTTCCGGACCGATATATTGACTGCAGCTTCCACCAAACCGCTTGAAGTGCTCTCCTTCTCCCTCAATCTAGGCCCTCAAGTCCATCCCTCCAAGTTGCTCACCCGTGATTGGCCACCTCTGTTGCACAAAGTTAGATTCTTTTGTGTCGGTGGACCGCCACTCCTCCTGCGGCTCTGTTCATGGCCAGGCTGGCTTCAAAGACATTTTTTCTTGCCCTTTTTTGATCTGCTACTACACGCCGCGAGCATCAGGCTCCTATCGCCTCTGCCCCATTCTGACCCCATTCGTATTCCCCACCTTCGTGCGTCATCTCAAGTTCACGGACCCGGAAGCCTTCCCTGGATCGCCTCTTTTCCTCTCATGGGTTGCTTCGAGCGCCTTTTTTGTGAGCGCCTTGAAGCATAATTTCCCGTTTTTCTTCTCCAAGCCAGACGCTTTGAACACCCTTTACCCCACTATCCCCCCTTTAACTTTTCTCTTCTCCTACTCTGTTAGAGATCCAGCGCCACAATTTTTAGCCTGGTTGTTCCAGAATTTTTTCAATCTTTTAGTCGATGCTCCCAACCCAACCATTGATTTCTCAATCAAGTCCAGGTCAGCGCTGCCTGACCTGGACCAGCTTCCGCTGAACAAATATGCAGATTTTTCTTCTCCCTGGTTTGAAAGATGAGCGCGTACTTTTTTTGTCCCCAGTCAGCTGTTTTCTCTTAAGTTGTAGTGGAGTTTTACCGCAGTTTCCCGCTTCTCGGCTGGCCCCCCCCCTTCTCTTGATTCCCTTTTTTTTGCCTTGCAAATTGTTCTTTTCTCCAGCATGTTTTTCGCCCAGTAAGCACTCGTTCTTTTTGGTTTTCCTCCCCAGATTCCAATCCAATAGCGCGCCCTCTGTATTGGCAGAACTCGCCCGGTGTTGCCAAATCCGAGTGCCTGTTGATGATTCGCTCTTGATTCTTCTGTTTTTTGTAAGTCTTTAATTTCTTCAATTTTATTCTCGCTTTCTGATAGCGTGCCCCCCCCACTCAACTGATTTTCAGATGTGTTCAATGCTTTGCGTCACGCGCCTTGCCCCCAATTCGCTTCTTTCCCTCCCCCCTATATTCCCCGGAACGCCCCCACTTTTTTCTCCTTACATTCAGTTCAAATGTTATTGTGGCCCTGTACTTTTTTCGTTGCACGAGCGACGCCCTTCACAACTGATCTTTTACTCTCCTGTTTTTCCCTTCTCGTAACTCTCCATCAGCAGTCCCAAACGGCATCCAAGTCTATTAATTTCTTCTTGGATATGATTTGTAGATTTTTCGTGGTTTTTCTTTAGGAGGCTTCCAATCCTTTCCCCCCCCGACTTAATTTTCTTTCGGAAGATCGAGGAATTCTCCCAGGCCAGTTCTACTACAGATCAATCCACCAGGAAGGGTCATTTCTGCAGCCTTCGAGAAGTTTAAGCCGTTTTCCCTCTCCTGTTCTCTGTATGAACCGTTACTTTCCTTCTTCGGGGGGAATCCCATTTGACGGGACTTTTTTGGTTTCCGCCGCGCATGGGATGGGATGAGTCCTGATGCCCTTTCGACCTAAACCCACCGATAAGGATGATTCTTGGCCGCGCGTCCTCCCGCTATAATTAAGCCTTTTACTGGGTTCTAAGTATCCGCTGCCGGCGATTCAGGCCTTCCGTCTTAATGTGTCCATGCCCCGTTCCCTCTTTTTCCAAGTTCCACACGACAGGTTGCCGCATTGGCTCGTTCAAGTTCCCCCCATTGGTTGACGCATTGTCTCGATCAGCCTCCTTCGTCGCCACCGAACTCCTCGTTTTCGTTCCGCTCCCCGCTAGGATTTGAGGTTGCGTTTTCCGCGTTGTTGGGGCTTCCGCGATATAGCGCGCTGATTTCGTGTATTTTTTTCGCTCCCTCCCGACAAATGTCCTGTTCACTCTGCTCGTGTTTCCTGAACTGGAGATTTGAAATTGTGTTGTATGGCATTTTATTCTCCTTCGTTCGTATGTATCCTGGGGATGTCTGTTTGCATCTGGTCCTTGGTTTTTTACCCTTCTATCTCATTATTCATTTTTTACTTCTCTGCTTCGCGCGTTATTTTTGTTCCCTGTACAGTTGGACAAGCTCACCCTAGGGATAAACCGAGCGTTTGATTTCTTCCCCTTGATGCTGGCAGGCCGCCCGCCTTCTGTCGCCTCGGTCCCCCTCTTAAGATGCCTCCGCCCCTTCAGCAAACGGTGATTTTGAACTTATTACCAAGCACACTTTTACCCGTTTTCCGTTGTCAAGAAGCCCCTTTTTGCTTTTAAATGCCTGTTTGATTCCTCTAAACTGTCCATGAGGTACTATACGTACTCGTTGGTCCCCCTAGAACTACGCTTCAGCTTTTCCAGATTCGCAGCCAACGGCTACATATTATATGAAGTGTACTGTCCGTTTTCCCCGATTACCTGTGCCTGTTTTTCACCGTTTCTTTTGTTCTAATGATCATTTTTACTCAGCCACGACCAGCACCAGAGCATGTTCGTGGTATCCAGCCTTTCCTAAAGTCCCTTCCCCCACACTGTCTACCCCCCGTCCCACTTAACCTCCGGTGTGAAGCGCGTTGGCCCGCCCCCCTTTGAGTTTCTATGTCCTGCAACCTGGCCTTCTCGATTCTCCCCCCCCGTGCCCTGAAGGAGAAAAATAGCCCCCAAGATCTTTCCCCGTGTATGGTGCAGTCTTCTAAACTCGACATTATGAATTATATTTCAACGAAAACACCTGACTCTTTGCTCGCAACAGGTAGAATTCTTCATCGGAATACGCCTTCCCATGTTCTGTC